>Ga0065720_1019009_pt1 | contig 45543 bp, 33 predicted proteins | sample Thericmetagenome_FD_59107 | JGI IMG/M metagenome (GOLD analysis project Ga0065720, IMG submission 59107) | Thermophilic microbial communities from the Joint Bioenergy Institute, California, USA of rice/straw/compost enrichment - eDNA_2 v2... | ecosystem: Engineered > Solid waste > Grass >... | reverse complement strand
TACTACTACTACTACTACTACTACTACAGAATACACCTACTCTTCTAATTTTAAAATTTTTAATTTCAATAAAATCAAGTTTTAATAATTCAACATCTAAATATTTACTTAAAGTTTCAGGATATAACCCTACAATTGAAGCAGCTTCAGTTAAGGAACCTGCCAATAAAACCTCTTCGTCATTTTTAAGTATTTCGTACACACAACTAACTTGTTTAGTTAATATTTTTTTGGTAATCTTATCCCTCACCCTTCCATCTATAAGGCGCTCAATTGTAGGTGCTGCAGTTATTAATTTATTTAATTCTTCTTTATTTAAATATTGAACTACTCCCTTATATGTAGATAATCTAAAATTATTCATAGTATTTGACAATTTTAAAATTAAAGATCTTATCTCTTCTTTTCTATGGGCTCCCTCGTAAACAGCCTTACTAATAATTTTAAAATCGTGAAAATCTTTCCCTTTTTTAGTTAAAAATTCAACATCGGAAAAAAAAGGTATTAAATAATTATATATAACATTAATGTTGTTTATACTAAGGAATACACTACTTCTACCATTAACACTTCTAGATTTTACTGTAGTTATTGATATAATAGATGAATTTTTGATTTTATATAAAGAATATTTATCAAAACCGAGAGAACTCTCTAAAAATTCTTTTATTTTAAGTAAAACAGGAAGTTGTACACCAGTATTTTCAATAGAGAAAGTAGGTGTCAAATTGTCTCTTCTTATAAAAAAAGACCCATCCCCTTCTATAAACCCTAATAATCAATACTTAGTAATTATAATCTTAGAACTTTCTGGTCTATCAAAGTTAAAACGGCTAGTATTCATTTTATTTTTTAGTTCTAGAATTTTAGTTTTTACCATACTTTTGCTATAAGTATCTAAATTCTTCTCTCTGTTAATATAATAAAAAAAAGCTTCTTTAAAATCTAAATAATCTAAATATTTGGAAGTATTCAGATTATATTTATCGAATATTGATATTAAGGAAAGTATACCTTTTTTATCCGTAACACTAAATATACATTCATTTTTATAAAGACGAACTCCTCCGACTCCTAATTTGGCGCTAATATATCTTAAAACTTTCTCATCGTCTTTATGTAAAGCAATTTTAAACATGAATCCTACCTTGGAAATAGTTAACCTGTCTTTGCTTAATACAGGGTTAATACTAAAATTTCCCTCAGCGTCGGTAAATCCCACGAATCATTGTAAAAATTCGGATTCGGCCATAGGATGATGATGAAAACCTTCTTTTAAGGCGGCATAACCCTCTGCATCACTACTACTACTACTACTACTACTACTAAGCATTGAATAACTCATTTTTTGATTTAGACTGCCCACTATCGACTTACGTCCTGATGAACTCAAGCACCGAAGAGAGGCGCCTACGAAGTCGGCGAGACATGTGAGTTTTAAATTTTGATTGGTAAAACCGTTTAAAGATTCTAAAGTATAGGGTGATTTAGGCGAAGCCGATATACTAACTATCATATAACTAAACCCCGGCTGTCTCCGTAGTCGACAGCCGGGGGTGGTGCGCAAGCTACCGGATTTTTTCATCAACATCTTCTTATACAGTTGGATTAAAACCAACACAGCTTCTATCTGTGCACTGCACAGACCCACAAAACAAACTGTTAAACTATCATATTGAAAACCTCAATTGATAATAAATCATTCACTATCTATTCATCTAAATATATTTATAGTAACAGGGATATTATTAAAACCTACCTCAAAAAAAGCTATTATTGATAATATTGTAGTAATTATTACACTTGAACATGTAATTAATTGTGCACCACTAACTCCAACTTTTCTACCAAAAAAGCCAGACACTACAGATCCTAATAATGGTAAGATTATTATACTTAAATACATTATTTATATTCAATTGCAATACTTCCTCTTCGTTTTACCTCAATACTCATGTATCGAGACTGACTATATCTTAAGCTAATTAGCATATATTTAGTATATATATGCCATTAACCAACTCCCGTTTAGTCGATGAACTGCACACCAATATTTCTTAGAATACTTGGTGCTTGGCTGCGGATATTCTATGTATACAAACCGTTTTTACCATACAACGAGTCATTACCTGTTCCATTAATATATTACTATATTAACTTGGTAGATTTGTCTTTAAGAGTTCCCCGCAATTTGAGAGTTTCGCCTTATATTATAAGACTAGACGAAGGTTCACTTCGCCTTTGGTGATCAAGACCCGGCCGTCTGTCTGGGGCGGGGGGGGGTGCCCCCCCCCCCAAAAGGGGCCGGAAACTTTCCTTTTAAGCAAGATAATTCTAATCATTCTTATTCATAGAATTTTTTTTTTTATTCTATTATTTTATTTAAACCTTCTTCAGTTAAATGTTCTTTATTATTAATAAGGATAGCAGCTTCTTTAAATTTAACATAATCTTTATATTTACCCCGGCTGTCGACTACGGAGACAGCGGGGGCCGAACCTTCAATTTTGTATTTATCAAAAAAAGGAATAATATATGTAATTATATCATTAATTTTTGTAACTATAAATTCACATACTTTACGGTTTTTATATTTAGCTACATAACCACAATTAAAAAATTCAACTAAACTTTTTAATAACAATATATCTCTTGAATCTTGAGCTATAGAAAAACGTAATCATACTTAGTACCAGATATAGTTATAAAAAAAAAAATTGGATTCTCCTGCTGAGAAACCCGCGATTCAGTCTGAAGATAATTTACTTAATATATTATCCTCCCTTTCTACTATTTTAACTGGTACTATAGAAGGGAAAGATTCCTTTAAAGCTTTAAATAAACCTCAATTAAGTAAGGGACGCTCTATATTCTAATATTTCTTTTAAACCTTCTAAAGTAGTATGTTTATTCTCTGACATTAACAATACAATTTGTTTAAATATTATAAAATCTTTATATTTATTAGTTATTAATGGATACTTTTCAAAATGTGGTATAATTATATTATTTAAACTACTTATATCACTAACTCTAAATTCAACTGTAGTAGATTTATCATTTATTTTAGATATATATCCAATTTTACCAAAAAAATCTTGAATTAATAATAAAGCTCTATCCTTCTCATGTAACTTTATTTGAAACCTAGCTTGTACATTTCATCCTGTTCTATATCTAGGGTTCTTTAAAATAGTTACAACAAAAGAACCTTCAGCATCAGTGAATCCACTTATAAATGAAGGACTTAAAACTATTTTCCTGCGAAGCGGTCCCGGCGACCGCCCTACGTCAGTCGCCTCTAACGATGTCTGCGAAGCAGCCCGAGGTTTCACTAGAATAATTCCTTATTTGGATTATTGGTGAAGGTAATAAATTAAAACGTGAATAAGAATAATTAGATCTTGGATTTTTATCAGGAAAGTTACTTAATCTATAGAAAGCAACTAAAATACCTAAACCTATAGCAGATTCTGCACCTGCCACAACTATTATATATATAGCATAAGTTTGGCCAATTATATCATCCATGTTAAGTGAACTTAACAATATTAGGAATGTTATAGACAATAGCATTATTTCTATTGAAATAAGCATTAATATTATATTTTTTCTATTCAATACGAATCCTAAAATTCCTATTAAAAAAAGTATTAAGGTAATATTCATTATATATATATATTTTGTATAAAATTAAATTATTTAATGTAGCCATAGCTTGTTACAGAGTAGACTCGGGTGCTGTCGCTACGAAGTCGCACGCGACTTCGTAGCAAGCAACACAGCAGCACAACACTGCACAATAGCTAAGAATAAGGCCCACCGAAACGAAACCCGCCTTATCTGTGAATACCCTCCCTATAATGTATTCTCCAGCCTCCTAACCAAGAGTACTTAGATTCAAACTAAGAATTTAAAGGTTGAAGCTTTCTGTTTTACCATTAAACTATACTCTTTTAATTACTATATACCTATCTCAACCTCGATCGAACTAAGAATATCCTAAGCTAATCTGATATAGGCACCTGCGAGATTCGAACTCACATACCCAGTAGCCGTAATACTATGCCTTGCCAATTAGGCCAAGATGCCGCCGGTATCTTATTAAGATATTTTATTACACTATTGTCGCTATGATCTACTATAAAAGTAGTTTTAATAGTTTTAACAGACCCTTATTTTATACAATTATAAGAAATAACGGGTCTTACTATTATTTTAACCTACTGTGCTATTATTATTATTATTATTATTATTATTATTATTATTATTATTCGACATCTAATAAATCAACCTCTGCAGCAAATAATAAAGCGCGTAGAAAAAAAGATGGTGATACCAGTACAAGGGTGTACTAATTTAGCCACTATAACCCTCGTGCATCTATAGGAGAGAAATATCTGTTGGCCATTTTTAGTAATATGCTATTAAATACATTTATAGTAATTAATATATAAATATAAATATAAATAAAAATATAAATATAAATATATATATATATATATATATATAAATATATTTATAAATATAATTAATAGTAATTCTAAAAAATCTAACTGAGATTTTTCCCTGCGTGATTAATCGGATAATTTTTATCCATACCTATTCTCGGGAGGTCCACGTAATCACGTATAAAATACATTAGTGGTTTAAAAAAAAAAATTCGAGTAGGATGCCTATCCATTACGGAAGGTGGAGGTTTCCAAGAAGATACTTGGAAGTAATGTTCCACACGTACGTACGTAGTACGTACGTAGTACGTACGTTTAACGTGAGGGTTGGGATCCCTCAGGTGCGTTATGTGCATAACCATGCGTACCTATATAGTTCAACTAAATAATATCACCCACTGTTAGTGGTCTGGTTGCTAACCAGGCTAACCAGGTATTATTAATTTATAGGACCAAAAACCACGCAAAAGTGCACCAAACAGGTACTATGATGGAAGTAATACGTTAGGTATTATGATAGGTGGTATTCTTTTTAAGATATACTTTTATCTTCTTTTTATCCATGTTTCGTAGTAGTTCTTTTAATAACTTTGTTTATTTAAAACCTTGCGTTTCTTTCTACTTTACGAATAGCTTAGCGCATTGTCAATTCAATCGCTTATAATCGCGGTTGATTATTATGACGTAGTGTGTTAAATATTTCTCCATATTCATCTTCTAGTGGTAGCAGCAGCAATAATAATAGTGAAAATGATGGAAAAGGAGTAGGTAAAGAAGTAGACCAATGCCTTGAAAAGGAAGTACATAAAGTTGACTTATCTGTCCTTCAGGCATTAGGTATTCCTACCGATTCCATCAGAACTCATAATAGTGTTATCACTGATAATAATATTACTAAATGGGAATATGGTGGAATTACATATAAACTTATTGGCGACATTACTACTATTACATTAGAGGATATAAAATCCTTCATTGAAGATAATCTTAAAGAAGGTTGACTCTATGCTGTAATGCCAATTGTCGTAGATATTAGTTTATCTATCAATAGCGAAGTTATTTCTTTAAGCCAACAGATTCTTGTTACTAGAAACGTTCGGCCAATGCTGTTGAAAAACTGAATTGAAAGAAGCTTGAATGATGCAAGATTTAGATATGGTATAGAAGGAATCGAAGGGAAATTAATCTTTAAATATAGAACTATTAAATACGACCTTAAAAAAGAGGTTGAAAATAAAGATTAATGAGAAGATTATTCCATCGAAGAAAACCCGAATCCATATAGGAATACGGAAATATATCGATGATAATATGCCTTTCACATTTGATATTAAAGGTGAAATAATCGGTAATAGCATTGTTAAAGATGGAAAGACTTACGAAGGTCAGCTCATCAAGTTTAAGGATGATGTTAACATCTTCATTCATAAACAAGAGGAGAAGGACGTTAGAAATCTAACCATCTTTAAAAATAACGATGTTTATTTAGAATGTACCGATTACTTTAATACTCTTGAAGATAAAAATACCTTCGTTCGTAAATTTGGTGGTACTTCTATTTTTATAGATGGCCGAAAGGGCGAAGTACTTTATTTCGAAAGAGAACTTAAGTGTAAGGCATTAAAAAATAAGAAAATCGATAAACGTCAAAATTTAAACATTTCTACTTTTGACATAGAATGTTATCTTGATGATAATAACGTTTTCCGTCCTTACGCTTGTGGATTCGCTAAATATATCGAAGAGAAGCGTAAAACTATCGTCAAAACTTACTATATAACTGACTTCGCTTCTGCTGAAGAAATGTTTAAAGCTTGTTTTGACGAGATGTTGAAAAGTAATCTCGGTACTGTTTATGTCCATAACCTATCTAAATTTGACTTACTCTATATTAACGAAGTATTGGCAAAATACTATAAATTAGAGATTAATATACACCGGAATAAATTACTCGAACTGCTGCGTGTATTACAACTTTCTGATAAGAGTGATGTTGGTGTACTTTCTAAGTCTGATAAGTTTAAACCTGTGAAATCTAGTGTTCGTCATTCTATGGTTTTCAGGGATAGTTTATTACTATTACCTGACTCTTTAGATAACTTAGGTAAAACTCTTAAGACTAACGTTAGAAAGAGTATTTTCCTTATAAATTCGTTAATAAGGATAATTTAGATTATCTTGGTCCTAAACCAGCCTTCGGATTCTATAAAGGTGTAACAATGGACGATTATAATAATATTAAAACAGATAACTGAAGTATGAGGGATGAAACCCTTAAATACTTGGAGAATGACCTCCTTACTCTGCTTGAAGTATTAATCTCCTTCTCTAATGATATATTTAGGATGGAAACTGTTAACATTACTAAATCCCCTACGATTAGTTCTCTTGCCTTTAGAATTCTTTTAACTAATTATCTAAACGCTTCAGAGATCTTTCAAATCAAAGGACCCGCTCATGATAATATGAGAAACGCTTATTTCGGAGGTATTACCGAAGCCTATCACAGATCTTGTGAAGGAGAAGGATTTGCTTATGATGTTAATTCATCACACCCAGCTTCTATGAAACAACCTCTACCTGTAGGATCGCCAATATATAGTACTGATCCAGTACTAGATAATTATTTTGGTATCGCATATGCTGAGATTGAAACTCCTAAAGACGAGAATGGTAAACACAAAGAAGAAATAATGTATCCTCCGTTACCGTTTAGACTTCCCGATAAGTCTATTATCAATCCAATTGGTAATTGAAGCGGTATGTATTTTAGCGAATTGCTAAAATACGTAAGAGATTACTGAGGCTATACAGTTAAAGTTGTATACGGTTATAAATTTAAAGCCGAGAAAATACTTGATAATTTTATAGATACATACTATAATATTAAATCAGGTAGAGATACAACTACTAACATTAATAGGCTCACCGCTAAACTTTTACTAAATTGTGTATACGGTAGATTCGGATTAAAAATGGATAACGGTATAACTGCAATTGTTACACCTGAAGAAAGTCTTAAAATACAGAATAAATATCATGTAAAAGACATAAATCCAATTTCTGATAAACTTCATTGGATATCATATAATAATGAATTATCTCCTTTATTTATTCAAGATCAAGTTGCAGAAAGCAACTGTCCTGAAGAGGAGATTAGACTACGCCATAATGAATCTGCATATGAAGTTGAACAGAGCTTACCAATAGCAATAGCCATAACTGCGTATAGTACAATAAGATTATTTGAGGCTATTAGAAAATTAAAAGAAAAAAACCCGGATCTTATTATTTACGCAGTAGATACAGATTCTATCCATACTAATAAACAACTACCAGATGAAATGGTAGGTGATGAATTAGGACAATGGAAATTAGAATTTGTAATCAAGGAAGGAATTTACGCCTTACCTAAAGTATATTATGCCAGAGGGTATAAAGTTAAAGACGGTATTATTTCTGATAAAATAACAGAAATAAGAAAGGGTAAGGGTGTAAAAAGAGGTTCTATATCTCGTGAAGAGTATATGAAACTTCTATCAGGAGAGAATATCGAAAAAAGAGAAAAAAGATTTATAATCGATGGCAGCAGAAAAGTAGTTAGACATGATGATGTTTCGATAACATTATCTCCTACATTGAATAAAAGAATACCCTTAGGTAATTATTGAACCATGCCCTTATTGGTCATTAACGGTGAAATAGTCTCAGATTATACACCGTATATTTCCGATAAGCCGTTTATATACCCTAAACGTAAAAAATAGTGTAATTTTACTCAATTAGAGTAAAAAAAAAACGGGGAGTGCCCCCCCCCCCTACGTCTTTCGTTGTAGGATGAGTCAGTCGATTTAGTGAGTGATTCGGTAGTAACTCACAGGTGTCTCGTATCACCTTGTAATAAACGGCGCACAGGAAGTTGTCTGCATTCCGGCTACTTCGTTAGTAGCGAGCTTATGCCAAAAGTACAATACAGTACCAGCGCACTTATAATATATTTATTATTCATTCTAACCAAAGTTTTCATAGTTATCATAAAGAATAAAAATAGCTTTTAACCGTATTAACGTACGGTTAAATCTAGCTGGCTATAAATAAAGCCCACCTCCCGCTTTATTAGTAATATCCTCCCTTATAACATATTTCCTGCCTGCTCTAGCCAAATCCATTGTTAACTACTCTATCATATCATATTATCAATTAAACTCCTCGAACTAAACCCCGGTTGTCTACTACTACTACTACTACTACTACTACTACTACTACTAGCTGCAACCGGGACATACGGGTGCGAACCTGGCCGTAAGGGCCCGAAGATTCGAAAATTTCTAATACCCTCACTAGTTACCCCTACCACCACCTCATAGTACTATAACTGTAAAATATAATTTTTTTTTTACAATCCTTTACATCACTAATGATTTTTTTTTAATTTTTAGAACTATAACATAAAAATTTTAAGCTGTTGTCTTGTCTAAAGAGAAAAAAAAAAAGATAATAATGATAATAAGATAATAAATATAAACTATTGTTCTTCTAATCAAGTAAGGAATTTTTCTAAAGAAACAGATTCTATTACAATTGGCATAGAACTGTGCAGAATACCACATATTTCTGAACATTGCAATTTACCTCTCTACTGTAATTTAATGTAATTAATAAACTTTTATTAGTATATCTTGTCTACTCCTATCTATCTAGCCTTACCTTGAAAAGACAACATAAACTTTAACCTCGTTGTTTATAAGTAAAAAAATAACCTTTATATATTTTACCATCTTTTAAACGAGTATTTAAAATCTTTCTATCTAATTTGATATTTAAAGTTTTAAAATATCTAACTGTATCCATAATACTTTCAAATTCTTTTTCAAAATTTTCTCCTTTTACTAGTATAGGTTTATTTTTTTTTTTTATTGACTTTTAATGAGTCAGCAACAGCGTCTTCTTTTAATTTTTTATATTCATCAATAATTAATCCTATTTCTTCAAAATTCTCAGGTAATGCTTTTTCTGAATATTTACATAAGAAATGTGGGATGGCAGACCAGCCCCATAGGCGATTTAGGGTTTAAGACCTTTCGATCCTTTCGGTCACCAGAACGCTTCCCCCAAACCGTACGTGATAGTTTCCCATCATACGGCTTTCCCCCATCGAAGGGATTCGCACCCGTGCACACTTTGGACTCTATGTCCATCTAATAGTCCCTAACTACTAGACATGTGTCATACCAGCACCTCCTTCCGGCCCCCCCCCCATTTAAGTTGACTCCGAACTTGGGCCCATATGATTCGATGGCTGACTCACTTCGTATAGCGACTTGCGCCCGCTCGCTAACTAATATTGAGTCTCCGTCACCATATCCGTCCCCGGACTTAGGTGATCCCGTATTTGTTTCTTTCTCGTCTCTCATTGCAACTTTAGGTCACACCCATTTGTTCACCATGCGTGTTACAGTGTACAGTCCAGCTCTAACGTGCCTCCAAGACCGACCCGTTAGACCATACATACTGGCGTTGCGGTGGCCGCCAGCAGGGGATGTTTTGCCCCCGGTAGGATGCAGAGATTGACCATGGTTGCTTTACCTCGACACGACTTCTCGACCCAGCCACCCAGGGTCTCACCGGCCTTCTTGTCATGCTATTGTCCCCCCATTCCTTTCGGTGGTAGGTAAGATCAATGGTTTACACCGCGTTGCTGGAGCGGTGGTGACGCCCAATCCAATTAAGCCTCCCGAAGATCTCAGTCTGCGAAACTGGATGATCTGACTTAATAGATTAAGTTCACTGGCGAGAAATAACCAAAACGGCGCACGATGGAACACTTTTTCATTTTTTATATATCTAGTAAGAGTTTCTCTTTTTATAGTTAAACCTAATTCTCTTAAATACTTAATACAAGATGTTAAAGAATCAAATTCTAAATTTTGACCTCAAGAATCTACAAATGGATTTCCTTCTTTAATTTCTAACTCCACCCGAATACTTCTACGAGTTCCTAATGCATACATTTTTTGTCTTTCTTCTTGCATCATATCTAATAATTCTTTAACAGAAATATTGCTTATTGAAGCAGTAGGAATAGGATAACTTAATAATAAGAATTTATTAAGATATGGCATTTTAGAATCTACAAACTTTTTACTAGTTTCAGTGTGTATTTTTAACACTCTTTTTAACTCAATTCTAGATTTAGCATGGTAATAAAGAGTACTACATGTTAAATCATAAACATATACAGCATCACCTTTTGAAGATCCTGCATTTACAACTCTTAAAGTATTCAAGTTAAATTCTTTATTTAATAAATAATATTGTTCTAAAATTAATGCGTCTCTATAACTAAATTTATTACTATCTAATTTAAAGATTACTAATTTAAAAGCTCCTAGTCCTTCTTGACGCAATAAAGGTAAAAATTTACCAACTAAAGGAAAATCTCCCTTAAAATAGTACTCCATCCTACGTCTTAGTAAATTAGATGAACCTACATATTTACTACCTGTTTTTTTATGTATAAATATGTATACACCAAAAAAACCCTTATATGCAGATTTACCTGTTAATTCATCTAAAAGTTTTTTATTTTCCGGTGTAGTAATAGGAAGATCCAATTCAACACCTTTAACTTTTAATAGTTCTTCTAATTTTGAATCAGTCACTGATAAATTTTGATTTAATAATATTTGATTAATTACTGATGAAGTAGTAGGTTTTCCACTATTAATATGTTCTAACGCTAAAGACTCAGGATTATACTCCACCTCCTTCAAAGATATAGAGGAACTAAAAGATCTAGTTAAGGTTAGAGTAGCAGCTATAGAACCTAATCCTATACGTTTATTAAACTTTAAAAGATTATCATTATAAAAAACACTTCTATTTATTCTATCTTGCAAATACTACTACTACTACTACTACTACTACTACAATAGTATACAACCACCCACGCATACATACGTACGTCATGCGCGATATTTAAACTAAACTAAACTAAACAGAATGGAACAGATGCCGAAATAACGAACAATATTTTTAGTTTAAACTTAATAGACAAATGATTTATGTGTTTCAATAATTTTAGTGTTTATTATTATTAATTACATTAAAAATAGTTTAGCAAACTATTGTAGAGATCCCCGCACCCTTTCAGGGGGGGGTGTTGACTATATCTTAAGCATTATTAAAACTAATAATACCAACCACCGTCTAGTCGATGAACTGCATACCAAATATTTTATATTTGGCACTTGGCTGCGGATTGCCCATTGAATAATGAATCTTGATTTTACCATACCACGAGTCATTACCTGTGCCATAAGTTATGTTACCATACTTACTTGGTTAAGATTCCTTTAGGGGTTTCCCGCAATTTGATGGTTTTTAACCGTAGGTTCACTACAGTTTAGGCCAATGTCAGTTAGTCCCTTAATGGGGATGACCATAGAAAACTCCTTCTCTATTAATAAATACAGATACCTGATTTAATCTACCGGGATAAGCATCACATTTAATACCTAAAGAGTTACAAGAGAAAGAATGTATAACATCTCCTGCAGTAATAATAAATCTAACATGTGTTAATTCAGGAACGATAACTCTGTTATCTACCTCTAACATTCTAAGCGCCCCTTCTTCCAAGTCTGATTCCGGAACTATATATGAATCAAATTCTATAAATTCCTCATTAGAATTTAAAAAATCCGGATATTGGTAAGATCAGTATCATTGGTGCGAGGTTAATAACCTCTCGACTGTACATTAAGTAGTTATTATTTTTAACCACCCACAAGTGACCCAGTCTGTTGCAATAGATAAAAAAAAAATAAAAATTATCTACTGACAGTCTTGTATTATTATTAAACCTGGGTAGGCGATACTGATTATAATAATAATAATACGTTGACTGTTTTCACTCGTGTCGCCAAAGAAGAAATAATCTTCTTAAAGATCCCCGTCGAGATCTTAGAAATTAATAGATTGAAACTTATACTAACGCTGCAGGCTTCGCTGAACGTTAATACATTAACTAAATATGGCTCTATTATTTAGTTACTTCTTTCTACTAACTTCACGACTATTAAATATATCATATGTTTATTAAAAGAACTTATACTTATTGGTTATCCTTTACTCCTAATTTATATCTCATACTAGGTATTACATGAGGTAATACTATATCTCTTAGTTTAGGTATAGAATCTTTTGTAATATATATATATATAGAATGATGTCCTTTTATAGTTTGAATTGTATAATTTAAACCATAAAGTTTAACTAGCATATTTGCTAATAATTTTACCTCCTCTAATTTAAAACAATTAGTAGCAATTCTAACTCCGCTACCTGTTCAACACCCGTCTAGTAATAGAGGCTTTAGTCTAACCCCTCTTTTTGTATATCATAGCTAATAATATATGTGTTGTTAAAAAGTTTTTTATCTTTAATACGTCTAACAATTGTAGTCCTACTGGTGTTTAAAGCAACAGCAGCCTCACTAATTGTATTATAAATAGTTATTTCATTTGTTACAATATTAGATACTACTACTTTTTTACCCAAAGCATTTTTCCACTTTTCTAGACCTATATTTAAATTAGCTTTTGCAGACTCAATTCTACGAATATGATCTTGTTTAGTTTGTCCTTCACTTAATTTAGTTATTACATATCTACCTCTAAACGGTATGATTTCTTTATCATTTGTATTAGATTTAGCCCATATAGTTTTAGTATCTGTTCCAATAGCTTTAGCGGCTTCAGCGATTGAATCATATAAGGTATCTTTATCATTATAAAAATCATATATACATACCTCTATACGTTTTTTTCGTTTAATGTAGGATTTAAACTAGCTAAATGATCACGCAATTTACCTAATGATTCTTCAGATAGTTTTCTTTGCTTAAATTTAGCTAAAGTATCTTCCGTATGTTTATAACCTAAGTTGGAACCAGCTATTTTAAGAATATTATATTTAGGTTTATATAAATCTAAATAATATTGTTCTCTAATCAATACTTCTGTTTTATCACAATACTCTAATATCTCTAATTTGAAATTACTATATCCATGTTTCGATAAAGAAGCATAAATAATACTTTTTGTTCTATTAGCTTCTCTAGTTAAGAAACTAGTGGAAAAATAATCTGCAAATCTCTTAGCTAAATTAGCTGAACTACCGATATATGTTTCCCTGTAATTAAGTTAACCCAACGATAAACTCCGGCTTTATTTTTATTTTCTTTATAGATAAAGTCTCTTATTTCAAAAGGATTAGAATAAGATGCAATTACAGAAGTAGAGTTATGTACACTATTATTAGAATAAAATCTATGTCCTCTGACTAACTTGTTACTATCTGATAAACTTTTTGTAGCCGAAGCCGAGCTACATCTATCCTTTAGTGCGGGCCCGAAGCTATGCTGCTCGGTAGGCAATAATAAACAAGTATCTTTTTTAGAACTAAGACCTACTTTATATTTTAAAGAAGGTAAAATAAAAGGCTCGACTAGTGTTTGTAGTTTTTTTACAGATTCTTTATTAATAAGAATTACATTTTTACCTTCATATATACCTTCAGTACTATATATACCAAATTTAATAGTTAAGATATTAACCAATATTTTTAAATCTTCACTCTTTTTAAATGAAGTAAAAATGGCTAATTGTTTAGTTTTTAAAACTTTAGTATGAGAGTCCATTATTCATACAGCCAAAGCTAAAGGAGTTAAATATAATTCTAAATTAGGATTTATATATTTTACACCCTTTTTATAAAATAATTTATGGATTCATTTAAAACTTCTAAAAGTAAAAGTATTAAATTCATAGCCATATAACTCTTTACCTTTAACTATTCTAGTATATCTTCTAGGTTTAAGAGTTGAACAGTAACCTCTTTGTAAAAAAAATTCATAAAGTCAAAATAAATAATCTTTATGTATTTCACTTTGTCTATACGAGAATCTAACACCTTCTATTATTCTAGCACATGCATAAGCATCTCCTAGTAAAGACCCTATAATTACAGATAAAACATCTTGATTGTGAGGTCCTATTCTACTAGATGCTCTAATTTTTGTATGAAATCCTTTTTTGAACTCTAAACTAGTAAATTTATGAGATTTAGAACGTAATGAGTAACCAGTATCCTTGACTTGAGCTAGTCAATTATAAGATAGATAAGTATTATTTTTTTCTCCAGTAAAAAGTATTACATTACTGGCATCTTTTATTTTATAAAAAACATATGATATAAATAATTTAAGGCCACCAATAAAGAAACCTTCTGCGATAATTGACATTGAAGGGTCACTAACTTCCAAATATGTTATAACAACAACAACATTAAAATATTAGTTAATATTTTCTACTCTCATTTATACACTTATTATAATCACTTATTGTTATTAGATATAGCCATAATGATATAAAAATTATATCTTAAAAATATTAATATTACTTACAATTAAATTACAAAAACCACTTTATCACTTTATACTAATTATTATTTACTACACTATATCATCTTTAATGTAAACAGTTTGATTATTTAATATAAAAGGTATACCTTTACTTTTTCTTTTGGATATTGTACTAGGATCTACTTTTAAAAATTTAGCACAATCTGCTAGAGAATCAAAAGAATGTAATTTATTACCCTTTTCATCCACGATTGCCACACATACATTTAGACGAGAAGAATGATAATATTTATTTAAACCCCGGTTGTCTGTTAGGGACAACCGGGGGTGTACTGCGTACCGAAATTACAAATTTTCTACCTTATTAGAAGTTCCACCCTGGAAGTAAATAAATAACCTTCTCTTTCTTTCCCTAAGTGACCATCAGACTCTATCTTTGGAAGAGTTGAGAAGCTAAGCACTCTAACCCTGCCTTTAGATTTGCTTATGCTTGACTTATATTTACTTCTTTTGAAAAATTATAAATACGTACGTACGTTAAAATTAATTTATTCCTCTATCAGCAACTCCAGCTTTGATTTTACGTATCTCGTTCAATCCTTCTATAGTTAAGTGCTTTTTCTCTTTCATCATATCTGCAACCTTACATCAATCTTGAAAATCAAGAAACTTTTTCCCTTGTACAGGATATTTAATAAAAAATGGAATAATCTTCTCATTAATATCACTTAATTTGTTAACAATAAATCTAAAAGCTCCTCTATTTTGATAAACAGCCCCGCAGCCAAAGAACCCTGCCAAGCTTTTTATTAGTTCCTCATCTCTTTGATGTTGAGTAATATCAAAAGCTAACTTAGCTTGAGCTCCTACTTTCCTGTCAGACGCCTCATTAACACTTATAATGAAACACCCTTCAGCTGAAGTAAAACCAGCTAATCAATAAGGATCAAGTGTCTTTTCATTATTAAAGTTAGGTCTTAAAACAGGGACAACTGAAGGAAAGGCTAATTTCAAATTTTCGGATAAACCGAAATTTAAAGAGGCTCTAAGTGCAACAATTTTTTGCAACCCTTCAGAGGTTAAGTGTTCTTTTTTTTTTGAACCATATAAAACGCTTCTTTAAAAAGTTCATAATCTACCCGCTTCTGCGTGATTAATCCGTATCTATCAAAATGACCAATTATAATTTCTAAATCTTTTATTGATTCAACCTGGTATTGAACTGATTCTGCTCCATGTTTATATCTTTTTCCTACTTTAAAGAAATTTTTTATATTCTCCAATAAAACAAGATCTTTTTCTGAAAAAGCAATTTTATATATTAATTTAACTACTCAACCAGTTTTAGATTTTTGGTTTGCAACAATAGATATTGAAAAACAACCTTCACCATCTGTAAATCCAGAAACGAATCAAGGATTATTCTCAGCAGAACTCGGTTTTTCTACCACTCATGGATTTGTAGCTTGAGAAGAAAATAATCTTTTTATGCAACAAGGGAACACAGTGCGATTTTATTTAAATTACTTAATGATGATAACTTCGAAGAAAAATAATGAGTTAGCTGGATTTTATGATCAAGGTATTTACAATTACATCCAAATGAAGAAAGCGTCATATAACAACTTCAAAAATAAACCCTTACTATCAAATTTGTTATTATAAAGAATATCCTTAATTAACAATTTAAAAAGAACTACCTTCCTTAAGAGTGAGTGTGAGTGGTTTTTATTTCAAAATTTGAAGGTCCCTTAAGTAAATCATTAACTTCTGCTAATAACTGTTCTCTATCTACAACTACACGGTCTAAAGATGTAGATAGTCTATTATTAGTTTGACTTATTATAAGATCTATTAATTTAGCACCTTTTTCAGTTAAATGATGACCTTGTTCTTTTAATTTCAAAATATTTTTTCAATCTTGAAAGTCTAAAAATTTTTTACTTTGTCAAGTAAGACCTTCTAAGAAAGGTATAAGAACATCAGTTATATATGGAACACGTGCAGTTTCAATTCTTATAACAGATTTTTGATTAGGATTATTAAATTTTACTTCAGAAATACTGATTGCGTTTGTATAATCACTTTTCGTATTCGATAAATTCTCTAAGTATAATTTAATACTTTTCATTAATTCAAGATTAGTTGAAGATTGACATAAGCTAAAATCTAATCTATAATTATTATGTTTATTAATACTAAAACATCCTTCTCCCTCTATAAAACCTAAAAGTCAGTAAGGACTTATATTAATATCTTTTGGCATAGTATAATCTAATCTTAAACGATTCATATTGTTTTTAATATTTGTAATTTCTTTTAATACATCAGTACTATAGGCTGAATTAGTATAAAGCTCAAAAGCCTTTACAAAATCTCTGTAATCAAGTCATTTTGAACCTTGAAGAGGATACTTATCAAATATTTTCAAAAGTTGAGCTATATCTTTTAATCTAGTTACAGTAAAAGATGCATAATTTTTGTAAGATCTGACTTCTCCAAATCCTAATGATTTCTGAATAGAATGTAATACATTTATATCATCCTTATGTAAATTTATTTGAAATCTAAAAGAACAGATTTTACTTATACTTATATAGAAACATCCTTCTGCATCAACAAACCCACTAAATCATTCATAAAAATTTTTCATTTTTATATCATCTGTTAAATTGTCTTTATTTGACACATCTGTTAATGATAAAGTGCTATAACTTCTTACTAAGAAACCTTTATTATATATACAAGTAAAATCTCGATTTGGAACATATAAGCCAATATGACTATTTTTATAATAGCCATAATTTATTTTTCTTAATTTGTATAAATGAGTAAATATATTTTTTAATATAGGTTTACTATTCAGGATATTTATTAATATCACTGACTCTGTAAAGCTCTTATTAACTTTCATTGTTGTTAATTAAAGATAAAACTTTAATTTTAATTCCATATTTTTCAATATGGTTCAGACTATGTTATCGTAAAAGTACTTTAAAATAAAATTACTTTATTTTAATACATTTACGGAGGAGGCTCCATCAGACATGACAAATGTTTGCCATGTCGTGATGGGAAAATAATATCCATAGATAAGATTTATCTTCTAGTCGTTGAACGTTCTTGTTTAATATTCATCTAACGATGAAATCTATTTTCACAAGCTCCGCTTCAAGTTAATTGACACTAAGACACACGTATTTATCAATTTTTCTTGAAATTCTTCCTCTTTAACCAAACAAACAATAATTTGTAAGGTGGACTAAATATAACTTTAATCCATTAAGTATAATAATTTAAATGAAGGGAAAGCAATTAATATTAATATTACTGCCGGTGTTATAGTTCATACTAATTCTATTAATGTACCATGATTTAGATACTTATGTGAAATTGGTGATTTTGTACTAATATAATTTCTTATTATAGATAATAAAATTCATCCTACAGAAAATAAAATTATTATTAAATAATACAGTATATTATCATGTAATTCTACTAGTCCTTCCATTTGCAAAAAAAAAAAATGAAACAAATTTAACATTCAATTAGTTAAAAATTATTCCTTAATAATAGTTTAATTTTATGAAATAAACAACGGTAGGTTATACTAAACTAGTACTCAACTCTACCTGTATTCATATTAGCTTTAATTTGAATAATTTTGTCTAATCCTTCTTTAGTATAATGAGCTTTATTTTTAATTAATGCTGAAATAGTGCAAAAATCTTTAAAATCTAAAGCTTTTATACCTAAAATAGGGTGTTTAAGAAAAAAAGGGATAATAATTTCAGTTAAGTCTGACGCTTTGGATACTCTATATACTACTGCATTCTTAGAGTGTTTATATATTCTACCACATTTTAAGTATTCAGCTATGCAAGCTAATAGTTGTTTATCTCTATCATGTTGATTAATTTGAAAGATCAGCTCAACAACACAAGATTTGTTATCTTTAGCATTTCTAACCTTAACTACGAATGATCCCTCTCCGCTAGTAAATCCTGCCAACCATTGAGGATTATAAATAGAGATATTTTCTTTTACTGGTCTTAGTGCAAAGGTAATATCAGGAAAAGCTTCTTTTAATGGTCCAGATAAACCATTATTCATAGATGCTCTTATTGATATAATTTTACGTAAACCTTCTGGTGTTAAATGTTCCTTGTTAACTAATAACTGGTAAGCTTGTTTAAATAAAAAGTAATCAGCGTATTTCTGTGAAAGAAGAGGAAATTTATCAAAGTGGTCTAAAACTACTTTTAACTCTTTAACAGAGAATACTCTATACTCAACCGAAGAAGTTGTAGCTTTTACATATATTTCACCCACACCTAGGTAATTTTTTATAGCTTTCAAGATAAATAAATCTTTTTTATGTAAATGTATTTGAAATCTTGGTTTAATTACTCAACCTGATTTAACTATTTTACTTTTTGTAATACTTAAAACAAATGAACCTTCTGCATCCGCAAAACCAGAAAAGAAACTAGGATCTATTCTTAAATTATTATCGCCTTTGTTTTCATTAACACATAATGTGGAATAATTTATTTTATTAACTAATTGAGTAGTAAGGATTTTGTTCTGATAGTTTCTTTCGAAACCCATTAGAGTACATCTCAAATGTGATAAATTAATACCACACCAACTACCGTATACTCGTTGCTCTTTTACAGTAATACTTTCACGTATTACTGACTTAGATCCGCGATTACCCATTTCTCTTTCGATCATCTTATGACTTGTTACCATACCTGAGTAATTACTTCAGCCACTCGTATATTTTCATATACGGCTTGGTATCATAAGCTTTAGGGCTTTTCCGGAATTTGGTAGTTTAATCCCCATTAAAAATGATTTCCCAGATCATTTAGGAAGAGGAGTAGCACTATCTTGGAAATATATACCCCATGGACTCGGAGCATCAAAATTCATATTCAATCAATTTATAAGAATAAACATAAAAAAAAATAGGATTTTCTATATTGAAATTTTATATATATATATATATATATATACATATGTATATATATATATATATCATATATACTTTTCATATTATATAGAACATATATATATAACTGGCCGCACTACGACTAATACTACCAATACCTCCCCCTCCCCACCCACCACCTGCTATTATACAACTTTCATAATCTTCTATTATACTCATCGTTTTCTTTTTCTTTATTTTATTAATATAAGTAGAATTATTTATAATCTTTGTTTCCAATAATTTTTTTTCTTATTCGGCCCCCCCCCCTACTCCGTGATCACCACTCCTAGAACTCTGGAGGTCGGCTTTAGGTGTCGGCGGCCTCGGGTAATGACTGCCACCCTTCCTGAACTCCCAGTACTATGATGGCTCCGTCGCCTCCCTTTCGGGACCTAGGTATAATCCTAGTTCCTAGGCACTCACGTAGTGCCCTTAGGCGATCCCGCAGTTTTCTTCCTTCATACAAAGGTGTGTGGAGCTTACCGCCAACATACCGCGCAACTTGAATCACAATATCCAATACTCCAGATGTACCGACATATTCTGCTTAGTTAGGTTACACCCCATATAATTGACCCCCCCTTGCCTATCGAGTTCGTCAGCCTCGACATAGGTGCTCCTACTGATCTTGACGACCTGGGGGGGGGCAGACCCACTGTCTGTTTCAAGACCTTGTACTCAGCTGTCCACTACTTGTGTTTCTTAGACTAACCAAATGTGTGAGTACCCCCTAGACTGCATAGTGCTTTCGCACTGACGGTTATGCAGTAAAATTCGGACCAGAATTCCAAAGAACAACGCCCTCTCACGGATGTCGCACCAAGTTTATATATATAAATAACTTATATTTACTTTTTTACTAATCATTAAGATTAATTTGTAAAGATAACTTAAAAGTGCCTTTACGCAACATACAAAAGCAAAAAAGCCATCATTAATGCAAATAACCCTGTAGCCTCCGAGAATGCAAACCCCAAAATAGCGTATGAAAATAATTGACTGCTTAATGATGGATTTCTAGCTACACCTAAAATTAAAGCTCCATAAACTATACCTATACCTACTCCGGCTCCAATAAGCCCAGTTGTTGCAAATCCTGTTCCAAGTATTTTGGCTACCTTTAACATTAAAGAAAACCAACCTATAATAAATGAGAATTTTTCGGTAAATTTTCTAGAAAAAGACCAATGTCAACTTGATGTCGAAATATAAGCCATCTTAATCTTACTAAATAGGCTACACTTCGTCCTCCACAACACACACCGCGAACTCATATCCCGTGCATGTCGCACGGATATGATATGTCTGTTAGTATATATACCCTATACCACTTTACATCAATTCATATTGATATAATCTTTATACACATGTAGAAAGTGAAGATCTGCTGAATGCATGCGACGATAAAGTAGGCGAAGGTGAAGCTAACCCGCCTAATAAGCAGCAGCCGACGACGAAAGACAACCACCTACCACCACCCACTACCATCTATGACCTTCGACTTCGTAGTAAAATGGCAATGTGTATATTAGGAACGTACGTACGTATCCCACTAATTAAAAATTGTATCTATATCGCTTATATAGACTCAGAATATCTACGATGCCGCGCACAAGTTCTGTTACAGTTACAATTAAAGTTACAGTTACAGAATGATAATTTCTGATCCAAATGTTCAATATTTACATCACATACTTCACTTATTAATTTTAAATTTTTATGTTGAAGATAATTAATAGCAGATGAAAATAATTATTATAATGATAATCCATGTTTCATTACACTTACACCATTTATTAATTTTTATACTCATATAACCACCTAGTCAATCCAATAATCACTCCTTCACACACACACACACACACATTCACCAACACCACCTATCAACCATACCGGCTATTTTTTAATACCTTCTTACCCCCCCCCCCCGTATCCTATTGCTATTTATATACAACACAACAGAGGTAAATTAATAAAAATATCATAATTTCAATACTATTTACTAGGAATACTACAATAATAATAATAATAATAATAAAATAACAATAAAATACTAGAATATTAATAAATAATCTCATTAATATAACTAAATATGTACCGTACGTACGTACGGTACTACATGTATTATACCTTATTAATAATGGAGATACCCGGAATTGAACCCTAGAATCCGACCTACAAAGTCAGCGTTTACCTAATTAAACTATATCTCCTTATTTATGTATATATAATATTCATATATATACATATAAATTTTGTGTTGTTCTTCTTGTGCTGTAGGGTCAGGCGCTCAAGATCCTTATTCGGGACCTCTTACCTTACCCTCCGAACCGTACATGATAGTCTCATACGGCTGCTGCTGGCTCTCCACTATCGGCTGGCTATCTGCAACACTTGGTCCGGAAAGTGTTAGGGTTATAAGCATTACCGCTGCCACGGGCTCCGCCTTATCGGCTTAAGTAACGTACGTCGTTCACCCTACTCGATTGTAACTGTCACCCCCCCCCCCTTCCGATTGCTCGTACTATGATGACTCCGTCGCCCTCTTGATATAACAGGTAGTGGATTTCAGGTGGCATCACTACCACCCTTAGTGATCCCGTAGTTCCCTGGTATGGGTATGCGTTATATTCGGAAGGTATTGATTTCAATACATCCACTCTGCGTGGCCCCCCCCCCTACTCCCGGAAGATGTATGTCAAATCGTAATAAAATGCTAGCACGATGGTGACCTTAGCGCGGTGTATCAGGCGTCCTGCTGTAACAAGTGTATCAGGCTCGTTATCCTAGTCATTGTATAACTTAGATCATCAGCCTAGAGCGTCCACGCTCACTCCGTTACTTCCCTTTAACCTTCGCTATCGCTGTTGAGTTCCTCAAGCCCCTCCCAGCTGAAGGTCTCTTTAACCCGGCGGCGGTCCCAGTGGGACAACCCATTGCCAAGACACATTACATTACGCAGCAGCGAGTGCAGCAGCTGCTGCGTACTCTACTATTTTTATTTATAGCTACTCTAGCTATAATAATTTAATTTATTGTTTATCATTTTTAATTCCACTGGAATTAACATAAGATATATGAATTAAAGATTCATTTTTTATTGTATATGTATACTGTTTTGAAGGTATTTTAATGCACCTTTACCTAATTCAAACACGAAACCTATAGTTATAATAGTTATAAATCCCAATGTTATAATTAAACCATAAATATTATTTACATATTCATTCACTTACTGCAAAAGGGGAAGTTAATAATATTTCTAAATCTAATAATAATAATAATAATAATAATAAATAAACTAAGCATATATAAAAAAATGCTATATTAAAAGGTGATCTAGATTGTTGAAAAGAATGAAACCCACATTCAAACATTGAGTCTTTTTCCTGATAAGGATGGTGCGGAGCAAAAACTAAATTAATAAATAAAAAAAGTAAAGCAATTACAGATACAAGTATAATAAATAAATTACTAATTCTGTTAATTGCCCCTCCTCTTTTCAACCCTAGCATTACCGATGTTGATAAATAATATTATTAAACCCACCTACCCACCCGATTAGACCCAAATACACCCGTATTACACTATAAATACAGCAACATTTGGAATCTAACCACTACATAAATATTATATAATCAAGGGCCTCAACAACTTATTGATAAGCTTAGAGGTTCAAATTACTGTTATGCTAAGATAAAATAAATTAATCAATTAGTCTTCCTCTATTCATACCAGATTTAATTTGACGAATTTGTTCTAATCCTTCTGGAAGTTAAATGAACTTTACTATGCATTAAATTAGCTGCTTTTTTGTCAATCTTCAAAATCTAAGGCTTTTATACCCATAATAGGATGTTCACGGAACATAGGTATAATAATATTAAAATTGTCTGAAAACTTAGTACTAACAAAATCTATATAATCTCCACGTTCACGTAATCCACCACATCCTAAATAATCTACAATACTTTTCATAAGTACCCGATCTCGAGAATGTTGAGTAAGTTGGAAAACTAATTGTACATAAACTCCTATTTTGTGTGTAGCAGATTGACCTATACGAATTAAAAAACAACCCTCGGCAGAACTAAACCCTGATATTCAACCCGGGTTAAGGGCTTTTAATTATTGTTTATCTATTTTTGGACGAGAAACAGGTTTAATATTAGGAAAAACAGCTTTTAAAGAATCCGGTAATCCTAAATTTACAGATGCTTTAATAGACACAATTTTTTCTAAACCTTCTTGAGTTAAATGTTCCTTCTGCTTCATCATAGTTGCTACTTGTTTAAATAATAAGTAATCAACATATTTTTGACTTAATAGAGGGTATTTATCAAAATGAGGAATTATTACATTAGTAATATCATCTAGTGAACGGTACCATATAAACTACCATATCTTCTTCATCACTATTTCTAATTGTACCTACTCCATTAAAAAAAAAAAGATTGTATTGCCTCTAAAAGATGTAAATCTTTTTTATGTATCCATACTTGAAATATTAAAACTACTTACTTGTCAACCAATTTTAATAGTAGAGCTTTTCATTAAAGAAATCATAAAAGCCCCATCCTCCATCTACAAAGCCTGTAACAAATCAAGGATTTAATTTAGCTACACCAGCAGCAGCTGCAGCAGGAGCAGAAAACACTATCATTTGAGTTATAGTTATACAAAACAGATTGCTGTGGAACTAAATTACTTATTCCACCCACGTATTATAATATCTTCTCTGTTATTTAATATGTAAATTAACAGAGTCATTATTGATATTACCTAAATAAGATATAACTACACTAGATTTTAAATCTTTAGTACTAATATTTTGTCTACTATGCACTTTTAAAGCATCGTGTCCTAATTCATATACGAACCCTATAGTAATAATACCAATAAAGATTAACGCAGCTGCTAACCCATAAGCACTATTAACATATTCACTAACTGCAAATGGGTATAGCAATAGTATTTCAAGATCTAGTAATAGAAACACTAAACCATAAATAAAGAAAGAAATATTAAAAGGAGATCTACTTTGAGAGAAGGAATGAAAACCACACTCAAAAGCTGAAAGTTTCTCCTTGTACGGATTATGCGGAGCAAATATTAAATCAATAGCTAAAAATAAAATAGCTATTATACTTACAAATATTATATATATACTCATTGCACTCATTTAAGACTACGCACTAAATAAAATTTGTACCAATATGGTCAATTGTGTTAATTATTCAGCATATTCCTATGCTGTTCAGACTATGTCTTTATTACTTAAAGTAATATTGGAAGTTATAAGGATCCTTTCACCTTTAGTCGTTGAACGTCCTTATCTTAAGACACGTAAAATCCTTAAATCAGATAAGTTCCGCTGCAAATTGACAAATCAGATTATTCTGATTTGATGTTCTTGCAATTTCTCCAATTATCAACATTAAATATAAAAATTATTATTTTTTTTTTATATTAATGCAGGGGCAATCCAAGGCCTACATTAAATTTATAATACATTATACACTTTTCAATTATAAATTACTCTCTATAAGAGTTCATTCTATTTTTGATATTTCGTATCTCTTCTTTCCCTTCTGGAGTTAAATGATCCTTAGATTCTATTATTTCTGCAGATCTACATCAATCCAGATAATCTTTGTATTTAACACCTTCAATTTTATACTTATTAAAGAAAGGAATAATTTTAGATTTAATATCCTCCTCAAATTTTCTAACTACAAATGTTGCAGCTTTTTATCTTTATTGTGATAGTTAAAATTACCACAACCAAAATAATTAACAAAAGATTTTAATAATTCTTCATCTTTACTATGTTGATAAACTCTAAAACTTAAAGAAATATATTTATCTTCGAGACCTCCGGCCACCCTCAGCTGCCTCAGCGGCGCCCGAGGTATTCTTGAAAAAGATCCTTCTCCCGATATAAACCCTGCCATTCATTGAGGATGGGTATTGTTCTTGATTCAATTAAAGGTCTCGTTCGTTACTGGTGTAATTTTGAGAGAATTATTAATCTTTAGATCTGGATCCTAACCCAGTAGGTAAACCTAAATTCATAGAAGAGACTATGCTAATAATTTCTTCTAATCCTTTTAAATTTAAATGTTCTTTATTAACTAATTTATCAATAATTTGTTTAAATAAAAGATAATCAGCATGTTTTTGAGTTAATAAAGGATATTTATCAAAATGTGATATTACTATTAAAACTTCTTTTAAAGATCTTACTTTATAAACACATTCTTCTAGACTACGCAGAGAAATATTAATTGAACCTATTTCATTAAAATATGTCTTAATATTACTTAATAAGGATAATCCCTTATATAAAGTTTAATCTGAAATGTGGGTCTTATTCTTATTTTATCTGCGTTTTTTCTAAATGTACCATAAAAGAACCTTCAGCATCATCTGTAAATCAAATCCCGATATAAATCAAGGATAAAAAAATTTTTTATTATTATAATTATCTGTTATATAACTTCTAATAAATATATTAGAGTAGTTACTTTTAAAACGGGAGTCACTACTATTATGTGTATTGTATTTTAAATTTAATGCACCTTGGGTATTAGGGTTAATTCAGTAGCTAGCTTGCGCTTGCACACAATACTGAATTAACGAATGATTCAAATTTTATTTTACCCATACTTAATCATTCCTTATTCATAAAAATAAATAATAATATTACATTAGTAATTATAGAAATTGTAATAGAAAAAGGGCTAGAAATAAATATATTTCTACCTTTTAATAATACGGATCTAATTAGAACATTTTTTTCATTAAGAATTCTTAATGAAAAATTAGAATCAGATTCATTTAAAACAGGATTTACTTCATGTTCAGGTGAATAGAAAAAAATCTCTTTTATTACATTTAAATAATAAACTGCTCCTATAACACTAGTAATTATAGCAATTAGTGATAAGAAAATATAACCATTATCTAAAGCAGCACTCAATACCATTTGTTTTGCAAAAAACCCTACTAAAGGTGGTACACCTACAAAAGAAAATATAGTTATAGCTAAACTTAAAGATAATAGAGGATTTATATAAAAATATCCCTTTAATTGACTAATTAATTGTATTGGAGAGTTATTTTTATCTAATAAAGATTTATACTCTTTGTTATTAGTTACATAACCATATAAAGAGAATCCTATAGTTATTAATATAAAAAATGCATTTAAATTACTTATAGAATATTGTATTAAATAAAATATAAAAGCTTGTGTTGATTCTATGCTAGAAACGCTTAAAGCTAATAATATAAAACCTACATGAGAAATAGTACTATATGCTAATAGTCTTTTTATTCTAAATTGTGTTAAACCTACAACAGTACCTATTATTAATGAAAGAAGAGAGCTTATTAATAAAGCATAAGTTCAGCTAAATTCAGATAGATAACTGTTAGCATTTGAGTTTGTGTAATAAACTAATTCTAATAAAAAGATGAAAATAGAAATTTTGGCTATTATAGCAACAAATGTTGTAACTATAGTAGGAATAGCGTCGTAAACATCTGGAGATCAGAAATGAAAAGGTGCAGCACTAACCTTAAATAAAAATCCTATGCTAAATATAAGTAAAGAGAAATTTAAATAATAAGGTTTATATCAAGATGTTAAACCGCCATCTTCTCCTACTCCAGCAACTACAGGATTTACATCACTTATACTATTAAGTATATACAGACCATCCAGACTAGTAGTACCTGAATTTACATATAATAAACTTGTACCTAATAAAATAAAGCATGAACTCAAACCTCCTAGTAAAAAATAAATTAAACCACCTGTCGTAGATAATTCTGAATTTCTATATATTGTACTTAATAAATATAGTCCGTAGCTTTGTAACTCAATAGAAAGAAAAATAGAAACTAAATCATTTGTTGATATTAAAAATACCGCTCCACTAATAACAAATAATAATATTAGGGGATATTCTATAATTTTCATATGTTCTCCCATTTTATTAATAATCTTTGTTCTATAGTACAAAATTTTATTAAAAAAAATATCTTTTAATGATGAATACTCAGGTATTCAAACTTTTCTAGGATAAAAACTTGTTAATTGTAATATTAATATACTTATAATAAAAATAAATATATGAAATATTTGTGTTAAATTAGTTATATGTAATAAACCACCATGCAAACCTATACCTTTACTTATAAAAGATAAACTCATTGTATCGTGTAATATACAATATGCTAAGGCTATAATACTAATTCTGTTAAATAATATAGACATATCACGTCTCAAAGTAACGGAAGTCGAGAGTAATAAAGAGAGTATAGAAATCATTATCATACCTTAGCCTGAGGAGAAAGTCGAATTCTCATCTTTAATGTATGAAATTAAGGTTTTACCTTTAAACTACTCAAGCTGCTTATTTAGATTAGTAGGGTCGCAGACCAGTGCCACGTGGGCAACCACTAGTACGTACGTACTAGTACGTATGTCAATTAGCAGGTCTTTGTTACATAGTAACTGATAGAGGTTGATATATGTCATCATTAGTTACTAGTTTCCTTTCGTTGACTGCACCGTTTCCAGCAACAGTTACAAAGGATCTCTGCGACATCAAGCTGGATGGATCACTTTAGTTATAGCTTGTAGGGCTATAACCTACTATTGATCCTCCGTCACCATAGGTCCCCCTTAGGTAATCCTTGATTCTTGGTAGATCATGTTTAGGTGTACGCGCTCGTCAAGTTGACTTAGCTTACTAGCACTCCCTTTGATATGACTCTGACCTGATCATATCAATACTAGTACATGGGCGAAAACAGCTCGGCCAGCACCCGGTATTTCTCACCCTGAAGAACTTATCTAGCAGTTCATTATAAGTTGTTCACTGCTGCGACATAAAGCTAGGAACCGCGTTTGACATACATCTGCAGCATGCTCGGCCTGATGTCTAGCTTGCGCAGTGCGCAGCAGCAGCTGGCCCCGATCGTCTAGCTTCGACGTCAGGAAAGACGACCAGGGTCTTAATTGCTTCTACTAGATAGCTTTACAGTGGCGCAAGCCACCGATGCCGCAGTTGCAAAGCTACTTTTAACTATAAAAATTTTTTACTTCATAAACTAAAAAGTTTTAATTGTTATGATTCTGTTATATATTGTATTGCTCTTTAGGCAGCCAAGGGACAATACTCTGATTTGAACAGAGAACCTACTGTGCCACATACAGTCGCTCTACCTATTAAGCTATATTATCCTTATTATAAGAATTCTTATTACTTTTTTAACTATTACCCTCTCTAAAAAAAAATTCTATTTAAATATATATATATATATAAGAGTCACTACGTCTATACTGCAGCGGCTGTGACACACACACACAGCGCGCCTAATTAAATTAGCAAAGCTATGGCTGCAAAAAAAAAAAGTTAATTTAAGAATTCACTTTATTAAAAAAGATTCTGATTATGTTGGAGTGATTCGAACACTCAATCCTAAATACCAAAAATTTATGACTTACCCATTAGTCTACAACATATCAAATTAATTTAACTTACAGAGATATATATATATAAGTCTCTAGCTTGATGTCGCACTACGCACTACGCACTACGCACTACGCACTACGCACTAAAAAAAATTTTTTTAGTAGTCGCAATCCCTAGCTTGCTAAGCAGTTGCCTTGCCTAAATAATTTAGGGTAAGGAACCAGCCCATAGCTACAGCCTTAGGAGTCCAACACAACCTCCCTGCTACTAAGAACACGTACGTCGTACGTGCAGCTTTCACCGCATACGGACATCTCTACCTCGAAGGATTAAGAACGGTCACTACAGTCCATGTCTGCTAAGTCATTTCCTAGCAAGCATAAGTCCCTCCCCTATGGGACCCTTGCGAGCCTCACTCAGGGAGATACCTTCGACTACCGCACTTCCGTTAGACCTACTATTGCGGTTCCGTTACCATAAGGATTTAGGCAATCCCCTCTTGTTAAGTCTTCGTCTTCCCTTAGCATTGTATACTACATGTCCTCTCTCTGTCTGAGGCTGCTCCTGTATAGCTGACTTTAACCACGCTACAATATAACGCAGTTAATATACAATATGGACTTGATGTCGTTAGCTAATCCCCACGGGATATCAGACCCTGCCGTAGTTAGTGATTCTAATGCATTGATTGCATAGGAAGCATTTACCTCACCAGACTCTCCGTACATGTTGTGGAAGTCTGACTTCACTGACATGCTACACTCCCTCACGTCTTTCGTTGTGAAATAAGTCAGTCGGTTTAACAAGCGTCGTCAGCAGCTTGTGGGTGTCTATTACCTTAAAACAGAGGTTAAACGGACGTACGTATGTCGCACATTGTATAATATGGGCAACAAGACTTGAACTTGCATGGTCTTTTACCACCATTCCGGCCTAAACGGAACCTGTCTACCAATTCCAGCACACCCATTTATAAAATGCCTGAGATAAGACTTGAACTTACAACCAAAGCAGCTTCAATGCTCTGCTCTACCAATTGAGCTTCTCAGGCGGCTATGGATGGAGATACCAGGAATCGAACCTGGGAATCCGACGTGCAAAGTCAGTGTTTTACCAAATTAGACTATACCCCCTAATATATGTATATAATACACATAATTATTACGTTTAGTTTTAGTTTAGTGCTTGACATCATAGTTTAGTTTAACCCCTCTAAGTCTAGCGGCTGAGGGTGGCCTAGCTGCTTCGCAGCGCTGCGCAAGCTAGACATCAGAAAAATTATTAAATATCCGAGGAACGACTTGAACGTTCACGGTATTAACCAACAAAGCTTAAGTTTGCACTGTCTACCAATTCCAGCACTCGGATATAATAAATACAATCTTAATTATATATATATATATATTTATATTTAAATATGCGGGTAAAGGATTTGCACCTTTTTCTTTTAGGCATGAACTAAAAATGTTAACTATTACACCAACCCGCAATTTTCGCCCCCCCTGATGTCTAGCTTGCGCAGCAGCGCTGCGAAGCAGCACAGACGACCGGGTCAGTTTAGTTTATAAGGCTAAAGTGACTTGAACACCTACACTTACTGTTATGAGCAGTACGCTCTACCAATTGAGCTATAGCCTCTACATATAGATATAATCTAATACAATACAATATAATAAATAAAAATTATTGTAGGTAGGAGCCGTCGGTACAATAATTTTACCGCCCGACCGGCCTACTACTACTACCATTATTTATACATATATAAATATATATATATGTATATATATAGATAGTCAGGTCAACGTACCCTGCTTAGTGATAGTTTCTCATCATGCGGCTCTCACCCTGAAAAGAACTAACTTTAGATCTCGATGCCAGAGTATTGTTATGTTCGTTGCCCTAATGCTTCGAGTCCTCTCCCAGAGAGTCAGCAGCTGCTGCTGCCTTGGTCGGATGGCCTCCTCTACCTTGTTTTTGTTTTTGATGCTTAGACTTATCTCTTTATCCCTTGCGTATGGCTAGTCCCCCCCCCCTTCGTCCCAACCAACGACAGAACTACTATGAGACCTCCACGTACGTACGTGTTCTCGCTTACTTGTGCACAATCCCGTGGTTGATAATTGATTCCGTTTAACGTATCGCAACCTTAGCCACTTGCACAGTTCTTTGGTTCTCTATACTGAGACGACGTGAGGCTTCTCACCAACGTACGTACTGTACTCTCTATATTACAATACGCAACGCCTCAAATGTACCGACATATCCTGCTTAGGATACATTCCCCTCCCCAGAGGCGTCACTGTGTACCAAGTTCGTCATCCTCGACATAGTTGCACCTGCTAACCTTGTTCGACATACATACATCTGGCAGTCCCATCCTTACGGAGCTTTTGTATCCAGCTATCCAGATTATGCAGCATTTATTAGACGCATCACCTGTGGATACCCGCAGCTTGTATAGTGATATGCTCACTGGTGAGTATACAATGAAGCCGGCACAAGCTTCACTAATCAATCAATTACCCTCACACGGATGTCGCACTAGAGAGATCTATATCTAGCTTAACTACATAGACTAGGCAGGATTCGAACCTGCGATCCCAGCATCGAAAGAGCTATGTCGTACCACTTGACTACTAATCCTTGAATAATTTACTTGATTTAGATGCTAGCTGCTACAGCTGCAGCAGATGTTGACATCTGCTCCTGCTGCTGCTGCTGCTGCTGCTGCTGCTGCTGCTGCTGCTGCTGTGGTGGTGCTAACTTTCGCCTTAGCCCAGTGCAAGACTTGCACTTGCTTATATTGATTACAAAACAATCGCATTACTACTTATGCTAACTAGGCATATATTTTAAGATATATAAAGAATATAGTTTCTTATAAAATTAGTACTTAAAACCTAAAAATCTCTCGATTCTTACAATTTAAGCCTATTTATGTAATATTATCTTACGTATATTTAAGAAATATCCCAAAGTAAGCTTCGTGCCTATATGCTTTCAGCACTTATCTTTGACTAACTTAGCTTCCCTGCCATGCTTATACTATTTATTTATTAAAGTGACGATAACATCCCCAGGATACTTTATATATCCTATTTATTAATATTGTTTCGTTTCAATATTAATAATTAATATCGGGCATATAAACAACAGGTAAACCATTGGTTAATAAAATTGTTATACAACCAGGGTATAACAACAGTACCTCATGTTCCTTTCGTACGAGATTAATCTTTGTTATATTCTAACTCCCTCTAGAAGATAGAAACCATACTGTCTCACGACGTATTTAACCCAGCTCATGTAACTTTTTAATCGACGAACAGTCGTACCCTACATAGTTTCTGCATCCATGAGGATAAGTTAAGCCGACATCGAGGTGCCAAACCGCGCACTCATTATGTACACTCTTGCGCAAATTAGCCTGTTCAACTTGTTATCATATTAATTTATTTCCACCCTTCACAAGGTGGTTCAGACTATTTCTTCATTTCCTTTTTTTTCTTATGTATAAGTATAAAACAAAACTTAAAGAGGTATTAAGATAAAAGAATTAAATAATAGATACTATCTATTATTTAGTAAGTATTTGACATCATCTATAGGCCGATAAATTACAATTTACCAGAAACCCATCCCTTCACTGCAAAAGCACCAATACGTCTTTTAGATGTAAAGATTGAATAACTCACATTAGGTTTAGCATACCCTCTATAATTTACAGAAGATAATCCTTTATAAGATGAATCAATATTTTTCAATCCACCTTTTCATCTAAGTTTAAATACAGCCCTATCAGCTCTATAACGTTTAGTTAATCTACCTTTAGCTTCTAATCTTAAACCACTTATATTTTTATAGTTTATAGAATTAAATATAATTTCGTATATTTTGTAATAGTATTTATTAATCTTCTTATTTTTATAATTCTTCTTATCTTTAATAAGCCTTATAATTACATTATAATATAACTTACTTAATAATTGAGATAAATTTTTTTTCTCTAATACTAATATAGAATTTATATTCAGATTTTTATATTTATTTTCTAATAAATTTAAATCTTTTTTTATTCTAGCATTTTTGTCGTCTACTATTTTTTCTAATGAGTCTGCTAAAGATATTCTATTTAAAATAACATCCATTTTAAATAATATATTACCTACTCTTTTTCTTTTAAGTTTAGATGTTAAGATTTTAGTGAAAATATCACTATGAAAAATTATAGATTTAAGATTAACAATATTAAATTCTACTTTTTTATTATAAAATCTTATAATAAATTTTTTTAATTTGTATAAAAGTTTTTCTTCCAATTTATATTTATTAAGACTTAATCTTAATTTATATTTTCTTAAAACTTTTAGAGATTCAAGTAATTTCTTATTAAGAGTAATTAATTTACTATTTATAATATTAGAATATCCTGAGAATGATAGGTGATCTTGATCAGTAGCCGCCTTATTATAAGCAGCAGACTGATGGTTGTAAAACCCTAATATTTTTTTACGTTTTAAAATATATAATTTTATTTTATTATAAAAAGAATCTTCTAAATCTCTTCATAGATTTATTAATAAAGGTTTCTTTTCTCGATTATATACATACACAGTTAAAATAGCTTTATTATTAGTATGTTTTATTTCAGCTTTACTTGTAAATATTTTATTAAGAGACTTTAATATAGATCTTTTAGATCTATATTCTTTATGTAGAAATTTATAGTTAAATTCTAAATTAAAAAAATTTTTTATTAAATAATAAATATCTTGATCATATACAGGAAAGTTTTTTAGATTATTTTGGTTGAAAACATAAATACTATTTTTTCATTCTTGAGATACAGCAGGAAAATATCTTGTACTTCCTACATCAGAAATTTTTACATTTAAAGGTATTATTTTATTATTATTTTTTATATATTTACTAAAGATATTTATACAATTTTTAGTTTTATTATTATCATTATTATTATTATTCATAAAATTTTATTTTACTTTTTACATATTTTTATACATAAAGAAAAAAAAAAGAAAGTTGGGTATTAATAAAGGATTATTGTTAGCATTACTCACCTTATAGTCGTTGAACGATTTTATCTTTATGTATCGTACGTACGTATCGTATCAATACAATACAATACAATACAATACAATGCTAAGATAAATTTCGCTTCAAATTTACTTTAATTAAAAAGTAATTTTTGAAATTAACCCAATATATTTTCAATTATTTTTTTTTAATATTGAAGGACAAACATCCCTAGCGTAGCTTTTCCAAAAACCCGAGATCTTTCCTTTTTGCATCTCGTGATCCTATGCCCCGCTTACGCGACTGTAAGATTTGTTGTTAATCAAACAGTAAGGCAAGATTTAGCCATTGAGCTTTGTAAGTAATAATTACATAATTACTATTAAAATAATAATAATAACTATAAAAATATTAGAATTTAATATTCAAAATATTTTTTATATTACAACTAATTTCTCCATAATTAAAATCTTACCTAAATTCATAGAAATTATCTATGCAAAAATACACAGATAAATTTTATACTGTACCCACGGCTAATTCCAGCAAATATATGCAGAACCTCCTGTGAATCGTACAAAAATGATTAAATATAGGGTTACTATAATATAAATCGCAAACTAAAATTCCAACTATTGGAATAGTTGGAATGGTTATTATTTTTTAGACACTCCCATTTACTCTTTATGGGGTCTGTGCCCCGCATAAACTATCTCCTAACAAATGTTCCTCACTACAAGCAAGGTTTTATATTAATATTAATACTAATATTAATAATAATAGTATGACAGAATAATAAAGGTGTTTCAATTTTATCAAATCGATTACCTTATACACTAAAAATATCCCGGATCATACTCAATAATTAGTAATAGTAAAGCTGCATAGGGTCTTCTCGTCTATCTAGAGGTAAACAGTATCTGCACTGCTATTCCAATTTCACTGAGTCAATCATAGAGACAGCTGTTGTATCGTTACGTCATTCATGCAAGACCGCATTTAACGGCCAAGGCATTTCGCTACCTTAGGACCCTCACGCTAAGGCCGCCATTAACCGGGGGTTCCTCTAAGATCAAACCTTTTAGTTTAATCTATTCGTTAACCAGCCGGCATCGGGCAGAGATCACACTCAATACTTAGATTTATCATCTTTTGCAAAGTGCTTTGTTTTAATTAAACAGTCGTACAACAATATTTTATGCTTCTTCCTTTTTACTCGTATTAATCGAGACGAATGAGCCCTCCTTCAAATGTGTTATCAGTTAAGAAAAGATAAGTCGGATATACATGTGTTGCTTCTTAATAGATAAAACCTTATCTTACCTTTCCTTTCCTTACTATCCACCTCTCACAAAATGGTTCAGACTATGTCTTCTATACCCTTGTACATTAACTAAATGAAATTAAATTAAATTAAATGAAATATATTGCACAGCGCGATATCAGCAGATATAAAACTCTAGCTTACACGCTAATATTATTTGACTCACATACATGTGCAACATCAAACTAAGACCGCGAGGACCTTCAGATTGACTGACTGATGTTTTGCGCAGATGTCCATCAAATAAAGATGTAAATATTTATACTGCTAGTTATTTACACGTACGTAGATTACGTTAAAAATAAAATTACGATTTAACGTATGCGCAGTAATATTTTACACTACTACACAATGACGCAAGGCCTTATTCCTCTTCAGAATCAGGAGTCTCTTCAGTTAATGTTTTATCTTTAAGTTTATTTGTAGACAATCTTGCTCCATTCATCCCTTCGGAAAGTTTTAATAATAAATCTTTTACTTCTTTATTATTAATATGAGCTTTGTTAAATAATTTGTCACAGATAAAACAAAAAGTTTTAAAATCCTCCTTCTTTCTAGAATAAAATTCTAATTGACTTAAAAACGCATTAAAGTAATTATGTAAAATGTCAATTCCAATAATTTCTAATCTTACTGTCGGTTTACTATTACCCTTGGGCTTACGCTCACGTAATTTAATTCCACCTTTAGCAGCAGGTTGATTTAAACCTAAACGTAATTTTAAATATTCACAAATTTCCATTAAAAGAGGTTTTTGAGCAAAAGTTAACTCTAACTCAAATCTAGGTGTTAACTCTTTTGTCTGTATGATGAAACTACCTTCCCCCTCTATAAATCCTAATATTTTATAATCAGTAATTACCCGTTTATAGTTCTCGGGTGGTAAAGTAGATTCACGTTTTGTATTATGGTTAGCCCGTAACTCTTCAATTTCGGCCTTCAAAGATTCAGTTACTAAACCTGAACGATCGAAATATAAAAAGAAAGCCTTTCTAAAATTAAGATAATCTAAATATTTATCACCCATTAATGGATACTTATCTAATAAATCTATAAGAATACGTAATTCCTTCTCAGAACCTACTTCGAAGGAACAAGTATTATATTTAGGTCTTAGTACTACTCGTCCCACACCTAGAGTGTGGCAAATAGTCTTTAGAACGGCTTCATCATCTTGATGTAATTTAATTACAAACTCAAAATAATAACGCGTATTACCATTAGACATTATTTTACGTTTTATGTGAAAACACCCCTCAGCATCTATGAATCCCGCGAGTCATTCATAAAAATTTTTATTTGCTACTTGATTTTTCATTTGTTCAATTTTTATTATTTTTACATATTATATTAGTTAATTATACAATCTAGTATAGTTGGGTAATAATAGGTGATTATTGCTGTATTGCTCACACCTTAGTCGTTGAACGTTTTTATTCTTCTTTATATCACTGTAAGAAGTTATCTAGAGCTTAGTTTAACATCAACTTCAGCCACTAAATAAATTACAGTGATATAAATATACAAATAAACTCCGCTTCAGATTTACTTTAACTAAAGAAGTAATTTCTGAAATTTTCCCAAATTATTACCAGTTAATCTTCTTAAGATTACTGGAGGACAAACATCCCTAAGTTACGGTAGTTAGTTTGCCGAGTTCCTTTATGATTGTTGTCTCACGCCTTCGTATTCTCTACTAGCTTACTAGTGTCAGTCTCTAGGTACGGTTTTAAATTACTTAATTTTCCAGCACATTTTTTCACTTAAAAAAAATGTTGTCCTTAAAAGTAATAAGATTTTCTCATCGCTACGATCTTAAGACCGTAAACTTAGAGGCCGTTACTTTTCCCATCGTTTCCATAAGCTTTAGGCGAGAGGGTTATTAACCCTTCTTTGTTGTTACTCATGTTGCCATTATCAATTGAGTTATCTTATAATTTTTTTTAAAAAAAAAAAGTCCAAGATTAACTCAACGTTCTGCTACCCCACCAAATAACATTAATATTTTAATGTTATTTATGGACAAAGTTTCGGTATATTATTTAGATCCGATAAATTTTCGATGCTTCTAAGATTTAACAAGTGCTCTGTTACGAGGTCTTAAAATTATGGCTGCTTCCAGGCCTATCTTCTTGTCGACTTATATAGAAACTCTCTTAATTTCACTCAATAATAATTTTGGAACCTTAACTTCTTTGTTCTGGGCTGTTTCCCTTTTGACATACAACCTTATCACTCTATGTCCGATAGTTCAAGATCCATCTTTGTCATTCCGAGTCTACATACTCACCGATAAAATCTTCACGATCCCCCGATGTATACAATAAAAATGTATTTCATATAAAAATTATATGAATAATTTACATTTTGTATGAGATTAAGTTCTGTACCTACTAAGATGTTACTTAAACTGCCTACTATTATAGGTTTCGCAGAAAACCAGCTATCCTAGTCAGTTTTGTCTTTCACTTACCTACCATAGTTCTTCGGATATCTTTGCAACGATAACCCGTTCGGACTTTTATAATCCTGACTATGGTAAAATCACCAGGCTTCGGGTCTAACTTTAGACACTATTCATTATTTTAATGATTGGTTTAACTACGCATATATATATTATATATTTATATTAATATATATTATATTATGTTATATAACATAACATAATATATATTTAATGTGTAATGTAGTAATGTAGTGTAGTCTAGTCTAGTGTATATAAACACCCCATACTACACACACACAACACATACACAATGTAATATATATTATTTTGCTTTTTCTCTTTTATTACGAACGAAGTAGAAAAAAGCGGGCTCAACTTTTGAACGTAAGTCTATTGCCCAGTATAATTATATATTATCATATATATAAATATATTTATATTTTTCGCTCGCATCTAAAGTTAACTCGGCAACCCATTATGCAAAAGGTACGCTCTCGCCTTTTATTATAAGCTTGAGCTGCTTATAAAACTACTACTTCCATATTTACTACTTTCCCTCACGGTACTTTTCTCTATCGCTTATGTATTATATTTAGCCTTTGAGGAAGGTTCCCCATAAAATTCAAACAGCTTCGAAGCCATTTTACTTATTTATATAGGCTACTCTATTTTAGTTCACACTAATCATAGAATCTCGTTTGATTTCTTTTCCTGAAGTTAATTAGATATTTCAATTCACTTCGTTTATTAAATAATTTCTCTAAGAGTTTATATGTTTCATACGTCAATTTTATAAAAAACATAATCTCAATGCATCTCTTTAATACATAGCGAAGGTGGTCTGTAGTAGTCTCTTTATATACTTGTATATATATTATATATACCTATTTATATCTTATTCATTTCTAGTAATTCTTAGAATAATTTAAATTAAAGTTTATTGTCGGGTTACTGTGACTCGAACACAGAAAAATTCCACCCCAAATGGAACGTCGTAACCAATCTGACTCTAACCCGTTATAGAATAATATTATGTTTATATTGAAGATATATATATAACTTATAGATTCTATTCCTATTACTATTACTTACTTTCTCTTCTGTGGTGTTACATTAAATACATACAATACAATACAATAGTGTGGTCAACGTACGTACGTACGTACGTACGTACGTGTCTAAGTAGAACTTACTAGGATCCAGAAGGGTCCAGGGAGAGTGTAAGTGCCATGGCAAAAGTACCTCGGAGTGCAACATAACAAAGACTGGACCCTCCCCCCCCCTAGGTCACTGCTGACATGCTCTGGTCCCTCCACCAGCTTTGGTTAGGTTAGTAAACAGGTTTAAGGAAGATGACTGAACTTCCGGCTACTTCGTTAGTAGCGGGCTTATGCCAAAAGTACAGTACAGTACCAGCGCACTAGTAATATATATATATATATATATATTAGTTAGTTATAAACTAACATATATCTATATAGATTCAGATACATTGATGTATTTATTAAATTCGAACAGTTAAAATATTAATACACATAACTAATAAATTAATTTTTTTTTATATAAGTTTGGTAGTAGTAGTAATAGTTAATATGAATTCTTTATTTTGGATAAACAGAAAGTATGCGATTCGAACGCATGAAAGAAAAATTCTTAGTTAGACTCTAGCTAACCGCCTTAAACCGCTCAGCCAACTTTCTAGATAGACATATATATATAAACTTTTGTAATGTAATTAATGTTTTGTTATAAATGCCTACCTTATTAGAATAGTATACTTTAATTTCATTATAATACTATTAAATATAGTATGCAGCAGAGAATATAGGATTCGAACCTATGATGGGGTAATCCATAGTTAAACTCAAACTAACCACCTTAAACCACTCGGTCAATTCTCTTTAATTCTTTCAAGACTCGAACTTGATTATCATTCTTATCAAAAATGCGCTTTACCCGTTAAGCTAAAGAATTTAAAAAAAAATAAGTTTAAGATTAAGAAATAGGTGATTCGAACACCTAACCTTCCGTGTGTAAAACGGTTGCTCTACCATTGAGCTAATTTCTTGAACAGGGTTCATGAAGATGAGACTTTAAATCATCATCCCTCCCTGGCCACCCTCCCTCCGGTAGACCTAGTCTACCGACGTGGGTTTAATGATTATTAATTTAAATTTTTCTAGGTTTAATAGTAATAACTATAGCTCCAACCATAGCAAGAAGAAGAATAAAACTGGCTAAAATAAGTCAAACGTTATAATTTGTATACATAATATTACCAATACTTGAAATATGATTATTTTCAGCAAGCGCTCCATCTCAGATTTTAGATGTTATAAAGAATAAATCATTTTTATCTGTATTTATATTATTAATATTATTATCTTCTCCACCTACTATTTGTATAGTATAAAGATTTTCATTTAAGTTGCTGCTATTAAATTGATTTGATATTATAACACCGTAAGGCAACATTTTAAATAAAAAAGAGCTAATTATTATTCCAACAAGAATTGTTAAAGGAATACTATTACTAGTATTACTTTGAAGTTCACTTGTTCTAATGTTTATCAACATTAAGATAAATAAGAATAGTATTGATACTGCTCCTATATATACTATTAAGTAAGATAATCCTACAAAATTTAAACCTATTAAAATTAAATAAAAAGAAACATAAGCAAATAATCCTATTAAATGTAACACTGACACTATTGGATTTTTACTTATAATCACACATATACCGGAAATCACAGCTAAAACTGATAGTATGTCTAACATTATATGTGTGGAACCATTTGTATAAATTTCCTTTAATAATAATAAAGATATTTGACTATTCATAGAAATTATTATACAATATATACCTATAAGAGTGATAGATGAAATTAAGGTAATTTGATTCTGTGCTACTGCTACGCACAAAAAGGTATATATATATATATATATATATATATATAACAACCGCCGAGCATATAACTTACTATTCAATAGTATATATATATATATATATACATATAATGTTGAAACGCAGCGGAGGACATAATAGAGCTAGCTAGCTCCTCCAGCCTCCTAACCAAGAGTACTTAGATTCGAACTAAGAATTTAAAGGTTGAAGCTTTCTGTTTTACCATTAAACTATACTCTTTTAATTACTCCTTCTCATTTTAGATTCGAACTAAAAACCAGAATATTAGAAGTATTCTACTCTACCAATTGAGCTAATGAGAATCTCTATTATAATCTACATATACTCACCGTTACGAAATATCGTAGCTATCTTGTTCGGAAAAGAGGTGAATCGAACACCCAGGTGTAGTAAAACACAATATTTAGCAAATATCTTACCTTACCAATGGCAACTTTTCCTTAACGAATTAGACCGGAATCGAACCGGCATCTATCCTCGTGACAGGAGGATCCTTTACCAATTAAGTTACTAATTCTATATATATTGTTTTATATTTAGTCCTTTTAATAGACATAAATAATCTAAAGACTTACTAGTCATTAAAGGATATTTATTATAACTTTGAACCATAAATGTCATTTTATTATCTGATTTATAATGAATATTACATTGAAACATCTAAGCCTACTAGCGGCTGAGGGTGGCACGACTATCATAAACACAGCTTTCTCCTTTATTTTGGTGCTGTGCCAGATATCTCATACCTCATAATCACACATTTGTATTTAAATTACTTTTATCTAATGATAATTTTTTCAAAAAGATATTATATTTTAAATTAAGTGTGGTCTACTTCGTAGGAAGCTCCACATAGGATAACACCCTCCCACCCAAACCGTACGTGATAGTTTCCTACGGACATCTTTCCACCAATCCCTTTAGAGCTTTCACCATTGGCACCACCTAGGTTTGGGCTCACAATCATGTATACTCAGTGTCGAACCGGCGGATTACCTACTCGTCGCCCTTACGAGTTGGAGGAGCCCGGGTCCTTTCTAGGCCGAAATCAAGCACCTTTCCTCATGATCGGATCAAGCTACACCCCTTCGTTAAAGGTTGTGATCACTGCTATGGGTGTTCCACGTAGTACGTACGTAGTACGTGTGCCCGCATTAACTAGACTTCGACAAATAGTTAGAGGCGTACATCCCACGGTTGCAGCGCATTAGCTTAAGCGGTAACCTTAGGACCTCGTGCGCTTTCGGTTGCTATATTGCAACTAGCTCAGGGTTCCTGGTAACCTGCAAGGTATCCTATACCGTTGCAAGCATTTAATTCCCTGACATCCTACTAGCCTGCTTTTGAGGGTAGGGCCTAAATGGGCCTCTTGGGCGTATCGAGTTCGTCATCCTATCCATAGTTACCTCCCCCCCCCCCTAATGTGAGAGAGAGACTAGACTAGTGGGGGCAGGCCCCTACTCACGACGTTGGCTGTCTGCTATACTCCTAGGGTGTTAGTAGCGGGCCCTAAAAGCGTGGGGCGAATATCCGTATTAAAGGGCCAGGTATATTCGATATTTAGTCTCAAGCTAAACTCTCTAATGCGCGCCTCGCGTGGCGCACTAGGATCTTATGTAAATATATTTTAGGTTAAGAAATCGAAGTCGAAGTCGAAATACGAAATTTACCATTTATTTAATTAATATTTATATACAACAGGCGGGACTCGAACCCGCATAATCCGTGTGGAAGACGGTAATCCTACCATTGAATGACTGTTGTTGGTGGGACCTATAGGATTCGAACCTACATCTGAATGATTAAAAGTCATTAGCATTACCATTATGCTAAGATCCCCGGCCCTCCCTACCCTACAATACAATAATACAATACAATAAAATACAAAATTTTTTCTTTTATAATGCATAATACTCACCACCTATTACCCGTATATTTTATTTAAAATATACACTTAACTTACCCATTGATAAAAGTATTACTGTATTTACTATTTACATTATAATAGCTACCTACACATATATATATATATATATATATATATATATATATAATATTATTTAATTTATTCTTCTTGACTGACTGCAAATGATGATTTTGTTTATTTCTAGATGATATCTATGATATCATAATCATTTCATATACTTGTGATATTATCTCTATAATACCTCCACCTAAAATAATCAATATTTCAATGACACTTACTCTTGAATTTCCTCCTCCTGTTGGAAGGTCGCCTCCAGAATTAAAATCACCTCCTCCTAAGCCACCACCACCAAAAGGACCAGAAGCACCTGTATTATTCTTCCAGGATCAGCAGTAGATAAACCAGCAGTTAAATTATTTTTTTTTCTTCTAATTCTCTTACTTCATTTTCATATAATGTCTTCTCCATAATTAAATCTTTTATTATGCTTCATCTTTTGGGTTTGACGCCTCCGCGTCCTTTATTTTTTTTTTTTTATTCAATTCTTCTAGGGCTATTAGCTTACTGTTAATAGGCTTCTCATACTCATTATGTATTTCCCGTGTCTTACCACAATATGTAGCTGCTACTCTGGAAACATTTCCCGACTGTCCAATTAATTCACTTAACGATTCCTTAATAGGTCTATTATCTTGGAAAACATTTGGATGTCTTTCCTGTAGCTCGTTTAAATTTTTAGATGTTTCTTCTCTTAATTCTCCTTCTTTATCCAATGATTCAATAATTATTTTCGATTTTAATATATCTTTATATGCAACAGTTCTTATCTTAGTACATTCTTCGTGTAAAGGATCATTTTTTTTCTTAGAAAATTCTTTTCTTCTTTAGTATTCCTTTTTACTCAATTATCTTTTTTACTGTCACTTATACTTCTAAGTATAGACCACCTTTTAGAAAGATCATTTGATATTTGTCGATGAATATCAACACCTTTACCTTCAGAAATATCATTGAATATTTGTTGAAGAACATCTTTAACATTAGCATTAGCATTAGCATTATCAGCATTAGCATTAGTACTATTAGAAGAAACATAACATTCCCCCACCACGAACAGTTATAGAATCACCTGGATATATTGTACTTGATCTAACATTCTTAAATATTGAAGAGGGTCTTCTTCAGCATTATCTAGACTCGGGTCGTCAAAATACAAGCTCAGTATATATTTTTTATATCTAAATTTAGAAGAAGAGCCATTATCTGGATTTTGATCAGCAGCATAAAGAACTATGTTTCTATCTTCTTCAACAGATGATAGACATGGTCTTAAACCACCACGACTACCATCAACAAGGTTAAGGAATTCAAGAAGTAAATTTAATATTTCCTCAGTAACTTCTTTGATAATAGAATTTAATATACCCGCCGCAGATGTCAACTTTGATGATAATAGAATTTAATATACCTGCAGCAGATGTCAAATTTGATGATGATCATTGATAGAATTTAATATAACAGCTACTGCTGCAGTATCTCTAATAGAATTTATCAGAGATACTGCTGTTGCATAATAGTATCTACTAAAAATATTCTGACTGGCGCCAATAATAATAAAAAAGATCGCTCCCCTCCCCCCCCCTTACCTTCATCCTTACTACATAATAACATACAGGGATACCTTCGCGCCTAATCTTCTTTGCATACTTCCCATAGTTTTCTTTCTCCAACTGTTACATAAGCTATACCGACCAGCGAGGGAACTAAAACCAAAACAACTTCAACATATAATAGATAAAATAGAAATAAATTTTTTCATGGATTTACTTTTATTTTTTATATTTATAATTAAATTTTAAATTATATTTATATTTATATTTATATTTATTTATATTTATAATACCTCTAATCAGTAATAAACCAGCTAGAAGGCAATGATTGATTAGAAGAGACCACTACCTCCATTAGGAGGGGGAGGGGGGGGCTTGTTTAGTTTTTATAAATTATCCATTAAATATACCTTTTATCATGCATTGTCGTCATGCATTAAAAACCTTTAAATAACCAGATATAAACACAGAGTATAAGAAGTGATAGTTGAATTTGATTGACTATCCCTCCCACTCTAACAATTCAATTCCTCCTCCTCCTAACTTTAACAAACAAAAGTAAGTAAGTAAGTAAGTATACAAGCTCACCACTCCTCTAACAATTCAATTCCCAACTACCCTCCCTCACAGTAATATCGATCATTCATTGTTAGAATTTATAGTTAGATAGCTAGCTAAACAGTACCTATCACAGCCTTCACTGAGTACTACTTAACTAAGATAGGTACAGTATGATAGATTACTACTGTTACACCTTCTGCTGAGTTATAAAATATGACAAACTATTGTTACACATATTTATATAGAAATATGACACACAATCAACCCAGAACTACTAGATGTATTTACCAGGAGTTACATATCTATTCAAAAAGTTTAAGAACCTCAGTAATATACCGCTATGTAAAG
>Ga0065720_1002825_pt1 | contig 45660 bp, 33 predicted proteins | sample Thericmetagenome_FD_59107 | JGI IMG/M metagenome (GOLD analysis project Ga0065720, IMG submission 59107) | Thermophilic microbial communities from the Joint Bioenergy Institute, California, USA of rice/straw/compost enrichment - eDNA_2 v2... | ecosystem: Engineered > Solid waste > Grass >... | reverse complement strand
CGCACCACGACCTCGTCGGCCACCCCACCGGACGGGTAGCGGAACTGGGCGGTCTCGATCCACGGTGGACGGTTCGCCGGGGCCCGCTTCTGGTAGAACGGCTCGCCCTCGATCCCGTCCACGTAGCGCTTGAGCCCCATGGGCCGGCCCTGCAGCCCAATGAGCACCGGACCGGCGAGGCGCTGGTACCAGTGGACGAGGTCGAGCTTGGTGAGGCCGAGACCCGGGAAGAAGATCTTGTCCGGGTTGGAGATGCTCACCTCGCGGTCACCGATCGCGACCACCGTTCGCTTCGACGCCACCCGGACATTCTGCCCGTCCGGGCCGACGCCGCGCCGACCGTACGAGCAGCCGACCGCACGGCCCACCGACCTCACGGCCGCCGAGCGTACGGTCTCGTCACCCGGCGGCCGGGCGATCGCCCGGCTGTCGACGTCGGCCCAGCCGCCGGCGTCACGGGCCCGCTCAGGCCCCGGGCTCCCACGGGCGGCGCGGCTGGCCCCACAGCAGGACGCCCATGACCACCAAGCCCCGGGCCGACAGCAGGCACGGCTCGTGGTAGGTGAGCATCACCCGTCCGTCGGGGACGACGACGTAGGCGTCGGCGCGACGGTCGACCGTCGTCTCGGGGCGGACCCGCGAGATGTGGGTGAGCGACCCCTCCTGCAGGCGCCAGGCGGGCAGCGGCGGCGCCGGCTCCGAGTGCCGGCCGTGCCACCAGTTGCCGACGGTGATCCATCCCTTGAGGGTGGCGTTCGGCGGCTTGCCGGTCTCGGTGATGCGGGCCAGGAACCAGGACGCCACGGCGAGCGAGTTCCACGGCGGGGCGAGCAGGTTCACGGTTCCGGGGCCGTTGGGCCAGAAGTCCGGGCAGGCCCGGGCCAGGTCCGGGTAGAAGTCGGTGAGGATCGGCTCGAAGCGCAGCGGGCCGCTGCGGGGCGTCCGGCCGACGCTGAGCCCCGCGAGGTAGTGCATCGTGCGCACCAGCCGTTCGACGCCCGGTGGGAGGGCGGCGAGCCCGTCGACGTACGCCTCGTGCGCCTGCCGCGCGCGCTCCGAGTGCAGCGGTTGGTCGTGGACCCCGACGCGTTGGCAGTCGATGCAACGGTCGAGGATCGGCTCACCGTTGACCGTGGCCCGGTGGGAGGTGCACATCGCCCGCCCGCACGGACCACAACGTCCGATGGCGAGCACCCCGCAACTGTCCACCTCGCACACGGCCGGCACGCTGCCAGGGTGGCCGACCCCCGCAACGTGGTCAAGGACCATTTTCGATCAGCCGCCGCCGGGGCGGGGGCGGGGCAGGAGCACGTCGAGGTCGGGAACCTCGTACCCCATGAGGTCGAGTCGATGGGCGACCTCGCGCACCGGCTGATGGGTCTTGATCGCGCCGGCCAGGACGTGCGACAGCGGAACCGGGCGGTCGTGGTTGAGCCACGGCCGGCTGCCGTCCAGGTCGTTGCTCGCGTAGGTGAGATCGTTCGGCCGGAGGTGGTCGGCCGAGATGGTGGTCGGGTCGACCTGCACGGTGTAGCCGAGCTGCGCAAGGCGCGCGGCGATGTCGGCCACCGAACGGCGCAGCCGCCGGGCCGCCTGCAGCAGGTGGGGCAGGCTGACGGGCTCGTTGGGCTTCAGCCAGGGGTCGGCCCCGTCCAGGTCGTAGCTGACGATGAGGAGGTCGTCGCGGGTGAGGTCGTCGACCGCCACCTCGCCGAGGTGGGTCTGCACCGTGTAGCCGAAGACGGTGAGCCGGGCCGTGATGTCATGCACGTCGCGTCCGGTNGCCCGGGCCGCGCGGATGAGGTGGGTCGCCGGAACCGGTTCGGTGGGGTCCAGCCACGGATGGGCCCCGTCNAGATCGACGCTGGTGAGTACCAGGTCGTCCGGGTCGAGGTGNTCNACGATGAGGTCGGGGGGCGCGTCCGGCGCGGTGGTGAACAAGCCCCGGGAGGCCGCGGGCAGCCCGTACCCGAGCTCGCGCAGGCGGGTGGCGACGGCGGCCACCGGAAGGCTCTTGTGGTCGGCGGCCCGCAGCAGGTGCAGGACGGGGACCGGGACGGTCGGGTCGAGCCAGGGCGGCGTGCCGTTGAGGTCCCGGCTGGCCAGCACCAGGTCGTCCGCGGTCAGCTCCACAGTGGACAGTTGGGTCGCGTCCACGCCCACGGTGTAGCCGAGCGTCACCAGCCGCTCCGCGACCGCCGTGACCGGTTGACCGGTCCGCTGGGCACACCGCAGCAGGTGCACCGGGGTCACCGGTTCGGCCGGGTCCAGCCACGGGGACGCCTTGTCCAGGTCGCGGCTGACGATGACCAGGTCGTGCTCCTCGGCGCGCAGGCCCTCGCAGCCGGCCGGCAGTTGGTACCCCAGCACGGCGAGGCGGGCCGCGACGGCGCTCAACTCCCGCCCCACCTTGTGCGCGGCGCGGACTAGGTGCAGCAGCGAGACCGGCTCGGTCGGGTCGATCCAGGGGAATGTGCCGTCGAGGTCCCGACTGGCGATCACCAGGTCGCTGGGGTCGGCCGCGTCCAGCGGTACCGACGCGGGGTCGGTGTGGAACTCGAAGCCGAGCCGGGCCAGCCGGGCCGCGACCTCGCTGATGGGGCGCCCGCTGCGCTGGGCCGCCTTGAGGATGTGGGGTAGCGGCACCGGTTGACCCGGGTTCAACCACGGCCGGGAGCTGTCCAGGTCCCGGCTCAGGAACAGCAGGTCGTCGGGGTGGCTGCCCACGGTCTCGTGTCCGACCGCGACGGTGTAGCCCAGTTCCTCCAGCCGGGCGGCGATCTCGCTGGCGTGGCGGCCGATGCGCCGGGCCGCGAGCACGAGGTGGGACAGGGGCACGATCTGGTCGGGGTCCAGCCACGGGGCCGCGCCGTCGACGTCCACGCTCATGATGAGCGCGTCGGAGGGTCGGGCGCGGACCACGCCGGCCCAGTCCGGGCCCGGCGTGATGAGCTTGGGGTAGCGCCCGGCCGCGGCGAGCGCGGTCAGCCGCCACTGCACCACCTGGTCCGGGCCGGCCGGTCCGTGGACGTCGGGCAGGAAGCACCCGGCGATCCCGGCGTCGACCGTGTCCTCACCCAGCCGCCACTGCCGGTAGCCGGAGGCGATGGCCCGCTCGAAGATCACGTCGGCGATGAGTGGCCGACCCAGGGCGAACGGGACGAGCCAGTCGTACGTGAGCACCGCCGGACCGGCCGCGACCAGGGCGTCGATGGCCTGCCAGAGCAGGCGTTCCACGTCCTCTTCGCGGTAACCGAGGATCCGGGTGCGGTCGACGGAGAGCCGCGGGGCGAGGTCCCGGCTCAAGTTCACCACCGCTCCGGTCAGTTCCTGCCCGGCCCACAGCCCGTCGGCGAGGATGGCACCCGTCTCGGTGCACCACCAGACGCCGGCCGCGGGGTCGGCCACCACCGCCGCGCCGGGCTGGCCGTGGCCGGACTTGTTGGCCGCCTGCATGGGCGGAGTCGCCGCGGAGAGCTCACCCGGTCGCCACTCGTGGTGCTCGCTGCCGTGCCGGGCCTCGGTGGCGAACTCGGCCACCCACAGGACGCTCCGCAGGGTGTCCACACAGGACACTGCGGTGGCCGAGCGCAGGTGCAGGCGGACGGTCGTGCCGCACTCCCGGCCGGGACCGAGCACCCGGATGCGGAACAGGCTGCCCGGTCCGGCGATCGACACGCGCAACGCGGGCCCCGGCGTGCCGTCCCGCTCCATCCGGCAGGTCTGGACCGTGATCTCGTCGGCGAGCATGAAGTAGCTCAGCACGCCGATGCCGAACCGGCTGTTGGGGTGCAACTGCACCGGCGGGTCCAGGCGCGCCCACTCGGCCTGCTCCTCGATGAACTCCGGCAGGTCGGCGAGCCGTACGCCGGCTTGGGCGAAGACCTCGGACAGCTCGCGGACGCCCATGCCGATGCCGTTGTCGATGCAGTCCAGGTACGGCCGTCCGTCGGCGTCGATGCCCTGCTCGAAGCGGATGCGTCCCACCCAGTCGTCGGCGAACCCCTGCGTACGGCGCAGGTACTCGGTGCGCGCCTGGCGGTACCGACACGCATCCAGCGCGTTCTGGTACAGCTCCCGGATCGCCAGCGCCGGGTCGCCGTAGAGTTGCTCGCCCATGAGCAGTTCCTGCACCCGGTCCTCGGCCAGCCGGAACCGTACGCCGGCCGACTGGTAGGCCCGCACACCGTCCACAACGGACGGCTGCAGCCCGTCGGCGGTGACGTGGGTCGGCAGCCCGCGCAGCGGGGCGAGCGCGGCGTCGGTCGTCGCGGCCCGCTGGACCAGGGTGAGGAGCTCGTTCAATGAGTCGATGTGGGAACGCAGCGCCACCTCGATCGCCGGGTGGTCGCAGGCCGCCTCCAGCGTGAGGGCCGAGTCCTGGCGCGTCCACCGGGCCGTCGCCACCGTGGTGCGCAGGCCGGCCGCGGTGACCGGGTCGACGATGCCGAGGTGCTCGCCGATCACCTCCGGCAGGGCGACCGGGTCGATGGCCAGTCCGCGCGCGACCACCAGCAGGTAGCCCAGTAGACGCTCCCGGACGCCGTCGGCGGCCACCGAGGCGAGCGCGTCCGTACGGTCGGAGCGGGTCAGGCTCCCGGCTCCGGCCGGGCTCCCGGCGCTGGTCGGGGTGTCGGCGCTGGCCGGAGTTCCGGTGCGAGCGTGGGTATCGGTGTGGGCTGGCGCGTCTGTCCGGGCGAGGAAGTGGGGGCCGGCCCGGAGGGCCCATAGCAGCGACGCCAGCCGCTCGGGCCGGAATAGGGAGCTGTCGCTTTCGGCCAGGGGCCCCAGCAGGTCGGCGATCGCCTCCACTCGGTAGGCGGAGGGCTGGCGGGCCAGCCACCGGTGCAGCAGCCACCAGCCGATCTCCTCGGCGGCGTCGCGGTTGCCGCGGGCCACGGCGGCGAGCGCCCGACGGTAGGGCTGGGAGTAACTCTGGGCGAACCGCTCAAACGCGGCGCGCTCGCTGGTAGCGTCCTGCGACGGGGTGAGGTCGTGCGGGGCGACGGCGCGCTCGCGCCCGGCGAGCGAGGACCGCAGCGTGTCGTAGACGAACGGCACGGCGAGCAGGAGCGCGACCTCGTCGGCGCTCAGGCGCAGCCCGTCGGCGCGTGGCCCGGCGCCTGCGCGCAGCCCGTCCGGCATCGTCTCGACGAGAAACGCGAGCCGATCGGCCATCCGGGTGGCGAAGCTCAGGTCCTGCCAGGGATCGTCGGCCAGGGTGAGCAGCCCGTCTCGGCGGACCATCCCCAGGTGAACGATCAGCTCGGCGATCCGGTGGCGAGCGCGGGTGACAGCGTCGCCGGAACCGCCGTTCTCGGGGCCGGCGTTGGTGGCGGGACCAAGGGTGCTCTCGGGGCTGACGGTCGCGGATGCGTCGTGCACGTGGTCCCACAACCGGTGCCGGGCCACCGCGGTGACCCAGCGGTCCAGCTCGTCGGCGTGCGTGGGCCAAACCACGCCGGGCATCGTCACCTGCAGAAACCTACCGACTCCCGGCAAGACCGCCGTCACCGCCCGGCGGCCACGGGCCGGCCGGCGACGCGACTCACACCCGGGAATCAGTTGACACCGCAACTACCTCTGACGGTATTGTTCCTCCCGTCAACAGTTGAACCTTCAAGCAAAGGGGAGCGCCATGACTCGTACGGTCGGGGGAATCGAGATCCCGGACCCCGGCGTATTCGTCTTCGACCCGAAGCACACGGCCGTCGGCGCCGTCGCGCGGCACATGATGGTGAGCAAGGTCCGGGGCATCTTCAAGGACGTCACCGGCACCATCACCATCGCCGAGGACCCGCTGCAGAGCAGCGTCGAGGTGATCATCAAGGCGGCCAGCATCGACACCGGCGTCGAGGACCGGGACAACCACCTGCGCAGCCCCGACTTCCTGGACGTCGAGAAGTACCCCGAGCTGACCTTCAAGAGCAAGCGGATCGTCAAGCACGACGGCTCGGACCTCGTGATCGCCGGTGACCTGACCATCCGCGGGGTCACCAAGGAGATCGAGCTGCCCGTCGAGTACCACGGGGTGGGCACCACGCCGTGGGGGAGCGAGGTCGTCGGCTTCTCGGCCAGCACCGAGCTGGACCGCGAGGAGTTCGGTATGACCTGGAACGCCGCGCTCGAGACCGGCGGCGTGCTCGTCGGCAAGAAGCTCAAGATCGAGATTGAGGTCGAGGCGATCCGCCAGCAGTGACCCCGTGCGGAGGGCTGTGCCAGGAAGGACGCCCTCTTGACGCCAGATGCCTAGGAAGGACGCCTTCCTGCGCGCGAGCGCCAGGAAGGCGTCCTTCCTGACATTGGGGCCGGGGGAGGTCCGGGTGGCCCGGGCGGGGGGACATAAGGTCGGCGGCGTGGAGATCCCAGATCGCGCGCGGGTCGTCGTCATCGGCGGCGGGGTGATCGGCACCTCGGTGGCCTACCACCTCGCTCACCTCGGTGTCACCGACGTCGTGCTGCTGGAGCGCGACCGCCTCACCTCGGGCACCACCTGGCACGCCGCCGGGCTCATGGTGACCTTCGGCTCGATGTCGGAGACGTCGATCCGGATGCGTCAGTACACCCGTGATCTCTACGCCCGGCTCGAGGCCGAGACCGGCCTGGCCACCGGGTTCGCCCCGGTGGGGTTCATCGAGGTGGCCGCCGATCGGGACCGCCTCGAGGAGTACCGGCGCGTCGCCACGTTCAACCGTCACCTCGGCGTGGACGTGCACGAGATCTCGCCCCGCGAGGTCGGCGAGCTGTTCCCGCTGGCCCGCACCGACGACATCGTGGCCGGGTTCTACGTGCCCGGCGACGGCCGGGTGAACCCGGTCGACGTGACGATGTCGCTGGCGAAGGGAGCCCGCCAGCGCGGGGTGCGCATCCTCGAGGGCGTACCCGTGACCGGAGTGGCGAAGCGAAACGGCGCCGTCGCCGGCGTGCACACGCCGTACGGCTTCATCGAGGCCGAGGTCGTGGTCAACTGCGCCGGCATGTGGGCCCGGCAGCTCGGCGAGGCCGACGGGATCACCATCCCGCTGCAGGCCGCCGAGCACTACTACCTCGTGACCGAGCCGCTGCCCGGGGTGGACGCGTCGCTGCCGGTGCTCGAGGACCCGGCAGCGTACGGCTACTACCGCGAGGAGGGCGGCGGGCTGCTCGTCGGGCTCTTCGAGCCGGAGAGCGCCCCCTGGCACGTGGACGCCATCCCGGGCGACGCCTCGTTCCTGACGCTGCCGCCGGACTGGGAGCGGATGGCACCCTACCTGCAGACCGCCATGCAGCGGGTGCCGGCCACGCTGACCGCGGGCGTGAAGCTGTTCTTCTGCGGGCCGGAGAGCTTCACCCCCGACCTGGCCCCGCTCATCGGCGAGGCACCCGAGCTGCGCAACTACTTCGTGGCGGCCGGGCTGAACTCGATCGGCATCCTCACCGGCGGCGGGGTGGGCCGGGCGGTCGCCCAGTGGATTGTGGACGGCCAGCCCGACATCGATGTGACGGGTGTCCATGTCGATCGCCTGCACCCGTACCAGACCACGCCGGAGTACCGGGCCAGCCGGACGGTCGAGGCGCTGGGCCTGGTGTACGCCCCCCACTACCCGAACCGGTCGATGCGGACGGCCCGCGGGGCGAAGCGGTCGGCCCTGCACGACCGGCTGGCCGCCCAGGGGGCGTACTTTCGCGACGTCAGCGGCTGGGAGTCGCCCGACTGGTACGCCGGTCCGGGCGTCGAGCCCGATCCCGGGCCGCTGACCTGGGGCCGCCCGGCGTACTTCGAGCGGTGGGCGGCCGAGCACCGGGCCGCCCGCGAGGCCGTGATCGTCATGGACATGTCGTTCATGGCCAAGTTCCTCGTACAGGGGCGCGACGCCGGCCGGGTGCTGGAGTGGCTGTCCGCCAACCGGGTCGACGGCGAGCCCGGCCGGGTCACCTACACCCAGTGGCTCAACGCGCGGGGCACGATCGAGGCCGACCTCACCGTGACCAAGCTCGACGACGAGACGTACTGGGTGGTCGCCTCCGACACCGCCCACCGGCACGCGCTGACCTGGCTGCGCCGGCACACGCCTGCCGACGCCCACGCGTTCGCCACCGACGTCACCTCGGCCTGGGCCCAGATCAACGTGCAGGGGCCGCGCTCCCGCGAGCTGCTGCAGGCTCTGACCACAGTGGACCTGTCCGACGCGGCCTTCCCGTACCGGGCCGCCCGCGAGATCCCGATCGGCTTCGCTCGCGTCCTGTGCCTGCGGATCACGTACCTCGGCGAGCTGGGATACGAGCTGTACGTGCCGACCGAGCAGGCGGTGGGCGTCTACGACCGCATCCTCGTGGCCGCCGCGGAGCTTGACCGGGCGGGCCGCGGGGTCGGGCTGCGCCACGCCGGCCTCAAGGCCCTGGGCAGCCTGCGGCTGGAGAAGGCGTACCGCGACTGGGGCCACGACATCGACAACACCGACACCGTGCTGGAGGCCGGCCTGGGGTTCGCGGTCGCCGTGGACAAGCCGTTCCTCGGCCGGGACGCGGTGCTGGCGGCCAAGGCGGACGGGCCGCCGCGGCGGCGACTGGTGCAGGTGCTGCTGACCGATCCCGAGCCTCTGCTGTACCACGGTGAGGTCGTGTACCGGTCCGGCCAGCCGGTCGGCTACGTGCGCGCGGCGTCGTACGGTCACACCCTCGGCGGTGCGGTCGGGCTGGCCATGGTGGAGGCGGCCGAGCCGATCACGGCGTCCTGGGTGGACAGTGGGGAGTGGACGGTCGATGTGGCCGGCGTCCGCCACCCGGCCCGGGTCTCGCTGCGGCCCCTCTACGACCCCGCGGGCGCCCGGGTGCGCGGCTAGGCCCCGCGGGCCTTCCTGGTGCCGCTCTTCTTCCGGTCGGGGCGAGGGTGGGCGGCGCCGCGGGGGTTGATGCGCCAGATCGTCACCGTGCGCGAGGTGGTGGACTCCAGCTCCGGGCGGACCGGTATCTCCCACGAGGTCACCGTGGTGAAGTAATCGCCCGGGAAGAACGCCCGGCCCGGGTCGCCCACCAGCACGTCGGCGCCGTCGCGGGCGGCGCGACGCAGGAAGGTGAGCACCCGGGCCGACATCGGCTCGCTGTAGAAGACGTCTCCGGCGACGACCAGCGGGGCCGGGTCGGTGCCGACCGGTACGCCGAGGTCGGCCAGGCCACGGTCGAGCACGTCCTCGCCGATCACCCGCAGCCGTACGTTGTTGAGCGTCGCGTTGAGCTCGATGGCGTTGACCGCCAACGGGTCGATCTCCACCGCCCACACCTGGGCCGCCCCGGCCAGAGCGGCGGCGATCGCCACGATGCCGCTGCCGGAGGCGAGGTCGACCACGTTCCGCCCGGCCACCTCGGCCGGATGGTCGAGCAGGTACCGGGCCAGGCCCTGCCCGCCAGCCCAGGCGAACGCCCAGAACGGGGGCGGGGCCTCGCTGTAGTACTCGCCCTCGGTGAGCAGCCACAGCCCGATCGGTTCCTCGGCCTGGTGCAGCTGGATCTCGGGCACCTCGGCGACCGGCGCCACCCGTAGGTGCCGGCGTACGAACTCACCGGGGTCGGTCGCCCAGCTCACCGCCGATCACCAGGCCCGGGCTCGTTCCGGCTCGGGTCGGGGCCGTGCGTCAACGCCGTCGGTCCGCTCTCGGCGGGGCTCGGGGAGGGCCGGCCGGCCCTCTCCGGAGCGTCCGTCGCCGCCGCGGCCCTCGGCCGAGCGTGCCTCGGCGGAGCGGCCCAGGTCGGCGACCAGGGTGGCCAGGGCGGTGGTGATGGGTACCGCGGTGACCAGGCCGATCGTGCCGACCGCGGCCCGCACGATCTCCTGGGCGAGGACCGGGCTGGTGAGCACGTCGATGATGGGCTGACCGCCGGCCGCGATGAGCAGCAGCAGCGGCAGCGAGGCGCCCGCATAGGCGAGGACGATCGTGTTCACTGCCGAAGCGACGTGGGCCCGGCCGACCCGGATCGCCGACCGGAACAGCGCCAGCCGCGAGGTCGCGGTCGACGCGAGCTCGGCGACCGTGGTGGCCTGGGTGACCGTGACGTCGTCGAGCACACCGAGCGCGCCGATGATGATGCCGGCGAGCAGCAGGCCGCGCAGGTCAATGTCGCTGTTGAATATCGACAGGTTGATCGTTTCGTCGTCGGTGAACCCGGTGAGCGAGGTCGTGACCGTGAAGAGGGCTCCAAGCAGGCCGGTCACCACCAGGCTGGCGAGCGTTCCCATCACGGCGACCGAGGTCGTCACCGAGAAGCCGTGGGTGAGGTAGAGGACCGCGAACATGATCGCGGCTGAGCCCACGATGGCCACCGGCAGCGGCGCCTGTCCATTGAGGATCGCCGGGATGATGAACAGCAGCAGGAAGGCGAAGCTCACCCCGAGACCGATCAACGCGGTGATTCCCCGCCACCGGCCGAACGCGATCACCGCGATCATGCACAGAGCGACCATCAGCAGCAGGTCCTGTCCGCGCTGGTGGTCCATCACGGTGTACAGACGTCCGCCCTCGCCGGCCTGGGGCAGTTGACCGAGGACCACGCCGTCACCGACCGCCAGCAGTGGCGACCCCGGCCCCCGGGGCAGGTCGACGATCACGTCGGTGCCCGCGCCCGGACCCGAGGTGATGTACACGACCGCGGTACCGCACGGCCGGGGTGGGCCGAACGTCGGCAGGCTGTCCGGGCAGGGGACCTCGGTGATCCGGACGACGTCGCCGTAGGCCCGCGGCAGCGACGTCGAGGCGGCTGTCTCGGGCTGGTCCGGCCAGAGCAGGGCCACGAGGAAGGCGGTGACCGCGGCGCACGGAATAAGAATCAATCGGATAATCGTGACGGTCCGCCGGGAAACCGACAGTTTGGCCGAATGTGCGCGCTCGGCCGCCGCCTCGCGACGCGCCCGACTGTGGCGGCGTCGCTCCCGACCCGTGGCCGCGTGCGAGCGAATCTCCCGGCCGCCGGTCAGCAGGTCGGGCTGGTCGGACGTCTGCTCCGGGTTCTGGCGCACGGCGAGGTACTCACCCGTGGGCGCGAGTCGCGGCGGGCTCCCCAAGGCCGGCGGCAGGAGCTGGGTGGGGTAGTCCCCGGCCGGTCGGGCCCCGGCTGGTGGGGTGCCGACGGGTGGGTTGCCGACGGGTGGGTTGCCGACCGGTGGGGTTCCGACGGGTGGGCTGCCGACCGGTGGGGTTCCGGCCGGCTGGGTGCCGGGTGGCGGGACGGTCGGGAACTGGCCGGTCGAGGGGCGCCCTGGGCCCGCCGGGGGCGGGACGGTCGGGTGTTGCCCGGTTCGGGGGGCGATGGTGGGGTACTGCCCAGTCGTCGGCCGGCCGGGGCCGGTCGGTGGGGTGACCGCCGGGTGCTGACCGGTCGGCGGATTCAGCGTGGGGTGCTGACCGGTCGGCGTACGGACGGGCGGATTTGGTCGGGCGTACGGGTCGTGACCGTACGAACTGGACGGTCCCCCCGTCCAGCCCTCGGATGGCTCGCTGCGCACCTGTGCACTCTCTCACTGGCCGGATCGATCGCGTCGCCGGGAGGGGGAGTCATCCCGTCGGCGCGGGCCGCCGCCGGTCCCCCGAGCCGTGCGGCCGGGGCGTCGACGGCGGGCACTAGGCTGCCCACCCGTGTGGGACGAGCCCGTGTGGGACGTAGTGGTCGTCGGAGGCGGACCGGCGGGCCTGTCGGCGGCGTACGCGGCTGCCCGCCGGGGCGCGCGCACGCTCGTGCTCGAGCGGGCCACGCACCCTCGGTACAAGACGTGCGGCGGCGGCCTCATCGGGGTCTCCCTGCGGTCGCTGCCCGACGGCTTCACCGTGCCAGCCCGGGATATCGTCCACCGCGCCACGTTCACGCTCAATGGCCGCGGTCGCTTCACCCGGCGCTCGGCTGCTCCACTGATCACGATGGTGCAGCGGGACGAGCTCGACGCCGCCCTCTGCGCGGCGGCGCGCGGAGCCGGGGCGACCGTGCGGGAGGGGACGCTGGTCCGGTCCGTGACGCAGGACGGCGACACCGTACGGCTGCGGGTGACCCGGCCGGCCGCGGGGCCGGGCTCGACCGCTCAGACCGCGGGGCCGGGCTCGACCGGTCAGGCCGGGCCGGAGGCCCGGGGCGATGCGGAGGTGCGAGCCCGGGTCGTGATCGGCGCCGATGGCTCGGCCGGCATCACGGCGCGCCACGTCGGCGTCACGTACGACCAGGTCGACCTGGGCCTGGAGGTGGATGTGCCGACGCCGGCCGGATCGGACTGGGCGGGGCGCCTGCTCATCGACTGGGGGCCACTGCCCGGGTCGTACGGCTGGGTCTTCCCGAAGGGCGACCTGCTCACGGTCGGCGTGATCGCGGCCCGGGGCCGGGGTGAGGCGACGCGGGCCTACCTCGCGGCGTTCCTGGAGCGGCTCGGGCTCGCCGGGGCGGAGCGCGTCCACGACTCCGGCCACCTCACCCGCTGCCGGAGGCCCGACTCACCGCTGCGGCGCGGCCGCGTGATCGTGGCCGGGGACGCCGCCGGCCTGCTGGACCCGTGGACCCGGGAGGGGATCAGCTTCGCGCTGCGCTCGGGTGCGCTCGCCGGCGCGGCTGCGGCGAGCGGGGACCTGGCCGGGTACGAGTCGGCGGTGGCGGCCACGTTGGCGCCCGTCATGGCGGCCGGCCGGCGCCTGCTGCGCCTGTTCGAGGCGCACCCCGCCGCCTGCCATGCCGCGGTGGCCACCCCGCCCGGCTGGCGGCTGTTCAGCGCGGTCTGTCGGGGAGAGCTCGACCTGGCTGACGTGGTCCGCCACCGGTCCGTGCGCACCGCCCTCGCCCTGCTGGGCCGCTAGAGCTATGGCTGGGCTGTTGTCAGGAAGGACGCCCTCCTGCGCTTTTTTGCCTAGGAAGGACGCCTTCCTGCGCTGGGGGGAGGAGGGCGGCGCGTGCGGCCCGGGCCACCTCCTCGGCGACCGTGTCGAGCAGGGCCGAGCGTAGGTTCCACTGCTGCCAGTAGAGCGGGACGCCGATGGCCTCGCCGTCGAGGCGCACGACGCGGCCCTCGGCCAGCAGCGGAGCGGACTGCTGGGGCGGGAGCAGGCCCCACCCGAGACCGTGGGCGATGGCCGCGGCGAAGTCGGCCGACGAGGGTACGTAGTTGCGCGGCGGGAGCGACGGGTCGGCGCCTCGGGCACGGAGGAACTGCGTCTGCAACTCGTCGCGCCGGTCGAAGTCGACGACGGGGGCCACGGCGAAGGCCCGGGCATCCTGGCCGTCGGCGAACCACCGCGCCGCGAAGGCCGGGGTGGCGAACGGCTCGTACGGCATGACGCCGAGCGAACGAACGACGCACCCGCTCACCGGGCGAGCCTGGGAGGTGACGGCCGCCATGACCGCGCCCGACTCCAGCAGCCCGGCCGTGAAGGCCTGGTCGTCGCGGTGCAGGTCGAAGACCATGGGTCGCCGCTGGGCCGCGCGGGCGAGGGCGGTCAGGAACCAGGTCGCCAGCGAGTCGGCGTTGACCGCGAGCGCCACGGTGGGCGGGGCAGGGTCACCGTCGGTTGGGTCGCCGATCTGGGCCAGCGCCTCGCGTTCGAGCAGGTCGAGCTGGCGTCCGAGCCGGACGATCGCCGCCCCGGCCTCGGTGGGCCGTACCGGTTTGCTGCGCACGAGCAGAACCCGGCCCACCTGCTCCTCGAGCGTACGGATGCGCTGCGACACCGCCGACGGGGTGAGGTGCAGCGTCCGGGCGGCCGCCTCGATCGTNCCCTCGGCGGCCACCACGGCGAGCGTCCGCGCCAACTCCAGCGTGAGCGACATGAAGCGATGCTAATGCTGCGGAAAAATCCTCAGCTGGACTGCATCGTGCGCGGCGCCTAACGTACGGCGTCGTGTCTGCCCTCATCGCTGGCTTCGGACTCGGCCTGTCGCTGATCGTCGCCATCGGCGCCCAGAACGCGTACCTGCTCCGGCAAGGGCTGCGCCGGGAGCACGTCACCCCCGTGGTGATCGTGTGCGCGGCCAGCGACGTCACGCTCTACGTGGTGGGCGCGGCCGGGTTCGGGACCATCGCCACCCGCATCCCGTGGCTCATCGACGTCGTGCGGTGGGCGGGGGCCGCCTTCCTCATCTGCTATGGCGTGCTCGCGGCGCGACGGGCGCTGCGCTCCGACGGGTCGGCCCTGCGGCCCGCCGAGGAGGAGGCGACGCCGTCGGAGGCGGGGACACCGTCGGACGTCGAGCCCTCGTCAGGCGGGGCGATACCGTCCGATGTGGAGACAGCGTCGGGCGTGGGGACGGCGTCGGGCGTGACGTCGGGTCGCGTCACGGGGGCCGGCGCGGCCCCGACGAAGACGGCGGCCATCCGGGCGGCCTCGCCGCGGACCGTGTCCGTACGAACCGTGGTGATCACGGCTCTGGCCCTCACCTGGCTCAACCCCCACGTGTACCTCGACACCGTGTTCCTGGCCGGGTCGGTGGCGGCCGCGCAGGGGACGGGCCGCTGGGCGTTCGTGGTCGGTGCGAGCGCCGCGAGCATCGTCTGGTTCTGCGGGCTCGGGTACGGCGCCCGCGTGCTGGGGCGCTGGCTCAGCACTCCGCGGGCCTGGCGGGTGCTCGACGGAGTCATCGCCGTCGTCATGGTCACGATCGGGATCTCGCTGATCGTCTGACCAGGCGGCTCGGGCGAGCCGGCGTCTCGTGCGCTCCCGGGACCCGCCACCCATGATCGCCGTGAGGCACTCGTAGCTGGTACGGCGCCGGATCGCCTCACCGTGACCACGGGTCGTGATCGCGGTGAGGCGGTCCGGCGTCCGCCCGCGTACCCCTGCCTCACGGCGATCATGGCCGCGTCAACCGGTGGTCACGCCCGCACCGGCCTCAGGGGTGGTGACGCCACCGGCCTCAGGGTCGCCTCCCGCACCGGTCTCAGGGGTGGTGAGGCCCGCGAACGGCGGTCGCGCTCCGCACCCGCCGCGGGGTGAGTACGACCGCGCCGCACCTCGGGGCGGGCGCGGGTGCCCCGAGGCGGCGCGGCCGACGCTGGTCCGCGCGGTCGGCACGGTCAGCGCGGCCGAAGCCGGCAGCGTGCTCGACGCCAGTCCGGCGCGGCCCACGCCGGCCAGTGTGGTTGACGCGGGCCGGTGCAATCAACACCGATCAGCGCGGCCGACGCCGGTGAGCGCCATCGGCGCCGATCAGTGCAGGCGACGCTGGTCGGTGCGGCCGTCGCCGGTCATTTGGTGAGACCGGCGCGGCGGAGGGCGTCGGCGAGCGCGGTGTTGATGGGCGCTTCGGCCGGCCGCCCGCGACCAGAGCCGCCCCGGCCGCCGGGGCCACCGCGACCGTCCCGGCCACCCCGCCCGCGGTCGGCCGAGCCGGGGCCCGAGGCCGCGCGGACGGCGGCCGGGTCGTCGTCCAGGCGCAGCGTCAGCGAGATCCGCTTGCGGGGAACGTCCACGTCGAGGACCTTCACCTTCACGATGTCGCCGGGCTTGACCACGTCGCGGGGGTCCTTGACGAAGTTGTGCGACATCGCGGACACGTGCACGAGCCCGTCCTGGTGCACCCCGATGTCGACGAACGCCCCGAAGGCGGCCACGTTGGTGACCACGCCCTCCAGCACCATGCCGACCTTGAGGTCGGCGATCGTCTCGACGCCCTCGGCGAAGGCGGCCGTCTTGAAGGCCGGGCGCGGGTCGCGGCCGGGCTTCTCCAACTCCTTGAGGATGTCGGTGACCGTGGGCAGACCGAAGGTGTCGTCGACGAACTTCTCCGGCTTGAGCTTGCGCAGCACGGCTGTGTTGCCGATCAGCGACTTCAGATCCATGCCGGTCGCGTCGAGGATGCGCCGCACCACCGGGTAGGCCTCCGGGTGCACGCTCGAGGCGTCGAGCGGGTCGTCACCGCCGGGGATGCGGAGGAAGCCGGCGCACTGCTCGAACGCCTTGGGGCCGAGCCGGGGTACCTGCTTGAGGTCGGCCCGGGTCCGGAACGGACCGTTGGCGTTGCGATGGGCCACGATGTTGGCGGCCAGGCTCTCGCCGATGCCGGAGACGCGGGTCAGCAGCGGGACGGAGGCGGTGTTCACGTCCACGCCGACCGCGTTGACGCAGTCCTCCACCACGGCGTCGAGGCTGCGGGAGAGCTTCGCCTCGGACACGTCGTGCTGGTATTGACCCACGCCGATGGACTTCGGGTCGATCTTCACCAGCTCGGCCAGCGGGTCCTGCAGGCGGCGGGCGATCGAGACGGCGCCGCGCAGGGACACGTCCAGGTTCGGCAGCTCCTGGGAGGCGTAGGCCGAAGCCGAGTAGACCGACGCCCCCGCCTCGTTGACGACGATCTTGGTGAGCCCGGGGATGAGCCGCACCAGCTCGCCCACGAGCTTGTCGGTCTCCCGGGACGCGGTCCCGTTGCCGATCGCCACCAACTCGACGTTGTGGGCCTTCACGTGCTTGGCCAGGGTGACCAGCGACTCCTGCCAGCGCCGGTGCGGCTCGTGCGGGTAGATGGTGTCGGTAGCGACCACCTTGCCGGTCCCGTCGACGACCGCGACCTTCACGCCGGTGCGGTACCCGGGGTCCAGGCCCATGGTCGGCCGACCCCCGGCCGGCGCGGCGAGCAGCAGGTCGCGCAGGTTGGCGGCGAAGACCCGCACGGCCTCGTCCTCGGCGTTCTGGAACAGACGCATGCGGATGTCGATGCCGAGGTGGGTGAGGATGCGCGTACGCCAGGCCCAGCGCACCGTGTCCAGCAGCCAGCGGTCGGCCGGCCGGCCCTGGTCGGCGATGCCGAAGCGCGCCGCGATGTCGCGCTCGTACTCGGTCGGCCCGAGGCGTCGGGGCGGCCGTGGGGTCGGCCGGCTCCGGCTCGGGATCCATCGAAATGTCGAGGACTTCCTCCTTCTCGCCCCGGAAGAGAGCCAGGATCCGGTGCGAGGGCAGTGAGGTGAACGGCTCGGAGAAGTTGAAGTAGTCGGCGAACTTGGCGCCCGCCTCCTCCTTGCCCGGACGCACGGTCGAGACCACGCGACCGCGGTTCCACATCTTCTCGCGCAACGCCCCGATGAGGTCGGCGTCCTCACCGAAGCGCTCGACCAGGATGGCCCGGGCCCCCTCGAGCGCGGCCGCCGCGTCCGCCACGCCCTTCTCGGGGTCCACATAGGACTCCGCCGTGGCGGTCGGCTCGAGCGTCGGGTCGTTCAGCAGCGCGTCGGCCAGCGGCTCGAGCCCGGCCTCGCGGGCGATCTGGGCCTTGGTGCGGCGCTTCGGCTTGTAGGGCAGGTAGATGTCCTCGAGCCGGGCCTTCGAGTCGGCCGCCATGATCTGGGCCAACAGCTCGTCGGTCAGCTTGCCCTGGCTGCGGATCGACTCGATGATCGCGGCCCGCCGCTCCTCCATCTCCCGCAGGTAGCGCAGCCGCTCCTCGAGCGTACGCAGCTGGGCGTCATCGAGGGACCCGGTGACCTCCTTGCGGTACCGGGCGATGAACGGCACGGTCGCCCCGCCGTCGAGCAACTCCACCGCCGCCGCCACCTGGGTGGGGCGAACCCCCAGCTCGTCGGCGATCCGCTGGTAGATCTTGCGGGCGGTCTCGACCGCACTGACCTGCGCAACGTCGCCCGTGGCCACTGTCACCGATGTACTCCCTCGCTGTGTCGCTCATCCGCGGACGGGTCACCCGCCGCTCGGACGTCACGCTGCGCCGACCGTACGGTCACGACTCCAGCCGTACGGCAGCCAGCAACCGGGGCGGCGGATCCGGCCGTGTCATTCTGCCGCCGGGGGCGGGCAATGTCGCGACGGCGCGCGGATCATAGTCGCGTCCGGTCCCCGGTTGACGCCGCCCGAGACCATGGGGGGCACGCGGCGGAAGGGGGCCAAATGAGCGCGGAACGGAATGTCTACCTCGACCAGGCAGTGGCTCAGCAGGAGCGGCTCGAGCAGGACCTGCGCGCCCGGCGCGCCGCCCCGGCCCCGGCGGCCCCGGCGGGCGCGGGGCCCAGCCGCAAGCAGCGCATCGCGGCGCTCCAGCAGGCGACGATGCCCTCGACGCCGGCCGTCGACGTCCGGGTCACCGGCTTCTGGCGCTGGAAGACCGTAATCGTGCCGCCGAACGCGTTCGTGGTGCACACGCGGCGCGGGCATCCCGAGCCCCTGCACGTCGGGCTGGGCATCTCGTTCCGGTTCGACCCGGCTCGCGACTCCTACCTGGTCGTCCCGGGCGCGATGCAGACCATCCTCATCAACGCGTACTGCATCTGTCGGGAGCTGCAGGGTCTGGTGGTGCAGGCCTACGTCCAGTGGATCATCCACGACTTCGCCACCGCCTACCGCAAGCTCGACTTCAGCGACGCCGACGACCCCATGCGGCTGGTGAACCTGCAGCTGCGGGAGCAGGCCGAGGCGGCCATCAAGGACAAGGTCGCCACCATGAGCGTCCACGAGGTGCTCAGCGACAAGCAGCCGATCGTCGAGGAGCTGACCGCACGGCTGCGGGCCATGGCCGAGGGCGAGGGGTCGAGCGCCACCGGCGTCGCCCACGGCGGGCTGGGGCTGCGCATCGTCACCGTACAGATCAAGGAGGCGATCGTCAGCTCGGCGCGGCTGTGGGAGAACCTGCAGAAGCCGTTCCGGGCCGAGCAGGGTCGGGTCGCCCGGCTGGCCGAGCTCGCCGCCGAGGAGGCGATCGCCGAACGGGAGCTGACGGCGTCTCGGGCCCGGGAGACGCAGCGCCTGCAGACCGAGCGGGAGCTGGACGAGCTGCGGGCGGCCAACGAGGCGGCCGCGTTCGACCGGGAGGCGACCGAGCGGGTGCGCCGGGCCCAGACCGAGCAGGAGGTACAGCGGCGGCTGGCCGAGCTGGCCAACGAGACGACCCTGCACGAGCTGCGTCTGGAGCGGGAGCGCAGCGCCGAGGAACTGGCCGTCGGCCGGGACCGGGCCGAGCGCGAGCACGAGCTGGCTCGACTGGCCCTGGAGGGGGAGCTTGCCCTGGCCCGGGCTCGCGCGGACGCCGAGCACGCCCGCGCCCTGCTGGAGCTCGAGCGGGTCCGGATGCGGGCGGCCATCGAGAACGAGGCGTCGCCGGAACGCCTGCAGAGCAAGCTCATCGATTCATTGCCCGAGATCGTTGCTCGCCTGCCCAAGCCGGCCGAGCTGCGTCAGGTCACCATCAACGGTGGGGACGGCAACGCGGTCGCCACCCTCATCGCCGAGCTGGGCGCCGTGGTGGGCGCGCTGCGGGAGCTGGCCGCCGGCGCGAACCGGTCGGGCTCCGGGGAGCGGCGGGCCTCCTGATTCGGGCGAGCCCGGTCCGCCGGCTGTGCTCGGTCGGTGGCCGGGCCGTCTGCTTCCCTCGCTCGCGGCGTACGGCTTGCGCCCGCGGCGTACGGCTTGCGCCCGCGGCGTACGGCTTGCGCCCGCGGCGTACGGCTTGCGCCCGCGGCGTACGGCTTTCGCCCCACCCCTCAGGGCTTGCGCCCCACTCCGCCGTAATCGATGACCGGCGTTGCCTCGATATCGTTATCGGGCCGCCACTGCGAGCAACTGACGACACCGGGTTCGAGCAGCTCGAGGCCGGCGAAGAAGTCGGCGATCGCCTCCGGGGTCCGGAAGCAGATCGGCGGACAGCCGTGGCTGTTCCATATCTCGATCGCCCGATCGACGGCGACCGGGTTGACCTCCCACGTCGGGTGGGAGATGACCACGTGACTGCCCGGGGCCACGGCGTCGACGATCGCCTTGACCGCGCCGTACGCCTCCTTGTCGTCGGGGATGAAGTCCAGGACCCCGAGCAGGATCACTCCGACCGGTTGGGACAGGTCGAGGGTGCTCGCCGCGGCGCTCAGAATGCGCTCCGAGTCGCGGAGGTCCGCCTCGAGGTAGTCGGTGCGGCCCTCGGCCGTGCTGGTGAGCAGCACGCGGGCGTGCGCGAGCACCATCGGGTCGTTGTCGACGTAGAGGATGCGGCTCTCCGGCGCGACCGCCTGCGCCACCTCGTGGGTGTTCTCCGCGGTCGGCAGGCCGGTGCCGATGTCCAGGAACTGGCGGAGGCCGACCTCGGCGGTGAGGTAGCGGACCGCCCGGCGCAGGAATGCCCGGCTGGCCCGGGCCGAGGCGGCGAATTCCGGCAGGAGGGCGAGGAGCTTTTCACCGGCGGCTCGGTCGACCGCGAAGTGGTCCTTGCCCCCCAGCAAGTAGTTCCATAGTCGCGCTGAGTGAGCGACGGTTGTGTCCAACCTCGACAGATGTCCGGCGGCGGGTTCGCTCATGTAACTCTCGCGTTGTGAGGCAGCGGACTGACGAGGTGTCTGCTCCATAGAGAGCAATAGAGGAAGTCTAACCCGAGACTGTTTCGTAATGAAAACACGAGCATCGTCGGACCGGACCAACCGGACGTCGCCGAACGGCTGACCCGCGTCGGCCCGCCGTATGGCCCGATGCCGGGGGCTGACGGCCCCGCGGGCCAATCCGAGGCCTCAGGCGACGGCCCGCGGGGGTCAGTGCCGCGTCCGAGCGACGGCCACCGGACGGTCACTGGACGGCCCACCGGATGGTCGCTGGACGGGCCGTGGCATGGGGCGGCGACGTCGGGCCGTGGCCCGGTCCTAGGGTGAACCCGAGAGGAACTGCAGCGGACCCGACTCCGGGCGTCGCCCCTGACCGGTGGCGCCGATACCGCGCCGACAGCCGGCGTGTCGCCGAAACACGCCCGAAACGGACAGCCGTGGGGGCCAGGGGCGAGAAACTGTCGGAATGGCGCCAGGAGGGGCGATGCACGTCACCCGTGGTCATGGCATGCTTACGCAGACAATCCAAACTGCGGGGCGCAAGCCCGGCTGAGACACGACGTGTACCAGGGAGGAGACGGTGGCCACCCCGCCCGGGAGCACCGATGCGCCGGCCGGCGGCCCGACGCTGCTCCGCATGGTGGTTGGCGCGCAACTTCGGCGCCTGCGCGAAGCCCGGGGTATCACTCGGGAACAGGCGGGCTACGAGATCCGCTCGTCCGAGTCGAAGATCAGCCGGATGGAACTGGGCCGGGTCTCGTTCCGGCCGCGAGATGTCGCCGATCTACTGACGCTCTACGGGGTCGCCGAGGACGACCCGGAGCGGGAACGCCTGCTCGGGCTGGTTCGCGAAGCGAACGCGCCGGGCTGGTGGCACCAGTTCGGCGACCTGATGCCGTCCTGGTTCCAGCCGTACGTGGGTCTCGAGTCGGCCGCGTCGGTGATCCGTACCTACGAGTGCCAGGTGATCCCGGGGCTGCTACAGACGCGGGAGTACGCCCGCGCCGTGGTGAGGTCCCTGACGCCCGGCGCCAGTGCGGCCGAGGTCGAACGCCGGGTCGAGCTGCGGGCGACGCGGCAGCGGCAGGTACTGCACCGTGAACCCGCGCCCGTCCTGTGGGCCGTCATCGACGAGGCGGCGTTGCACCGCCCGATCGGGGGCGTCGCGGTGCTGCGCGACCAGCTCACCGCACTCGTGGAGGCGTCCCGTCAGCCGAACATCAAGATCCAGGTCATGCCCTACGAGGCCGGCGGACACGCTGGGCTCACGGGAAGCTTCACGATCCTTCGCTTCCCCGAGCAGGACCTGTCCGACGTCATCTACGTCGAACTGCTGACCAGCGGCCTGTTCCTGGATCGAAGCCACGACGTGGATACCTACGCCGAGGCGATGGAGCGGCTCTGCCTGCAGGCGCGCGAGCCCGAGGAGACCGCGGGCCTCATCGAATCGATCCTCAAAGAACTGGGCTGATCGTTACTCGGCTGGCCGGTCGACCCGGCAGGGTCCCTACCGGGCGTCCCTGACCGGGCCGACCGGATTGTCGAGGATGTCGATGCGTCAGCGGGCGAAGGAGTCGAACTCGCCGGCGGCCGCGCCGCGGAGGAACGCCTCGATCTCGGCGCGCGTGTAGATGAGGGCTGGGCCCTGCGGGTCGCGGCTGTTACGGATCGCGACCGAGCCGTCGGGCAGCTTGCCCAGCTCCACGCAGTGACCGGCGCTGCTGAACCGGCTCTTCACCCAGCGATCGACCGGAAGCTCGTTAGCTGGAGTCCCGTTGCGCATGTGCCGTTTCCGTTTCTTCGCCTGGGGCACTGATGTGCCCAGTCCCTGGCCGGGTTGAGCCGACCCGACCGCGGCGCCGGGGGGAGGCGCCGTGAATGCGGATCTTGCCACAGGGGAATCTTCAAGTTCAAGTGAACCTGCACGTGCATTGGCCGTTGCCTAAATCACGTGCGTCGGTGCACCACTGTGGACAGGATTGGTGCTTGTGGACACGTCAGGCGCTCGATCGAGCGGAGCACGTGGCCTCCCTTCACCAGACTCCCCGGTGGCGCGCTGGTGAAGCCCGCGTCCCCGGGCGACCGGGCGGGCGTACGTGATCGCACCCGCCCGGATGTTGTCTGCTCCGACGTGGATGACGGGGACGGCGGTTCCGCCGGTGGTTGACTGCGCGACGACGGTTCCGTGTTATGTCCCGCGTGCTCGTCGTCGGACTCACCGTGGGTAACTGTGGCGGAGGCGACGCCGGCTGTTAGCGTAACCCAGATCTCAACCCTTTAGCTGCACTTGGGGCAAGTATGTCGCTTTTTAGGGTAAGGGTGGTCGGACTCCTCGGTCTGCTTCTCGTGGCTGGCTGCACCGCCGACCGCCCTGAACCCGACGCGCCGGACCCCACGGTGCGCACCGCGCTGCCCGATGCCGACACCACGGTGGTGGAGGGTACGACCGCGGTCGAGCTCGCGGTGGGGACCAGCCAGGCCCTTTACCTGGGGTCACCCGCGGTCGTCCTCGTCGGCGACGGGGACGCCGATGCGCTGCCGCGCGCAGTGGAGGTGACCGTCGATCTCGGCGTCCCGCTGCTGGTCACTCCGGCGGCGGCAGAGCCCGCCCCGCCCGTGGCGGAGCCGGCTGCCGGGCCGGTGGCTGGCCCGACCGCGGAGGCTACGCCGTCGCGTACACCGACGGGCGGCGTGCTCGCCGAGATCCAGCGGCTCGGGGCGCGGGCACTGATCACGGTCGGCACCACCGCGGCCGCGTGGGCCGCCACGCCAACGTTCCCGCCGGGGGTCACGGTCGTCGGGGTGGACGACCCGGTTCCCGTCGCGGTCACACCACCGGAGCGCCTGCCGTCGCTGCTCGTCCTGGCGGAGGGCACCTCGGTCGACGCGGCCGCGGTCGCCACCGCCCGGGCCGCGGGTGCCCGGGTCCTCGAGCTCGGCACCACCGACCCGCGAGCCACCGCCGCGAGCGTGCAGACGATTGCCGACGCCGTAGGCGAGAGCGCCGCAACGCCGACGGGCGCTGGCTTGGAAGACGCTGGCTCGGCGGGCGCTGCCTCGGTGGGGCCGGGCTCGGTGGGCGCTGCCTCGGCGCGGGCCGGCTGGACAGGCGCTGGCTGGCCGGGTGCTGGGTGGCCGGGCAAGCTGCTCGCGCTCGGCTCGGCGTTCGGTCCGGCCGACCGGCTGCGCCAGCGGGTGGCGACCGCGGCGACCGGGGTGCAGCTGCCCGGCGGCGGGCAACTGGTCTTTCCGGGCCGTCGAATGGTGGCGCTCTACGGGCATCCCGGCGATCCCGGCCTGGGCGTGCTCGGTGAGCAGCCGGTCGAGGCCGCGATCAGCCGGGCTCAGCAGCTGGCCGGGAGTTATCAGGCGTACGTCGGTGAGCCCGTGGTGCCCGCATTCGAGATCATCGTTACCGTCGCCACCGGTCGGACCGGCTCGCGGCCCCACCCCGTGGAGAAGTTCCGGCCCTGGGTGCAGGCGGCTCGCGAAGCCGGCGTCTACGTGGTGCTGGACCTGCAGCCCGGGGACGTGCACTTCCTCGAGCAGGCCCGGCTCTATGAGGAGCTGCTGCGGGAGCCCCACGTTGGGCTGGCCCTGGACCCGGAGTGGCGGGTGCAGCCCGGCAAGNNNCACATGGTGCAGATCGGCTCNGTGGACGCNGCNGAGNTNAACGAGGTCGGGCAGTGGTTGGCCCAGCTGACCCGGGAGCACAACCTGCCGCAGAAGGTCCTGATGCTGCACCAGTTCCGGCTCGACATGATCTCGAACCGGTCGGCGCTGGTGACCGACTACGACGAGCTGCGNGTNGTCATCCACGCCGATGGATTCGGCTCGCCGGGCGCGAAGTACGACACCTGGAACACACTGCACATTGACTGCCCCGGCCAACGTGGCATGGGGNTGGAAGAACTTCTATGACGAGGACAAGCCCACCTTCACGCCCGAGCAGACGATGGCGGTCTCCCCGGAGATCGTCTTTGTCTCCTACCAGTAGGCCACCGTGCCTGTCCGCGTTGCGTCTCCGCCCCAGTCCCGTGTTGATCTAGGGCGTAGAGTGGTTTGTTGATCTCTATGCACCACTCTACGCCCTAGATCAACAGGAAAGTCCGAGATCGACGGGGGAGCCGTGCCGCGGTTCACGGCGGCCGGAGCAGTGTCGGCTGGCCGGCTGCCCGCGGTGGGCCATCGCTGATGGGCCGGTCGTCCGTCGTCGAAAGGTCACCGGTCGGCGGTTGGCTGCCCGTCGGCGGGCCGCCCGTGAGGTGGGCCTCGATGTACCGGTCCACCCGGCTCTCTCCGGGCTGGGTCAGGTCGAAGATGCGTTGCTCGATCTCGCGTTTGGACGCGGCGATCGCGGCCCCGTCCGGCCGCTTCCACCACGGGGTCAGCTTGATCTCCACCGGACGCGCGTTGCGGCCGAGCACCACGGCCCGGCCGAGCTTCAACGTGCGCAGGTCCTCCGGGGTGAGGATGGGGTCCATGTCGTCGTTGTGGCCGGCATCGGTGATCGCCGGGGGCCGACGTACCTCCCCGATCAGCCGCGAGATCGTCTGCAGGTCGTCGATGTTGCCGCCCTCGCCCAGAATCACGCGGTAGGCGGCGCTGTCCCAGATGTCACGGGTCAGGCCCTCGCCGTACCGGGCCATCATGCTCGACAACGACTTGACATAGATGTGCGTGGCGATCGATGCCCGGCCGGCCGAGCGCATGAGGTCCATCGCCATGTTGCCGAACGGGCTGATGGACTCGGCCTCGTTGAACTCGACCGTGAGCGGNGGCTCGAGCCGGCCGCCGGGCATGTTGGCCGCCACTCCGCGCGCCGCTCCCATGACGAGCACGCCGAGCAGGATGCTGAGACCCGGCGTCACCGGGTGGTCGCCCCGGTCCTTGGCCAGGATGTACAGGGTGTTGCGGCCCGAGAGGAAGGAGGCCAGGTCGAACTGCTCGTCGGGGCCGGGCGAGAACTGTTCGAGGACTTCCCGGTTGTGCAGGAAGCGCAGGCTCTGGGCCACGACGGCCCACATGGCCGTCCGCGCCTCCTGGTTGGTCCGCGTGAGACCCTCGAACTCGGTCGCCCAGCCGCGCGGAGCCACCCCGGCCGCCTCCGCCTGCCGGAGAAGCGTCAAGGGCTCCGGGTCGAGGGGGTTGCGCGACCACCGCACCACGTCGATGAGGGTCCGGCCGTGGAGCGCGGCCGTGAGCAGGTAGGAGCGGAGGATGATTACCGCGGCCGTGGCCGAGAAGTAGCTCGCCTCGTGCCCGGGGGAGCGCTCGCCGCCGATGTGGTACCCGGCGAACCCGGTCATGGTCTGCGCCATGTCGCTGGCGCCCGTGGGGGAGACCGCCGCATGGATGAAAGTCATTTTGATCCGCTCGGGCGGGGGCCAGCCGGTGATGTTGTCGGGGTCGAAGACGTAGACCTTGCCCAGCTTGGCCCGGGCGGCGTACGTCGTGGTGAACGATTCGAGCTGGCTGGAGACGACGATGCAGGCGCCGGGCGCGTCGATGGTGAACGGCGTGACGAACTGGCTGTCCTTACCGGTGCGGGGCGGGCCGACGATCAGCACCGGGTCGGCCACTGAGCTGTACACGCGCCGCCGCGACCGTACGTCCCGGCCCAGGTAGTAGCCGACCTCGAGCGGGTTGATCGGACTGCGGCCGGCCAGCGCCGGCCGGGTGGTCGGGGCCCGCTTCAGGAGGGCGCGGTACCCGATCTGCTGGCGGATCTCCCAGCCGGACGCGAAACCGAGCCGACCCCAGCGGAAGCCGCGCCGCCGCCGCCACGCGAACCCGGCCCACACGAGCACGGCCGCCACCCCGATGGCGAGGACGAGGAGCACCGCGAAGATCAGGTAGATCTGTCGGGTCGACCCGAGCACGGCGGCCGCCGCCGGTGGCCAGGCCCGGGTCAGGTCGCCCGCGATCAGGGCCGGGATGAGGTTGAACGCGTCAACCGGCGAGGAGTCGGGCCACCCTCGCCCGGCGAACACCGAGGAGAGCTGACCGGCCAGCCAGAGCAGCCAGTGGGCGACCAGCAGCAGCGTGCTCCCGAGCAGGGTGAGCCAGGCACCTATGCCGCTGCGGTTGTCGGAGCTCATCGCAGTACCGCCTGATCCTGTCGTCCCGTTGCCCGACCGCGAACGCGATCATCGCGATGCCCCCGGGCCGACGGAGGCGATCCCATGATCACGACCGTGGATGCGGGTGGAGCATAGCGCGCCAGCGTAACCACGAGACTGATCGATGAATCGGCCCGGGTTGCGGGTGGCGCCGAGGAAGGTCGTCGGTGCGCCACCGGCACGAGAGCCGGGCGGGCCGTGGCTACAGTGGCCCGAGGCTGCTGGCGGCAGGCGTACGACCTCTACCGCGACCCCGACCTGCCGGGTCCAGCGAGTGCAGGTCCGCCCGGCCCGGTGACATGGCCTTGGCGGTGCCGAGCCCTCGTGCCCAAACGGCACGCGCCGTTCGCGAGCGCCGGGATCACCAGCCGCGGGCGCGCCACTCCGGGAGCGACGGACGTTCGGCACCAAGGGTGGAGTCGCGGCCGTGTCCGGGGTAGAACCACGTCTCGTCCGGCAGCCGGTCGAAGATCTTGCGCTCGACGTCGTTGATGAGCGAGGCGAAGTCGTCCGGGTTGCCGCGGGTGTTGCCCACTCCCCCGGGGAAGAGGCTGTCGCCCGTGAACAGGTGGGGGAAGCCGGTCGGGTCCCGGTAGAGCAGGGCGATCGAGCCCGGGGTGTGCCCGACCAGGTGGATCACCTCGAGGTGGCAGTCGCCCACCTGGATGCGGTCGCCGTCGGCCACGGTGGTGTGCACCACCGGCAACTCACCGGCGTCGGCGGCGTGAGCCACGGATATGGCGCCCGTCTCGGTGACGATGTCGGCCAGCGCGCCCCAGTGGTCGCGGTGCCGGTGGGTGGTGACCACTGTGGACAGTCCACCGTCGCCGATGAGGTCGAGGATGCGGTCGGGCTCCGCGGCGGCGTCGATCAGGATCTGGTCGCCCGTCTCCCTGCATCGCAGCAGGTAGACATTGTTATCCATCGGTCCGACCGACAGCTTGCTGATGACCAGGTCGGGCAGCTCGCGGACCTGGGGCGGACCGCCCGGGGTCACGTTGCCGGTGTAGCTCACGATCAGGAACCTATCGTGACCCCGGACACGTACGAAGGGCCGGTGGCCCGGTACCACCCACCGAGGACTGGCGTGGTCGCGGCGGCCAGCCCGGGCCCGGCGTCGGGCGGCCCCGTCGCTGTCCAGACGGCCCCGCCGCTTCCGGGGGTAGTCCGCCGCCGCCTCCCCAGCACCACCCGAGCCGCGGCCCCGGAGCCCCGCAGGCGGCAAATGACTTTGCCCGCGTCGGCCACCGAACTACGGTCGAATCACCATGAACGCCACGACCCTCCGTCGCCTGGGCTGGGACGCCCACCTCGCTGACGCGTACCGGCGGTACGACCGCCCCGGCCAGTGGCCCGCGCGCGTGAGCCACGTCGAGCGGGGCGTCTGCACCCTGCTCGACGGCGGCCCGGTGCGACGGGCGAGCCTCGCCGGTCACCTGCTGGCGGCCGCCGCCCGGGACCGGTCCCGCCTGCCCTGTCCGGGCGACTGGGTGGTCGTACGGCGCTGGCCGGACAACCGGTTGACGGTGGAAGCCGTCCTGCCCCGCCGGGGGACGGTTTGGCGTACCTCCCAGCCCACGCCGGTGGCGTCCAATGTGGATGTCATGGTTCTGGTCGATCGGAAGCAGTGGGTTGACGCCGACCTCGTACGGGATCTGCGGGCCCTGGTCGCGGCCGGTCGTACGGTCGGGCTCATGGGCGCCGACGCGACCGCCCGAGCCGAGCTGGTGCGGAAACTCGCCGGAACCGACGTGCTCGTACCGGCCACCAATGCGCTCGTCCCGTTGCCCGGAGGTGGGGCGGCCATCGCCACCGAGGGCGACCGGTTCGACGTCGAACTCGGTGATGTCGATCGAACATTGCCGACATCACGCTCGCTGCCGCGTCACCGCAAACCGGTGGCCGATAGGCCGGCTCTGGCCTGACCATTCAGTCGTGACACATCGGCCGGTCAGTCGCTGTTGATCAGCCGGGCGGGCAGCCGCCGAGGCGGACACGGCGGCTGATGCGGAGCCCGCGGGCGGTCGGTACAGTGCATCGCGGTCCCCCCTGAGATCGGGGGCACACGGGGGCTTCACGTCATGACCGGCAGCTAGAGGGATCTCGATGGCGAGCAGTGGCGGGCGGCACGCTCGTCCGGATGAACCGGACGAGTCAGACGCGTCCGGTGACGGCTCGGGGATCACACCCCCGACCGAGCCGCTCCCCATCGTTCGCCGCGAGGGCCCCGAGACGCGTCACGTCCGGGCCGTGGCGAGACGCGTCCCCTCGGCGCTGCCTTCGCTCGGGCGGGACGAGATCTCGGGCATGCCTGCCTCAGTCCGGGCTTCGATCGAACGTCGTCGACGCGCTCGGGAGATGGCGGCAGGGGCCGCGTCCACGGGGCAGCCGACATCGGCCCCCATGGGTCAGCCGGCTGAGACCCCCATGGGTCAGCCGGCTCAGACCCCGATGGGTCAGCCAGCTCAGGCGGCCGTGGGTCAACCGGCTCCGACGCCCACCAGTCAGGCGGTGCCGATGGGCCAACCGCCGGCACCCATGGGCCAACCGCCGTCGATGCCCATGGGGCAGCCGGGCGCGACCACGCCGTCCACCCCGGCTTCACCGCCGAGCCCAGTGCCGTCGTCGACGCCAGTGACTCCACCGAGCCCCGCCGGGGCGCCGAGCCCAACTGCGCTGTCGGGCCCGGGTTCGCCGTCGAGTTCGGCGGAAGCTCCGGCCTCGCCGCCACCCGCAGCTACTGCTGCGAGCAGTGCCACCGCCCCGAGCGGGTCCAGCTCACCGAGCGCCCCTACCTCACCGAGCGCCGCCGGCTCGCCGAGTCCGGCCGTGCCACGACCGCGCCCCGAGCCGGCGATCGAGCAGACGGGCGGATCGACCGGCTCACCGGCCGACGCCGGACCCGCTTCGGCGCCGGCTGACGTCGAGCTCGTGCCGCTGGGTACCCGGGTCCGGACGATCCCGCCGGCCCCGCCGGCGGACGAGCCTCCGGCCGGCGCGGAGGTGGAGACGGCCGAGCCCGGGACATGGTCCGAGCCGGAAACATGGCCTGAGTCAACGGCATGGTCGGCGCCGGAAGCCTGGGGCGAGCCGAAGGTCGAGCCCGAGCCGGAGGCGGCGCCCGTCGTGCGTGAGAACCGGCCGCCGTACGTCCTCCCGGACGCGCAGACCGATGAATGGGTGAGCGTGCCCGCGCCACCGAGCCCGCCCTTGGTCGTGCCGGCGCGTCCGCCCGAACTGTCGCCGTCCGATGAGTGGGAGCCTTCGTCCGGAACGTGGGACGGGCCCACGGCCGTCACGGAGTCGCTGACCGCAGCCGGGCCGGCCGCTTCGGACCCCCAACCCGGCGCACTCGGCCCATCCGCCGGTCAGCCGGCCGTGATGGGACAGCCCGTGATCGGGCCGCCACCGGCCACCGGCCACCTCGCGGCCGGCCAGCCCGCGGCCGGCCACCTCGCCGCCGGCCAGCCCGCGGCCGGTCAGCTCGCGTCCGGCCAGCCCGCCCTGGCGGCGCCCCCGACGCCGACCGGCCCCACACCGACGGGGCCGTCACCGACGGGGCCGACACCGGCGGGCCCGCCACCGAACGTCCAGCCGCCGACCGGGCCGGCGCCGAGCGGTCAGCCCGCGGTGACGGCCCCAGCCGCCCCGCCCCCGGCACCCGCTGCCAAGCCGGCCGATACCGGCGACACCGCACCGCTGCCCCCCGTGACCGACGAGTACCGGGGCCGGCGGCGGGCCACCCGGCACCGGGCCCGGCGGGTGTCGCCGCGGTGGGTCGTCGTGGCCGGGGTGGTGGTCGTACTCCTGGCCGCGGTGACGGTGCCGTTCCTCGTCCCCGACCCCGCCGTGACCCCGGCCGATTACGAGTCGGGCCCACCGTCGCCCAGCGTCTCGGCCACCAGCGCGGCCCAGCCCAGCGCCTCGGAGCCGCCCACCCCGCAGGCCGGCCTGCCTGTCATCGTGGCGCCGTCGGTGAGCCCCACGCCCGAGCCGTGGACGCTCACGTTGGAGGCCGAGTCGGTGGCCAACAACGCGCTGGGCGGGGGCGCGGTGAAGCGCGGCGGTGTGGTGGATTTCATTGGCGACTGGCGCAACCGCGGCCAGGACGGCTGGCTGGAGTTCCGGGGCATCACCGTGCCGGATCCCGGGCAGTACCGGCTGCGGGTGTTCCACCGGTACGAGGCGTACTGTGGGTGTCAGCCCCGCCGGCTCGAGGTCTGGGTCAACGGCACGCTCGTGACGACGTGGACGTTCACCGAGGCGGAGCCGGGGGTCCGGGAGGTTCCGGTCACGCTCGGCGCTGGCGGGAACACGATCCGTCTGACTCATCCGCGCTCGGCCAGCCCGGCGATCGACCGGATCGAGATCACGCGCCCCTGATCGGCGCCGACGGGCGCGGTGGGCGACTTCTTGTCACCGGGCAGGGCTAGAGTTGCGCGGTCTGGCCTCGGCTCATCGGGGCCTGGTTGTCGTGGTCGCATGTGGGGNANGNCGTGCGGGACCGGTTGATCATCCGTGGGGCGCGGGAGNACAACCTGCGCGACGTCAGTCTGGANCTGCCCCGGGACNCGNTNATCGTCTTNACCGGCTTGTCCGGTTCGGGTAAGTCGAGCCTCGCCTTCGACACGATCTTCGCCGAGGGCCAGCGGCGNTACGTNGAGTCGCTCTCCTCGTACGCCCGNCAGTTCCTCGGNCAGATGGACAAGCCGGACGTNGACTTCATCGAGGGCCTCAGCCCGGCCGTCTCCATCGACCAGAAGTCGACGTCGCGCAACCCGCGGTCGACCGTGGGCACGATCACCGAGATCTACGACTACCTGCGGCTGCTCTTCGCCCGGGCCGGCGAGCCGCACTGCCCCGTCTGCGGCGCGGCGGTGTCGAAGCAGACGCCGCAGCAGATCGTCGACCGGGTGCTCACGATGGCCGAGGGCACGCGGTTCCAGGTGCTCGCGCCGGTGGTGCGCGGCCGGAAGGGCGAGTACGTCGACCTCTTCGCCGACCTGCAATCCAAGGGGTACGCCCGGGCACGGATCGACGGCACGGTCTACCCGCTGACCGAGGCGCCGAAGCTCAAGAAACAGGAGAAGCACACGATCGAGGTGGTCGTCGACCGCCTGTCGGTGAAGGCGAGCGCCAAGCAGCGGATGACCGACTCGATCGAGACGGCGCTGCGGCTGGCCAACGGCATTGTGGTGCTGGACTTCGTCGACCTGCCAGAGGACGACGAGAACCGGGAGCGCAAGTTCTCCGAGCACCTGGCCTGCCCCAACGACCACCCGCTCGCCATCGAGGACCTGGAGCCGCGGGCGTTCTCCTTCAACGCGCCGTACGGCGCCTGCCCGACCTGCACCGGCCTGGGCGTGCGCAAGCTGGTCGACCCCGAGCTGGTTGTGCCCGACCCGGACAAGTCGCTGCGCGAGGGCGCGATCCAGCCGTGGGCGGGGCAGACGTTCGACTACTTCGCCCGGCTGCTGGAGGCCCTGGGCGACCGGGAGGGCTTCACGCTGGACACGCCGTGGCGCGAGCTGCCGCGGCGGGTGCAGAAGATCATCCTGTACGGCTCGGAGGACCAGGTCCACGTCCGCTACCGCAACAAGTACGGCCGGGAGCGGTCGTACTACACGGGGTACGAGGGCGTGGTGCAGTGGATCGAGCGCCGGCACGCCGACACCGAGTCGGAGTGGTCCCGCGAGCGCTACGAGGGGTACATGCGCGACGTGCCGTGCGAGGCGTGCGGCGGTACCCGGCTCAAGCCCGAGATCCTGGCCGTGACGGTGGGCGGCAAGAACATCGCCGAGGTCTGCGCCCTGTCGGTCGGGGAGTGCCACGAGTTCATCGACTCGCTGGTGCTGACCGACCGGCAGCGGATGATCGCCGAGCGGGTGCTCAAGGAGATCAACGCCCGGCTGCGCTTCCTTGTCGACGTGGGGCTGGACTACCTGTCCCTGGACCGGCCGGCGGCCACCCTCTCCGGGGGTGAGGCCCAGCGGATCCGGCTGGCCACGCAGATCGGCTCCGGCCTGGTCGGCGTGCTGTACGTGCTCGACGAGCCGAGCATCGGCCTGCACCAGCGCGACAACCACCGGCTGATCGAGACGCTGGTGCGGCTGAAGAACCTGGGCAACACGCTCATCGTGGTCGAGCACGACGAGGACACCATCCGGACGGCGGACTGGATCGTCGACATCGGGCCCGGCGCGGGGGAGCGCGGTGGTCGCATCGTCCACAGCGGACGGTTGAAGGACCTGCTCGCGAACAAGGAGTCGATCACCGGGGCGTACCTGTCCGGTCGCATCACCATTCCGACCCCGGCCAAGCGGCGCCCGCAGCAGCCCGGGCGGGCGATCACCGTGCACGGGGCGCGGGAGCACAACCTGCGCAACATCACGGTCAGCTTCCCGCTCGGCCAGTTCATCGCGGTCACCGGAGTCTCCGGGTCGGGTAAGTCCACATTGGTCAACGACATCCTGTACGCCGTGCTGGCCAACCAGATCAACGGCGCCCGGCTCGTGCCCGGCCGGCACACCCGGGTCACCGGTCTGGAGCACGTGGACAAGGTCGTGGGGGTCGACCAGTCGCCGATCGGGCGCACCCCGCGGTCGAACCCGGCCACGTACACGGGCGTCTTCGACCACATCCGCAAGCTCTTCGCCGAGACGACCGAGGCGAAGGTCCGTGGGTACGGCCCGGGCCGGTTCTCGTTCAACATCAAGGGCGGTCGCTGCGAGAACTGCGCCGGCGACGGCACCATCAAGATCGAGATGAACTTCTTGCCCGACGTGTACGTCCCGTGCGAGGTCTGCAAGGGCGCCCGGTACAACCGGGACACACTGGAGGTGCACTTCAAGGGCCGCACGATCGCCGAGATCCTGGACATGCCGATCGAGGAGGCGGCCACCTTCTTCGAGGCGTTCCCGGCCATCCACCGCCACCTGCAGACGCTCGTCGACGTCGGTCTGGGTTACGTGCGCCTGGGTCAGCCGGCCCCCACCCTCTCCGGCGGCGAGGCNCAGCGGGTGAAGCTNGCCAGCGAGCTGCAGAAGCGCGTCCACCGGGCGTACGGTCTACGTGCTCGACGAGCCGACNACNGGCCTGCACTTCGAGGACATCCGCAAGCTGCTGCGGGTGNTGGACGGGNCTGGTCGACAAGGGCAANACGGTCATCGTCATCGAGCACAACCTCGACGTCATCAAGACGGCCGATTGGATCATCGACATGGGCCCCGAGGGTGGGCACAAGGGCGGCACGGTCGTGGCGATCGGCACGCCCGAGGAGGTGGCCGAGACGCCGGAGAGCCACACCGGGGTCTGGCTGCGCAAGGTGCTCGGCCTGCCCGGCGACGCCACGGCCACCGAGCCGACCATCGCGGCCCAGCGCGCGCAGCGGGCGAACGGCACCGCTCCGGCGGCCCCCACGACCGCTCGGGTCAACGGCGCGAGCCGGGCCACCCGCTCGACCCGGGCTCGGGTCCCGGCCCGCCGATAGGGCGGTCGACGATGACTGACGGCGGTCGGGACGTCCGGCTCCTCAGAACGCCGGGCGGCTGAGACCTTGACTGGCGGGCGTACGGACGCCTCGAGTCGCCGGAGGCGGGTGACTCCTCGAGGTGAACTGGCCGGCCGGTTGGTGCGTGTCTGGCAACGTGGCCCGGGATGCCGCGGCGGTGAGCGCCGGCCCGGGCCATCGTGCGGTGGACCAGACCAGAGCGGAGGTTGTGTATGAGCGCTAGTGGGGGCGCGAGCCGACGGGCGGTCCTGCTGGGTATGGGCGCGGTCGGGGCGGCCGGCGTGCTGGCCGCGTGCGGGGACGACGAGTCGTCGACACCACCAGCGGCGTCCGGGACCACTCCCGGCGGGGGCGGCGCTACCACCTCGGCCGCTGGCGAGCCCGCGCAGCCGGGCGCACCCGACGGCATCCCGGTGGACAACGTCCCGGTCGGGGGCGGGGTGATCGACCCCAACCGGCGGGTCGTGGTGACCCAGCCGGTGGCCGGCGAGTTCAAGGCCTTCGACGCCACCTGCACCCACGAGTTCTGCATGGTCTCCTCGGTAAACCGGGGCATGATCATCTGCACCTGTCACGGCAGCGAGTTCCGGATCGAGGACGGCTCCGTCGCCCGCGGCCCGGCGCGGCAGCCGTTGCCGGCCCGGAACGTCACCGTCACCGACGGGGTCGTCGTCATCAACTAGCTTCGCGGGCTGCGCGGGCCGGGCTTCAGCGTCGGAGCGCGCGTGGCCCGGCCCAGTGCGCGGCCGTCCCGCCGAGCGACGGGCCCGGTCCGGACCGACAGCACAACGCGCTGATGATCATCGATGTTTTCGGGCGGGCTCGGCGGCGGATCCGGCCCTGCCCGGCGGCGCGGNGGGAAGCCCCGATCATGACGGCCGGTCCTCGGCGGGCGGGGATAGGCTCAGGGGCGTGACCCGGTCGATTCCCAGTTACCGCCCGGCTCCGGGCACGATCCCGGAGTCGCCCGGCGTGTACCGGTTCCGCGACGAGTACGGGCGGGTCATCTACGTCGGCAAGGCGCGCAACCTGCGCCAGCGCCTGAACTCCTACTTCGCCGACCCGTGGACCCTGCACCCGCGCACCGCCCAGATGGTGGCCNCNGCGGCCGGGGTGGACTGGGTGACGGTCGCCACCGAGGTCGAGGCGCTGCAGCTCGAGTACAACTGGATCAAGGAGTACGACCCCAAGTTCAACGTCCGCTACCGCGACGACAAGTCGTACCCGTACCTGGCGGTCACCCTCGACGAGGAGTACCCGCGGCTGCAGGTGATGCGGGGCGCCAAGCGCAAGGGCGTACGGTACTTCGGGCCGTACTCGCACGCCTGGGCCATCCGGGAGACGCTCGACCTGCTGCTGCGGGTGTTTCCCGCGCGGACCTGCAGCGCCGGCATCTTCAAGCGGCATCGGCAGATCGGTCGGCCGTGCCTGCTCGGCGACATCGGCAAGTGCTCGGCGCCGTGCGTGAAGCGGGTCAGCGCCGAGGAGCACCGGGCGATCGTCGAGGAGTTCTGCGACTTCATGGCCGGGCGCACCGACGAGATGGAGCGCCGGCTGGTTCGGGAGATGAAGGCCGCCTCGGACGCGCTGGAGTTCGAGCGGGCGGCTCGGCTGCGCGACGACCTGGCCGCACTGCGGCGGGCCATGGAGAAGCAGACCGTGGTCTTCGCCGACGGCACCGACGCCGACGTGGTCGCGTTCGCCGAAGACGAGCTGCAGGCCGCCGTCCAGGTCTTCCACGTGCGGGGCGGGCGGGTCCGCGGCCAGCGCGGCTGGGTGGTGGAGAAGACCGAGCAGCTCACCACCGGGGATCTCGTCGAGCACTTCTGCAGCCAGGTGTACGGCGGCGAGGCCGATGCCGGCGACCGGGACCTGCCGCGCGAGATCCTCGTGCCGGCGCTACCGTCCGATGTGGAATCTCTGTCGGCCTGGTTGTCGCAGCTGCGCAGGGCTCGCGTCACCATCCGCGTCCCGCAGCGCGGCGACAAGCGGACGTTGCTGGAGACCGTGGCCCGCAACGCGGCCGAGGCACTGACCCAGCACAAGCTGCGCCGGGCCGCCGACCTCACCGCGCGGGGGCGGGCGCTTGAGGAGATCGCCGAGGCGCTCGGCCTGGGCTCGGCGCCGCTGCGGATCGAGTGCTACGACGTGTCGCAGATCCACGGCACCGATGTCGTGGCGAGCATGGTGGTCTTCGAGGACGGCCTGGCGCGCAAGTCGGAGTACCGCCGGTTCATCGTGGGCGGGGCGGCCACCGGGGCGACCGACGACGTGAGCGCGATCTCCGAGGTGCTGCGCCGCCGGTTCGCCCGGTACCTGGCGGCTCGGCAGGCGGGCGAGCTCACGGACAGCGTCACCCCCGCCGTCGATCCCGAGACCGGCAAGCCGCGCAAGTTCGCCTATCCGCCGAACCTCGTGGTGGTCGACGGCGGNGCGCCTCAGGTCAACGCGGCCGCGGCCGTGCTGCGCGAGCTGGGGCATCACCGAGGTCGCGGTCTGCGGCCTGGCCAAGCGGCTGGAGGAGGTCTGGCTGCCGGACGACCCGTTCCCGGTCGTTCTCCCGCGCACCTCGGAGGGGCTGTACCTGCTGCAGCGGGTGCGGGACGAGGCGCACCGGTTCGCCATCACGTTCCACCGCCAGCGGCGCAGCAAGCGCATGACCAAGTCCACATTGGACAACGTGCCCGGCCTGGGTGAGGTGCGGCGCAAGGCGCTGCTGCGGCATTTCGGCTCGGTGAAACGGCTGGCCGCGGCGNCGGTGGAGGAGATCATGGANGTGCCCGGCNTCGGGCGGCGNACGGCCGAGGCGATCCTGGCCGCGTTGGCGCCCCGCTCCGAGCGCCGGAGGCCAGCGCGGCCGAAGGCAGCGCTTCGGGGGCCGACGCTCCGAGCGCCGACGCTCCGGCCGCCCCGTCGGCGCCTTCGGTGGGAGCCGACGAGGCCGCAGGACCCGACCGTCCGGGGCCGAGCGACGCCGGGGCACCGCCCAGCGCGGGCGAGCGGGAATCCGCGCCCGCGCCGGAGTCGGCCGCCCCGGCGACGTAGGGTTGCCGCGTCGGCCGCAGCCACGAGCTGGGCACACTGGGGAGGTTTGGCCGGGCACAGCGGGGTGCCCGGGCACAACGTGGGAGGTTGTCGTGGAGGAGAATCCGGCCGGCGCGGGGGTGGCGACACAGCCGCGGCCGTCGGAGCGGACCGACGCGCGAGCGGATATCGATCTCGTCATCGTCACCGGGGTTTCCGGCGGTGGCCGCAGCACGGTCGCCCGGGCCCTGGAGAACGTCGGCTTCTACGTGGTCGACAACCTGCCCCAGCGGCTGCTGCTGGACATGGTCGAGCTGGCCCGGGCCGCCGGTCCGGCCGGCCGGCGGACGGCCGTGGTGCTCGATGTCCGCAGCCGGGCCTTCACCATGGACCTCGGCCAGGCCGTGCGGGAGCTGCGGGAGCGGGGGTTCTCGCCCCGCGTGGTGTTCCTCGACGCCGACGACGAGGTGCTGATCCGGCGGTTCGAGAACGTCCGGCGGCCCCACCCGCTGCAGGAGGGCCGGCGGCTGGTCGACGGCATCGCCGACGAGCGGGTGCTGCTCGCCGAGGCTCGGGACGCCGCCGACATCGTGATCGACACGACCCACCTCAACGTCAACCAGCTGCGGGCCCGCATCGAGGAGCTCTTCGGCGGGGAGGACACCCGACGGCTGCGGGTCACGACGCTGTCGTTCGGCTTCAAGTACGGGCTACCCCCGGACGCGGACTTCGTGGTGGACGTCCGGTTCCTGCCCAACCCGTACTGGGAGCCCGATCTGCGGGACCTGACCGGCCGCGACGGGGCCGTGAGTGCGTACGTGCTGTCCCAGGCCGGCGCGGCCGCCTTCGTCGACCGGCTCGTCGACCTGATCCACTCGACCGTGCCGGGGTTCGAACGGGAGGGCAAGCGGTACCTCACGGTGGCGGTGGGCTGCACCGGCGGGAAGCACCGCAGTGTGGCCATCGTCGAGGAACTGGCCCGGCGGCTGCGCGAGGACCGGCTGTCCGCCATCGCCCAGCACCGCGACCTGGGACGGGAGTGAGCGTGCTCCGAGTCGTCGCCTTCGGCGGCGGACACGGGCTGTCCGCGTCCCTGCACGCGCTCAAGCGGCTGCGTAAGGAACTGGACCTCACGCTGACCGCTGTGGTCACGGTCGGTGACGACGGCGGGTCGAGCGGCCGGCTGCGTCGGGAGCGGGGTGGGCTTCCGCCCGGCGACCTGCGTCAGGCTCTGGCCGCGCTGGCCGACCCGGACGACGCGACCGCTCAGCTGGCCGCCGGGCTGTGGCAGCATCGATTCGCCGGAGTCGATTCGCTGGCCGGTCACACGGTGGGAAACCTGCTGCTCATCGGCCTGATGGAGCTGAGCGGTGATCCGGTGGTCGCCCTGGACCGGGCGGGCGAGTTGCTGAAGGCGGTCGGGCGCGTGCTGCCGTGCAGCCGGGTCCCGCTGAACATCGAGGCCATCGTCCGCGGGGACGATCCGGCCCATCCGGACGCCGTCACCACGGTCCGAGGGCAGCACAACATCGCGGTCACCCCGGGTGAGGTGCTCGACGTCCGGCTCGACCCACCCCAGCCGCCGGCCTGCGCCGAGGCGCTCGCGGCGGTGCGCGAGGCGGACTGGCTGGTTTTCGGCCCGGGCTCGTGGTACACGAGCGTGATCCCGCACCTGCTGGTGCCGGACCTGGCCGCCGCCATCGTGGCCTCCCCGGCCCGGCGCCTGGTCACGCTCAACCTCGCAGTCGAGCGGGAGACAGCCTGTCTGTCCCTGCCGGACCATTTACGGGCGCTGGCCCGTTACCTTCCGGGCCTGCGGGTCGATGTTGTCCTTGCTGACAGCAAAGCAGTGGGCGACCCCGCTGGTGTCCACGTTGCGGCAGAATCGCTTGGTGCTCGTGTTGTCCTCGCCCCGGTCGCCGTCGCCGACGGTACGCCTCGGCACGACCCGGCGGCGCTGGCCGACGCGCTGCACGAGGTATTCGGAACTGCGTGAGGTGACCCCGATGGCGATGACCGGTTCGGTCAAGGACGAGTTGAGCCGCACCGATGTTTCGAAGCCGTGCTGCCGGCGGTCGGAGATGGCCGCGCTGCTGCGGTTCGCGGGAGGGCTGCATATCGTCTCCGGACGGGTCGTAGTCGAGGCCGAGCTGGACACGGGGGCGGCCGCCCGACGGCTGCGCCGGGAGATCCAGGAGGTCTTCGGGTATCCGAGCGAGCTGCACGTGCTCGCGTCCGGTGGCCTGCGCAAGGGCAGCCACTATGTGGTGCGGGTCGTCAAGGACGGTGAGGCGCTGGCCCGCCAGACCGGGCTGCTCGACGTGCGGGGCCGTCCGGTTCGCGGCCTGCCGGCGCACGTGGTGTCGGCCGGCACCTGCTGCGCGGTGGCAGCGTGGCGCGGGGCGTTCCTGGCGCATGGCTCGCTGACCGAGCCGGGCCGTTCCAGCGCCCTGGAGATCACCTGCCCGGGCCCGGAGGCCGCGCTCGCCCTGGTCGGGGCCGCTCGCCGGATCGGCATCACCGCCAAGAGCCGCGAGGTGCGCGGGGTTGACCGGGTAGTGGTCAAAGACGGCGACGCCATCGCCGCCCTGCTCACCCGGATGCAGGCGCACGCCAGCGTGCTGGCCTGGGAGGAGCGGCGCGTCCGCCGTGAGGTGCGGGCCACCGCGAATCGGTTGGCGAACTTCGATGACGCGAACCTGCGGCGCTCGGCTCGGGCGGCCGTGGCCGCCGCGGCCCGGGTGACCCGGGCGCTGGAGATCCTGGGCGACGACGCCCCCAGCCACCTGACCAGCGCCGGTCAGCTGCGGCTGCAGCACCGGCAGGCGTCGCTGGAGGAGCTCGGCACGCTCGCCGACCCGCCGCTGACCAAGGACGCGATCGCCGGGCGTATCCGCCGGCTCCTCGCGTTGGCCGACAAGCGGGCCCGCGAACTGGGCATTCCCGACACCGAGTCCGCCGTCACCGCGGACATGCTCGCCTCGTAGTGGCCGCCGACGGGCGGCGGCCGTCTGGCGGCCCCTACCTGCGGGCCCCGCCCGTCGCCTGTCGCGGGCCTAGCGGGCGGGTCCCAGGTGGGTGCCAGGCTCAGTGTTGAGCAGCCACGCGAGGGGCATCTGGGCCGTCCGCTCGTACGTCCGGGCGTCGGTCAGCGTGTACAGGGTCACGGTGTTCGCGCTGTCCCGGTCCACCACCCAGTACCGAGGTACGCCGGCGGCGGCGTACTCGTCCCGCTTGGTCACGGCGTCGATGCTCGACGAGCCCGCCGAGATGATTTCGACGACCAGCAGCAGATCGGTGACCGGCAGCCACACGGCCTGGGATGGGCGTACGCGCCAGACGGTCAGGTCGGGAATGCGCCCACCGTCGACTTCGGGGCCGGGGATTCGGATGCCGGCCGCCTGCAACACCTGCTCGGGTGGCCAGCCGGCCCGGATGAGCCACGCGAAGAGCCGACTCGCGATGATCGCATGCTCCGAGTCCGGCGGCGGCATGACGAAGAGAATCCCTTCCGGGCTCGTCTCGTAGCGATGGCCGTGGGTGTCGGCCGCATTCATGGCGGCGAGATCGTCGAGCCCGACCACGGCGGGCATGTGTGTTGCGACGACCTCAGCACTCACAGTCCTGATCGTACGCGTGCGGACGGTCACGGCAGGTGATTGCGTACGGTGTGGTCGCCTACGGAAAGGGCGCAGCCTTAACGGTTACTCAGCGTGATAGCGGACACAGTGGCACGAAGGCTGACCGACCCATCCCGCCTCACAGGAGGCGAGTAATCTGCCAGGTGATGCGGCGTCGAGGCCGAGGTGGCTAACGCAACAACCGAGGCGCCGGCCGCAGATGGCCGGCGCGCGCCAGAGGAGGGGGCAACTCCTGTGACTGTCCGAGTAGGAATCAACGGCTTCGGCCGGATCGGCCGCAACTTCTACCGGGCTCTGCTCGAGTCCAAGGCCGATGTCGAGGTCGTCGGCGTCAACGACCTCACCGACAACGCGACGCTGGCGCACCTGCTCAAGTACGACAGCATCCTCGGCCGGCTGCCGTACGAGGTGAAGGCGACCGCCGATGAGATCACGGTCGCCGGCAAGACGTTCAAGGCGTTCGCCGAGCCGGACCCGACCAAGCTGCCGTGGGGTGACCTGGGCGCGGACATCGTCATCGAGTCGACCGGGCGCTTCACCGACGCCACCAAGGCCCGGGTGCACCTCGACCGGGGCGCCAAGAAGGTGATCATCTCGGCGCCGGCCAAGAACGAGGACGTCACCGTGGTCATGGGTGTCAACGAGGGCTCCTACGACCCGGCCAAGCACGCGATCATCTCGAACGCGTCCTGCACCACCAACTGCCTGGCTCCCATGGCCAAGGTCCTGCACGAGACCTTTGGCATCGAGCGCGGTCTCATGACCACGGTCCACGCCTACACCCAGGACCAGAACCTGCAGGACGGTCCGCACAAGGACCTCCGTCGGGCCCGGGCCGCGGCGCTGAACATCGTGCCGACCTCGACGGGCGCGGCCAAGGCGATCGGGCTGGTGCTGCCGGAGCTCAAGGGCAAGCTCGACGGCTACGCGCTGCGGGTGCCGGTGCCGACCGGCTCGGCGACCGACCTGACCGTGACGGTCAGCCGGGACACCACGGTGGAAGAGGTGAACGCGGCGATGAAGGCGGCCGCCGAGGGCTCGCTGCGCGGCATCCTCACCTACACCGAGGACGAGATCGTCTCGGCCGACATCGTGACCGACCCGGCGTCGTGCATCTTCGACGCGGGCCTCACCAAGGTCATCGGCAACCAGGTCAAGGTCGTCGGCTGGTACGACAACGAGTGGGGCTACTCGAACCGTCTGGTCGACCTCGTGAAGTACGTGGGTGCCTCGCTGTAATGCGTACGCTCGACGATCTCCTCGCTGAGGGGGTCGCAGGTCGGCGCGTGCTCGTGCGCGCCGACCTGAACGTCCCCTTCTCCAAGACGGAACCCGGTGTCATCACCGACGACGGGCGGATCCGCGCCGTCCTGCCCACGCTGGTCGCGCTGCGCGACGCGGGGGCGCGGGTGGTGGTGATGTCCCACCTCGGGCGGCCGAAGGGCGAGCCCGACCCCAAGTACTCGCTGGCCCCGGTGGCGACCCGGCTCGGTGAGCTGCTCGGCTCGCCGGTGACCTTCGCGACCGACACGGTCGGGGAGTCGGCCAAAGCCGCGGTCGCGGCGCTGGAGAACGGCGGCGTCGTGCTGCTGGAGAACCTGCGCTTCAACCCCGGTGAGACCAGCAAGGACGAGGCCGAGCGACGGGCCTTCGCCGAGGCGCTGGCCGCGTTCGGCGACGCCTACGTGGACGACGCCTTCGGGGCCGTGCACCGCAAGCACGCCAGCGTCTACGACGTGCCGGCGCTGCTGCCACACTTCGCTGGCGGGCTGGTGCTGCGCGAGGTCGAGGTGCTGCGCACGCTCACCACCGACCCGCAGCGTCCGTACGTCGTGGTCCTCGGCGGGGCCAAGGTCTCGGACAAGCTCGCGGTCATCGAGGCGCTGCTGCCGAAGGTCGACAAGCTGCTCATCGGTGGCGGCATGTGCTTCACGTTCCTCAAGGCCCAGGGCTACGAGGTCGGCGCATCGCTGCTCGAGACCGAGATGATCGACACCTGCCGGGACCTGCTCGAGCGGGGCGCCGGCCGGATCGTGCTGCCGACCGACATCGTGGCGGCCACGGCGTTCGCGGCCGACGCCGAGCACTCGGTGGTGCCGGTCGACGCGATCCCGGCCGACCGCATGGGCCTTGACGTCGGTCCGGAGACCGTGGCCGCGTTCGCCGGGATCCTGGCCGGCGCGAAGACGGTCTTCTGGAACGGGCCCATGGGCGTCTTCGAGCTCGCACCGTTCGCGGCCGGTACGCGCGGGGTGGCCGAGGCGATCACGAAGGTCGACGGGTTCACCGTGGTCGGTGGCGGCGACTCGGCGGCGGCCGTGCGCGCGCTGGAGATCCCCGCCGACGCGTTCGGCCACATCTCGACCGGCGGCGGCGCGTCCCTGGAGTACCTGGAGGGCAAGACGCTCCCGGGCCTGGCAGCCCTCGAGAAGTAGGTGGAAGGCGACCTGAGTGGGTAACGACGAGCCGCGCCGGCCGCTCATGGCCGGCAACTGGAAGATGAACCTCAACCACCTCGAGGCCAACAAGCTCGTCCAGCATCTGGCGCACAGCCTCACCGAGAAGGAACTGGACCAGGTCGAGGTGGTGGTGCTGCCCTCGTTCACCAACATCCGCACCGTGCAGACGGCGGTGGACGGGGACAAGTGGAAGATCAAGTACGGTGCCCAGGACATCTCGGCCCACGAGAAGGGCGCCTATACCGGCGAGGTGTCCGGGCCCCAGCTGGCCAAGCTCGGCTGCTCGTACGTGGTCGTCGGGCACTCCGAGCGGCGCCAGTACCACCACGAGACCGACGCCCTGGTCAACGCCAAGATGAAGGCCGCGCTGGCCCACGAGATCTCCCCGATCCTGTGTGTCGGGGAAGGGCTGGAGATCCGCGAGGCGGGCGGGCACGTGGCCCATACGCTGGCCCAGCTCGACGCGGGTCTGGCCGGCCTCAACTCCGACCAGGTGTCGAAGGTGGTCATCGCCTACGAGCCGGTGTGGGCCATCGGTACGGGGAAGACCGCCACTCCCGAGGACGCCCAGGAGGTCATCGGGGCGATCCGGGAGCGGCTTCGGCAGACCCACCGGGGCGTGGCCGACGCCGTCCGGATCCTCTACGGGGGATCGGTGAAGGCGAACAACATCGGCCCGATCATGGCTCAGCCGGACATCGATGGCGCCCTCGTCGGTGGGGCGAGCATCGATGGCGATGAGTTTGTAAAGATCGTCCGCTACCAGGCCGTCTGAGGGTGCGCGGGCTCAGACCCGCCGCCCCGCCGCCTACGCGCATGGCGCCCGTCGTCCGGCCGGCGAGCCGGGCGACGGGCCACCGGCCCGTACCGGTATGCTGGCCTGCGTCGTTTCGGCTACCGGCCCCTCCGAGAGGAACCAGTACCGCCCATGCTGTGGTTTGCCTACGTTCTGGTCGCGCTGCTGATCATCACCAGCGTGCTGCTGACCTTGCTGATCCTCCTGCACCGGGGCAAGGGCGGCGGTCTGTCCAGCATGTTCGGTGGCGGTGTCTCGTCCAGCCTCGCCGGATCGTCCGTGGCTGAGAAGAACCTCGACCGGTACACGCTGGTCGTGGGCATCATCTGGTTCGCCTGCATCGTGGCGTTCGGCTTCTGGATCAAGACCGCCACCGGCTGAGTTCGGGTCGGCCGGTCGCGGGCGTGGGGATTCCCGCCCGCGGATTCCTCCCAGCGGTCCCAGAATCCACCCCGGCCGCCCCAGAACTCACCAGCAGGCCCTTTCGCAACCCTGGGTCCGGGCCTAGACTCCGGTGGTCGCGTGACGTCGGACACGCCGCCGTCGGCCTCAAGCGCCGCGTACGGCGGGCTCGGCGGCCCGTCACGCGCGTCGGACGAGTGTCCGTACCAGTCGTGACCCCCGGGACTTTCAGGAGCAATCGCCGTGGCAGCAGGCAATGCCATTCGTGGCACGCGCGTAGGCAGCAGCACCGTGCGGTGGGTCGAGTCGCCCTCGGACCGCACGGAGACGATCGCCCGGAAGAGCGTGGAGTACTGGTGCGCGAGCGGTCACTGCTCGCCAGTCACCTTCGCCGCCGACGCCGAGGTGCCGTCGACCTGGGACTGCCCGCGCTGCGGTCTGCCGGCCGGCCTCGACCGCGACAATCCGCCCCCGCGTCCCCGCATCGAGCCGTACAAGACGCACCTGGCCTACGTGATGGAGCGCCGTACGCCCGAGGACGCTGAGGCGATCCTGGCCGAGGCCCTGCAGCGCGTCCGCGCCCGCCGAGGTGAGTAGGCGGGCTGGTTTGGCGCGACAGGGGCGTGTGACGGGACGCCCACGTCCCCGCTGGGTGTGGCCCGTCGGTGGTGTGGTGGCCGTGGGCCTGGTTGCCGCGGGAGTCGCGGTGTTGTGGCCCGATCGGGAGCCCGTACCTCGGCCAGCGCACTGACGCCGCTGGTGTCACCGACTACGGCTACGACGCCGCTGGTCGACTGTCCACCATTACCAACACGGCGGCGGACGTCGACATCAGCCTTACCTACACGGTGCTGTCGCAGGTCGCGACGATCAATTACGACAACGGGACCAACGTTCGCGAGTTCACCTACGACGAGCTGCATAGGCTGCAGACCGACACCCTGTGGTCGATCACGCCGCCGTCGGCCCCCGTTCAGGTCGCGAAGATTACGTACGGGTACGACAACAACGGCAACATCACGAGCAAGGACACCGAGGGCTTCAACGGCACCATTCAGAACGTCTACACGTATGACTGGGCCGACCGGCTGACCTCGTGGACCGAGATCATCCCCAACAGCAGCCAGACCACGGTCGGCTACAGCTACGACGGCGCGGGTAACCGGATCCAGGCCGGCGACCGGTCGTTCACCTACGACGAGCGCAACCGGCTCGTGTCCGACAGCCTCGGGACGACGTACACCTACACCGCCCGGGGCACGCGCGCCAGCGAGATCACATCGACGGGGACGTTGCTCACCAAGGCGGACGCCTTCGGGCAGGTCATCGAGCAGGGGGTCTGTCAAGTGAACGGTGTAAGTGATCTTGGTTAGTTCCTTGCGAGGGAGAGTCGGCCTTCGAAGGCGATGTCGAATGCGTTCAATGCCGCTTTCCAGCGCATGGTCCAGCGGCCGCGGCCGCGCC
>Ga0065720_1019008_pt1 | contig 45743 bp, 50 predicted proteins | sample Thericmetagenome_FD_59107 | JGI IMG/M metagenome (GOLD analysis project Ga0065720, IMG submission 59107) | Thermophilic microbial communities from the Joint Bioenergy Institute, California, USA of rice/straw/compost enrichment - eDNA_2 v2... | ecosystem: Engineered > Solid waste > Grass >... | reverse complement strand
AAAGAGTATCCCTCAGGATTCTATTGAAGTGGATGTACAAGAATTATTAAACAAAACTCCACGAGTAAAGCAATTAGAATCCCCCAAAAAACAGAGAAAATTAGTTTGAATGCGTTAAACTTGATGTGATACTAATAATATTTATATGTATGTCACATTCAATAAGACCATATCATGAAGAACTAGATTACTTATGTAAGTATCTAATATCGGGAATTACTTTCCAAATTTAAGAACTAGAACTTGTCTTTATCAGCTTTAAATATATAGAGAATGTGTTAAATGATAACATAGTGAATTTCTCAAGTTGGAATTGAAATATTATGATTACAATGATTTTTCAAAGACTGAGTTCAGAAAAATGAATTTTTATCTGTTAAGTATCAGATTGTTTCAATTTAAGTTGGTATTGTAGAAATGTTGTCAATCTGTTTTGTAATGTAAGGTAATGTAAGGCAAAATATAATCAAAGAGCCAGAAAAGAAAATATGCACCTTATTTCAATTCAACCTAAAGATCCAGTCAGAGATGGCAAGCAATTCAAATATTCTCTTAGATTAAGAATAGTTCTAGTTAGACCCAGCGGATTTTTGGGTATTATTAGGAAAAAGTATTGTCATTAATAGAACTTAAGGGTTTACCCTCGAGGAATTTTATTGAAGATCTTATACAAATTTCAGCAAATATCAATACTTACAGAAAAATAAGCAACCCTCTATTAAAGAAAATTAAAACGATATTTTAGAAATGAATTAACATCCTTGGGAGGAGGCTATAATTTATCATTCTTCATTTTCTTCAAGGCTTCAAATTCCTCTTTAAGATGAATAATCTTAAGTTTGACGAAAAATCGACTTAATTATACCTCTGATCTTACTTCATCATATGCTCTGTAGTAGGGATACTCTTGAAGCTCTCTGAGCAATTCTTCGTTCTTAGATGACAAGATATTAGCCTATGGAAATTATTCAGTTGCTCAAATATATGAGAAAAATTAAAAATGAGCTAGGTACTCACCTCTTGGGTCAAGACGTTAAGGGTATTTTGAATATTCATTTTTTCTTGGTCAAAAGTCGCCTCATTTATCGCTTTCATATTCCGTATATCATTTGTATTTTGAATTCTCAATTGTTCAAGAGCATCTTCGAGCTTCTTATATCTATTCTTTTAAAACACTCATAATCCTTATTACTGTTTCTTTAGCATCAAATAATCCTTCTTAGCTTTCAAATATTCAGCATCCATATTTTCAAATTGACTGATTCTCTAAAATTATAGCCCAAAAAATCAAAGGACTTGCCTTGTTTATCTCTATGGACACTTCTGAATACTGGGGTGAATTAAGAAGGGCCAGGAGATTTTTCCAGGTTTGAAGAGTGTCAATAATTGAAGTTTTGTTTTCAATATCAACAGATACGTTAATTATTTCTTTTTCGAGCTGGGCAACTTTTTCTCTTAATTTGACATTTTCAACCTGGGCAGAGTCAGGTGTAGAATCTCTGGTAAAGAAGAAACTTGTTTTCGAGCTTTCTGTTGTTGCCTTCGAGTCAAACATTATTTAAATATATTAAACTCAAATAAATTCCTTGCTTTTAGAAAGAACTCTATCTACTCTCTCACTTAATAGGTTTTACTTCACACTTAACAAATAACTACCTGACCCACAATTATGTAGAATTTTCTTATTCTTTAAGGCTGATATTTTAACAATATTTTCCTTTAGAATACTGATGAGACAAGATTGGAGTTAGAAAGAAGCCACTTTTTTATGAAACTGAAACTAACAAAGTTTTGGTCCTAGAAAGGGCTCTAGATAAGGATCAAATATTTCTAATCGAACATTAAGAAGAATTCATATGTGTACTCCATCTGAATTCGATTTAAGAAATAAAACCTCTTTGAATATATTTTATTTCATGTTACATAGAAGCCAATCGACAAGGGACTATAACATTATCAATTTCGCACCTGTGAAATATGGTGTTCCCGAGAAGCCTCAACCTCAACGTCTTGAGCCTATCAAACATAAACCTGCTCATACTCTTCGCAATGGAAATTATTCCACAATCAACCTTTTCGAGGGGAAACCCAAGAACAGAGTGCCTTTTGAGAATATAATAACCGAGATTCAGGAGACGAAAAAATATGATCCTCTTGTAGAGTCAAAAATAACTTGGAATTCCAATGAAACCAAAAGAGAAAGGAAATCTATGTTTAATGCTCCCAGTCTTGACTGGGACTTCATTTCCTTTGCTAAAAAGAATGCCAATACTATAAGTGCTGTTCGTTCTTCTGATCCCAAGGCTGCTTATAAAGTCAGTGCCATCAGCGGGTTCAATCATATAGGAAGAGTGACGAGTCCAAATTTCAATCCCAATTTTCAGAATATAGTTTCGACAAACCAGAACGCCTTTCGCATAAGAACAGGTCTCGGTGGGAAACTATGTGATGGGAGACGAAGTTATGGTGATCTGGCTAGGTATTGGAAAAGAGCAGGAAAATAACTTTTTGAGTCTAATCGATCATTCTATTAAAATTTAAACTCAGTATTTTGATCATCTTTATTGTTACACGTACGTTTTAATAGTAAATTTTAGTGTTAACTTATCATATCTCATAAAAATTCATTAAATTGTCTTACAATTGATTGGAGCCTAGGGAATATTCATCTTTTATTCATGATTCTGTGTCAGATTTATTATAATTGTGATTTGACTCAAACAAATTATTCGTAAATATCAGAAAAAAATGTCAATTAGAAAGCACGACAATACAGAAGGTTCTCAAGACAGAAATGACTCTCAGGTAAGCCCAAACCATTCAATGTCAAACATGTCAAGGTCGAAGACGAGGAGATTTCAAGTGAACCCCTCTATGAAAGAGAACGCTCCAAAACTACTAAAAAAGTAAAAACTGGAGAAGACAGGGGCGAACATGGTAAGCTAATGCATTACTTTGATTAATTTTCTTGTAAAGAGTTCGACCAGGAGCCTCAAACCCTGGAAGAAACCAAAACATTCCTCGAAGAAGAAAAAGAGGACAATGAGCCTCAATCATCCATCGCTTTCAAGGAAAATCAGTCTTTTCAAAATAGTCTCACGAGATCAAGGGAGATTCACCGCCAACTCATGAATAAGGTAAATTTGGAGCCATTGTCTCCTAAAAATAAAAGCGCAATCGCTGGAAACCAAGCGAATTGGAGATAGCTATTCTTAAATTGCATTTTGACAAGAATAACTACCCTTCCAAAGAAGAGAAGGAAGGGATTATTGCCACCCTAGAGGAAAAGTTCAAATCCAAGATCGATATCAACCAGATAAGTCGATGGTTTCAGGTATTTTCCATTTGATTTAAAAATTTATTAGTAGCATGAAAGAGAAAAGGGAGTTAAGCATGGCAATAACTCTGTCACTAAAAGTACTTATAAAAAGTTTTCCAAGGAAGAGCTGGACTATTTGAAAGACTGCTTTGAAAAGGTATCTCAACTTATTTTAAGAAATAAACAATAGAATACATACCCTAAAACGGAGGAAATGATTCAAATTGCTAAAAAACTTGGGGTCAGCCTTTCCAAAATCGAAAACTGGTACAAACATAATAGGAGATCCTTGGCCAAAAAAGGCCATTTTAGTCTTAAGGTAACCAAATTCATACTTATATTAACGATTCTAGACTAAAAAATACTTTAAGAAAGACGAGGTGAGTTATCTCACTAAGATGTTCGACCTATATCCAAGACCTACGAAGGAACAAGTGACAGAAATGTAATGATTTTATTTTCAGAGGAGTAATTAAACCAGGGCGAAAAATTTAAATTGTTCCGAATCTCAGATAAAAAATTGGTACTCGAACAAGAGAAAGAAGCAAAAATTACTTGCTAAGAGAAGAAAGTAACTCATTTATATCCATACTTATTCATATAGCCAAACCAATGACACCATCTCTCAAGTTAGCAATAATACTCAAAATACTTACAACCCTGTTGGAATCTCTCCTACCGTTCAGAGTGAGCCGATAATGACTGGGTTTCCACTTAGTACAGCTCGCTTACCCTCAATCCAACAGCCTATCATGAATTCCTTCCCAGAGCAAAAAGTACTTCCTCAAACAATTTTCCCCAAGACTATTTCCCCTACTACACAAGTAATACCGACCATCCCTGCAGTTCCACTAGTTATCATACCAGCACAACCGCAACCAATGAGCTCAAATAATATTTCTATGAGCCCTAATGTCATTAATACCAATGTTATGTTTGACGGAGTCAAACAGAATAAAGTTGAGCCTAGAAAGATGCAAGAAGAAAAACTGATTCAAAGCAATTTGGTGAATAACTTTTCTCATAACAATAGTTATTACACACAAAACACCAATGAGAAAGTCTTCGCTCAAAAGCCAATCCATCAGCAACGTACAGAGATGAATCCAATGAACTGGGCTACACAAACACAATCTCTTCCCATCCAAAGCCCAGTCATTATCATCGCCAATAAGCCTATAAGCTATCCAAGCCAGCAAGTGTACTATTCTGGAAACGGAATGCAAAATCCAATGTCGGCTGGGACGCCAACTGGATTTCCCATTACTATGGCTTCTGGAATTCAAACTACTCTTCCTAATGGAAATGGAATATCTAATGGAATTCCTCTGGGGCAACAAGTGGGCTCTTTCGAGCAGCCTGTGCAGATCCAATATCTGACAAGCTTATATGCTCCATATAGTAACAATAATATTTTCAGTAATTATTATCCTGTGGTTTATCAAAATGCCCCAGGAATCAACATTCAACCAGTTAAAAGCAATGGTGTGGATGTCGCAGTTCAAGGTAATTTACAGCAAGTCTTAAATAATGAGTTGAAACCAGTGAATCGACAGCATATATTCAATATGATGAACCAGAGCTCTGCCGGCTTCAACAAAGAAAGCGAAGATATGTAATATTCAATTATTTGAATTGAAGTTCAATGCACCTTTAATTAGCCTACTATACATGCAAGTCTTTTTTGCTCTAACTTACATGTAAACAAGTGTATACTAGTTGATTAATTCTCAAGTTATTACGATTTTTGCTTCCTTTATGCATGATAAATGCATGAAGTTGTACTCTCTCTCTGCATTTGTTGGTATATCTTGACATAATTTCTTTTTTTGAAAATTTCTCTCACTTTTTTCTTTTGATTGAAATTCTTTTTCTTCATTTCAAGTAACTCAAACCAAGGTTTATTCATGATACTCATTAGAGATTTCATGCAGATAGCTCTTAATTATATAAATACTTATGGAAGTATATTTTTATGTTGGTTTACATTCCTCCAAAGAAGACAGGATTATATCTAGCAATAGAAGGACCGATTTCAAAGTAATCTTCCTTTTTATGGTACATCTTCTGGAATCCAGGCTAAAAATTAGTCCATTAAAATCTAGAAAATTTACTTGTTTAGCCATCATAGAAGCTCCGTGCCAAACAGAGTATTTTTTAAATGGATTTTCAGTGACAGAGACATCAATAGGAGGAGGCTAATAATATTAGACAAATATTTATCAATTCATTACTGTTGTTCCTGAGATTTCTCTATATTTATTGAGTCTGTTATCTACTCTTTCCTATTCTATTAATTCAATTTCTCAAGAAAAATACTTGAAGTTGAGCTTGTAATCTTTCTTTGAAATTCTTTACTGTGGTACTACCACCTGATAAGACGACATTGGAGTAGAGTTTTCTTCTAGTATCAATAGGACAAGCTTGGATAGCATTGTCAATGACTTCATCAATAGGAGTTCTCCATTTAGCATCAACGAATTCCTAAAAATTAAGCTAAATCTAGAATATAATTCTACAGGCTTGAAGAACATCTCAGGACCCATAAACATTTCATATCCGACATCAACAGTGAATGACTAAAATTCAGGAAGACTTTGAGGAAATATTACCTCTCCAGTCTTTGAGCTCTTGGCAGTATAGGTCTTGAATCTGCTCTTTCCTCCTTCTAAGACAGCCTTATCGAATTTTTCCATTTCTTTTAATAAATCCTTGGCACAGTAGGAGTATTTTTCCTAATTCGTTAGAGGAAAAAAACTTTATCTACCTTAATTTCTCTGGCAACATCCTTCAAATCTTCAGGAGGAATTGGCTCACCTCTATCCTTAAGCATTTGCATAATAAACTTAGTTATATCTCTTCCTGCCAAAGGTATATGTTTAATACAGCTTCCAATAACGAAACCATCGCACTAATAATTTATTCAACCAAAATAATATAGCTTACAACAGGGATAACATGGGTAACACCATCACCTGAATCCAAGACAGTTCCTGTTAAACCAATTTTCTTTTGAAGAGAATCTTCAGGAGCAACTTCCCAATTAGAGTACAAAGCCAAAACAGCTTGGACACCAATATGCAATCCCTTGACACCGAAGGTCTCGAACATAATCTCAGCCATTTGTTCTCTGTTTTCGGGAGGATTCATTGGTGGCTCAGTAAGGACGAAAACGTGATTTTCAGGTTCTGCCTTGAGATGTTGATATATACAACGATGCCAGAATTTTTCGATTGCTTCCCAGTCCTTAACGGTACCAGATCTCATAGGATATATAATATTATGGGTATCTTTATGCTTCAATGCTTCATCTCCAATATAAAAATCAAGCTGATCATATTGCAATCTACTGATTTGGACAGAACCCTTTGTTGTAAGTTTTTTGGTGAAATTATATTACTTTATCCAAGTGATCAGCTAGTACAGTTGGGATGATGTGTGATGGTTCAACATTACCAGCATATCCCATCTTCGTATATCTAAGGAATAAAAAATGGGAAAAAGCGATATACCCAGTTCCATTATCAATAATTACAACTTGTGATTCCATAGCGTCTCAGATATCTTTTTCAAAAAAACAAAATTTGATTGCTTTTATTTAGTATATATACTTGCGGCGTATTGCCTTTTATAAATTCCAGCCAATAAATTAAATCAAAAACACAAGACATGTCTGGTCCTCTTGAATCTGTTGACAAGCAAACTCACGACGAAATGTGCTGCACTCTTGCTGCCCTCATCCTCTACGACGACGGTATTGAGATCACCGGTGATAAGCTCAATAAATTGATTGCTGCCTCTGGAAACAAAGTCGAAAGCTACTGGCCCCAGCTTTTCGCTAAGGCTCTCCAAGGAAGAAACATCGGAGATCTCCTCGTCGGAGGTGGCCCCGCCCCTGCTGGAGGAGCAACCACCACTGCCACCGCTCCTGTCGAAAGTAATGAGTTATTATTTATGAATTAACATTTCGTAGCCAAGAAGGAAGAAGCCAAGAAGAAGGAAGACGAAAAGAAGGACGACGATATTGGTGGACCCATCGGATTGTTCGATGATGATGGATTCTAAATTGACTGGTGATTGTGAATTAGATAGAGAACGCTTATGTTTACATTTTCCCAGTAACCGTACCGAACTGAATCTTTTCTCTGATTGGCAGCGAAGTTAAAAAAATGTAAGCAGGTCTCTAGACATGAATCAGATTAGAGATATCATCATTCATAATTTGAAGTTCTTAGAATCACACAATGACTAGTAATAAGTCTAGGAAACTTAAGAACATGTAGAATACGATATTTAAAGACATTTCCCTGGAACAGATCCTCTCTAATTTCTCATATCGCTCAGCAAAGGGAATTTACAGTGTTCCCTTGTTGGTCACTTTTTGGGAGGAACCGAAGATCCTAGCCTAAGGAAAACTCACAATATCAATAGAGCCTAAGTCTGAGAGTAAAACAAAGTAAAGATCTTTCAAAATTCCCACTCTTTTTGATGAGTGGACATGATTTAAAATTTCTTTAACATTTTTTTTGTTTGGATTTTGGAAGAATACTTTGAGAGTTCATATTATCATGCTATTTTAGAGGAAGGCTATGGTAAATTTGAAAAAGGTTTGATAAAACGTTATGATTTAAGTCCCTATAAATGGGCTTTGATTGTCTCAATAATAATTAATAAGTATTTCTTCTAATTAGAAGTATTTAAAATGCAAATAATGCTTGAAAACTCCACAAACCCCATAAAGTCTGGTCAAAATCAAGAATATACCATTAAGAAAAAGAAAATAGTTCCTGTAGATTCTTCCTCCAATTTAGATCCCACTGAAATATATGAAAAGAAAAAAAATTCTTCCATAAATGGAAAGAGAAACCCACAAAATCAGCTCAATGGTAAGAATTAATATGTTTCATTTGAAATACTTTCATTTAATCTTTCTTCTCTCACCTAGTTTATATTTTTCTTTGATATATATCATTAATCCTCTTAGAGGAGGAATTCGTTCTCAATCAACAGTCTGGAAAAAGCTTAGCAAATAATTCGAAGACTAATACGAAGAAAATCAAAGTTGATGAAACTGATGGAAAATTCTCTCCTCCTTCCTCTACCGTCATAAGTCTTACCGCATCTGACTCCAATCTAACTAAGTTGGGCCCTCAAATAAAAAGGTTAACAATGGAGAATAAACTAACTGTGAATCAACCAAAACCTCAAAAGCCCAGGGAATATGAAACTTACTCTCATATCCCTAAAAATCAGAAAATGCTCAATATAAATCAAGAGTTTCTTCAAAATAAAATAAAAATGATTCCTCACGTCAAGCTAAAAGAATCAAAATTCGGTAATATTTTTATTCCAGTTTTGCCTTCATCCCTCACTGATGCAGGCAATTTTTGAATATTTCTTTATTTATCTTAACCACTTACTTGTGTTCATGTTTTAAATGTTAGCAATAGTATCATAGCTATTTACAAATACAGAAAACAAATCTAGGAGAGAACATATTTGCTGTATCACAGTTATAGGCATCTTATTATTTTATCACAAATAAATAGGTTAACAAAAAGCATAATAAAATCTCCATTTTTAATAGTGGCTCTGCTTAAAAATGCCACTCATGTTTTGGGTAGCAAAACCTGGTCCATATTTATATTGCTGTTCATGTATAGTTGACTTTCCATATTCTTCGGCTCTGCTATCATAGTTATCGACCTTTGTCTTATTCTGTCTATAGAATTTATGGGTAGCATCGACACTGTGGCTTCTATCTTGGAAAGATTTCTTAGGAGAATTAGCCTTGGGTTTCAGCTCCTAATCGGGTAAGTTAGAGCTAAGTAAATAGCTACCTTTGATTCTACCTCTTTTCTGTACTTGTTAATGTCAACATTTCCCAAACTGTCATATCCGGAACTAGATCTGGTGGGTTTAGGAATGAGATTTTTATTTGAGTAGTTGACACTATGGACGTCTTGGGGTTCGTGTTGATAGTCAGTAGGTGGTCTACTATCACTTCTCTTCAAGTGGTGATCACTTTTAGTCTTGGATCTGTAATCAATCTTGTCGGTACTTTGTCTTCTTTCGCCTTCTTGAGTGTAATTGGCCGGTTTCAAAATTTTATCAGTGCTAAATTTCGACTGTTCTATCATATCTTGCGTGGTCTATTCTTAGAGTAAGTAAATAAATAACAGAAAGAATAATTTACCTTCTGATAAGAGCCTCTGCCATTAATCACTCTCTCGTCATGATTATAATCAGTAGACTCAGAATCTTTATACTTATCTTTACTAAGATTTCTGCTACTGTCCGATCTCTGAGCCTTCTTCAGCTTGCTTTGTAAATTAGCAAACTCCTCAATCTTTTCGTCATATCTAGTGAACGACTTGCTTGAGTCAGGCCTAACACTCTCTCTTCCAGCCTTTTCAGAAGGATAACTGGGCTCCTTGTACTTAGGCTGCTCGCGAGATAACCTATTTTTCTCAAAGAGATTCCTTTATTTCTTACTTAGTAGAAGCGTCAAGTCTAATGACTTCAATGTTTTCCTTGTTTCTCTCCTTCTCGCTAACTCTGAACTTGGTCAGCTCAGAAGTTTGGAAGCCAACGACTGGTTGGCTTCCCTTCCTGGCTTTAGCGTCATAATTGATCATATTCTAGAAAATTAGATTGCCAGAAAATTCTTGATACTGGATTAGAGAGATTAATTGTCTTGCTGTAGTTTTCGCTTTCTCTGGAGGGACCATTGTGGCTCTTCAAAGTATTAGTTGAAGGACGTCCACCCTCATTAGCCAAAAGTCTTTCCAATTCTCTGATTTTGCTCTTTAAAGCAGGGATGTTCTCAACTTGGCTCTCAAGGTTTTGAATGGTGTCGATCTTGTTTCTAAGGTCTTTTCTCAGGTTATCGATTTCATTATCCTTCTTCTTTAATTTCTCATTGAGGGAATAATTCTCATTCTTAAGATCCTCTATCTCTTTCTTCATTGCTTCCAACTTTGCAGGGTCATTGGTCTTCTCAAGCTCGTCGAGTTTCGCTTGAGTAGACTCAACATACAGTTTAAGCTGTTGTTCAATCTAAGAAAGAATTAATAAAAATATGATGATCATACTCTGATGTGTTGACGAACTTCAGCTTCGAGTTTTTGTAACATGGCTTCGTAATCACTGCATTCGCTTTCTTTCTTGGCAGCTAATTCCTTTTCGGCGTCAACCTTGAATTCATAATTCTTTTCATAGATTTGTTTGATATAATTGAGAAGAATGGCAGGATCAGTAGCCAGAGTCTTCTCATCATCTTCATCAAAAGGAATTGACTTTCTTAGCATCAAGGCACAGTTCTGATTCTAAAATTTTTATGCGATGCATGGATTTTGTTTACTTCATCGAGGGTTTTGTGCTTAATCTCGAGATAAATCTCCTTAATGAGGTTAGAAAGCTTCATGTAATATTTTTCATAATTTTGAGAGGCACTGTTCTTAGGATTTTTGTGGTTTCCGCTTAGTTCGAGACCGGAGTCTAATTGATTTCCACTATTTGAGGATAATGCGTTAAGATTAAGAGGGGCAATATTCAATGTTTTTGCGTGTGAGGATTTTGAGAGGCTAGACTCACGTTCTAGGCAAGCACTTTCGCTCTTTTGATGAGAGGAGATGGATTGGGAGGAAGTTTTCTTCATTTTAATAATTTTTCTGTTATTAATTTGAATAATTAACTGTTAAGCAATTCAAACACTCCTGAAAATTTATGAATAAAATTTGAATACGTACAACAGATCTCTTAATTAATCAAGTCCCGCTTTGTACTTTCCTAATATTAGCTTGTCTTTGATTTCCCTATTATTTACTATAACAGATCGGGCCTGATTAAGTAAAATTTTATCTAACAACACAACCCAATTTTAATTTATTTGAGGATACAATGCTTCCTCTCTTCAAAGTCTTCTCGTTAGTTGTGCGTGTCTTCAGTAGACCACTAATTAACTACACTAAAAGATATCATATTGGGAGAAAAGCTGACTCTCATGACCTACTCAGAAGATTCTTTATCTTTGTCGGCAATTACTATAACAGACTAGAAACTAAGATCAATAAAAAGTTTCTCAAGATCCCAAATGCAGATGAAATATTTGTCAAGCCTTTAAGTGATGATGTTGCAATAGAAAAGGGTGTGGAATTTTTCTACGAAATCGTGTTATACAGTATTCTCATTAGTTTGCCACTATATGAAATGTGGCAAGCCCAAGAGTCTGCTAACCAGAAGAACAAGGAATTAGCTGAAAGACTCGATAGAATCGAATCTGATATTAAAGTAGTCAGGGAGAAAGAAGCTGAAGATGACAAGGCACTGAAAGACAGAATTGATCAGCTTGAGCGAACTATTTCTAAGAATGATAAGACTACTACCGAAATAGCCAATGAGCTGAACTTATTAAGATTGGACATCCAAAAGTATATTGATATAAAAATGGCTGAGCATAAACTTCTTCCTTTACCTAAAAAACAGTAAACCTCCTAGGGATTATTAATTGATATGCTAAATATATGTCACTTATTGCTTATTGTTTAGAGTTGTACAAAATTCTCACGACTTGTCTCTCAACAAACTTTTTTAAAATATTTCACGACAACTTTACAAATATGTTATACAGACAAAATAACTTAATAAATAACAACATATCAAATAGAGCAAATTTAGAATCTGGCATCACTGCCTCCTCTAGTGGCTCTAATTCTCATTTCTTCTCCAACATCTCTGGAATTATTTTCCCCCATTTCATCATTTATATTTTCTTCATGTATCTCCACATTGCTATCATAGTAAGGATTATTAAACATTTTATGTTTCTTCTCCGTGCTGTTGAAATCAATATCCCTTGTTTCAGTGATAATGGTCTTTGGTTGGATCAATTTGTCATCATTTTGGAAAACGATTGAAGTGGACTCTTGTTGGAGCTGGTTATAACTAAAACGCTTCTTCAAATCAATAGGAGAGATCTCCATTTCTGATTCTAGTCTCTTCTTCTTTCGCTCTTCTTCTTCAATGATGTTCTGTATCTCAAGTAAATATTGCTTCTTCATGTTATTTGTAGACTGTAATTGGTTTTCCAAGAATTTGATGTACCTTAACATTACAAAAATTTCTTATCATTTTACTCAAGCATATCAGTATCTTGTTCAGCAATGTCATCTTCCTTCTGACGTTTCAGAATATAAAGCAGAGACTCAAAGCTTCAAAATTAGAAAAAAAAATTCAGACTGAGTTACTTTGCAAAGAAGAAGAAATGCATGTATATTTTGCTCTTGAATTCCAAATTGAGGTCCTTCTCAATCTTCAATAATAGAATGGGATTTTCATATATTTCTTCTAGGACTAAAAGCATCTGATATTTTAGCAAAAGTTTAAAAATTTGTACTGTGAAGTGAGCAAGAATATTATCCTGAATTCTCATAATCATTTCCATCTTGACATTTGGAGGAGTTAATAACCACAGAATTAATTTATCATCTCCTCTTGTATGCTTATGCTCTAAGCAATTATTTTCAGAGTCAATTTTATTACTTGATAAGAATCTGATTCTCTCGGCCACAGTGCGGTACTTCCTTAATTCCATGGAGATATTTATACCAGTTCCTTTGATCAAATCTAAAGGTAAATATTTCAATTTCTAATTTTTTCTTACGCTGAGCAAGTTTGAGATGATCTTCTGTCATACGTTCAATTCCAGAACTGTTGGAGTCATCTTTGGATTCGTCTTGTTTCTCAAAGCTCTTCCAGATTACTTCCAATTCTCGCATACCAATTTTTTCTGGATTCGATGCTAAACATTCAAAATTAGGTCATGACTATTTTTACGAAATTTTCCCTGTTTTATGAATGGCTCAAATTTATTTCCTGAGAATTTTGTGATTTTCCTTCAAAGTAAATATCATATTTTTTTCAAATTTACCATAAGTGATTCCTCAATTCGAAAGGCATCATATAAAAGTAATTTCCAGCCCAGAGTTCAAACTTGGTCTCAATATCCAAGTGATCCCAAAGCAGGAGGATTCCCTCATCATCTACATTAGCGAGATTTTCTCTATATATCTCAGTTTCTTTCAAATTGACTTCTTTGTGTGTTAAAAATCTGTCCACTTCAGTCATCATTGTCTGATTTTCCTTTTGTGTAGGTTTAGGAGCTAGATCATCACCTTCATCTTCCTTCTTTTCCAATTCGCTATTTGGCTCAGCAGGGGAATTGATGTTATTGTAGTCATGTATGCTAGATTTCAGTGTTGAAGAACGATTTGGAGGGTCATTTTTCTTTAATGTATTGAAGTATAAATAATAGAGATAATCTGCGATGGTTTGGAATTCTGTTGCTTTGGCTTTGGCTTTTTTCTAATATGTTATTTAAGAATGTAAGCAATATTACCTTAAAATGAGTATTATAGAAGGGAAGTGCCACGTTGTGGACGAAGTGCTCACTGAACTTGTCTTCGGAAACTTGTGATTTATATTCTTCGTTCCATTCTTTCATTAATTTTTCGACACGAGGGTCAATTTTATTTTCGAGTGAAGAATAATCTTTTCCTGCTGTTCCTAGCTTCGATAATTGGAGTTTTCCTCCAGAAATTCTGAACGCTGATTCTTCTAGCTGAGTCATCCATTTATGAGCGATTGCCTTATCATCTTCAAGGATATCTGCATGCTGATTATTTTCTAAAGTTTAAAGACAGTCATAAAACCTTTACGATCTTCATCATCTGCTCTTTCAATCCGGGCATGACCCATATCGGTATTTTCATTGTCACCATTAGGTTCAAGCTCAATTTCATCGTTCAAATACATTTGAACATCTTGAAGTGCAGCTTCTCTGTCCTCGTCATCATTTTTGTCAAATTTAAGCTCCGCATCCATTTTATTCTTTTGCTTTTCTTCATTCAGTTTGGCTTTTTCTTCAGGATTAGCATCTCTTCCATCATGTCCAAACACAATTAATTTAGCTTGACGAACCACAAAGTCTCTCAACTTCTTAAGAGTTTTAGTTATCTTGAAACTGAGCTTCTTAAATCTTCCGGCGTTGGGTGGGAGAGCTTCATCAGGCTCTGTGTTATTCGATGATGCATATTTTTCAATTATGATGTGGATAATCAGTTCAAAGAAACCTTTATCGTCTTTTGCACTATCATCAGAGGTTATCTCCGTAAATTGACCATCCAAAATAGCGATAAACATCTTCAGCAAGATCATAAAGAAGATGACCTAAAATTTCAGTCTTTTGCTTTCTTTTTCTTACCATGAAAAGAATGAAGTAAATAATACCCGCTACTCTATCCACATTCGTTAGATATTTCGAATTTGTATCTGAAATAACCATAAGCAGGCCTTGTATAATAGCTCTTCCTATATTTCTAAACTGTGTAGTATCTGTTCCGAACACCAAGTAACCATTGATGGAGAAGCCAAAGAGGATCTAGAAGGGTTAGCAAGGACTGGAACAATGCTTACAATGAAAAACATGAGGACGAAGAACAGAATGTCTAGAAGGGCTTCATTGATAAGTTCCAGGACCAAAGATAATTCTCTGGAGAAACCAAAATCGAAAAGGATTCTGAGACCAATAAGCCATGCATTTAAAGATTGCCAGATAACATAGTTTCTAGTTAGGTATGCCATTTGCTCATATCCGTTCATTTCTAAGGCATTCTCACCATCTTGAGGTGCATAATCAACTGTGTATTCATAGCTTCTTCGGAATCCATTAAATATCATCTGGAGTAGGACGACCATACTGGCTATGGTTAAAAATATTGAAAGGGAGAGCACAAAGTTTGCAGGTTTCTTTTTCAGGAATTGTCGAGTTGCTGTATATAATCTATTGGCTATTTGAGAAACACGCATCAAGAGAGCCACAACAAAATCCCAGGCACTACAGTTCTAGAATTTTATTAAAAAATACTTAGTTCTTACTGAGATATCGTAATTTAGTAACTTTGATATGAAGTTGGCGTTTTTCAGCTCTTCTTTAAGAGGGGTCTTGGGAAATTATTAAAAAACAATCTTTTTATACCAAATTTTGGCACTCTTTCCACTCTGACCACCAGTGTTTGACAAGATCGTATGCTTGCTTGATAACAAATAGGGCATAGATTATTTCGAGGGCTGCTCTTTTCCAACAACCTGTGCATCCATAAAAGTCTGTTTGGAATCCCTATTTTATCAAAATTATCTCCAGAAAAATTACGTATATTTTATATTGCTTGTCAATGGCTCCACTTGCTTTGATTGAAAATGTAAATTCTACCAGGCCCATTAATTCTAAATTTGGATTTGCCCAGCATGATTGGATTACAATGACATTTGTCTTTGAATTAGAGAGAATACCCAATTCTTACATTAATATTCAAAAGCTTGGGACTGGTGATGATGTTGTAGGTTTGTTTAGCTTTTTCACTGTCTCTTTCAAAATAAAATGAGTAACCTCCATTCTCTGAGGCTGTCTTCCTGCTTCCTTGAGGATTTCTCTTGAATGTTTTTGTTGATCCATCTGTAAATTCAATCTCAATAGGATCAGTAACTTCCACAAGCTTTGTTTTATCTTTGATATCAATATCCTTGTAATCTCTCAGCCAGAACTAAAGTTCAAAAAGATGAAAAATTGTTATTACAACTTCGCCATCGTAAGAATGTTCTTCCATCAAGAGATTACGCAGAGTAACACGGGTAATCAGATTGCCAACTACAATATTGTGATCATCAATGGCATTGATTTGGGTGTCCCCGGCTGATGGATTTGCCCAGTTTTTGTAGATCTTGCCAAAATAGATCTCGTCCATCCAGGATTTGATATTGTCAATGTTGGTAATTTCGTGAAAAGATTTTTCTAGAAATGACTTATTAGAGTGACGATATTACCATCCATAAGAGTTGTGAAAGTAGGAGTGATGAAATAGTTTTCTATAGCTTTGTTCAACTCGAAACTCTCGCTCTGTCTCATTTCGAAATTCATAGTTGAAACGTAGATGATAATCATGATGATGTGAATTATGACTCCGGATAACTTCTCAAAGACTCCTTCTTTTCTCTGCTTGATTTTGTCCTAAAAGTTATTCAATAGTTAGTTATTAGTGTCATACTTTCTTTTCATTTATCTTTCTCTTTTTAATTTCATTAATCTTCTTTCTAATCTCTTCTTCAATCTCTTCTCTGGTCTGGCGATTGTTGTTGGTTAATCCAAACCACTAAAATATTATTCCTGTGATAAGATTTTTCTACATCAACTTCTTCAAGATTATACAATAGGATTTCTAACAATGTTCTCTTCTTGTCTGAATCTTCTATTAAGATATACTCTATTTATACTCAATTACTCTTTTTCTTGCGAGCTTCTATATCATTATTTCCATCTTCGGGTATTCTGAATAATAATAAATTCAAATATTTGTCCTTCATTTTCTGTGACTTTTCAGCTGCTAGTTCTGCTAATGCTATTGTTGTAATCTGGAGCTTCTTTCTTAGCTGGACATAAGTTGACATAATAATGACCTTGCCAATTATGATATAATAAAAAACTTACAATGAAAATCAGAATCAGGAGCAGATTGAATAAGGCGTAAAAAATGAAGAAATAGACTTCAGCCCAGTCCGAGTTCGCCGCCTTTAGTTTCCTCAGATTTGTCGATCCAAGCATCTATTTCCATTGAGAAATTGAAAAGATTTCTTACAAATTCAAACGAAAGGATAAACGAGTTATCAAGTCTACTCATGTCAGAATCCTTAAGACCAAAGTTCAGCGATAAGAAAACCACGAAGCCTACTAGCATTGTGAAAATGGACTGGAATATTAGATGACTCAAGAAAATTATACCAAAAGGAAAATGAGTAGTTCATTTCTGGATCTTCCGAGAGTGTAAAACAGCACACCAAAAGATGGGAATTGAGTGTTCAACAACAACAAAGTTTCCATGACAATGAAGAAGATTGTAACAGCTAGAATTCTGAGGAAAACTTGAGACCTTGTGGCGAAGGATTTGAATTGTTCAAACTGTTCCTCATTTATAATTTCAAATGGTTTGACCTTTCCTCTATTTTCGTTACATATCAATTATATGTTATTACCCCATTTTGACATTATTAATGACTGATAATATGAGCACAAAGGTCAGCAACAGCAGCAGTGCTATATTGAAAACGAATGAGAGAGGCAAGTTGAGCCTATGTGTCTGGACAAAAGTCTTGGCCATTTTGTAGATATCGACAATGATGACTTTTAGAATTCTGAAGAACAATACAAAGGCAAACAGTCCTCTGAAGATGATCAGGGTGATTTTCAGGCCAGAATTATTTGAGTCACTATCAAAAGTTTTTGGGAAGAACACTTCCACTTTCTTTTTGAGATGGAAGGCGGCTAAGAAAATTATTATACTCTATCTTCAGCTTACAAAATTGATCTTCTTTCATTGAATATGTATAAAACAATCCAGTCTGTGTTATGACATTGAAGAAGAATACTTCTATCTCAATGTGCTGGATTAAATCAATTTGATCCTTAAAAAATTTTAATGATTTTCGAGCATTATTACTTTAACAGGCTGGAAGAGATCGTAGGCCGTTGCGGCATCAATATCTGAAGAAAAGTATATAGGAGATTTGATTGCTAATGGAATTAACAATGAATTTTTTGGTGTACCATTGGAAGGTAATTCAAGATTCTCGTTATATTTAACATGCATGTTCATTCCTTTGAACAGATTGAAAGAACTCAAAAAGTAGTAATTATTATTGCCTTGTAATTTTCTTTGATGCGACTTATTGAATATATAAAAGTCCTCATATGATTGATTTTTTTCTTTGAACTCAAATAACAACCTTGCATCGACAGGGTCATCCCTAAATATTATTCCCTAAATAGAAAATTATTACAGGGTGTCATTATATCGCTGCAGTGAGTATTCGGTTGGATTGGAAAAGATATTCCACAAAAGTACGTTTGAGACAAAAAGGGTTGACTCCTTTATATTAACAGCATCTGCCAAAACAAGTCTTGGATTCTTGTTATATGGACTACAATCTGTTATATTGATAGAACTATATTACTAATCATCAATGTCTTTCTTAATTGCAAAATTCATGGAATTTGCATCTCCAATTCTATACTCAAGAATGTATGATAGCACGAACAAGACATTTAAAATGATGGACCTTATTTGTTAGAATTGTTGGGTCAATAGTTTACAAGTAAACTCCTTTAGAACTGTTGGAGTCAATATTTGCTTCCAATTCAAGATCAAGATCTTCTTTATCTTTTGCGTCCTCTTCTTTATCTCCAGTTTTTGCCTGTGTTTTGTCTTCATTATCATTCTTTAAAGGCGCACTTTCTTCCGTATCACCTTGTCCTCTATTCTGCTCACCATCTACATATTTTTGATGAGTATATATGACTTTGCTCTTTGTCTGTTTAGTCATTTCGATGCTGATTTCGCCACCCTGTTCAGAACTTTCAGGATGCACAAACTTGAGGGGTGATAGGCCTTGCTCACGACGATCCTCTTCGCTAATGGGATTTAGGTCTGTCATTTTATTTAACTTGAATTTGTTTTAATTGTTTTCACTTCTAAACGAATCTAGAAGTAGTCGTTTTAAATCTTCTCACTGTCTTCTTTCTAGAGGCAATCCATAAAGAACAATCAACACTCTTTCTCCTCATGAGCATATTCTTTCTGTATCGAGCCAGCTTAGAAGAATTGATACGATCATGATTATTTATTAAACAAAGAGCAGATTTTGAGTGAAAAAAATTAGGATTATATGCGGTATTTGATCTAGATTCTGTTAGTAAGCTGCTCGACTTTCAAGGCTAGTCCCTAAAGCAATAAACCATAAAAACGATATCAATTCTTTAAGAGAATCGATCAAGTTCTTGGTATCAGATTTAGTCGGATAGTTATCTTGGAAGAGCTACTTCTAGCTAGCCTAATAAATTAAGAGGAAATTTATTAAATAGATTTTAGTAAATGTCAGGTGGAAGAGTTTTAGGCGAAACTAATAATCAGATAAAGATCCTTGTCGCAGAAGATGATAATTTTCAAAGATTGGCCTTGATAGATATTCTAGAGCTCTGTAATTACGGAGGTAAGTGCTCTCTAAGAATAAAAACAAATAATATTTAGTCACTGCAGTAGAAAATGGAAAAATCGCGAAAGACGAGCTCATGAATGAAGATTCTAATTACGATTTGGTTCTCCTGGATCTTATGATGCCAGAAATGGTATAGTGATAAAGCGATGCATTAATTTTTTCAAGGATGGTCTTGAATTGCTAACTTTCATGAAGCAAACTGAAAAACTCAAAGACATTCCAGTTATTATTATGTCTTCAGACGGTGAAATGGAAAGTGTCGCTACATGTATGAGTAATGGCGCAAAAGATTATCTGATCAAGCCCATTAGAATTCAGAACGTCAGAGGTCTAGCTACTCATGTAAATCCTGCACAAAAGAAAAAAAAAGACGAAACCAAGTCCTTGGCTCAATATGTTCCCATTAGACTATTAGGAAAGGGTTCAGCAGGGTCTGTCCACCTTGTTAAAAGCACAGCAGATAATGAGTTATATGCACTTAAAACAATTGAGTTAAGGCTAATGAGTCCTCACGAAAGAAAACTGGCTGAAAACGAAGTTACCCTATTGAAGGTGTTGAATGGCCCTACCATTATCAGATATTATGAGAGTTTCACGGAAAACGAAACTATTTATATTGTCATGGAGTTTGCTGAGGGAGGAAGTTTGACCGATAGAATCGCCCAGCACAAAGCAAGAGGTGAACCTATCCCTAATGAACAAGTATAGTTTATTTATCGAGATTAATGAAATTAGATCCTTGATTGGACTGCTCAATTGGTCATTGGTATCATGTTGATGCACTCGAAGAATATTCTTCATAGAGATATCAAATCTCAAAACATGTTCTTGGTCAAGGGAGATATTGTGAAGTTGGGTGATTTCGGTATTTCAAAGGCTCTTGGTACTCAGGGAAATTTTGCCAAAACATATTGCGGTACTCCTTATTTCATGTCACCAGAAGTCTGTCGTGGTGAAGCCTATGGCCAGAAATCTGATATTTGGGCTCTTGGTTGTGCTCTCTATGAATTGGCTGCCCTTAAGAAGCCATTTGATCACACTAACATTCCTGGACTTATTAAAATGATTTGTGAAAACGATTTTGATCCCTTACCAGACTATTTGGACACTAGAATTAAAGTGTTGATCTACTCAATGCTTCAAAAAGACCCATCAAAGAGACCTAGTATTTGGGAGATTGCTCAAGTCGACTATATCAAAGAAAGAATTGAGAAATTCGTCACAGAACATAACTGCAGAGAAAGTGTAGAAGGAATTATTGATTTCAAGTAAGGAGTTATATATTATTTCTCTAATGTGAATAGAAAATCCTCTGGACTGAAAGAATTGAAAGAAAATGGACTCGCCACTGGTGAGAAGATCCCTGCTCCTGAATCTTCTGGTTTCCCCTTCCCAATGAATAAACTCGATGAATTCTCAGGAACTATCAGGGATACTATTAAGCTCAGAACAGTCAAGACTGGATTTTTCTCTAAAGAGGAAAAAGTTGTTACAGGGGAAGATCTCGTCAACTGGTTCAAGGTGCATATAAATTTCGACAATCTAGAAATGATTACCAAAGTCTGCAACAACATGTTGAATGAAGGCCTTATTTATTCTCCTTCTAGATTGTTGACTTTCCGAAGTGACGCAACCAGTTTGTACAGATTCCAAATGGACAGACCTAGAATCCCTGTCAATTTATATAAGAAATTCAAAGAGCAAGCTCGTCCTGCTCCCCAAGTCACCGCTGATTTGGTTGCTAAAATGAATGAAGTCATCAAAGAGATTAGAGTTGAAACTACTCCAGGAGTGGGAGAAATTAGTGCAGAGAAGATTGACGCTTCAAAGCATTTCAATGAATATATGAAGATGATTTGTGAACTTCAGACAATTCAACTTAACACTTTGGACCAGAATGATATCATTGCATGTTTCCTGAATATTTACCAGATCATGTATATTCATAGCAAAATCATTGAAAAGAAAAACGCAAATCAACCCGTTGGGTTGCTCGAAAGAATCAAGCGCTTCTTCAGGTATATTTACATCACCTATTCTAAACTTTTCAAGACGTGATAATTACGAGCTTACTTATCATATCAGTCAAATGGATTTCACCCTTGAAGATATTAAGCATGGAATCTTGCGAGGAAATAAAAAATCTCCTAATGCCTATTATTTCAGAAACTTCTCCGACAAGGAACCCAGAAACAATATTGTCAAGGTATATCTCATAATCAATTTCTTATATTCTAGTGTAATGACCCGAGATTGGTGCTTCTGTTTATTGAAGATGATAATATCCCTAAAAAGTTAGAGACTTATTATGGAAAGGATCTTGAAGGAGTATTTTGCAGATTACTTTTTTCTTAATTTTTAGAAACTGGATAAATACTGTAAAGAACTACTGGCTAGCACTGTTATCCATGATCCTAATGAGAACGAGGTATAAAAATTGGCTAACAAATCTAATTGAATAGTTAATTATTCCTAATATCTTCAAAATCTATAAGGACGACTTTGGAGATCAGACCAAATTAATTGACTTTGTAACCTTATTGAGTTATTTTGCTGAATTTACTAGATTCTGAAATACAATAAATTTACAAGCAATCCAAACGAAGTTGTAAACTTAATCAAAGCAGGAAAATTCCTTATTAGTTATGCTGATGAATAATGAATCTAGTTTTTCAAGTGTATTTTAACCATTTCATGAAGTATCTTTGTGGTTCTCTCTCCTAATGAAAAAAGTATAATTCAATATTATTCCTTGTCAAATTTTCTTTTTCCCTAATTTTATCAAATTTTGAATTTTTTTATTGAACTTTCCAATTTCCTCTAATGCGAACCCCAAGACAAACTTCACTACTTATCCTAGCCCGGAATCGTCCCATTCGATTAGATTATACATTTTATAGTTAGACTTATAAAGAGTCTAAGCTACATTGTGCTTATAATTCTGATTCGAATTTCTGAAAGTCTAGCTTATTCTTAAAGATTCGTCTGTGGGACAATTCAGGCAATTTGGAAAAGGTACCCTTGGTTATTGTATATATTTGAGACAATAAGTCGAGATGTAGATCGGGCATCATACAAAAACTATTTAAACTTACCCCTTTTTTTAGAAATGCTGTAGAATAGACACTGGTACGATTTTACAAGATCACTACTGCTAATGAAATGATAAGCGAATATAATGAATTCATTTTATGAGAAATATTCGAAACAGTTGCAAGAAAAAAGCGCGGAAAAATTCAATTTAGATTCTACATTGTTGTTAGAAAGGGATTGGTTTAGGGATAATGAGTGAAACTAGGGTGTATCTCTTTGGGGAATTTGAATTGAAAATGATCAGATTATGAATCGAAAATCTTCTTTGCAATTGAAGGACCCAATTTTAATTTAAAAATCCAAATTGAAAATATATGAGTCTTGCTTTCGACGAATTCGGCCGCCCCTTCATTATCATTAAGGAGCAGTCTCAGAAGAGACGTTTAAAGGGTATTGAAGCCTACAAGGTATTCTATGATCGTCTGAGATTAATCTTTAAAGGCAAATATTGCTGCTGCCAGAACTGTCGCAAATGTCATTAAAACTTCCCTCGGTCCCAAGGGTATGGATAAAATGCTCGTCTCACCAGATGGTGATGTCTTGGTCACCAATGACGGTGCCACTATCATGGAAAAGATGGAAGTTCAACATCCCATGGCTAAACTTTTGGTCGAACTTTCTCAATCTCAAGATAACGAAATTGGAGATGGTACTACCGGTATTGTCGTCTTGGCTGGTGCCCTCCTTGAGCAAGCTCAATTCCTCATTGAAAAGGGTCTTCATCCTTTGAAGATCGCTGATGGTTTCGAAAAGGCCTGTGATATTGCTGTCAAGAGATTAGAAGAAATTTCTGATCAAGTCAATATTGATGCCAACAACCATGAATTCTTGAAGCTTGCCGCTATGACTGCCCTCGGATCCAAGGTTGTCAGCAAATGCCAGAGACAACTCGCCGAAATTTGTGTCAACGCCGTCCTCAGTGTTGCTGATCTCGAAAGAAAAGATGTCAACTTCGAAATGATTAAAGTACATATCTTCTATCCTATTTGACTCCCTAGGTCGAAGGAAAAACCGGAGGAAGTATTGAAGATACATTCTTGATTGAAGGTGTCTTGCTTGACAAGAACTTCAGCCACAATCAAATGGCTAAGGAAATTCATGATGCCAAGATCTGTATCATCACCTCTCCTTTCGAACCCCCCAAGCCTCAAACCAAGCATAACATTAACATCACCAACGCCAAGGACTATAAGAAACTCTATCAAACTGAACAAAACTATTTCGTTGATATGGTCAAGAAGGTCAAGGACAGTGGTGCCAACGTTGTCCTCTGCCAATGGGGCTTTGATGATGAAGCCAACCATCTCCTCTTACAAAATGAACTCCCTGCCGTTAGATGGGTTGGTGGTGTTGATATAGAATTGGTTGCCTTGACCACTGGAGGAAGAATCATCCCCAGATTCTCTGAAATCACCCCTGAAAAGCTCGGAAGAGCCAAGACTGTCAAAGAAATCTCCTTCGGAACTAATAATGAAAAGATGATCCTGATTGAAAAGGGAGAAAAGTCCAAGGCTGTTACTATTCTTGTCAGAGGTAGCAACACCATGATCATCGATGAAGCCAAGAGATCTATTCATGATGCTCTCTGCGTCGTCAGAAACTTGATCAAGGATAACAGAATTGTCTACGGTGGTGGCTCCCCAGAAATTGCTGCTTCTCTTGCTTTGAATAAGGCTGCTGACAACGTAAGATATTCTCTACTTTGAATTTATTTTGTAGATTCCAGGAGTTGAACAATACGCCGTCAGAGCTTTCGCTGATGCCCTTGAGCAAATCCCCACTGCTCTTGCTGATAACAGTGGTCTCTGGCCTATTGAATCTGTTGCTGAAGCCAAGGCTAGCCAAATTAAATTAAACAACCCCAGAATTGGTATTGATTGCAAGATGACTGTAAAAGATTGAAAATTTTGTACTTATTTGTTAGGGTGAATCTGACATGAAAGAGCAAGGCGTTTACGAAAGTTTCTTGTCAAAGAGACAACAATTCCAACTTGCCACTCAGGTCGTTAAAATGATCTTAAAGATTGATGATGTTATTTCTCCAGACCAATTGGGTGAAATTGCTAAATATTACGGTCAACAATAAAGAGTTTCGTGATTGAAATATATATATATCTCTATGTTGTATTCAGTACCTTGGGATGATGACTATGAGATTTAAAGAAAAACACAGTCTATAAGTAGACAGACAATATCATTTAGATAGAATCATTACAACACCTAGGTACCAAATAACAATATAAATGATAATAATAGTAAACTACAAAAAGTGTGGAAGATTAGGCCATTTAGAAAGATTACAAATTATGTATCCCTCATTCAGAGATTCATAAACTTCCTTCTATTAAACACCCTATTAGCATCAAAATCTTTCATCGGAGTTGAAAGTCTTTTAGGGACCTCTGCCTTTCTATCGTCGACTTTGTATAAATAGAATTCTAAATAGTTAAAATGGAGTGATCATAGATATTTACTTTCTTCATTATTGAATTTGAACTTTTTAGAATATTTGTCAATTAGGTCCTGCTCATTCTTTTTTATCATCTGCGTCATCAATTTATTTTCTCTATGGAATTTTTGCTCTAGGTGCCCATTTACTAGTTTTTCACTGTAAAACTTCATCGATGTCTCTGAAAATTGGTCTGCATTTATCATACTATTTGATCTATTATTCGATCTTTCGTATTCCAGATAAGCTCTATCTTTCTCAGGTTCGATAATAGAATTATTATTTAGTCTAGGTTGAAATGATTTTTTCACATATGAATTAGTGTATCCATTTAGACCGTCATAGTCATTATTCTTGAGACTCTCCTTAGTAGTTCTGAATGAAGTAGAGGAGGTTCTAAAGGCTCCCTGCGTTTCATTTTTCATCTCATTCTTTGGATAGAATTGCTGCTTTGAGGTTCTGAAGGGTGTAGCATTGTACGCATTGTATTGTGTTACACCTATTCCTTTTGAATTGTCAAATGTTCCCTGGAACCTAGGTTTTTTCATATCCTGACTCACCTTAGGGCTAAGGCTTTTGGATTCAATTTTTCCAAGGGCATGTTCCCTACCTCTTTTTTCCATGGGCATCGCTTCCTTGATAGGTATATTTTTCTCCCTGTCAGAAATATCCCCATTTTCTTCTGACAAGTTGGTAGGAGTTGCTCTATTCTCAGGACTTTTGGCCTCTAGTTTAGAGAAGAGCTTGGATTTCTTCTTGTAGATTTGTTTGGATTTGGAACTTTTATATTTTTTTTGAATTTTGTCGAGAATCTCGTTATTCTTTATTTCATCTGTAGGATCTAATTTTGGTCGCTCCTTGGGTTCCTTTTTCTCTTCAAAATTTCTGAATGTTCTTTTTGATTGTTGACTCTCAGGGTTGCCCTCTTCTTCATTTTCAGTTTCAACAATTTCAAAACTTTCATATGCATATTTCTCTTCAGCCTCTGACATTTCATTTATTTTCTCATCTATAATGTGGTCTGGGACAAATGTCTTGCCTTCGAACTCTTTTAAGTTGGCGTCGTATATTTCAATTTTCTTGAAACCTGCTCCGAGCACTTTATCTAATGTTATGCCCTTTTTAAATTCACCAGAACTCAATCTGAAGCCAACGCTAGATGACATCTGTTCAATAGGATCATTTTTTGGAGGTTCCGGGAAGAGTGGTTCCTTAGGTTCTGGTTTTTTTGGCATTGTCGGTTTTTTCTTATTTAATCCATTTTTGGGGTCATAGTAGGAAGAGGAAAAAGGATTCTGCTTTATATTATTATTGTTAGAAGAATAGAAATTCATCTGAGTTTCGTGCTTCCCTTGATTTGATTTATGAAGCCCATTTGGATTATTGGTGTTGGAATTAAAATTAGCCATAGTCATGTTGAACTGAGATCTCTTCGAACTACGCGAATATTTTGAGGTCTCAGGACGAATAAGCTAAAAGGATTAACGAGTAAATAGTAGCAGCCTTACATCATTTTCTGTGTGTATTCTATCGAAGGCCATCATTGCTTTTACAGCATAGTTATGTTTAGTTATCTTAGAAAATTAAGTTTTATTTATACAGAGTGTTATATGCAAACCCTTTGATGAAATTCTTCAAGTTTAAAAGTAAAGACTCTACTAAGCCCAATAAAGAAACCTCAACCGAGGGATCAAGTAAGGAATTACAATCTGACATAATCGACTAGAAAGCACTAATAACGACTCTACTTTAACTGAACAGAAGAAAAAATCCAGTACGAAAATATTGAAATACGTTAATTTCCAGACTGGCTTGGAGGCCTTTTTAAAAAGAAACCCTCCAACACTGAGGACCTTTCTACTCAAGAAAGTCTCTCACCTGGAAGAGGAGACGAACCAAATAACAACAAAAAAGGGAAGATAACTTCTAAAATTGGCCAATATGCCAGAAATATTCTAAAAGAACTCAAAGACCTCAGTGGACCAGAATACGCTGTAGACCTGGCTCACCCAGATATGATGATAACTGAATATGGCAACAACTATTATCAGAGCCAATACCAGCAAGAAGAGGAATATGAGGACGATGAAGGATATGAAGACGAGGAACAAGAATATTATGATGAAGAAGGTAGTATAGAACCAATCTTTTTTTCTTACTGATTTTCACTTTGAGAAACAACAACTTAACGTTGTAGAAGATTATGATGAGAATGGGGACTATAACGAAGAATACGAAGAAGAATATGAAGAAGGTGAGGAAGAGGGGTATGAAGAGGACGAAGAAGAGGTAGAAGGGGAAGAGGAGGAGGATGATGGTGAATGGGAAGAATATGAAGAAGAAATCGAAGTCGAAGAAGACGACGATGCAGATGAGGCTGACGACGAGGGTGCTGGTAGAGAAGAAGAAAGTCCAGCATCAGGAACCATCCATTCAAAACAAGATCAAGATCAAAAGGATATTACACCTAATGATAATTTTGGAATTGACGATGATTTTGCAATCGATGATGATGAGTCTCCTCCTGTTAGGCATACACCAGATGTGGAAGAAACCACATCAAAACTTGAAGGGGGTATGAGAATATAATGAAAAAATGATTGTGTAGAGTCTCAGGTTGTAAAAGAACAGATTCCTGAAACTAAGAAGAAAAGACTTGTTAAGAAAAAAGTCATAAGAAGAAGGAGAAAGGGTGCAAAGCCTGTCCTGGAGGATGTCTGGAATAATGAATTTTATGAAGAAGATTCTCCTTTTAACGAGTATCATCAGATATACCAACAAGTAAAGTGAATATAAAAAAAAATTATATTTTTAGGGAGAGGTTATTGAGTATGATAAAGATTTTTTCAAAGCTGTCAACATTTCAAGCAAGACCGGATTTTCAAATGTAGTCTATTATTTTTTTATTTAACATTTAAAGCTTTTCTTTAAAGATGTCAGATATCTGTACGTTAAAGATGGGGTCTTCTACGTTCTTAAACTCGAAAAAAATGAAGCTATTGTCACTGGAGTATATCCTCTCAGCAGATTGCTAAAATTGGAGAGAGTAATAGCAATAGAATTATGTTAATTTTTTCTAGAAAGACAAGAAAAAAAGGATTTTGATTGGTTTCTATAAAGAAGAAGACCATGTCTTTAAGCAGCAGGAGATGGTTTTTGAGATCAAGAGCTACCCTCAATTTATAGAAATTTTAAACCAACATATTATTAGGGTAAACTCTAGCTATCATATCTTGCGTCAAAGTTCTATGGAAAGCTCTTAATTACTAATGTGTTATTCTGCATCCTAGCTATTATAGTATTATTTGTGTATTTTTCTTAATTGAAACTATCGAAAGGGATTCGAATTTCATTTCTGTCGAAATAGCTGCAATATAAAAAATATTTATTCGTCTAAAAAATCCAAAAATGGACCTCGAAGAAGACTATTCTGAATATGATTATGATTATATTCCAGAGTTAGAACATCAGGCTAGCTCTAAGGAATCTAAGGAGTATTATCCACAGGATACAATGCATCATGTTTCAGATCAATTCCAAGGTAATTTCTCTTCTCCATTTTCCCAACAAAGTAGACATTCTCTTCCAGAAAACTAATTCCTATTACACAATGGACTACAGCAGGACAGAGAAATACGTAAATGATCTAGTCAAGGAGCTTACTGAGGGATGGGGAGTCTCTGAAGCATTCGCATTAAAAATCTTAAAGAAGTTCAATTGGAATAAGGAGAAAGCCCTAAGCCATCTGACAGAAGATGGTAACTTTGAAATGATGGAAGTGAAGAAAGACAAAAACAGCAAAGAGGTATATACTTTATTCCAAAAATCTTAATCTTAAGTTTACCTGCCCCATCTGTTTCACTACCGAAGCCGTAAAAGATGGATGCTCATTCGAATGTGGTCACCTATATTGCAGAGATTGTTTTATGAGTTATCTGGATGTTGCCATCCAAGAAGGACAGATCATGAAACCATGTCCCACTGCTGGATGTCCTGACATTTTGACTCCAAAAATTGCGGAGAGATATTTAAAATCGAACCCAGCCTTATATGATAAATATAAGAAGTTCTTCCTACAATTCGTTGTTGACACCTCTCAAGAAGTAAAAAAATTCTAATATTATCTAACCTTAAAAGTTGATGTGGTGTCCTGCACCAAAATGTACTAATATCATTCATCTATTGAAGATGAAAAAGGATGAGCCCAAATTGAGAAATATCAGATGTGAGTGTGGACATTGCTTCTGCTTCCAAGTACCCGAATAGAGCTATTTTTCTTATTATTAGTGCAGAGATATTGCGCATAGACCCTTAAAATGTGAAAAGTTCAAGAAATGGATGTCAATGGTTGGAGGAAAAGATGACTCTTTGAACGAAGGTTGGATCAAGAAGAATACTAAGAAATGTCCTAAATGTAATGTCAGTATCGAAAAGAATCAAGGATGTATGCATATGACATGCAGAAACTGCAAACATGAATTTTGTTGGCTTTGTGGAGGAGACTGGAAACAACATGGTGCCTCAACAGGTGGTTACTATGACTGTAACAAGTTCAAGAAATCAGAGGTAAATAGAAGATTGAATAATCCTTAAGAATTTAGAAAATCCTTGATGATGATGAGAGAGAATTTGAAAAGTTCAGCTTCTACAGAGACAGATTTGAGCAACATTGGAATGTAGAGTTTTGGAAATATTCCCTAATTCTTTAGTCATTGAAATTCGCCGTTAAGAAGCGTGGTGTTATCCTTGATAATTTCAAGCTTGTTAACAACATGGTCCATCAAATGAAAGATGACTCTTTCTTGAGAGAAGCTTTGGATTTGATTATTGGTATAGAGACTGAGAATTTTGTAATATTTGTTAGAGGCCAGAAGAGCTATTGTCATGACCTATGCTGTTGCTTATTTCCTTCATTTCACTGAAGTCGAAAAGGAAATGTTCGAAATGCAACAATCCATGTTGTGGGAAGCCCTCGATAATTTGGATAAGTTCACTGATGAAATTCAAATCCCAGACAGAATGATCGAAACTCTTGTTGATGAAGTTCAGAATGGTAGAATAAAAATACCTATCTCTAAATAAATAGTTCAATATTTGGCTGGAAAGTTCAATGACTACAAGTCAAATTTGAATGGAAGAGTAGCTGGTGTCACAGCAGCTTGTAATAAGTTGTTGAGATACATAGAAGAAGGTATTACTTACTTTGGAATGATAGATTAATGTTTAAGAACTTCAGGATGCTGAGGCAGAAAAGCCAAAGGATAAAGAAAAGCTACCCAAATTGAAGAAAAAGGAATCTCAATTTGAGAGTGATTATTGGTACTGTGCTTATTGTACTTTCGCCAACCAAAAATCTAAGAAGAAGTGCGAGATGTGTAATAACAATAAAAAAGTCCTCAAGAGTCTTCAGCAATAATCTATGATTGTAATTTCATAAGTATAAGTCAGGAGTGTATTTACTCAACTTTACTAAACAAAAAATAATTATTTCTATTTTCTTAAAAATGAGCAGAAACAGACTAGAGCTAATAGCTAATCACCTAAGACCATTGCAGACAATAGATAAAGTCATACTCAATCAAACTAATTCTGAATTCAACCCTTTTCTTGTTTCAACTAAAGTCAGACCAAGTTCTAATTTAATATATTGTTCATGCAATATCGGCTATCTTGGAAATTCAGCTATTTCAAATGGATCTTTATTAGAACAATTTAGAGAGAGTATTAAGCATATTGAAAAAGCATTATTTGCTTCTAAGAGCAATATGGATTGTATTATTAAGATTCAGGTATACTTAACAAATCCTCAGGACACTGAATTCATTGATATGGAAATATCCAAGATGTTTGCAGATCCATCAAGGCCACATCGAGTATATTTATATGTAAAAGAACTCCCAGGAGGAGCTAAAATTGGAATTGATGTATTAGCTTCTCAACTGAATCAGCCAAGATTCAAATGAATTAATAATTGCTGTCTCTAGATGCTCTGTACACTATTTGAATCTTCTGTAAAGCCTTTACACTAGAGAAATAGGTTTCTGTAATTTTATAACTTACTGTGTTATTTAATTCCAAAGAGATAAATCAAAAGTATGAATACTGCTCACCTGAATAGCCAGCCCTTTATGGGAGAGCCTGAAAAAGCGAATCTGACAAAAAACCTCACAAATAATAATGGGGACTTCTCTGACTTGAATAACTTCAATAATAAAGAGGAAGAGAAGTTAAATGTTCAATCAAATCTTTATAATGAAGACAGAAGAAATAATTTCGATACTCTTGACAGTCATCGTGAAAAATTAGTTATTAACCAGCCCTTGGAGTCTAACGGTGATGCCGCGACTACTAACTCCACAAAGGAAGATTTGTAAGAAAAGAAATAAATTAAATTAACTTGCAGGAAAGCAATAACCATAAAACTGAAGAATCAGAATGACAAATTAAGAACTCAATTCAAGGAGTTAAGTCTTAAGCTTAATGAAACTTTGAATAAAATCAAAGCAAACAAAAAGAGAAATAGCCAAAAAAGTGAGCCTAAAGAAGAGGATCCTATGATGAAGGAGCTTGAACTTTGTCAAAAGCAAATACAATTATACAAGCGAGAGATCCAAATCCTTAGAAACAAAATTGATGCTGGACAAAGCGATTTAAGGTATAAGAAGTTGAGTCAAACATTAATGTCAAAGAATCCAATCTTATGAAAATAAGATCAAAGATAAAGATAGAGCGATCGAGAAGCTCCTCCATGAGAAAGACAATCTCGAAAAAATCAGAAGAGACCAGGAAAAGGAAATAGAAATGTTCCAGGAAGTATTCAATTATCAAGGAAAAGTATGACTGACCATTCTCCGACTTATTTTTAGATCAAAAATTACGATGAAGAAGGCAAGAAGCTCAGAGCTAAGCTTAGAGAGATGTATGAAGAAAGAAGAGCAAATGAGATAGAATTTAAAAAGCAACAAGAAAAGCTAGTCATTTTGGAAGAAAGATATAGGGATGCTTGCGATAGGCTGGGAATTTCTGCCTCATTGAACTTCACTAAAGCAGAAGACTCCAACAAATTCAGAGGCAACTTATCTCCCAAGGGCAGATACAAGAAAAAGCCTCCAGCTGAAAGCTTGATTAAGGGAAATAAATACTTTGGATATCAAGCAGATGAAGAAGATGTAGTCGATGCTAAATTAGAAGTATGGAAAATGGTTAATTTCTCTAAATTGTCTAGTTGAATGAAAAGAATATGAATAAGCTCAAACAAGACTGCAAATTATTGACTAAAGAAATGAGTAGCCAAGAGGCTAAATTTAAGGCTGAAGTTGAGAGGCTGACAGCCCAGGCGATCGAAGCCGAAAAGGAAAGAAATCTTGCAGAAGAGAAATACAAAGAGAAAGAGAAGGTAATAGCAGACAATTTTTAATGATTTTCAAAGGAAGTGAATATTATGAATCATAGACTCAGTGAATTCAAGAGAATCTCTAAATTCAATGCACTTCAAATAAGCCCCAAGAGTAGCATAATAGATAATGGAAGGATCTCACAGAATGTTTAATTAAAACATTTCAAACATTTATAGGAAAAACTCTTTGTATTGATCGTTCAAATCTTACTCGATATTCTTACATATTTTACAGGCTCCTGCATTATATGTAATTTTGAAGGCTGTAATATCATCCTTGTTTTATAACTCTAAACTCATAATTCTTTCTTTAAGATTACAGAGGCATATCAAAATTGTTTTCTTTAGGATTGTTAGGATATTTGAAAAAGGAAAGGAAATTTAAGGTTAAGATTTGACAAAATGTTCGAGATTATCACAAAGAGAACACTGCTTAAAATATTGAGTGTTACTTATTAAATATAAATGAAGTTATTTAACACTTAGTAGGTAAAATTAAACTTTCCAGTTTTCATTAAGAGCGGCCATTCTTCTTCTTTGTTTGGAAGTAATAGTAGATTCAAGGAAGAATTGATGCTAATGAATTAACAAAAAATATAAATGTGATTTTACTTGTTTTCTATCTTCCATGTTAACGTAGTCTCTCTTGCCAGAACCTTTGTAGTTTTGTCTTGGTCTGACAATTTTCTGTTCCTTGTCATCAAGGAATTCAATCCTAAAAATCTGAGCTAATTAGAGAGAGAATATTACCAGTGAGCTAACCAACCAGCAGTTCTAGGAATAGTAAAAAGAACGGGGAAGTAGTCAGTAGGGAAACCCATGGCTCTATAAATAATTCCAGAGTAGAAGTCGACATTTGGATAAAGTTTTCTCTTGATGAAGTACTCATCACTCAAGGCAATCTTCTCTAACTCAATAGCAATTTCAATAAGTGGTTCTTTTCCAACAACATCAAAGACGTCATCGGCAATCTACAGAGATTACAAATTGAAATTAAGATCATTACCTTTCTAACAATCTTGGCTCTGGGGTCATAATTCTTGTAAACTCTATGGCCGAAACCAAAGAGAAGCTTCTTTCTGTTCTTGACGTCCTCGATGAATTGAGGAATGTTTTTCTTATCACCAATGGATTCTAACATTCTAACAACAGCCTCATTGGCACCTCCGTGCTTAGGACCATAAAGGGCAGCAGCGGCACCAGCGATACAGGTGTAAACGTCAACTCCAGAAGAAGCAAGATGTCTAACAGCGGCAGTAGAACAGTTGAGCTCATGTTCGGCATGCAAGATGAAGAGGACATCAAGTGCCTTGACGAGCTTGGGATGAGGTCTGTACTTGCCTTCACTGAGTCTATCGAGCATGTAGAGGAAGTTCTAAAAGGTTAAGACAGTTCTCAAAAGAGAAGAAAAAATGGCTCAGGATTTAAAGTGGAATCATTAGAATCATTGTAATTCTAGAGCGATATGTTCATCACTTGACTGGAATGAAAAAGATGTATTACCTCAACATAGCCAAGATCGTTTTGAGGAAGGTTGTATTGTCTTCCAATTCTGTGCCTGTATGCATTGGCGGCAATTGTAGGCATAATGCCCAAAATTCTATGGATTTGCTTGTTTCTAACTTTGACACTCTAAAATTTAAGGAATTCAGGCAGAAACTATTACGTCATAGACACTTTCTCCTTGGAGAGCAGGATTAGCCTCAGGATGGAAAGTAGAGACAGCGGCCATTGTGGATACAAGCATACCCATAGGATGGGCATCATATCTGAAGGATTTCATCATTTGGGCAATATCAGTGTGAATGAAAGTATGGGTCATGATCCTAGTAGTTAAGTATTTATTGGTCGATTAATACTTTCGTTGCCAGATCTTGAAATCATTCTTGGTGGGAAGTTCACCATAGACAAGCAAAAAGGCAACTTCAAGAAAAGTCGATTTTTCAGCCAATTGTTCAATGGGGTATCCTCTATATTCAAGGATTCCCTTGTCACCATCAATATAGCTGATTCTGGAGGTCTATTGAGGTTGAAATTGCATCAGGGAAGAAACTTACGCAGTTGATGACATTCATGTAGCCAGGATCATAGAGTCTCAGGGGCTGTTGAGATTCGTCTAAGATTTTAGCGAGTTCACTTCCTGGGAGAGATCCTTGCTTAAGTGTCAACTCGTAATTTTTTCCTTTTGGGCTTACTACAGAGAAGAATTACAAAATACCTGTTCTGTTATCTAAAACAGAGAGGGTTTCTGGCTTCTTGTTAGCCAGGTTATTCGGGTTCAAGTGGTTTGCCACTTGGCAAAGTCTTTGCATCTTCTAAATATTAATTATTTTTCTCTAGTGAATTCAATCTTTTAAATATAGATTCGATGACGTAACATACATCATTAAGAAAAAATTTTCATACCCAAGAGCTTCCTTTTCAAATTATTCGTTAGCTCCAAAAAGAGAAGAAAAGTGTATAAGAAACATATTTTAAACGTCTTTTCTAACAAGATTATTGTTTTCAATAGAGATTAGATAACTTTAGTTTTTAAAACTGGCAATAAAATTCAGCTAAATGAAAATACTTATCGTAAACGGGTATTCAAAGACACCTAAGGGCAAGGAGATCTTCGCTCGTTATCAGGAATTGATTCAAGAAGTAATCCCTCAATGATTTATGTCAACTCTATAGACCTTTAGAAATCAGAAAGACTTTATAGATACTAATTATGAATTCATCATTCGCCATAAAGATGATCTAGACGAGTTCCTCTATGAATTAGATTCTGCCTATGTCAGAAAAAATGCTGCTAAATCTTTCGACCATATTGACATGGTCTTCATAGAAGGAGATCCAAATCTTCTACCATGGGCTCCAGGAGCACAAAAAGTATAGTGACTTAAGAGATGAATAACCGTTAGATGCTAATTCTTCTCAGAATGTGTCTTAGAGTCAAGAAAATTCTCTTTGCTTCAGGATTCGCTATGCAAGCCCTTTGCTTTTTGGCAGCAACAAATATCGAAAAAGTAAAATTTTTCTAAGCACTGTTTTAATTTTTAGGGAATAAGCATCATGAACGGGAATGGAAAAGGAGGGAAAATCGGTGATATTGTCAATATGCAATTCAATCCCACTGATCTTAAGCCTAATGAATATTTCTTAGATAATGTAACTGGAGATTTATATTCCTACAGCTACGAAACAAACGAGTGGATTCCCAGGTTCAATGTCGGACTTCACTATGTCAGAGCTGCTCAAGCTTTTGATTCACTGGGAAAATTCATCATTAAGACTCCTGTTTATAAGCCAAAAGCCATGAAAGAAATTACTCCTAATTATTTATCCAATAAACATACCGAAGACTTTTGCTACCTAAAGAAGATATATATGCAACATTGGGCTCTTCAAGGATTAGATTTTGAGTTCGTTATCCCTGCAAAGAATACTTGGGATATCCATCAATTCAACTTTGTCAACCCAAATAAAACTTTTGTTGTCTTGGCTGAATCAAAGAGATCTCCACAAATTATCTACTTCGATTCATTTTGTATTGGCACTCTCTTCAATATTACTAAAAGATACCCACAGACTTTCAAAGTTATGGAGAACTTCATCATTACAAAGCTCAAGGAGATAAAATCAATGGGAAAGGAAACAGCCATGGGTATCGAGAAGGCCTCTGAGCTTTTCAGAACACAAAACGACTTTTTCAATTTTACAAAGAGTGTCCATGAAGGATCCACAGAAAAATCTGACTCAGCTCCCAGAAGAATTACCTTAATCGGTATTGATAAAAAAAGAAGTACTGGAAGCGTCGATTCTAGACCCAAAACAGCCACGACCTTTTTACATAGTGGCTTTGCCTTCTCTCATCATGATGGTCCACCCCTAATCGTTGAGAATAACACTGTGAGAACAAACATGACTATTAAGGTGAACCAAGCAGAAAAGGGGAAGTCAAGGCCCACAACTACGAATAAAGTTACAAGACTAGGATTCACTCGGTCAAGAGGAAGTAATAATTCGTTAGAAAGAGGGGGAGATGAATATGCTTTTAGAAGTACCACTGATCAATCAATGGGAGATAGACCCTGGAGTGGGGCGACCAATGATGTTATCGCAATGCATAACTACATCCAAAGGCAGATGGAGAATCAAAATGGAAGAAAGAATTCATTTAGTCAGTTTATGGATGAGGGAACTTTACCAAATCTTATGGAGAAAGGAAGAGGAATATTGAAAGGAAGTAGAACCCAAGAGAACCTGTTCAAGAAAAATAAATCCGAAATTGCAATGATGCTCTATCCAGACCTGCCTAAAGACGTGGTTGAGGATGAAGAATTATGGGTATTATATTATTGAATTTTCTTATGATTTTAGGTTCCAGGAAAGTTATCAGAAACTCAAATGAAGAGATCAACTACAACAAAAGAGATCAAAAGAGTTGTTATGGATACAGCGTATTCTAGTAGGTTCTATTCAACCTACAATAAATTCAGAACTGCTGATCCTGATGAGGCGAGATCTAAGGTAACCTCTAGTTGATTTTATTTTAATTGGTATAGCCTTGCATTAGAACGGCTGGTGAATATCTTACTGAGGAAGAAAGAAAGAGAAAAGAAGAAAAGGTTTGAAATAAAATTTCTTGTTTGAGTTTCTAGGAAGCTTTGAAGACCAGTATTGCAGGCAACTTCAGATTTGGAGATAAGGCTACAAAGCCTGTTTATATTCCAAATTACGTCACCTTGACTTTATCTAAACCTGCCATAAAGCATAATTTCAGAGAAATTAATAAAGAAAAATGGCTAGCTGGGGATATGAAACTTTGTTAATATACTCTGTACATTTAATAATTTAGTATTTATTTCTCTTTTGTATTATACTAAGCCTTGTTCCCTGATAGTATAAATTTTCCTAAATACTTTTTACTTAAATTGAAATGGGAGTAACTAAGAAGAAAAATGTCAATTTAACCAAAATTGTACTCTTTGAAGAGAGAGACAAAAACCATCCTAGAAACTCAACCTATGAAGGTATTGAAAACTTCAACGGACTGGTCAAAGAAAGAAAAACAACCGACAAATGTTGGCTTTACTTGTTTTTCATCCCAAATCTCCTGCTTGGAATTCTATTCTATTTCAGTACGCTTTGAGTTTTTGGGATATTTATTTTCTAGCATGGACGAGCTCAGATCTTTATAGACTAGAAGGAGGATTTGATTTTAGAGCTGATGTTTGCGGAAAACCAGGAACAACTTTAAAGGATCGCCCCTATGTATACTTTTTTGATCCTTTGAAAACTGGAACTATTGCAATGTGTGTGAATTCCTGCCCAAACGTAGACGTAATAGCTTTCTAAAATTAGAATTTAATCGTTTCAGGGCTTAGAAATTTGCTTCTATGATGTCGATGGAGCCAAGCTGCTTGATGATTATTGCTATTTTAGCTATACTACCATTACAGTTGGCAAGTTTTGCGTTCCACCTGCTCCGGATCCAAAGAGAACAATAGTTTATAACTATACAAGAAGCATTGAGCAATTAGTCCAAAGAGCCGCGAGTGATGTCTATTTAGTAATATTTTATGAAGTTGCTTAATCTTATAAGAGCTATGATGTTATGGGTACTGGCTTTGGGATAATCCTGGTTATGGGAGGATTGTTTAACGTAGGGTTACTTTTCCAAAAAACTAGAAAATTTACTTTCTGGTTCTCAATAGTTGGTTCAGTGTTGCTTAGTGGATTTTTGAGCTTTAACTTCTATCACAGTATCTCAAAGGTATCGTTCTCTAAATTTTTCTGATAATTTAGCATATGGAACTAAATTGTGTGGATAAATCTGTTGATGATGGATGCGGAGGGTCTAGAGTCCTGTTCTATAAGGTAATGCCTGTCATGCTATTAATTTTGTACAATAGATTTGGACATTTTTAGTTGCAGGAATATCGTTATGCTACTTTGTCTATTTATTTTTAAGTAGACATTACATCAGATTTGGTCTGAAATACATGAACTTACTCGTCAGGCCACTAAGTAAGCGAATTCAAGAGAAATTGTTAATAGCTAGAAAAAATTTATGGAATATTTTTTGTAATACTGGGCATATATATCTTTGAAGTTGTTCTAATCGCACTGTTTTTGGGACAATTTATGACTATAATGTCAAGCGCTAAAAGAGAAATCCTTGATGCACCAAGTAAACTTAGTCAAAGAATTTCTTAATAGATTTAGAGGATTTCCCAAATGAGGTTTATGCTGCCCTTGTCAGAGAAGATTTCATTTATAATATGGTCGCCTTTGTTGGTGTTATGCTAGTCTGGTGGCTTGGAATTTGCCAGCTATTTACGAGGGCAGTAGTTTCTGCAACAACATCAAATTGGTACTTTGCTAGAGAGAAGAGTATCTTGCACGTATAGATTACAGTAATTTAATTTATCCTATAGAGACCTATTATGGGAGGAGTGCACTATACACTCAGATATCATTTGGGCTCACTGGTTCTGGGTTCTATTTTGATTCCATTCGTTTGGCCCTTAAATGCCTTCTTCAAATATGTCAAACAGAAAATCAAGAAAATGCACAGGGCAAGTAAGAAGTTTAAATTCTGGATGGCTACTTGTACAATTCCTTTGATTTTCTATGAACATGTCATTAAGTATATCACTCACAGAAACATCTATCAGGTATTGGTTGATATCAATACAATTATAACTATTAGGTTGTCATTCTGAGTGAAGAATTTTATGGATCTGGTGTGAGATCATATTACCTAAGACTGAGAAACGATTCAAGACTGAGGCTAGTTAAGAATGTCGTTGGGTATTTCTTGCTTATTGGAAAGGTATTTTGCGTGCTGCTGGCATCTTCTTTTGTCTATTTCTACTTGCAAACAGCAGAACAGACATTCATTGGAAAAGAGACTTCAAGACTAGAATTTCCATGTGCCCCAGCCCTAACTATCTTAATTATTGGACTATGGCCAGCTCAGGTATTTTTACATAGATTCAAACCTAATATAATAGACTCTTACTTCAGCTATAGATATCACTATTGATACTCTCTTTTACTGCTTCATCATGGATGAAGAGATGTATGCTGGTCGTCAGAGATATGTTGACATAGAAATGAAAGAGTTTATGAACGCTCATGGTAAAGAGGCTTCTCACAACGCAGACTTCGAGGTCCGTGCAAGACCAAAGCAGTTCCAAGATGACTATAATCCTGAGCAAGAAGATCAGATCAATATCAATCTATTCAAACCTCAGGAAGAACCTTCAGAAGAGGAAGAACCATCTGAGGAATCAGAAGAGGAGCAGGAGGAAGAAGAATCTGTAGAACATAGTCAGCATGATATCAAGAATAATAATAAGGAGAATAAGGAGAAAAAGGATAATAAGGATAATAATCAGAAGAAAGAATCTAACTTCAAAGAAATTGATATTGAAATGCTCAATGGTACCCCAGTTAATGGATCACGTCCAGACACAGCAAAAGACCTCAGCCAAACTAGCATTCAAGATCTTACTCCATCAAGGCAAAATGATAAGACCAGCTTGCTTAAAAAGCAAGTTGAAGAAAACAAAGATTCAGATGAAGAGGAGAGCGGAGAAGAGGAAGAAGAGTATGATATCGCTCCACAAATGTCTCTTAATAAGTCTGGGCTTAAAGGACAGACATCTAAAAATAAATCTCAAATCAAAGATTCCTTCTCAGTTCAGAATAAATCCCAAATCAAAGGCCCACAAACATCTCAAAATAGGAGTGAAATCAAGGCGAATGATGAGAACCCAGGAAATCAAACCAAGCTTACCTCAATCCAGAGAAAGCCTCAAGCACACCATGCCTATACTGTTCAACAAGATGAATCTAGTCATAATATCTCTATCAGTGTGGGTAACAGTGGGCTTTTCGATGTTGGATCATTTGATAACGCTGATCCTCGTGCTGAGTTGATTCGCAAACCTAAGAATCCTAAGGCAATTTTCCGTCAAGAGGCTAGTTTCTCTGTGGGTGGCGATCAATCGCTTAGAGTTGAAAGTGTTCGTGAAGTTCAAACACCAGTGGAAAATACCAGAAATATTAACAGAAATACTACTTTCAACAAAACTGGAGGAAATAATAGTTATAATCCTAATATTAAATCCAATACTACTAAGTTTGAGGAAGAACTAGAACGAGCTAGTTCTAGAGGGCTGAATACTCAGCTATTTGAATCCAGCAAATTGAAGCTCCCAGATGTGATTGATAGTGATGAAGAAGATGAAGAAGATGTTGATGCTAATGACAAAGATTTAGTCTCTAAAGTTAAGGATAATTTTGCTTTCTGAGTTCAACTAACTTGTTTGTACGAGTATGGAAATAATAATTTTTGTTGCACTTTGAGTAGATATCATATCATGGCCTTAATTAAATTCTTATAAAATATAGTAAAGCTTTTCTAATAAGATGAAGACCATACTGATTTTACACAAAATTAAATGAAGTAAAGACTCTTGTACTTCTCGTATTGGTTATGGGGGATCATTGGATTGTTGGGGTTCCATCTGTCACCAATAAGATTTGACAATTTTGCAGCGTATTGAATGGGTGCGGGTACCTTAATAGATCCACTCCAGTTGTAGTACATATAGCAAAGTTTGTAGGTAAGAGCTTGTAATTGTCTCAAGACTTGCTCGGGCATGTTCTCAGGAGGTTCTTCAACGTATTGATTGTCTTTATTTACACAGTACGAGAGGACGAAGTAGTGGGTAGGGGCAGCACTTCCTTGAGTGGTCTTTTGACTGATTAAGTAGAAATCATTTCCACTGGTAACTTCACTATCAATGACAGTTCCTTGTTCAGGATTTGTCAAGTTTCCGTCTCTTTGGAGATTGTCTCCGTTGAAGAACTTGGCAGTCATCCTCTTGTTGACACAGACGAAGATGAATCTTGGTTTCTCAGGCATTCCGAGATTCTTTAGTTCATCAAAAGCTCTTAAGAAGGCTCCAACCTCAGTCTCTTTGAGGGTTTTTCTCTGGGACTCGGAGACACCATCTCTGTAGACGATAATGTTGTGTGGGAAAACTCCATTGATATTTCTGAATTCAGTGATGGACCTCTTCACAGCAGATTGGATACTAACTCCCATTTCTTCACCTAAATGAACATCGACAGTCGACCAATAGCGGGATAAGTGTCTATTGACGGTAGCACAGTAAGCTAGAAGCGAGTCTTTTCTCATGTTGGATCTGTGGAAAACATCGATTCCGACCACCATGGTAGGTCTGTCAGTAAAAGGGAAGTCAGTAAGAGTCCAGGGAGTTCCTCCTACCTTGGCACAAATCTGAATCAAGACTTTGTTGATGATGGAACGCAGATTTTTTCCAGCTAGGATGGTTGAGACGAGGACTACTTGAGAGGGAATGGGGAATTTGGTGAGTAGGAAGTGCTTGCAGTCATCGTAGAATGGAGAGTTCTTTTTCTTTCCTGGGAGAAGGAGAATAACAGCCTGAACATCTTCATTGAGAACTTTTCTGAATTGATCTTCCCAGTCAGAGAATTCTCTTCCATCAATCAAAAACTCTCTAGGCTGGTCCATAGGATAGTTGAATGTGTCAACACACTTCTTGAGAGTATCCATGAAGGTTCTGCAGGCTTCTTGGTCACGGCGACTACAGAAGACGCCAATTTTTGCCAAGCGTGGCTGTTCGAACATTTCGACTTGAATTCGTCGATCAAAGTCGGGAGTATTTTCAACTGAGAATCTGTTATTGGCTCCCATAATCAAATCACCAGCATTGATCTTCAGGGCATCCATTTTCACAGGATTAAGATCGATGTTGATAGCCCACTTTTTCATGATTTCACTGGTTGTGGGGTTCTTGCAAAGCAATTCGAGAAGGTTTCTGGACTCTTCAAGACGCTTTTGGGGATTGGGCTTGATAATTCTGTTCAGATCTTTTTGAAGTTGGAAGTTCTGTCTCATTTCATTGGATTGTCCTGTTAGTACGCACAATTCTGGCATCAAGTGGATAGGAACTCCATCCTTTTTCTTCCTGTGGATTAGGAGGGGTTGCCTTGGCTCATTAAGAGACCTGTTGTATTTTTTGGCGTAGTATTCAGCATAGCTGGTCTCTTCTCCGCCTCTTAGCTGGAATTTGCTTTGAGGGCTGAGTTGGAAATCGATATCATCGATTTTATACATGAGGTTGTTGTATCTAAAGAATTAGGTCAATTTAGTAAATTTCTTACTTGGTCATGACCGTCATTCCGACAATTTCTTCTTTAACCTTTTCTTGATTTCCATTATAACGAGACATTAAACTATCAATAAATTGATAAACTGTAGTTTCTCTCACGACCTTGAAGCAGGAGTCGACATTGATGAGGATATTGTTCTTATACTGGTTCAAACTGGTTTGGTAACCAGGCCATACGGTCAACTGCCATTGATTGAAGTCTTCATGGGCTCTATCATTAAAATATTTTCTTCCGATCTGCTTAAGTTTGAGATGCTGCTGCAAAAGTTTGAAAAATCTTCCCATAAAGACCATGGCCTCCTTTTCTTGAGGTCCCATTTGTAACACACCTGAGGGGACAATCTTGACAACATATTTGACGTTATCAAAGTCAATTTCCTTGACAATCTCGTCGTGTTGTTGAGGGGAGTAGATCGTGAAGTTAAAAGGTTGGTAGGGGGAAAGATCCTTTTCAAGTTCGCTTCTCAGCTTGCTCAAAATTCTCATCAAGAGTCCAATCTGGTTTGAAGGAATTTGAGGTTCAGTATTGATTTTGTACTTGAAAATAGGTGTATCGCACTTGAACCTGAAGTAGTTCGAGCGTACAGGAACTACTTTGCTTTGCACGTTTGATGATTCCATAAGAACCCAGTTGCGATTTTTTCAAAAATTACTTTGCAATTATGAATTTTAGATTTTATTGCGCTTAAATAGCAAAAAAAGATACTTTTGGTTTTACATAGAGGATCATGAAGTATGAATCTCAAAATGACTTGCAAACTTGTTAAAGTCAAACTCGTTGGGATTATGATTGAACTTGTATACGAAATCATGATAGAGATCAGGGGTCAGGAGAAGCCTCTTAGTAGTTTCAAAAATGTACTGAGCTTCCTGCTTATTCAATTTAAAATCAATGATGTCTCCTCTAAGGAGTGCAAGACCTAGAATCTAAGCAACTGAATGAGTGAATTAACCTTTATGGAACAATAATTCATCGAACATTGTCATGACAAAATATGGCTGAGCGTTTACTCCGAATTTCTTGTAATCCTCCAGGTAAGTATACATCTTTATAATGTTATTCCAACTGAAAATTGTTTCCTTACAAAAGTTTTAGACTGATTTTGTCCCAATAACATGAAGTGACCACCTCTCCTTTTAATAGGAACCAAGAACATTGGCGATTCTAGTCCACTAGAAATTGATAAGCAATTCGAGACATATTACTTCTTTCTTAAGAATTCGTACTCTTGTTTATCTAAAGATGCTGAGATATTTTCACTTCTGGGCTTGTGGTATTCATCCCAAATATCTCTGATTCTCTGAGGAGGTTCTCTCTCGAATAAGGTGAGCTTTACTATCTCTCTAAGTTTTCTGGGGCATGGATATGTGAAGGCAAAGCCTCTGGTTGACTTATAGAATAATTTATTCATTTAAGGTACTTTTTTAAAAGATACAAAGAAAATCAAGATACATAGCCCAAAGTATCCGAAGTTCTGATACACAATTTGGTAAAAATGCTCGATCAAGTAATCTTCATACAAAGTAAAGTTAATAAACGGATGGACAAAGCTATGCAGTTAGTTATGGAGTGTTGATTATACCAAAGCCTTGGGAATATAAATATTATAGGTAAATTTTCTCTTGGGATATTATCTCACTACGATCAATGGGACAATGCACCAGTTTAAGAGAGCATTGCTCACACACATTCGCATGATTACAGGGCTTTAGTAGGATGCAGGCATTATACTCTTTACAGATGATGCACTTTTTCGAGTCCTCAAGGTCTCTAGTCAGCTCCTGAATTTTCTAGGAATTTATCACAAATGAGGGTTTTTTTACTTCGGCTTTCATTTTTGAAATATTGGCTAGTGTCTTCATGCAGGTTTCTTCGATTTGTGCTAGGCTAGAAAAGTTCATATTTCTAATACTTGTATCCAATCCCTTGTACACATCTAATTTTGCAAGAGCATCTTCGTGCTTTTTTTGAAGTCTTTCAAGCATTTCTTGCTTGTCTTCAAGTTCAATTTTGAGCTCATTGTACTGAGTCTGAAGCTTATGGTTTTTAGCATGAAAATGCTTTATCCTCTCTTTATAACTCTCGATGAGCTCTTCATGAGTGTCACAGGAGATTACCCTTGATTGTAATTCAGAATTTATGCAGAGTTGCTTTCTGAGAAGCTTGATAAGAGTAACCGTACGCTTAATCATTTGTCTGTAGAGCATCTCGAAGATAAACTCTTTACTCCTATTACCAAAGATCCTTTCGTAAAGTTGTTCCTCTAGAATAAGCTTATGCCTTATTTCATCTGAAGACTCGAGATTTCTAATATTGGTTATTATAGTATCCTCATCGTCACTGTCTAAGAAGCCAGTTGGAAGTGGGTTTCTTTCATCTTCGTGACTCTAAGGGAAATTAGCTTGTTCAAAAATGAAATAATAACGAAATATGTTTGAAAAAAAGAGTACATACCTCGCTTTTAACGAATTCTTCGAATTCAGACAAGTATGAATTTTGTATGGCATTTTCTAAGTCTTTCATTATCGCCTCCATACTCTTAGGAGAAAACTGTTGATTGTCTAAAGTTGCCATTTACTAATCGAGTTTTATTTAAATCACAAACGATTCCAATAAAACATATATAGGACTATGCAAAACTTGACGTTTAAGGTCTGATGAGGTTTTCGATTCTGTCCAAGCTGGGCAATTTGTTAACTTCACCTCCTTGGGCAACGAAGGTTGGCTTGGTGGCGAGGATTCTAGCGACGGCCTATTTAAATTAGTTTTTTTAAAAAGAGAAATTATACGCTGTTGATTTGTTCAGAGGTGACCTTGTCAATGTTGCTGCAGTAGTCTTGGAAGCTCAATTTACCGTAGGTCTTGATCTATAATAGTTAGAATGGTGTTATTGAGATTTATACATTCTTGACGGCTTCTTCCAATCTATCCTTTTGTCTTTCGAGGGCCATCAAGATGTGTGATTTAGTAATGTTCTTGGCTCTTTCCAATTCTTGGGCATCAATAGGGTTGGTCAAGGCCTTCAATTCACCAGTCAAGGCTTGGAGGAGGTCGTTACCCTGAAGGAATTAATAATGAAATAGGAAATATACATTGCTGGCAGGACCGGTGATGGTCAAACCGAAGAGACCAGAGTCGGAGAAGTTGAAGTTAATGGCTTG
>Ga0065720_1019007_pt1 | contig 45797 bp, 26 predicted proteins | sample Thericmetagenome_FD_59107 | JGI IMG/M metagenome (GOLD analysis project Ga0065720, IMG submission 59107) | Thermophilic microbial communities from the Joint Bioenergy Institute, California, USA of rice/straw/compost enrichment - eDNA_2 v2... | ecosystem: Engineered > Solid waste > Grass >... | reverse complement strand
GTGTTGTGCTGCTGATCCGGGCCAAGCGCGAATCGACAAAACAAACCAAGCCTGGGGGAGAGTCATGACGAAAGCGGAGCCTGTTGTTGGTGGCAACCGTAAAGCCATGCTGTGGCTGGTGCGTATGTGGCGCCACATCACATGCTTGGGCACGGTCTCACGGGGCTCCCTGGCGACATTGAAAAGTTCGACTAAGGACTAAAGTGAAGTCTTGGATGCTTTCATATGAAATCTTCAGCTTCTTAGGGATCAAACCTCGCGTTTAACTTATCTGTCTGACAATGAATCTCATAAGAGCACAGCTTGTACCCCTTCTACGACAGTGACTCGAGGAAAACACTTCTCCCAACTCCTAATGTTTTAACGACTTTCTTTGGCTTTCGGAACCCCTCCTAACCTCAGCTATTTCATTTACTTCCTCATGAACCCCCCCCCCTATATGAAAAATCATATGATTATAGGGTTCAGCGTTTGTTGCGTAGGAAATACCAAACCCTTTACTTCCCCCTCCCCTCCAAAATCTCCCTCTCCGCTTCCCCCGCCGCAGCAGTGATATCCTCCAAATCCGGCTCACGGCTGGCCATTCTTCTACTGCTCTGTCGTTCTTGTCCATTCATCTTCCCACTGCGCTCTTGTGTCTTTGTGCTCGTTGTAGGAATTTTGCCCACTTCCTGGCCATGATGAACATCAATAATTTCCGCTTCGGCAGCTCTCGCGGCAGCAGTAATGTCGTAGAGGTCGGGCTCTTGGCCTGAGTTTCCGGGCCGGGTTGACATGACTTTTGCTTTAGTTATTGATAAGTGTATGACCGGTCTGACCGGTTGTTGTTGAGCTCAGTTCTGGCTGAGGGTGAGTGGGTGATATATAGTTATCAGGAGCAAGGAGTAGAGCAAGGGGTGAATGGCCTGACAGGCAGACAGTCCCCGCTTAAACGGAGCAAGGGGAGCTGCTCCTGCATCCTCGCCACCCTGCGAGGACGCGTCACCTTGGAAACCCTCAAGGATGTTACGGATTCATATCAAGAGTGTTATAAACATAACCTTTAAACGAGCAGCTCTCTGCTGTTGATTTGTCATTATGCACTTGTCCAATTCGATCTTTACCATCAAATCCCCTGTTCTATGTACTATCCCATCCAAACTGTACGTAGTTTATCCAAACCTGTTGTAATGTTATCCAAGTCATAAAAATCGCAAGAGATAACCTTAATTAAGGCAATGAAGGCGATCGACTGAACCATTACTCACCCGGGGTGTTATCCGCTGTTGTGCATCCAAAAATAGACCCTGAAAACGACCTTTTTGCGTACCTTTTGCTGCGCACCCGAAGCCCAAAGGTCCCGCTCTTTCCAGCCAGCCCTCATCTAACAACTTTCCGTCATAGTCGTATCCAAATCCTTCCCTCGGTCTTCCTTCTGAGACTGCTATTTGCTATCCTCATCCGTCTTGACGTCCCCATCCTTATTATTCGATTCCCCTTTCCCACTTTCTTTACTCTCCTTGCAGCCAGCCCTCTCTTTCTCCTCCCGTTCCCTCAACCTCCTTTCCGCCTCCTCGGCCCGTTTTGTCGCCTCCGCCACCTCCCTCTGCAGCTGCTTAATATACTCAATCGCCATCTCAACCGTACTCGCCTTACTAATCGGTACCCCGCCACTATTCTTCCTTTGCTGCCCTTGCCCCTGCCCACCTTCACTACTATTATTCCCTCCTCCCTCCCCTTCAGAAGACTCCTTCAGCTGTTGCTGAAGAAAAGTCTTCTTCGGTAACAACGATGCAATCTCCTGCAACGCAGAATTTATCCTATTCCTTCTCCCCTGCTCAGCCAGCTTATGCGACGTCCTCTTTTGCGTGAGATTCGCGCTGAGTTCACTCGGATATGAAACCCCCGGTAAGTGATTCCCCTCCAATATCCTCTGATAATTCGATTTCGAAGCCAATATTCGTGATGCCTCCTCCTCGTCGATAACATCCTGCCCGCCGCCAGGGATCAGGGGCTTGATGTTAGGCGAGATTTTTGGGCGTAGCGCAGGGGATATTGTCGCACCGGCGGGGATGGAGCTGACGCTGGGGCGTTTCTTACTGTTGCGGGGCACGATCTGAGGCGTGGTTTTGCGGGAGTCGAGGCCGGAGTTCATGGCGGGGATTTGTGGGCTTGGAGTGGCGGAGGAGACGGCTGTTGGGGGGATCCGGAGAGAAGGCGACGGGAGAGGGACAAGAGCTGGGGTTTTCGAGAACGGACCGCTATCTTTGGGCGGCTGTTTGGGTGTCGGTTGCGTGGATGTTGACTCCACGGGTTGGCTGGTGCTCGGGGTTGGGACGATGGTTGAGTGGCCGAAGCTTGCTGACTCTGGCAGCGAGAAAGCCTCGATGTGGTCGTTATCCACAGCGCCATGACTACCTGCCTTGACCCCTGAGCTCCGAGTCCCCGGCGAATTCAACTTCATTAACGACGCCGGAGTAGCAGGCGAGGCCACACCTTGCCTAGGCTGCAAGCTCCCCAACACACCCCCAGCACCACCTTGCGGAGCAAGGAAAGGAGATGGCTTAGCTGACCTTGACCTGGGCAATGGCGGTGGTGGCATCTCCGACGTAACAGAATCAGGCATGGCCTCGGGGGAGGTCGACCCGTTCTCTGAGTCCGTAATGCCACCTACCGAAGCCGTAGACGAGGATGAACTCGCCGTCGGCATCATAGGTGTGGGTAGCAGTAGCTGCTGGTTGTCTTGATTGTTGCTATTCTCCACGCCCTCGGCTATCTCGCTCAAAGCCTGAGCACTCAGACTCGGGGTGGTGGCAGTCTTCCTCCGCACGTGCTTCGAGATGGGAGACTGCTTGATGCCGGCAGCGCCAGACTTAGCCCGGGCTTTGGCTGCGTTCTTGCGCATCTTCTTAGCTAAGTCGCCTGGCGGCTGGTTTTGCGCTGCAGCCATAGTCGAGTCGAGGTCCATCTCGATCGGCGAGTCGTTCATCGTCTGCCTCTGGTCGAAGACATTCAGGCAATCGTTCTGCGCGTGCAGAGCTGGAGACGTTAAGGGGCTGAAGCACATCGTCCCCGTCACATTGAACTGTGACTCGATGGAGAAATTGGCATCGAGCGGCGTGACGGCTGGAGAGACCAATGGCGTAAACGAGACCTGGAGACGGTCAGTAAGATGCTCACTTCCCCGGTGATGATAATGGTGAACATTGTCAAGGGGTCGACGAACATCCGACTGATCAGTCAAACTCTGGAAGCTCACGGACTGGCGTTGTTGATGATGATGATGATGATGATGATGATGATGCTGCTCGGTTGCGTTTGACTGCCCTAGGAACTGCGAAGCCCCAGGTTGCATCTCGAAGCTCTGCGGTGTTGGAGGGATGATGCCGGCCTGTTGCCGGGCAAAGAGAGCAGCGGCTTGCTGCTGCTGTTCCAACTGCCTTTGCTGGTGCCTCAGCTTCTCCTGCTGCAGGAACTGGATCTGCGCATCAATGCTATCCACAACAGCACCGCTCGGGGTAGGCGGAGGCATCATCGACGCCGGGATGGACCCGAATGGAGGGGCCGTGGTCGCTATGGACTGCACGGGGCCCATCGCAGGTGACACGAGCACTGCGGCCGCGGCCGCGGCTGCCTGAGCGGCATCCGTACCGCTCATCGTCAAGTCTAGGGGTTCAGGCGCATGGGCCGAAAGCATCGGGGCTGTTGCGACGGTCGTCGGGAAGTCCTGGAAATCGTAGTTCATGCCGTCGGCCAGGTTGCCCATAGCTGCGTCCATGTTCATGTTGTTCAGGAATTGTTGGAGGGCGTCGTCCGTAACCGTGGCGCCATGACGGTCGCCGACGGCCCACGAGGTCGATGGGTCCATCGTTGGACAGACAGCCGGTTGAACGGAGGAGTGGTGATGTATGTGCGACTGTTGATTGCTAGCACTCGGGGTCTGTCTCGATCTTTATCTCACTTCTTGTCCGTTTCTTTTATGTACTGAAGCAAGATCTTGTGCTACAGTCTCTAGCACCAATTGACCAGAGACCGTCCTGTTTCGTCAGCTTGACAGTGGGTTGTCCCGATCGAACACGAGCCGTCCGGCGATAAGTGTTGTTACGATTTGCGATGGCGACGGTCTCCCCTCTTTCTCGATTCCAGTCGATCCGCGAAGCCCACTTCCGCGGGCTAAAGGGCACTTGAAAAGCGCCCCTGCGGTTTAGGGGGTGACGTGGCAATGGCAGGGTCGTTGGCCCTTTGATGACGGCGTCAGGAGAGCGCTCTCTTGGTTTGACTCGCTATTGGGACTGACGATAAACTGTTACGAGGGAGCTGCCGTCCCTCTTGATCTCCCTCGATCACCAGAGAGGGCCGCGACTGGACCCTGGGGTGGATGGAAAGCGGGCGACCCTCCATTCGATAAAAAACTGTCCAATCCCATCCCAACATCCGTGGATTTGGTGGGGCATCCAAGCATTCCGCTGCTGCAGGAAGCGAGAGCGAAAATCCAGGCCCTCCCTCGCTGTGTGCGGGCTACCCACGTCCACACCACGCGCGCTGCTGCTGCTGTCGCTGCCGGTCTGCATGGAACTGCAACTCTTGTTAGGACAGAACCTTGCTGAGCAAGTCCCTGGGCTCCCGGCCCCGCGGCACCGCCACGTTCTCGTGAGTCAGCCAAGTTCACAGGCGAGACCCCCCCAGTCAGCGGAAAACGCAAACAGAACGTGTGGAATCAATTATGGCAGGAAAATTCCACCAAGGTTGCATTGCCCTGCTGCAGGTAGGAAAAGGTCTGCACGGAAGATTCAGGTACTAACGGGAACCAACAAACGTGTTGATCGTTGAGAACAGGTAATGGTTATTGGAGCAGCAGCGATTCTTGTTAAAGAACTCCGTCCCAGGCGACGGAGGCACATTAATGCAAGTTTTCGCTTTCACCTTTTACACTTGACCATACCCGGTGGAAGATTTGGGGTCCCGTCTGTTCTCCCATAGACGAACCACTGAGGGCCGGGCTAGGACTTCAGGCCAGTGACGACCGGGGAATCCCCGGTGCTGTATGCTGTGATTTTTATAAGGCTTACCCACTTAACAATGCTATGTTTTCGAAGAGATGAGTGTATGAATGGATTTCAATTTGGCTCATTTCTGGTCCGTACCCGCGGTTGCTAGACAGGAGACAGTAGGTTGAAGTCACTTGACAACTTTGCCAAGGCGGACAAGAGCCAAGACTCTCCAGAGTCGACTACGGCGTCATAACAAGAATTTCCAGGGCTTCTTTGACTTACCAAGATGCACCGAGATCGGGAGTCCAAGACGCAGGCCGTTTGCTGAGTCACAGACCAGGAAACTTTGCTCAGAGACTTTGGATCGATATAGAGATACCAACATGCATACAATCCCACGTTGCAATCACAACAGCCACCCAAGCATATGAAAAACAACAATAATATACAAGAGCCCTGCCCGTATATACCTATGTACGTCTTTAAACACAAAGGTGGTACTAGTACACCTGCCCTACCCCCTCTTACATATCTACTACCCCTATACCCGGACCAACGAGCCCAAGGCTAGCTGGTAACACTATTACTCCAGCGATACGATACCTTCAACTACCAAATAGCAAAAGAAACGAAAAGGAACGCTGGTATCGGCAAGAGAAATGTATCCAAAAATAAGAGCGAAGATGTAAACAAAGATGGTGGTAGTGATGATGACAGCAAGATGCCGAATAAAAACCAGCATTTCTTGATGTATGACCGATCCCGGGCCGCCAAAACTCAAACCAAGAAGCGAAAACAACCAGATCGACAGACCCCAAAACTAGCTTCAGCTAGCATTCAAATTCAACCAACTCATATCATCCCTCACCGGCTCCTGCATATTCCTTCTTGGTTGGGTCCCTCCTTGCTGCAGTGTCTGCTGCGCCCTCGCCGCAGACGCAGGCGCCAGCGGCGTCGGATACCCACCAAATCCCATATATGGCCTACCGTCGCCCCATGGCTTGTTACTATCTCTGCTGTTGGAGGCACTCGAGCTGGTCGCAGTCGGGTCCCACGCCTCAGCGACCGACTCGGGGATGCCGCTGGAGTATTGGGAAGCTGAACCGTAGGTCATCGCGCTCACTGGACGGGGTTCTTCGAGACCTAGGACTGCGAGGCCGCTAGTGGTATTGCCATTAGTTGTGGTGTTGGATGGGCCGCCTTCGATCTTAACGCTCATCCCCTCGTGCAATGGCGACTCAGGCACCTCGATCGTCGGGCTCTGGGTACGCACGCGGCTGAAGGACATGCGCGGATGGTCGCGGTTGGTGAAGACCTGCAGTGGAGGCACGGTCGCGCTGTCGCGGGTCATGCGGTGTGGGTCGGAGTAGTGCGACGAGCCGGACTCGGAGTGGAAGGTGGTCGGGCGGGAAATGTTGCTGGGGGTCAGACCAGCCGGACCGTTGGGGTTCGGGGTGAGGTTGGCGTCCTTGTTGCCGCTGCCGAAGCCGAGGATGTTTAATGCTGAGCCACCGGACCAGTAGCGGTTCCAGCCGGAGCTGCGACGAGTCGCGTCATCGGCGACAACACCAGTCAGGTTGCGGGGGCGAGGCTCAGGGCCGTTGCTAGCAGGGGTCGAGGAGCCAGAGGTATCGTCGCGGGGTGGTCTCGGCGGGAACTGAGTCGAGGACATGGACTGTACCTCATGCAGGATGGGCTTGCTGATTGCAGCCTTAAAGTCCTTGAACGTGCTGGTCGAGGACTTGCGACGGCTGCTACTGCTCCCCTTGCGGCCCAAGCGGAGAGGGGGTAGACGCGGCTTTGAGGGCTCGGCGTGGCCCATGAGAATTGCCATCGACGAGAACGAGTTCTGCGAGTCGTTGTACTGGCGACCCCCGCGATACACTGTCCCAGCGTTATATGTGTCCTTTGAGAATCCCACGCCATCCTTCTCGTTTGATGCCTCCCCGCTCGTCCTACGAATATAGCTCTCCCGCAGCTTCTTCCTCCGCAGAACGAAGTAAATAGCGGCAAGAATTGCCGCGAGACCAAAGAATCCACCAAGAACAGCACCCAAAACCGTGTTGACTGAAGGGCCCTTGCCGTCACCTGAGAGAGTTTGCACCCGCACATCAGGAGTTGAGGTCGCTGTCTCCGCCGCTGTGGTGGCTGTAACCAAGCCTGTAGGCGATGCTGTGCTCGACACCGAGGTCGCAAGAGTGGATACTGTGGCAGCAGTGGTCTTCGTCGTCGACACTGTCGAGCTTGTTGTGTCAGAGGACAGAAGGCGGAACTGTCCCAACTTCTGATTCGCATCCTGCCAGCTGTTTTGCTTCGCGTCGAACATGCAAAGCACATCATCCTCGTTACCTCCAGCAATCACAATCATCCCATCCGGACCCTGGGCAAGCGCATAATTACTCCTCGTAGTCGTCGGAGCTAGTGTCGAGTTATACGCGGGCCAATTCTGCAGTGTTAGAGGCTCCGCCCTTCTGGCCATCCTCCTTGATGACCTCCTCCGTACTGGCACCGAGTTAATGACCGGTTGCCCGGGAGCGGTGTACAGGATATGCCGCTGAACCAGGTTAGGAGAAACGCTCGCGTCGAAGGTGATGAGGTTTTTTGACCCATCGTCGCCCGTCAGGAGCGCACCCTGAATTGCGGACGTGTCCTTGGGCAGCGGTGCCAGGAGCGTAGCCCCTGAATCCTGCCAGACTCCGGTCTCACCATTAAATAGCATCACTTGGGTATTCCAGGTGCTGCCGCCTACCAGAACAGCCTCGTAAGTAGACCACGGAAGCAGGATCGGCTTGCTCGACGGAGGAGCAATAGCACCATCGTGAGCAAGTGCCGTATACGGTGCCGACGCGCGAATGGTGTATGTTTGCGAAGACGGGTTTGTGGTCAAATCTTGAGAGCCGCCATAAACCAGGATCGAGTCGGTCGCGTTTAAGTAGACAGCGGCATGCCCTTGCCGTTGATGTGTCACCTTCCCATCCTCCGGCAGCTTAATAGTCTCCCATGTACCCGTAGAATACGTGAACTTTTGCAGTCCATGATAATCCTCCGAGGTTCCTATACCACCAACAACCCAGAATGACGATGTTTCTGAGACACCCGTGTGAGCACCCACGCAAACACCACCCGTCACTTTCTCACCATGCGGCAACGTCTTCCATTCCGCCCCTGGCTCCAAACGCAGTGACTGAAAAGCGTCAGGAGTATAGACGTATAGTGTGTTGTTGAAAATGACCGAACACGCGTTATTCAACGCAACCTTCGGCTTGGGAAGTGGCATTGTTGATTAACTCGGCCGCCAGCTGATCCAGAATACAAAACCTGGGCGGCCAATCTCCTACAGCCAAGAAGAAAGCCTCAACGAAGGGTCGCGTTCAAAAAGACATGTCGAAGCACACGGATTGGTCGCTCGTAAGTTCAGTCCAGACTGAGGATTGACAATCGGGTCGTCCAAACAGAGCGCCAGGCGATCCAATTGCTGAGAAAAGGGATTGAAAAGAGGGAAAGCTTCGAATTAGCAGTACGCACGAGTGCTGAGCGAAGGGAAAGCGGGAGCAAATGCACAACGTCGATCTGGAAGCTCGAGGACCGGCCCCTGTGTTTGGATCAGAGAAGGGAGATCGACGGAACAAACGCCGGGTTGTGTTTCCGCAAAGCAAACAGGCAAAACAAGCTGCAGAGGCAGCTGTTGGTGGTGGTGATCAAAACACAAAAATCCGCTGTTCTGAAGTGTTCGGCGTCGCAGGATGCCCGCGGGTGACGTGAATGGGGGTTTCTCTGTTGTAGAAGTGTTTGATGGATGGCATGTAACCGTCTACCCTCCTGCAAGCCCCTGAACACGGGTATCAGTCCACACGGCGCGGAGAATAGACTATGCCAGCGGTGTGTCGTGGTCAAAAACAGAAGAGAAAAGGATCGAATGCCGGTGCCTATGGCGCGGGTGAGAAAATGTGAGGATAGTAGAGTAGTACAGAAAGGAAGAGAGCGAAAAGGTAAGAAAGCGAAAGGCTAAGTGAAAATGATGGTAGGGTAAAGAACAAAGCGTGGAGGGCGAAATGGAACGTTGGAAGGCTAGAAAGTTTGGAACAGCACTGTCGTTCCCTTCTCTCCCGCGTTTCCTTTGACGAAAAGTTCAAGCAGCAGCTGCCCGAGCTGACACCACCAGAAAGAGGGGAAGGGCACGAGCGAGCAAAGCGCAGGCGGCGCAGAGCGAACAAGACATCGGGCAACCGACGACAGGGGTCCGTGATCCAAGAGGACGAGGGTCGATGAACCAAACAGGAATGGGCAGAGGGTCAGACAAGGGGTACGGGCCAGGGCTTGTAGCGGGTGCCCAGGATGGAGGGCGCCCTCGCCGAGCACTGGAGCCCTGGACAGCTTTGGGCTGGGAACACCACAGGCCCTAGTCGAATCAGGAACGTCAACGCAACGTCAACGGCCATGACCAGGGTCCTCCCTGCCGCATGTTCAAAACTTCATGCGAGCAACCTCCTGCTCGCATCGTTTGGCAACCGTCCGGCGAGGTATCCCCGACTCCGAGTGACATCGCAGCAACCTTGCTCGCAGATATTGGACTGATATCTCCTTCAAAAAGGGGGCTTGGACGCAACGCCAGAAAATTGCTGAGCAGCAGCTTGCTGGAACCCAGTTCCTCCGAATACGACAACGACATGCTGCTCTCGAACTGCCGGGTTGAGAGCAGATATCCGTCCGCTGTGCTTGCAGGTGTAACCACTTTAAGGGATGTTCGGTGCTTCCTGTGAAAGAGGCACTGCTGCCATCGCCGAGTTTGGGTTCCCGGTCTAGATGATATAACAGGATCTTCGCAAATTGCGAGTCGGGCCTCGATTCCGCCAACAGCATCAAGCTGTCAATGCCGCTTTTGAACAGCACAACCTGGAACACTAACCTTTGGCCAACGCGGCCCTGCAATACCTACATAAAGAGCAAGTTAGAGCAAAAGGACACACTGACACAGAAAATCAAATCAGCGAAACATCACTGGACATCAGCCAACCACATACCAAAAGTGCATTTCGGGATTTCGCTACCACATTTCCAAGCCGCAGAAGAAAGAAGCTCCGGTTCCTTTCACCTCGTCGATGCGACCTTCTGCCCTCAAAAAGTGAGGGAGACAACAGCGACGAGGGAACATGGAGTCGGGTCGAATCGAACCCTTGCGCTGCATTTTCTTGAAACACTAGGCTGCCGAGAGCATACCGCGCACTAACCCAAAGGGGACAGAAGATCCCCTGTCCTAACTCCTGTTTACAATGCCTGGAGCGCCAAGACCAGGTCTCCCCACCATTGCCCCACCCACATGGCTAGTAAGGGCCCCGCGCCAATTGCAACGGCGAAGGCATTGGATTGGATACAGGCTGAGAAACTGGAAACTGGCTCACTATCAGCCTTCACCACCGCTAGCCAGAGAGCTGCTTTTTGTGGATTGATGGATTTCACAGCCTGTGCTTCGGCCATCTGTTTGCGAAAGCTTGGAAGCTTCCGCAGTCGAATTTCATGCTATCCTTTGCTTGATGCCAACGTCTGTGTGGATGCCCTACACGTTCATTAAACCCACATCAACCCAGCATCCAACCCCCTAGAATTAAAACATTCCTCCACTTTCCATGGAATTTATCGAAGCCCGGCTATAGCTTCCTCCAGAGTTGAACTCTGGTGAGGCGGCCGTCTCGATCTTCCTGTCCTCAGGTTGACGACGATAACAGAGACGCGCATAAACATCTACTCCCAGCAGCCTACTTGGGCCAAGCAGGCCCGCAAACTTGACCTCCATAGGCCAAGCAAGAAAAGGGGCAGACGCTCGCGAACCATTGAGTATTTTCGGCCGTTTAACAAGGCCTGGTGGCACCAATAAGTTAGCTTCTATGAGTTCTATGGTGAGCGTTCAAAGCAAGCTATGCCAACGCCGCCGCCAAAGAACGGCGACCCTATCACTATCCCCTTACCCAGCTTAAACTTCTCTCGTCTGCGCAATCAAGATCCACAGCAAAACAACAATAGTATTCAGCTACGAGGATGCTCTATGACCCTGGTGACAGATACCCCCAAACCCCTCTCTCGCGACACTTTTGCCTGAACATGTCATTACTGAAATCGCTGGAGTTAGAAGATGAGAAAGTTTACCTTGGCGTTCGCTGCGGTCAGCTGGCGGCACAGTTGTTGACTGTGACAAGCTGCAAGCAGCCTTTTAGCCGCTGCGCGTGCCGATCCGGTACGGGAAAAGAATAGCTGCAGCAGCGTGCCTGCGGTGCTGTGCCCCAGAACGGCGCTGCGGGGGATGCGGCGCATGAGAGGGATAGAGGTCATCATTCTATTAAATCAGTAGCACTAAGCCACTAACAACAGACATATCACGAGGATGACAATACCATTGTCGATACGGAGGAACTCTCCCATCCGACGTATCTTTGTCTATCACACTATGACTGAGCAATATCCTATCCAACTTCCTCATCAAGCTCAACGTAAGCTTTTCTCTCGTCATTGGTGCTCCGAGCTTATGAGCCCTCTCGATAGGTCACCTCCCGGCGCCAATGAGAGTTCACTCTTGCAGACGTTAAAATAAGACTCGTCTGCTGGCCAAACATCTTTCAAAGCTCAGCCCATCCCAAATTGGCCAATGCCCGTTCAGCGGAAATGCAAAATGCAAAATTTCGTAAAAACATGGGCATAAGATCAGATCCCGATTACCCAACCTGTCCGTGATGCAGTTCAAGTGCCGCTTAGCCAATCGATACGGTGGAGGGTGAGAGGCCTGAGGCTTACACGCGAACTCTTCAGCTTGAGTATGGCTGCCTCTTTAAGCGCCCGACTTCCCAGATGAGGAATGACGACGTAGAGGGTAATTTAGGTATGAAAGTCAGGATTGCGCAGTAAAAATCGTTTTACATGTGCACAATGCGCTGAGATCGATTAGCAAAGGCCCAGTCGCACTCGGCTCGAAGGCATATGGGTATCTGCAGCTTTGTCGATCATCACGGAGGTTTTCGTTTTCACTTTGTCGACGTCAGAGAGACTTCGGCCTTGCAAATTGCAATAATTTTCAAGGGTCATAATTGATTGAAAAGTCAATAGCTTGAATTGAAATCTTATATATTGAAACCATCCTTCTACGTTCTAGCTTGCAGTTTGGGACAGAATAAGGTCCGGGTCCTGGGACGCCCAGGTTAAAAAAAAAAAAAAACCACTAATCCAATGCTCTGAACGTCCGTAGCCATCACAAAAACAGCCCAAAACACATCAGCGCCGGGATGTGATCTTCCTAGAGTCTCGTGTCCGTGATTTTTTTTGGTCAAAGGGCAGTAGTATTGACATGGCAACCCGTAAACTCCTTAACCATCACCAGCCATGAGCACAAGCACATCTCACCAGAAGACCAAGGGACCCAAACTGCTGATAAACCCAAACAAACCCGTCAAATCCATCCCAGCTTGTTCCCCCCAACCCATATACTCTCCAAGTAGAAAGTTTCGCTCTAAAGTACACTGTCATAATGCTAAGCCAGCTCACCACTGCTCCTAAAGGTCCTACCCTTTCCCCCAAGTGAATCAAAGTCCTTTTGTATGAAAAGGTCCTCCCATAAAAACACAATATAAGAATCTCAATCCGCTCCCAAAGCAAAAGCCACACGCACACGACTCCCATTTTGCCTTCCTGATGTATGCTGATGATAGAAGGGAAGAAAACGCTCTTGGTATCAGTCTAAAAGCAAACTCATCCTCCTTGCCATGCCGGTCCCCTGAAAAAGGTTATTCCTCGTCTCTGATCACATTCAACAAGAGCCATGCCTGCTTCACAGAACCACTCTCCCACCCACCCATCCGTCCTTCCGCCCATCCATTTTCCACCACTTAGTTTTTGGTTTGGTTTCGCTGTATACATTTGGTTTTGGTTTTCCGCATTTTATTTGTTTGGTTTTTATTTCTGTATGTTGGTTTGGTTTAGAGTTCCCCCACTTCCTCACAAATATGAACAATAGCAACCAATCCATCATTCCACTGATGCGTCCATGACACTTGCTAGCTTCGTGAAATCGAATGCGCTGAAAGTTCCTGAAAGCATCCCGCTTATCTGCTATTGCCTTTTCATGCTGTGATGATGTTGTAGTGTCAAGATCCTTTCAGCTTCACACCTGAGGTTGGCTAATGAACGCCTCAGGCGGAACATTAGCCTTCTGCTGTTCAAAGGACTGCAGCGCAAGTTCCAGGTTCCAGTTCGCGGCGCCCGTCAAGCACATCTGCGAGTACTCCACATTCATGCCAGTGCGCCGGGACACCTCAGCAATAAGCTGCGCCTTGGTGGCATCATCCGGTTCGTTGCCCATAACTGGCGGCACGGGAGCAACAGCGGGTGTTGCAGTAGGTATGGGCACAGCTCCCGGCATAGGCGCCGCCACGGCCGGAGGGGGGACCGTACCGACTTGCGGTGCAGGCTGCGGCTTCCAAGTGTGCAGCGTGAGCTGATCGCTCAGGACACGGTAAGGGTGCGGAGCACCAGGCTTGCTAGGGCCGAGAATGAAGCAGCGCGAGAAGGTGCGCGTGCCGTAGAGGTTCTGCGAAATGTCTGCCTCTTCGCACTGGCCGTTGACGTTGATCATCAGACCCATGGCGTAGGGAGCCATGCCAGTCGGGTCGGCGAGGTGTGGGAAGGTGTGGCAGTCGATGAGCCACTGGCTGGTTTGATCGAGGCTGGGATGCCGAGTGGCAGGGAGCACCTTCCAGAGATCGGCGATAAGATTACTACCAACGAAGAGACGCTGCAGGGTAGAAGGATGCCGCGGGCTAAGGATGTTGAGGTTTCTCGAGAATTTAGAACATGAAGATGATGCAGGATCTTGGGGTGAGTCCGTAGCAAAGACAACAGAGAAAGTGGTCTCCGAGTCGTAGAACTGAGGGATCAGGGTCAGTCTGTCATGATCCCAGAGCTGGAAGAACGCCTGGAGGAAAGTGCTGGCCACATTGTTTTCACCATCCCTGACGTTTGACGGCAGCTGCGGAAGGGGTGTTGGGAACGAGGACTTGAGCGACTCAGCCGCCTCTTGGGGGGTTCGGATTTGCTGTCCATCCAGAATCTGGAGAGATGGGAACCACTTCTTAATTTCTGTGGCATAGTTCGGGAGAGTTGTGACCGGGTTTCCAGTGAGATGAAGCTCCTCGAGGAATCGGAAGTCCTGTTGCCACTTGGAGATCTTAGAGAGGTTCTCTAAATTATTTCCGCTAAGGTCGAGACGACGAAGACGAGGCAGAGTTACTGCCAAGGAGTAGACCTGGCCGACATCGAGGATATCATTACGAGCGAGTGATACGGCCTGGATTGCCTCGTTCTTCTGCTCGGGGTCCTTATACTCGTTGCTAACAAGATGCATCAGGGCTTTGAAGGATTTCTCAGCAAGGGACTGATTGTTAAAGGAGCCCAGGCTACTCAGAGTCTCGTCTGTTCCCAAGGCCGACAAATCCAGGAGCTTCTGCTCAGCATTGTACCTCCTAGCCAGACAAGAGGTGAGTTTCTGCTTTGTCTCCTGAGCTGCCTGGGACAGTTTGCTTTGTGATGACAGTGCTGGCATTGGCTCGTTTGTCTCCTCAATGGTCAAGGTAGCACCAGCGTAGGTGAAGCCGTTGAGCCTTAGGAGATGCTGCGCGTCGTCTTTGTTGACTTTCAGCCAGACATAGTCGCCGTCGATGATGCCCTGCGAAAAGTTAGTATGGATATTGATAACACATATTTTCTAACGTATCACTGTACCCTTCCAAGTGTAATCTTTTCCTTAGATTTGCGCTCCAGGAAGTCGAGCAGTGAGCGCAAACCACCATCTGGATTACTTGCAGCTTTGCTGTTCTTCAGACCGAGGATTTTTATGACAGTCTTGTTGGGTTGCGTCTTGGCGCCATTGCTGCCAACTGCAAGCTCGGTGGCATAGTTCCGAATGTTCTGAGCCATTCTTGACGTCGCCCTGCCACCGCGACCTGCACGAGCCCCGCGGCCGGACGAACCGGAACCTCGTTTGCTTGTGTCAGCAGGTGGTCCGCCCATAGCAATATCGCCATCGATGTCAGTCTTCGGAGCGGGCCGATGCTTAGAGATGCCTCCTCCACGAGTAGGACGCAGGGCTGTTTTTTGCGCAGAGCCACCACGACGAGGTCCAGTTGGGGGCGCCATAGTCGTGTTGTATTCTCAAGTAGGAAAAAAATGGTAGTATGAGCTTGCGCAAGAAGTCGCGTCTGGACCTGCTCAGTAGCAAGCAGGGCGGTTTTTGTTTATGAGAAATGTGTAAGAGAATTCTGAGAGTGGTACGCCAGTTCAACCGAAGGATGAAATTAGTTACAGGCGAGCAGAGTGTCACAGGCTATCACGAGCTAATGATCAATCGATCGTGATGTGCCAGAGGACGGCTGATGCCGTCGATATGATGCAAGACGCCTAATGCCGAGAGCTATTTCTTGATAGTGGTTAGCATGATGTGCCGAGAAAACCAGACCAGTGGTTTGCACGCAGCTGCTGGTTGTGAACGAGACGAGCAAGCCGGGGACTAGTTGACATTAGAAGGGGGACATACAGTGACCAACCGACCAGGAATGGGCTTGCGTGTTGAATCTAGAAAAGCGATGTCCAAATGAATGAACCGCTGATGGACGTATCGAGATTGGTCCGGCGGAATGCTAGTCAATGGGCCGGGTTGTGCCACGGACTGTGTGTCTTGCTTCGTGTGTGGTGAATGACTTGCTCACAAAGAGCAGGTCCAGATCTGAAGCAGTTGGCGGATCAAAAGCCCGTGCGCTTGGCAAAGCTTCGCGTCCACTTTATCCGCTAGACCCCACTCCGCAGCAGCTGCGGACCCACTTCAATCTTTTGGGACGTGTGAACGCACCAATAAGCAGTGCTGCAGCGGCAAAGGTGGGACACAGGGCTGTGAAGTTCTGCGTCACTCTCACGTGCTGTGGTGATTCGACACGTCGGTGACAGCAGGCAGTGGCTAGCCAATGCAAGACCGCGTCGCGTCTCATTCTCCCAGGGCCCACGTGAGCTGGACCATTTCAACAGAGGGGCAGTCATTGTTTCGCCTGAATGTCAAGCATCGACACAACGCCCAAGGACTTGATGGACTGGCACATCCAGGGCTCCTGTAATTTCTCAACTCAGCACTGATTGTTTGATCCGAGCTGTGGCTTGTGAGTATCTGCAATGTCAAACGCTGCTAGACTATGGTGTCCTAATGGTTCAAGAATCAGATCACCACATATGGGGAAGCAACCCTGACTTGTTGCGGCTACAAAACGTCTCGAACTTGCCATACTTCGAAACTCCCCGAGACCAAGGTCGACAGCCTGAAAAAACAACTCAACCTACGATTGGATCTTCTTTGAGGGCCTCAGGATCTTGTGATTGGCAGCGACGAAACTTGAAGTGCTCCGTGTCAGACGTTGATATCTGCGCCTTCATATGTGCTACCTGGGCGCCGGCTGCCAACGCTGAACTTTCCTGCCAGTAGAGCACCTCGACTAGGAATTTCCAGTCGATGCTCTGAACAAGAATCCATAGTGGATGGAAAGTTCTGGAATCGATCGTGATCTATTATCCTTGTGGTTGTGATCCGGCAGAGCTTCTTACCCGGGGAAAACGAAGAAACCTCAGCGAGTGCACTCTTGACTTTAGATGAGGAGCCCAGCTCTCAGTTGCTAGGTTTCCAATTCAGCAAGAAGCAAGGCACTTCTCCAAGACTATTACCCAAGCTCAGACGGGTGAGCTTGATTCTTCAGGCCCTACCTAAGGATCAGAGAAAACCAGAGTATATGTGTGAGACTTGAGATCCTGGCTGTCTGACCATGAGTTATGGAGAGAAGAATACTGAAGGCTGAATCAGAGCTTGCTATCTATTGCCTTGTTGAAGGCTTTGTGTTGACGAACACAGAGCAGGACGGACATTGACCAGTTTGGTCTGCGACCAAGGTTTCCAACCGTGCGACTGGGCCACTGAAGAGAGCTGTTGGCTGTCTCAACTCCAGTGGAGAGGGCTATTTTTGGATCAAGACACATCAGCAATAGCATCCGTCAACCTCAGAGATTGACTATCCCAGGACACCATCGGAACTAAATATATGTTCATCAGAACTCATCAACCTTGTGAAAACCGGTTGGGACTTCAGACAAAGACTACCCGAACTCAATGAAACTATTAACATTCAACTTCTGTCTTCTATCAAGGTCACCAACTCCGGGCGAAGGGCGCTATCTCTTCCTTAAAAACCAAAATATTTGGCATTCGTCAAGTTCACCAAGGTCTTCACTAGAGTCAGAGAATAAGATAACGCTCTGAGTTCACGCAGAGCCCCGCATCCGTGAAAGGAATCTCATCATCAGCAAAAACACTACTGGATATTGGCAAATCCTCATTGCCAACTTCAGCAAAAATCCACACATTCACAAAAGCAGGGCTCAACTTTGGCAAGCTTCACTACAGATTGAGTCATCTTCTTCCTAAAGAGTTCTGCAATAAACCAAACATCCACAAACGTCGTCCTTACCTTCACCGAGCTTCACCAACTCCGAGAAGTACCAATTGTGGCTCCTCAATTTTGGAAAGAACCACTCCTGATCGGATTATCATTTCGTCAAACTTTTTATGGCACTTGAATATCGACCAAAGCGGCCCTCAACTTCAACAGCCTTTGCAGACTCCAACAGGTTACTGATCACAGCCTCAGAAAAGGAAGTCTGGTCACATCAACTCTTTGTCTAAGAAGTTTTTGAAAAAGGAATTGTACCCACAACAAAAAGCGCTGCTAATTTTATCAGCCCCTCTTGAAAAAGTTCGACGATAACCACCCATCAGTGACAATAGGTCGAATTCAGTGAAGTGCACGGATCTCCACAAGAGCTGTGACTGCATAAACACCTTGCTGATCAGATCACTACTTCTTGAGAAGATTCGGCGAAAATACCCACATTGAAAGTTAACTTCAACGAGTCGCAGGAGAGGGAGAGGGTGACGGGGGTTCTACAAAAGCCAGGCAGTGAAGGTATTGTCATCTTGAAGGTCTTTGACTCATCCAGCCAGCCAAGTATGTGAGGGGGAGAAGCATCAAACATCCAAGGGCCAAGACTAACACTAGCAGGCAGACATTCCCTTGGGGGACAGATCCTGAGCCTATTCAGTGCTCCAAGATCGGACTCATCCTTAACCTTCTCATCATCATCACCTCACCATCAGTCAGCACCTGCTGGTTCCATTGTGACATCGGTGAACATCAATACTGATCAGAATAACACTCCCTTTAACATTTCATCGAGATATACCAACATCACCAAGGGGGTGTCGTGGCTGCAGTGAGAGGGGATTGCGGCCTTAGCGAGGAACACTACAGATCAGATCAAAACCTCCTGAGAGACTGCAGCAGAAACTCCTAGATTAGCGATATCAATAGCCAACTTCAGAGAAAAGGGGGATTGCGAATTTAGCAAACATCACAACTGATTGGATTGAAACCTCTTGAACGACTTCACCAAAAACCCCACATCACCGAAAGCAGAGATTAACTTCGGCGAGAAAGAAGCACCACTTCAGGGATTGGGGCTTACCACTGGAGCGAAAAACACGATATACCAGATCGCGCAACAACGAAAACAAAGGTTGACTTCTGCAGGAAAGATTCGTGACGTTAGGGTTTGGAGCTTACAACTTCAGTGAAAACCACGGCATACCAGATCAAACCCCTTCGAAAAACGTCAGCGAAAAGCCACACTTCAGTGGAAACAAAGGTCGACTCTGGCGAGACAAATCGCAACTTCAGCAATTAGGGCTTGTGATTTCAGTGTCAAGCACGATATTTTGGATCAAACTTTCCGAGATACTCCAGCAAAAGTGTTATTTGGGCCAAACTCCCAGGGAACAGCACTGTAAATTGACGACAATTTCCAGGATTCACAACGACAGCGTGAATGCCTTCGCTTTCAGTGTCCTGTGGCACTCTGACAGGGGAAGAATTGTCACTTCAGCAATAAAGTTTGGCTCTCCGATCAAGCGTTCACTAACGATACTCTAAATTTGACGAAAAGTCCCATAGCTCACAACTTCAATCGAAGCCTCTTTGTCTTCGATACCAGTGCTGATTCGACAAAAAACAAACCACACCTTCAACAAATAATAGCATTGCCCATCCGATTAAACTCTGGGAAATGCCATAAGGTCAGCGAAAATTTTCCAACCTTGGCGAGAAGTAACACAACCCGCAACGTCACTAATATCACCTAATTCCCACGATTCCAACTCGGACAAGACTTTTCACAACTTCAGCAAAAAGCACCGTTTTTTAACCAAACACCTAGAAAAAAGGTCTAAAAGCTCGGCGCAATCTCATTTGATTAGGTGATCTGGTATACTCAACATAAGCGAGAGTACACTCTGCTTCAGCGACACTCTCCGACAATATTAGCAAGTATAGCCTCTCCTCGATTGAGTGTACTCAGAAACGACACATAAAGGTAGCGTCGTCAAGTTCGACCAGTTTTGGTGAAAAGCGGTACTCAGCGACAGGCTGTTTATCCATGACCTGGACACCCAAATACTACGACAGTCTGATGGCTCGCATTGCCTAGCACCCTGCTGTCTGCCATCATCATTGGCCCCTTTTCTGTTTAGTTTAGCACTTAGTATTCCAACGGTCATCAACCATGGGCAAGGATTTCGATGAGTATGATGACTTTTCAGACGAGGAGCTCCTCGTGGCCCTTACTCAGGCTGTTGATGCCGCAGCCGAGGCCGCACTAACTGGGAATGAAACGAGGGGTAACTCCAGCAACCCTCTAGCAGTCCAACCTCCTCCAAGCCAGTTCTCTAGAAGGACGAGTCCTCCCCGACCGGTCAGTCAGTTCAGTCAGCCTGTCCAGCCCAGGAAACCAGGTCAGTTCAGTCAATTTACCCAGCCCGCTCAGTCTGGGCAAGCCGGACAGCCCAGCCAGTTTAGTCAGTTCAACCAAACTGCGCAAACGAAACAAGGAGGCATCAGTCAGTTTAGCAGAGGTCCCGCTCGTACGCTCAGTAACACCTCGAATCGAAGTTATCAGAGCAACCCTACTTCCAAATCTCCTACCACATCACCTGAACGACCCCGTCAGCCTGCCGCTCCCCGCACGCTTCAACGGCATCCATCACACACCCAAACTTACCGACAAGCAACACTTTTTGGAGGCACCTTGAGGGAGGATCCAGGTCGAATCACAGCATCACAGACACCTAACAATCGCCCGTATCTGGCCGACCTGCCTCTTGAACCGCCTACGCACCATAAGCTGAACGAAAGCGAGCTTGGGAAGTGGGTATATCCCCTGAACCTCGGCCCTATTCGCGATTACCAGTTCAGCATCGTCAAAAATGCCCTCTTCCACAACACTCTAGTCGCTCTTCCGACAGGCCTCGGCAAAACCTTCATCGCAGCCACAGTTATGTTGAACTTCTTTCGCTGGACGAAAGATGCCAAGATCGTCTTTGCGGCCCCGACCAAGCCCCTGGTCTCTCAGCAGGTTGAGGCTTGCCTTAATGTTGCTGGCATTCCGAGGTCACAGACCACGCTGCTTACGGGTGAGACGAGCCCGAGCCTTCGGAGAGAGGAGTGGGAGACTAAGCGACTCTTTTTCATGACTCCCCAAACTCTGATGAACGATCTCTCCATTGGATCGGCCGATCCAAAGAGCATCGTTCTCCTGGTCATCGACGAAGCCCATCGTGCGACTGGCGACTATGCCTACGTCAAGGTCATCGAGTTCATGCGGCGTTTCAACAAGAGCTTTCGAGTTCTTGCGTTGACGGCTACTCCTGGTTCGACCGTTGAAGGGGTTCAGGAAGTCATTGACAACCTTTGTATCTCGCATGTGGAGATCAGGACCGAGGAGTCGATAGACATCCGTCAGTATGTTCACTCACGCAACATTGAGACGGTTACCTTCGACCCTTCCGACGAGATGGAAGAGGTGAAGAGTCTGTTCTCCAAAGCGCTCAAGCCCCTGGTGGACAAGTTGAGTTCGCAAAACATCTACTACGGCAGAGACCCCATGAGCCTGACAACTTATGGCTTACTCAAGTCCAGGAATGAGTGGTTGGCTGGACCAGGGAGACATGCCAACCAGGGCCTCAAATTCATGATAATGAGCGTCTTTGGCATTCTCCAAAGCGTCGCTCATTCCATCAAGCTGCTCAATTTCCACGGAATTAAGCCCTTCTACTATGCTATGGCCGAATTCCGTTCTACAGAGGAGGCAAAGGGAGAGAGAGGTTCAAAACTCAAGCGGCAACTCCTCAATGATGAGAGTTTCCAGAAGATGATGACCATGATCGAGAAGTGGATGAAGCTCAAGGACTTCCATGGTCACCCGAAGCTGACATATCTCTGTCAGGTCCTTGTCAACCATTTTGCTGATGCGGGAGAAGGGTCTAACACTAGGGCCATTGTCTTCGCCGAGTATCGCGATAGTGCCGAGGAGATTGTTCGTTTACTGAACACGCAGCCCATGGTCAGTGCCACCGTGTTTGTTGGGCAGGCTGATTCCAAGAGAAGCGAGGGTATGAAGCAGAAGCAACAGATCGAAACGATCGAGAAGTTCAAGTCGGGACAGTTCAATGTGCTTGTTGCCACATCCATTGGCGAAGAGGGCCTTGATATCGGTCAGGTCGACTTGATTATCTGCTATGATGCCTCGTCTTCACCGATCCGCATGCTCCAACGCATGGGTCGTACCGGCAGAAAGAGGGCGGGCAACATCGTATTGCTGCTCATGAAGGGCAAGGAAGAAGAGAAGTTTGCGGAGGCCAAGGACAATTACCAAAAGATGCAGCAGCTCATTTGCGATGGTGCTAGCTTTACTTTCCGTCATGAACTATCTGCGCGAATTATCCCGCGCGACATCAAACCGGAAGTCGACAAGCGCCATATTGACATCCCGATCGAAAACACCCAAGACAAGTCGCTTCCCGAGCCGAAGAAGACCCCTCTTAGGGGCAAAAAGAAGCCGCTTAAAAAGAAATTCCACATGCCCGACGGTGTGATCACCGGCTTTATCAAGGCCTCCGAGTTTGGCCAGCATAGTGGCAAGAATCAAGCTGGCAATGCCCCCAAAGAGCCGTCCGAACTCGAAGAGCTCGCCGATATCCCCAGGTTGGACAGAGTTTTCCTGGATAAAGACAAGATAAATCAGCTCAACCGACGCTACAAGACGCTCCCACGTGGCCAGAATGGCAAGACCGAGGAGATTGATGCCTTGACACTTACCGCCTCTCCTATGGCTCTCGTGGCACTCACTCGCACCTCCAAGATCAAGCACAGCGATCTGACAAAGCGCTGCGTCCAGCTCTTCCAGAAGCTCAAAGAACGCCGCGAGAAGAGCTGGGCCTATGAAGACCCTTGCCCTGACTTCGACCCAAAGGACTGGCAGAAACTTCCTATGACCCCGTACGCCGATGATACCGATGGCAACCAAGATGTTGACGACCATGACGAGTCATCGAAGAAGAGCCCTACTCGTCCGAGACAGACAAAGCGAGGCCGCGTGCCCAGCAGTGGTGCGAGTAGTCCCGCCGGCAAGGTCACCAAGAAACGCCGTATTGACCACAACTGGCTGGATGATTGCGCCAAGGTAGTTGACGACGATGACGAAGAAGCCGCCGCCTCAGCCACGACCACACCAGCCCATGGGCGTGGTCATAATGGAAAAGGCGGCAGAACCCCAAGCAGTATCCGTGGCCGTATCAAGCGTGTGGGCGACCACCTCGAGGACATCGGTGATGACTGCACGCGTACGAGCGACATGGCGGAGACGGATGGTTCTGACAGCGGCGGGGACTTGGCAGACTTTATTGTCGACGATGATGTGCCATCGTCTGCGCTGCGCGTGAGGTCGTCTGGTGATGAGAATGGGTTCTCATCGTCTTTGCCCGCGTCGTCGGGGTTGAGTTTGAGGTTGGGTAAGCAGGAGAAGGATGAGGTTGAAGAGAAGCCATTCTGGGAGCCGACCAAGTTTGACCCAACGCAGGATTCGGGCTCGGATGATGAGATGCCTGATTTGAGTCAGATTGTGGAGTCGGCTAAGAAGGAGAAACAGAAGCAGAAGGATGATAAGGGGGAATGGAAGGAAAAGGCGACATCCCGCGTTGCGAGGACAAGAACTACGACCAGGAATGGTGGGGATGAGGAGAATGAGGATGAAGAGCCGCGCCCGTCGCCGAGGAAGCCCTTGGGGAAGAGAAGGAAGCAGATATTGACGGATAGTGAGGATGATGAGTGAGTGTTGAGCAGGATTATGGTGGGACGACGGCGCGAAGGAGTTGAACATAGAGGCAGGACCTACCTAATTACTTAGTCTAGGCAATACTTCCTACCTGATTAATGACTTTCTGGCTATTGCATTGGACACGTGGGCTTTAGAAGGAGGTTCAGTATGTGACCCAAATTACCTGGGCATCACTCTCAAGGTTGGCTCCAACTGGGCATTTTAGATCAATTCTCTGTTTATTCCTGAGACAACCCATAAGCAATGGTTTGGTTTTTTGGTTTGTTGTGAAAGACATCAATTGAACTGTTCGGTCACAAAGCGCGTTCACTGTTCCAATATCTTGCTTCTCTGCAGCGACAAGACCTATTATGATGTCCGTAGCCATCTACAGCCAAATCACAGACTTGAATCAAAAGGAACCTCAATCTACATAAAGTTCATCTCAAGCCGAGTTGGTGGGAAGTTCAATCTTCATCTTAATCTCAATAACAGTAATCTGACGATTCCCAACCTGATAAACCTGTCCCTCAACAGCCTGCACTTTCTCTAACTTCCACTCCCGAATCATGCAGTTTCCATTATTTCTGAAGCTCGCTGTGACTCCGATACATGAGCTCACTTGACCAGACGGCACTTGAGAGTCAAGGGTGTATTTGCGACAGTCGTATCGCTGTTGCTCCTAGTCCGACTGTTGAGGGACCCGCCCTCAGCACCCTGTTTCTGTCTTAAATTTCTCGCCTTTATCTTTTCGACCATGGCTCTCACGACGATCTGTATCGTACCGCTCTCTCCCTATTCACACATCCATCCCACTTTAGGTCAGTCTCCCACATTTCTTCCATGTGATGACTGCTGTCTTGCGCTTACTCCTTTCTTTCTGAAGAGTATTGAGTGTGTCTTCCTTCTGTACCTCACTGCTGGGCCTTGTCATGACTGGCGTGCTCGAGTGACTCCGGGCTTCTAAATGCAGCAGCTAAGCCAGACCGCGTCATTGCTCTATAAGCATTTTGGTCGAGTCCCTTTCCTGATGCAATTACAAGATCGCAATGCAGCTGTTGGCTGACTCGGACGCATTTGCGCGGAGAGGTGTGTTTCGTGAAATCAAGCGTCGAACTAGTTGGTTACCACCATTGCTCATGGATGGTTTTCTGTGCATACCGTCAGATGTAGGAACGAGGCTGCTATTAAACTGACTAGCAGAGCTTGGTGTTATTGCAATTGCTGGCAAGGTAAGTCGGACTATCGCTGCCACTAGTTGTGGATTGCTATGCGGACCGTCCGGTCGACGGTCTAAATCGCGATATAGAGCATTATTAAAACGCCCCTTGATCGGCGATTTTCGATCCCAGTCCTCTAGGAAGCCCTTGTCCATTAGTTTGATACCAACGGGGGAAGCTGGGTTTGGGGGGCTGACTCATCGCGATGAGAGAGTTGCTTTGGCGGCAATTTTGAACTCAATTATTGGTTGGACTTTTGGCAAAAACTCCGATATCAGTCTTTTGGATTATGTCAAAGGTCCCTTCTCTGGCTTGCCGGCCATCGACAAGATATTGGGACCTATCATGATTCCAAAGTTTAAGTGCTCAACGGAAGGGAGTCCGGAATACTTCGTGTGTTGCAGATCTCTTTTTAAGAATTTTCATGTTGCATGTTTACTTTGGACGTGAGATGCGTGGTAACTTCCCTCGGTCGATCACCAGCATCGTTGCTGAAGCTGAACATTCAAAATAAGTTCCCCCTGGTCCCTGTTCTTGACTGCCTAGGTAGGTAACTTCAAATTGACAAATGCGATAACTGTGGGTTACTACGATGGCAGGACTATTACTAGTTCTGGTCCTCAATTGCCACCACCTCGAGCCCTCGTCCAGCAGGCCGGGTTCTCGTTGGGTCTGGTGATAGAAACCATTCTTATTGCACTACAAACTCTTTTCTTGCAACTCTCTAAGAGGTTTCTTTAGCTTATGCCGCCCGGACAAAGGAGTCCCATACAACTGGCTGATTGAGACCAATGAACCGTTTAGCCGATTGTGCCCCAGTCCTACATCAATGTTCACGTTAGTTGAAAGCCTTCTTTAATTGCTTTATCCAAAACAGTTGGGCCATGGCGAGCAAGTTATAATCAAGACGACCCTCAGCCGGAAGTAGGAAGTGGATGGCATGGCTGCTTGCCATCCTCCTTCCTGCTGAGCAGTGCCACGATCAAACGGTGTCTTGTGTTCCTGGACCCGGGTTGGACCCAGGGCAGGGAAATCCATGTCCTTCTGGCGTGAAAGAAGATGATTTGGGAGGGCTAGTTCTTGGTTGTGTTGATCGTCACTAATAAGACAGGTCGCTGGTAGGTAAAATCGATCGTCAAATGATAATCATCTTCCAATACTACCCTTTGATAGTCCATAGTCTGGTGTATATTGGCATTAGACATGCATGGTTGCCACCCAAGATACAGCTCATAAAGACAAAAGACGCGTATGTCAGTTACTGAATTGGGAGGAAGAGAGCTGCCATATCCTGTTCCTGATCACTTTTCTGCAACCGTCTGGAGCTTTCCAGGCGGTACAATCTGGCCATTCTGTCCTTGTTTGGGATCGAGTCACATCGCCCTTCTGTTTATGCGCCTAGAATCTGTCCCTGCTAAGACAAGCCTTCGTCTCAAGGGTCAAAAAAAGAAGCCTGAAGAAAACTCAGGTGCCTGAGAGGACACGTAAGGAAGAGTGCAGGGGAATGAGGGGTTCACCAATAATTTCTGCGGGGTTTGGGCGCTCAATATCTGCGGCCACGCAACGCAATCAACTTGCATTCACAGCGACTCTGAGGCTCCCGAGTTCTCTGCCATCCCATTCGCTCATCTGCTCATAGGGCTGAAAACTACGGACCCATAACCCGGATTTAACGCATGCTGGTAAGCCTATGCCGTTCCGTACGACGTGGCCTCTGCCCGATCATTTCCTTGGCTAAGGATTTGATGAAACTCTTTCCAAGAGGGGATGTAAGTTACGAAGCCCTGAAGGACTGTCATACGTAGATCGGTGACTAGCCCTACGAAGCGGGGGGAAGCGGAATGCTTGAGTCTGTTCTGCTGCAAGGTGCATGCAACGATCATCAACGCAACGGTCAGCCGCGCCGCTGTCATGAGGAGAGTCACCAGTCGGAAACAGACTCGGCCAGGGTTGGTTGGTTGAGATGTAGCTGACCGGGGAGAGTCAGGGACAACTGTTCATACATGTCGTACGTGGTACTAGTCTGAGTCCGTTTTCTCATTGTTTTCTCCCTGAATCCCGCCTCTTTGGAATGTTGGGAACCGCAATAGATTCGCATGAGTCTGAGTTGCTATTTCACCACGCTGTCAGGTTGCTGACCTGGAAATACGTTCCGGGCCGCAACGCGGCGTTTGACTGTTCCATGACCGTTTCTCCAGCTACCAGTAACCCGGGCCCGATACGTACTTGCAAGTTTAGAGATAGAACCGACGCGGCGCTGGAGCCGAATGAAAGTGGCCGGTTTTCGATGATACCGGCCGACACAACTGCTTTGTTTGCTCCTCCTTATTCCGATTTTCATGCCTGTATTTGTCCGTTGGCGTTCTGTATTTGCCGTTCGAACATCTCGATCCGAACTGGTGTGCTTTGATCGTAGTGTGTAGATCCGTGGTGGTGGCTGTGCTCCCCTCTCCCAGGTCGGAAAACGGTGTTGTCTGTCCATTTCCAACAGTTGTGGTTCCCTCGCGACTTGGCAAATACACATCATTACACGTAACTTACACCTGCTTCCGACACCTGATATGCATACTCCGAACCTAACCCTAACCGCTAACCAGAGCCCTAACCACTAACCCTACCGCCAGGTAACCAAGCATTTTGGAGTGCTTTTTTGGGTGGTTGTCGTGATGTTGAAGTCTATATGATTGTGCATGGTACCGCAAATGACGTTGTGTGACCTTTTTTTTGCCTTGGTGGGGCGGAGGTGGATCGCTAAACACTGGAACTTGATAGCTAGGCCCCGGAATACACAACAATTTCAAGCACAGTAACAGGCAGGGAACCGGGTGTCTGGGTACTGAGGGCATGATTACCCGGTTATCAAGCTTGGAAGGTGTCTATCAACGTTAAACCTGCAAATCTCCTTTGTCTACACAAACAACGCCCCTTATCATAATTATCAGTTTTTATAACAGCACTTCTTCATGCACGCTGGAAAGATGGGTAACCTTACGCACATCTAGGAGAATGTTTGAGCTGCTGAGCCACAAGAGCCCGCCGAGATCCAGCCGAACTTTCCCTGTGGTAGCGGTGGGGTCTCGGAACGATGCAGCTTTTGGACTCGTGGTGGTCGTTGATTGCCCACACAGCCAAGCCTCCTCTGAGCACCTTCATAGTCACGTTGGTTTCCGGCAAAGAAACTGCAGAACTCCGCAGAATAATGATAGATGATTGGCGTGCCATCCTAACGATTGCAGTTTACTTTCATCAAGGACCTGATGCGCAGCTCTCTCGCAGGAAATCAAGCGGCCATTGCGGTTGCAACATGGTGAGGAAGAAATCGGGCAGCTCGATACTATGGAAGGGGTACCTGACAAGGGGAACACGGTTCCTTTCTTTGTTAACTCGAGACTTAAATTGGGCGAAAAGCCGCAGGCCTGCAGCTATGCATCCGACGTCACTTCTTAACGCGCAGTTCGTCCCAGCGACTCCAACGACAAACGGCACCTGTCAAGAGTTGGGGTCCTGGGGCTGATAGGAGCTGGCGCAGGGGCCAAAACTGGAGGATCAACAAGCAGCCAATCATAACGTTTTTGGCCGAGCTGCGCCCGCCTTGGACCCACAAAACGACAGGGTACCGCGGCAGCACCCCTGTCGCCCAGCAGGCAGCAACGTTCAACAGCCCACCCGGCCGCATTTCTCATCATCCCGCCCAAGCCCACCGCGGCAGAGCTCCTTCTGTTCTTCTCGCGTCTGCTGGTCTTGGAGTTCTTCCTCTCTTCCCAGCACTTCTTGCATCGAGGCCAAAGGTAAACACCCCGGGCACTGCTGAGGTCAGCACGGGAACAAGTTCTTGAGATTTGTTCCTGTGTTTCGGCCTCTTTTGTCAGGCATTCTCTTTGTTTCGACTTGGTCCTCATCTCATTCAATAACATATCGCGCTCATACCCACGCCGGCGTTCGTCCTCAAATCCACCCAACAGAAACCGTCGCGTCCTCGACACACCCGTACCCTTTCGCCAGAACCAGACACCAAAACTTCCCGGGCCTTTGGCGTTCACTTTGAATAGTGTGCTGGGCTTGGTAAGAAAATTTCCAATGGCCTTTACAAGGAATCGCCCTGCCCTATGCCACTCTTGACCCTCCATCCACTGGACTCTTTCCGCTTCTTCCACCTTCTCTGAGAATCTCGGTCTTTCGCAACTTTCCGATGCCCAGGAGCCGGTGCAGAAAGCTTCCTGCAGTCGGTGTCGCATGTCAATATGACTCACCCGCTCAGCGGCACTCAGCCCTACAATGAAGTCATTGACCTATTGATCTACTGACTGACTTGAGGACTTTACACAGTGTTCTCTCCTAATCTCGACTCACAAAGCCCCGGGGTTACCCCACGTCTTCCTTTCTACTAGCAACCATGTCGTCCAATCCGCGTAGGACACCGGTGACTCGTGCGGATTCGAGGGGGTTGACCCTCAAGACCAATGCGGTCCTCAAGAAGGGCGCGACCTTCCACTCTCCTACTACCCCCTCTGACTCTCCTGAACGTGTCTTCCGCCCTCCTCCACTTCCTAGTCGCTCGCACACGAATCTTGACGATGTCATCGACGCCCATCGCCGTCGCGTTGCTTTGACCATTGAGGACATTGACAAAGTCCTGTCCGGTCTTACCACCAAAGACGACTCGTCCCCTTCGGCCCTCAAGAGTCTGCGTGACGACAGCCTTCCTCTCCCCCGCGTGCTTTTGCATCATACTCTTGACGCCTATATGGGCAAGGAGCAGCCCGAGCGCCGTATCATCCGCCCTCGCTCCCCTCGCTCTTCTCGTCATCACGACTCGGACAGTGGCCTGGGCACTTCTGTTCCCTCGACCCCTGAAAAGGAAGCTGAGTTCAAGAAGTCGGTCAAGACCTCTGCAGTCACTCGGTCTGCGACCCGCACTGCCGCTGGTGCCTCTCTCCCTGGCCTCAGTGCTCGCGCAACCAACCGAATCTATGAGCATACTCTGAAGCCTCTTCTCGCCAAGTCTTGCTTCAAGGACTTCCATCCCTTGGTCCTTGAATGCCCGAAGAAGATTCGTGAGAAACAGATTGTTTGCCTGCGTGACGTTGAGAAGACCTTGCTTCTTGTGGCTCCGGTAAGTGAATTACCCCCCTGAGATCTACGTGAGTGCCAATGCTTATCATGCTTTGTGGTTCAGGAGAGGGCGAAAACTGCTGGGCTCTATCTCGATTTCTGCCAGACTACTATCCGATGCATCCAGGCGACGGTTGAATACCTCAGTGATCAGGAGCAGATCCGGCCAGGCGATGTGCCATACAGCAGTGGCTACTTCCTGGACCTGATCGCCCAAATTCACCGTTACGCACAACAGCTTGCTGAGGCCAAGGAGAAGGGTGACGAAGGTGACACGGATCTTGATGCGTATGTGACTTCTTCTTGTGTTCTCGATCATGTTCGTGCTAACGCAATGACCAGCACCGACGAGATTAAGCTCCACGGCGGTATTCACATCAACGGTCGCCCTGCTGAGCTTGTCCGTGTCAAGAAGAACGGCAAGATGATCTCGCTGGCCACCGGTGAGACTATTGAGAAGCTGGAGGAGGAGCCTAACCCATCGATTGGGTTCAAGCGCTCTGCCAGCCAAGAGCTGGCTGACGAGGAGGAAATCATGCGATCGATGGCTCGGCGCAAGAAGAACGCCAGCCCGGAGGAGCTCGCTCCCAAGAAGTGCCGTGTGCCTGGCTGCGGTAAAGAGTTCAAGCGCCCCTGCGACTTGACTAAGCATGAAAAGACCCACTCTCGTCCGTGGAAGTGCCCTGTCACCACATGCAAATACCATGAGTACGGCTGGCCGACCGAGAAGGAGATGGATCGTCACATCAACGACAAACACGCGGACAATCCGCCGATGTTCGAATGCTACTTCAAGCCGTGCCCGTACAAGTCGAAGCGTGAGTCCAATTGCAAGCAGCACATGGAGAAAGCTCACGGTTGGACCTACATCCGTACCAAGACCAACGGCAAAAAGTCCAATGCCAGCGTTGCCGGCAATAACAAGACCAATAGCTCCCCCCAAAACAGTTCTACTCAACCTACTCCCCAGCTCCAGAACATTCCCACTCCTCCAAGCGAGCCCACTCCCAGCGTGGCTAGCCCTGATGATTGGAGTCGCATCTATGGGAGCAATTTGGATTTCCCTACTTACGTGCCCAATGATGCCGATTTCACCATGATCCCACAAGAGCTTACGCTTGATCTGTCGCCAATTGACCACTCCACGCCGTTTGACAGCCCTACCCCGTTGGACAATCCTACTCCGTCTACCGATGCGGGTGTAGACTTCAACTCGGCCTACCAAGACATTCCAACCGACTTTACCCTCTTCGAGGACATATACAGCGCCCCGGTCCAATTGCCTACGCCTCCTCCTCTCGTTAATCTCTACAAGGAGCCGATCCCGCAGCTCGTTCCCTTCACTGGGGTTGATCTCTGCCATCCTCAACCGGTTCCAGAGCTTTCGCCTGTTGGGCAAGGGAGTGCCATGCTGTTTACTCCGAGCTCCCTAGCGGAGGTTGACGAGGGATTTGACGAGTGCAATGACATTGTAATGGGCAATGCAATAAATGGCGGCGATTTCATTCTCTTCCCTAACGGCGGAGCTCGAGTTTCAAAGCCCCTGTTCCCTGAGCCTCTCTTCGCGACGGCTGATGTCCCTAGCATCTCGGCTGGCTTCTCTCAGCCATCGTCCCAGGACGTCCTGAACGCCCTTGGCATGGAATGGTCCGTCCATGACTTTAACAACTACCTCCGGAATTAAGCAGGCCTTAGCTTGACAGGTGAAACAGTCATCATAGTGACTACGGTGGGACTAAATCATGACATTTACGAGACATAATAATTCTGGAATTGGCGATCTGGAATGGCGCGTTCTGCTGGGAGCTGGCTCAGAATGGACCGTCTTGTATTTCTGGTGTTTTAAGTGTTTCTCTTCTCTCCCATCATATTCTCCTGAGGTTCACATATCGTGTATGAAAGATGAAACTGATCATGAACGACGGTGCTTGAGTCTTGGTCTGAATGGCAGAGGGCAGGTAGAGTAATTGAACTTACGGATAGTATACCAGCTAAAGTTCCTCACAATTGCGATGACAAATTCATCATTTGATGAGCACGTATCTTGTCCCACGCGTATCCCATGTCGCTTGTCCGAGCTGCTGTAATAATGACCCGCCGAACGGAGCGTCGCTGTTTGACTCTTCACCGAACCTTTCGGAGATCCATCCCAAGTGATTTGGTCCGTGCGCGGTCCCTTGTGGGGCTTGGAGCGGAGTCGGCTCAATTCGCTGCCCGACAACTTGTCAAAGCCCGACTTCGAAAAAAATTCCTTACTCTCTCCGATACATCCAGCCCGGCCGCAGCAGGCCTGGTGCCGCCGAACAGATGAGTTGCTGGATGTTGTTCGCCAACGGTTCCGTGACTGAAGTTGTGCTTGTTTCTTTCTTTCAAGCAAGCTATTTTCTGCTGAGCATTTTGTGCCGATATTCTGCTGTGCAGAGCTAAGCTTTTGCTAGACTACGTCGGACTCTTGCCCAACGGTACGTTCAATCTCTCACTCTACCACAACCACACATGAAAGCCGCCACATGATGATGTACGCAACGCCTTGTTGCAACCCTACACTTCGATCAAAATAGGAAGAGCCGTCTGAACTGACCCCGGGCCTCCGCATCATCTTCTGGCTCCCTCCTCGCTGGGGGGTTGCTGAGGGTTGTATGCGCGCCCCTTTAGGCCGCAACAGTCGTGTCTGCTCTCTCTTCGGCCCTAGGTCTACATCTATTCCCGAGTAAATGGATAAACGCTTGCACCGTCATGTGCTTGCGGGATGGGCTTGGGTGTCCGGGAGAGGAGGCGGCGGCTGGCGGTGGGGTTGGTCGTGCTTATACTCTGGGTTTCTGATGGGGCTTTGGTTTTGAGCTATGTTTTATTGAGATATTGTTTATCCCGTCGTCATCGTCCTTCCTGACATATGTGGGAAGGCGTTTCCGGTGAGCAAGTTGCTGACTGGCGTAATTTAGGTTAATAGAAGATGAGGGCAATCGACTGAATCTGAGTCCTCCAAGGGCCAAAGGCTAGGGGTATGGCTCGGAGCAACCTGTACCATGGCTGGCAATAGGTGGTTGCGTCTCTGATGGGGATGCATTGCTTTGTTGTCCTTGACAGCATACTTCTGTCAAGATATGCCATGGTGCAGGACTGCGTGCATGCCTCTCAGATAGATTGCTTTAATTAACCAGTGGTTCTGAGCTCGATACAGTCCCATTTTATTTTATTTCTGTGAATAAATCTCTCTGTTTCAATGTCATTCGTCACCTGTGTCACATCGAAGCCACCAGTTTGGACCCGATTATGACCGACATGCCACCCTCCTAATCCTGGTGGGGTGAGTCTACAACTTCTTATTCAAGGTGCCCCTTCCCACTCCAAAGACCGGTTCAAGAGCACGGGTCCCTGGGCATGTGGATAAGGATGCTTTGTTGAGGTTCCTCGTTGGCTCAAAGCCTGTCGTTTCTTGTTGAGCGCTGCACAGAGCCTGGGGTAGGCGTCAACCGACTATATAGTATGGCTAATTCTTGGTCACAGGGGTGGCAATCCTCACTCTTGTGACTGTGTTGAGCGCGGTCCTCATCTGACGCGACCTGATAAGAGATGAATTTCCTGTTAGACTGCTTGTCTTGCTGCTTTCTCCTCTTCGCAAGGCACTTATCATCAAGACTAAGATCATACTGTGCACCCATTATGCTGCAGGATTGTCTCTCGAAACCGTCGCCATTGCCATAGACATCTCCATTATCCTCGCAATAGGACGAGCATATTAACCATCACTGTAATGCTCCCAGTGGTTTCTTTAAGACAAACAAGTGTACCTTCACTTCCACCCAAACGGAGAAATCACTTAGAGACGTTGGGTTGGCTGGTACTACCGCTATGAAAGCCTCGCCAAAGAGCGGGACATCTGGGAGTTTGGCGAACCCCACGACGAGTTCGATATCAGGCCGAAATGCGTTAACCCAGGAGCAGTACAAGCATCTTAAGGTTGACAAGCCAACCAGTTCTAAGCACAGTAACTTGGAAGTGGGTGGAAACACTAGAAATCGACCAAAGAATGTTCTCAGTGCCATCGCTATATTCCTCAATCGAGTTATACCAGAGGACCAAAAGATGGATAGGAGGGGCGAGGGACCCTGTTCGAGATATGCAAAGACGATTTCCAAGAGTATTATGCTCTACCCAGGAACTAGGTCAACAACTCAGCCGATCAAAACCGACACCGTGAGGCTGTGAAACATCCCCCCTTTGAAGGAATACCTCATCATTTATGCTCCAGGAGAGCTTCATTCATATGCCGACTACCGACAGCTGAATGAAGATTTCTGCTGTTTCTCTCATGCTTCTGCAGTCCTGTTTACTGCAAGTGTAAACGCGTCTGCAAGACAGTCGCCCGCTGGCACCCCTTCTGCTGTAGCAATCTGACCCATCGTTGCATAGGAGGTTACTGTCGCATGTCGAGCAAACCTCTGGTTCATGGGAGCTCCATGGTGACCGTTCACAGTCATGTGATAAGCAGTCACATAAGCAGCATTCTGTGGACTGGGTCTAGCTTCTTGAATTATATCATAAATCAACTCATCAGAGTGCTGCTGTTTTCTTGCCTTCGCAGCAGCATCGCGGCCTAGTGCTTTAGGGTTTCCAGGGCCGGGGCCAGTTGTGTAGGCTCCACACAACCGTTAAATGGTGCCTACTGGAAATCAAACCTCACCAGGTAACCATGAACGATCACAGTGGGACTCCCCTCAGCCAGAGGTTGCTCGACATGCCGCATCTGGACCTTTCCAGTCAAGGAGAAAGTCACACCTCAATTGCAGAGACTGTTCAAGATTTCGAATGTTGGATATGAAAACAGTTTGGCATTACCGTCTGCGACATCTGCAGTGACAGAGACCCGGCACTGATTGCTCATCCCGGTGAGCAACTACGGTGATTCCACATTTAGGCACACAATGAAGGCATTGAACTTGAGCACCCGCCATTATACACGCATGATCCAAACAGTCTTATTGATAACAGTGCTCGCGAAATCCAACAGCAAACATGACATTATGATGTGCTGAAGGAATTTAAGGAGAAAGAGCACTGCGTAAGGGAGGGGACACTGGTGAGAAAGAAAGGCCTAATGAGCAAACTATCCACACCCTATATATTTGCTCATCTATCCACTGTCCTATAGGTAGTTTTGCTCAACAAGGCTTACTTTCTTTTTACCGAGTGTTCCCTGTCCTACGTAGTGCTCGCTATCTTTCCAGGCCTAGAACGCGTTAACTCGCCCGCAACAATGGCTCAACGGCCCCACATCATGCAACACCGGGTCTGCTGCGCCTATGTGGGTGAGCACCGATGGGATACGGCCGAACATATTGTCGTCGGCCCCCTGACCCTCCGTCCCCAAACACAGAGCATTCCAGGTGCTAACGGCGCCGCGGTACTTCGAGAGGCCTTCTCTGGAAGAGAAGCCCGTATACAGAAGATTGCGAGGACTGTGCTAAAGTGGCTTTTGCGTTCTGGGTGGAGGGGAGGATGATATCCCCGGGCCAGGGGAAGGATAAGCTTAGGCCTAGCAGCGGACTAGTTTTAGGCGTTTGTTCTTCATGGACGCGGAAGGGCGTTATGGCCTGGGTTTCATCCGTCCAGGAGGTTCGGTTTCACGTGGGCTTTCCTGGTGAGGTGGAAGGATAGGTTCAGAACTACCTTTCCTACATTACCTAGTGTAGGGTAGCTTCCTAGAAATAGCTGGCTAGAATAAACGAGTTATCTTGGTGTTGATGTGCCTGCTACCACTTATGTGAAGTGTAATTCTCTATATCCATCCCCATGAAGCCTGGCTGCGGCTCTTGCCCGGTGAGAAGACATGGATACACCGGAAGGGAAACATCTGGCAGAGAATTGAGTGCTATATTCGAGATCGTACAGTACAAATTACACTCTGTGATCTTGCTAATCTCGATCCATTCGCATCAACGACAAGACATTTCACCGCCCTACCTCAACATCCCCCTCTAACTCTCAATTTACCTCTTTCCATTCGATCCCCTTCTTTTCACCCCCTACTGTTTTAGAGGCTCCTTACTTCGCAAAATGCAAGTCATACCCCAACCATTTCCTCCTCAGCACCTGCTGCACCGACATGCCCGGATACCCGTACGTCAGCGGCAGGAAGAACCACCAGCTCCAGGCCACTAAGGCGAGGATCACCGCCGTGGCAATCCACGAGCCCATCAAGCTTTGGCCCGCAAACCGCTCGCGCGCAGTGATGTGTCTCTTCATGGCCACGCCACCCCTCTTGCCAGAGGAAGAGGACTTGGCCTGCTGAGCAGCAATCTCGTGCTCGGGAGCCTCGGGGCTGAAGATGAACTCGACCAAGGCGCCGGTGACGAGGGTTGAGGCGAGATGGGCGGGCAGGTAGTGGTGCAAGAAGAGCTGACGGCCCATGACGAAGAAGGGGAAGTAGTGAGTCGCCCAGGCAAGGAAGAAGAAGCCGGTGGAGTTGTAGAGGCGAGAGCGGGTGCCTGCAGCAAGGTCAGCAACTGCTTATCTTAGGGATACAAAAAGAGTGGTGAACTTACGATGATCCAAAGCGTCAATGCCTCTCCTTAGCGAGAATTGATCGGCCAGCACGATCCCCACATAAATGGCCAGCACACTGCTGGCAATCCACCAACCTACCGGGTTGCCTAGGAAGTAGATCTGCTGCCTCGTCTCACTATTCGTCCAGAAGCTCACACCTCTAAGCAAGAAAGGCCACTGGTACGGCAACGAAGCATACGGATGGCTCGCCGTCAGCTGGTTATTATGCCAAAACATAGACCGCTGCAACTCGAACCACTTCCTCAGGAAAGGCAGCGTCTTGACCTTGCGCTCGGGCTTCTCACGACGCTTGTGGTCTGCGGGAAGTGACACAATGTCTTCGACCAACCAGACATTCGAGCTTGGAGCGATCTGCTTGTTGCCATTGATCTCTTGCTGGCGGTGGCCCCAGTCGGGAAGGGGCGTCGGATGTGTCCACATGGCGACTTTGCTGGGGTTGTGGATCAGCTTAAAGTGGCTGGAAATGCTCTTGAATTCCTGACCGGGCTTGCCGTGCTCGATGCGGACCTCGAAGAGAGTGTCGGCCGCGCGGTCGCCGTAGGCCTCGTTGAAGGAGACGGTGGTGAACTCCTGGTTGGTGGGGTAGTAGGGCGACGCGACGTCGTGAGACAGAAGGTAGGTATCAGTGCCGACGTGGCGCAGACGGACGAGATCGCGATGCTTGACGTGGCGGCCGAGCTTGGGCTCCTCAAAGGGACCAGCAGGGAGAATCTGCCACCAGTTGTTAGTGTCGTTGAAGGGGTAGCCGGTGACCTGCTGGCCCTGGCTAGAGACACGGCCGTCATCATAACGAAGAGGATAGCGGTCGGGATGGCTGTGCAGGTAGGCCTTGGTTTCCTTGTGCTTGATGGTGATGGTGTCCCAGTAGTCGATAGTGACAGCGTTGGCAAGCATGATGTTGTCGCTGAGGGTCTCCTGGAACTCAGGGGTCATGAAGTCATCGCCGGGACCGGAGCGGGTCAGGATGGAGAAGTGAACCTGGAACCAGAAGAGGTAGAACATGAATGGCATGAAGATCAGGCCGAACGCGCGAGCAGCAAAGTGCTTGCCGAACTGGGGAAGAGTGAGAGCACCCTTGGGGCGGTTGATGTTCAGGAGGTCCCAGAGATCAATGCAAACCGCCGAGCCGATGGTGATGAAGGCGAACAGACCAACATACTTGGTGGAGATGTCGCAGGAGAGGGCGAAGCCAGTCAGGATCAGCCACTTCCACCACTTCCTCGAGAAGGGCTCGTGGCGCAGCTTGTAGAACTTGATGTAGCAGAGCAAGCTGCACGCCATGGCGAAGACGAGGGTAGCGTCAAGTAGGATCAGCCGGGTCTGACCGATGTGGGCATTGTCCAGCAGAACCAGGCCAGAGGCCAGAATACAAGCCGGCAGGCTGTACCCAGACTCCCACATGATCAAGAAGACGACCGAGACTGTCAGGGAACCGAGAATCGCAGGCAGGGCGCGGAAGGCGACATAGGGCACCTTATTAATGACATAAGGATCGCCGATGTTATCAAAGTGGAAGTGACCATCATATCCAACCAGCCAGCCCATAAAGGCGAACAGCAGCTTGCCGAGCGGGGGGTGCACATCAAAGAAGTATGTCCTCTGGAGGTAGTATGAGGCGAACTGGGGAGGGTCAGCATGGCTCGCAGAGTGTGTAATAGCGCAGGGTAGCAACCTTGCCGAAGTGGACCTCGTCGAAGACGACCTGATCGGGATGGCTGATGCCCCAGAAGCGGGTGAGGAAGGCCAGGGCAGTGATGATAGCGAAGGCAATCTTGTAGTCGCGCTCCGAGCCAGCAGGAGCCTTAGCTGCTGCAGCTTCTTTCACGAGTTTGTCCAGCTCGGCGTCCGAGGCAGCACCATCTTTTGACTCTTTTGTCTTTTTGGGAGTGGAAGCCACAATCCGTTGGCGCAAAGCGCCTTGAGGCGCTGGAGAGCCAGCCATGGCAGGTTTGGATCTGGAGGGGAGGATGTTAGCTAGGTCGGGTTAGGATGGGGATACGAGAATATCATCAATTGGTGGAGACCAGCAGTCAAACATGGAGGAGATATGGTTCAAACTATCGGACTGTATCTACTCAATCAAGCACTTGGAAATCCCCAGGGATGGAAGGTCACACAAAGCAGAAGAGAAGATGGACACGGAGTTAAGCTCACTCACCTCAGCCAGATGCTCAGCAGATGACGTAGTAACTCCTCGAAATCACAAAGGAAAAGAATGGAAAGACACAGAGAAAGAGATGATTAACGACAGTCGAGAAGTAGAAGACGGTAATGTTCAAACAAACAATAGAGTGAAAATTGGGTATAGAATGGTGGTGATGTCGCGTCAGCGGCTGACGACGAAAGTTTGGGATGGGGACATGAACCCCCTTTAACACTGCATCTGGCTGCGACAAGGCTGACAGCCAACGTGTGAAGAAGCTTATGGCTCGGTCTTGGCTCCACTGCTTTTTTTCTGGCCACCTGTCGCGACCTAGATCCAGGAGTTGAGCTCGGGCCACGTTTGGCGCTCTGGTGTGGCGCCATGGGGCTGGTGGGGCGGCTTTGACCCCTGTTCCAGCTCGAGCTTCATGAAAGCCCCCGTCCCAGTTTAGATCCAATTTTTCATGTGCATTTCATCGTTGGATTTGATCTGGTCCCCAAAACCATCCTGATAAAAACTAAAGATACAGAGATTTTTCTGAAATACCACAAATCTACAAAATTAGAAGTTATAATTTCATCTATGTTCTACTGCTGAGCGTTTGGTGCTGCTCCAGAGAGTTACTATATATTTGGTACTTCTCCCTCATCCAGTAACGGAAGGCACAAAATGTCAACGCAGGATATGGAACTTGATGCTTCGAGGAAGATCCAGGGCACATGATTTTCAAGATGTCAATAGGTAGAGAACAGAAGAAATATCACAAGCAACAATGGGCGGACTATCACGAATATCAACTGTATAGCGTGACCGCACTAGGTAGAGCTACCTAAGGTCCTGCAACTGGCCAGCAGCCCGCCCCAGCCAAGCTTCAGCTCCTTTATAGGGGCGTGGGTCGCGGGGTCGAAGTCCCGACCCGCCTCTGTTGGACCCCTCCATCGAAGGGCCCCTCCTTTCCGCAATCCGAAGAACGGAGCAAGGCCAACAGGAGGTTAGCAGCGGAACCTGCATTGCAAAATCACGCCCGTGGAGAACCGGAGACCTGCGTTCCCCTTCTCCAGCTCGGGATTGCTGAGACTTCTCCATGTTTCCTGTGCTGGCTGTCACCACGACCAGGCGAGCTCTTCCTGTCTTTATCCGCTCCGCTCCAACAAAAGCCTTTGCCTTGAGTCTCAGTCGGAACGTTCGATTCAGCTCCAATATGTCTGCTACTCCGGTTTATACAAAGAATGCTGCTCCCCGTATGTACCATCCTAACTTGAGCTGCCCGGTGCCTGCTGGCGCTGGCTGCTCTTATGTTTTCATGTTTTGATATATGATCTATGGCTAACACCTCACAGCGGCTGGCCCTTACGTACGTCTTCCTAAGCTCTCCTCAACCCAATGATGTAAGGCTAGCCCAGTTGTGATACTCACGCCCTTCTAGTCCCAGGCCATCAAGACTCCTACTGCCATCTACTGCTCGGGTCAGATCCCCTGCGACCCTGAGGGCAACCTGATTGAGGGCACCATCCAGGAAAAGACTCGTCAGTGTATCAACAATCTGAAGGCTGTACTTGAGGAGGCCGGCTCGTCCCTCGAGAAGGTCGTCAAGGTCAACGTCTTCCTCGCGGATATGGGTGACTTTGCTGTGAGTGCCCCCTGTTTCAAGACCCAATTGGTTCATGAAAGTTTTGCTAAATAGGGTTTCAGAGCATGAACGAAGAGTACGCCAAGTGGTTCACCCACAAGCCGGCGCGCAGCTGCGTCGCTGTTAAGCAGCTGCCCAAGGGTGTGGATGTTGAGATTGAGTGCATTGCTCTTCCTTGAAGGAAGATACGGGCCCAATGGCTGTGTAGAGAATGGTAAATATCTCAATCAAAAAGGTCATCCATCTTCCAAGTATTCCGTTTCAAACTGCTTAAATGTGTGATGCTGTTGTGGCGAGTGTTTGCGGGAGTCATCACAATCGGAAGCATCGGCATGACGGCGGGGCTCCACCGAGGCCACGACGAGGGAGGGTCTGGTCTCACACTAGTAGTGTTCTTTCCACGACTCATCGAGAAAGCATAAAATTCTAGGATCAAAAATTTTCTCGACGACGTCAAATTTTGAGTATAAAATCGCCGTCGGAAAAATCCAACACGGTTGAGCAGGTGATGTTGCTCCCAGAGCTCGCAGCCGTTTATTGGCCGCCCACTCCAATGAGCCTTGAGTGAGGGGCTGTGTCACATCCTGCTGACGACCACATCATCTGCCATCTCTCTTCAGGCTGCCAGGCTGTAGCTAGCCGCCAAATCCCTATGCCTGTCAGTTGACGGCGACGGAGTGCAATAATCGCTAAAGTTACTGCAAACGTACTGGACGTGCTTCATTCACGAGTCATGTCACCACCAGTAACCGTGGCTCCCAACCGGAGCGATACCCAAGAGAGCTTCACATCACGAATTTATAAGGTATAGCTCCCCATAATCTGTCCGACCCAGGTCACTGTCGGTTGTCCCATCCCCTCAGCAAAGAACAGTGGTTCTTGAAAAGAATCCAGGCAAGCTAACATCAAGCCAGTTCATCGAAAACCCGATAACCTTCATCACAACTCCCCTCTATTTCATCAGCTTCCTCATCTCCCTCGCCCTAGTTGACCTGCGCAACACCGCTCGTCGCGCGCACTATCATGGCGAGCAGAACCCTCCTCGTGTACCAAGCTGGTTGCATCGCGCCATATTCTACCAGCCGTCTCGATCTACTACTACCGACCGAAATTCTTCAGGGGTTTCACCTGGGCAGAGACTCAAAGATGAGGCGCCCGCAAGGAAGAGAAGGGTAACTAGGGGCGGTTTGGATGATGATTACTATCATAGCCATCAACGAAAGTTGCTGAGAATGGAAGCAGAAGAGGCGTTTGAGATGAGACGCTGGGTAATGATTGGGTTGATAGTGATCAGTTTGGGGCTGATGTGGATGAGTTGGAAGCTTGTGAGTTGGGGATTGGGGGCTGTTAAGGCTTTACTGCGGTCTTAATGATGAGAAACATTTGAAGGTTATCACAGGATTGGGCATACACTCATCTCATCTTCATGTCAAAAACAGGACGCCAGGCCCTCAACAGTACTCTACAACGAGCTCCCCTGTCCCTTCTCCTCCGAACAATCCTCCCGTCGCCAAACATATCTCATCTCCCAAACCCCCGTCCCAAATTCTTCGAACCACACTTCCTTTCCCTCCGGCCTAAAGCCTTCCCGTTCATACAACCTTCTCGCGGCTGTCAACTCCCTCATCGTCGACAGCCTACACTCGCGAAACCCTTTTTCTCGCACAAACTCCATCGCCTTCCGAAGTAATGTTCTCCCGACACCCCGTCCGCGAACAGACTCATCGACGATGAAGCATCTTACGCGAGCCACGTCGGGTTGGCGTTCAATTTCGCCGTCGATGTAGATCACGCCCACGATCTCTCCTTCAACATTGTCTTGGCCAACACCAGCACCATTCCCTGGACTCGGAGGGGAAGCGTTAGGGGAGAGGACTGCCAACCACACCTCATTCACAGGTTGATCCAACCTCGTCAAAAGGTCTCCAATTCCAATTGCCAGCTTCGCTTCGAACAAACGACCCCAGCCTGTTAGAGAGTGGTAGAAGGCCAAATGCATGGAGAGCGTGCGGCCTAGGAGACCGGGACGGTAGCCGGTATGGATGGTGATGCGTTCTGAGAGTCTCTCAGGGGGACATTGGGATATGACTGTTGCTTTCTTCTCGCCAAAAGAAGGTTTGGAGGTGGGGTTAGGGGTTTTGCTAGCAGGTGCGGTTTGGATGGCGCCGGCGAGGGTGAGGAAGGGGCTCTTGGCTGAAGAATTGGACTGTTCTTCGGAGAGAACGCTTGTCGAGAGTCAACTTTACGAATGTTTTTTTCTAACCTAAGATGTAACAGGGTGCTTTTACCTTCTTGTCATATTAAACTGTCTATGTAGGCTTAAGGATATACCTGTCTTCATCCAATATCGAGTTGACGAGTTGAAATTATCTGGGATGATTCTCCGCTTCCTGAAGAATTTAGTTTCAAAACCGACCCATTCCTCTTTTGTGAACAAATGTAACTCTGGAGAACTTCAATAAACTTTAATCCTAAAATAAGAACGTACTCTTCTCTCCTTTTAGCTTGCTAAACTCTATCAGTTCCGGCACCATCTCCATGTCAACAATAAGGCGCCGTCCCACCCATTTCTCCTCCATGATTGGATCGCCAACTTGCTGCCAACAGCAGTCTTCCGAAGCCATCGCAACCACATCCCGATCGGTTCGGACCGCTCGGCGATCGGCTAGAAAAAAATTACTGTGATCCGGGTTTCGCATGAAATAATTGATTCGGCTGGCTCCATCTGCCCGTCCGTCCGTCTGCCGAGTTTATCGCGCCCGCTCAGACCTCTGCTCGTACTCTGTTTACACACAACATGACCGAAGTCGGGATCGCTCGCCGCTCGCTCAAACCCCCATTGGAAATCGTTGAGAGAGCATTTGGGGGGAGAGGGGGGGAGAAAATCGCAGCTTCGATCGCTCGGTGCCAACCGATCAATTAGAGGAAACGTCGCTTAGTGCTGTTTGAGAAGCTCTGAGCTCGATGCAGGTGATAAAAAGCGAATAGGTTCGCGACACCAAAACTGCAAATCCTTTCGGGGAGCATGATCCGGATTACGTCAGATCGCGTCAAGTCATTCAAGTACATTATGGTACTGGAGGGTCGATGTACAGCCTCCTTGCCTGCCAATGCAGCGGAAAGAGGTCGAAGAAGAAGGAGGATGTCGTGGAAGATGACGGTGCATGGCAGAACCGAGCAGCAGTAGCATCGGTAGAGCTCTCGACGCTCTGGGCTCTTCCCAGCGCTAGGAGGATGAAAGGATGGGTGAGATGTGGTGGTTAAATATCTAGCCAGTCAGTGCTGATTTGCTTCACATCACATTTGCATGCTTTACTCAGTGCACTTACTGCAGATCATATACTTCCACGGGCAGTCGATCTTTACGCAGACTGTTACTCCCATTTCTTTCCTTCAGCCAAAATCGATATCAGTGACCATGCCTTGTCGCAGGGGCAAGACGACCGTCATCTTGCTGGCGACGAGTTGTGCCCTCTCCCTCGGTCTCATTCCAGGGACAGAAAGGTTTAACTTTTTGGGTCTGTTCCTACCTCTCTGAGCAGTAAAACTGCTATGCGAAGTGGTTTATGATGTAATTTTGCATCCTCTGTATTTTTCCCCTTTGCGGTGCCTACCCGGCCTTGGAGGCAATTCAATGTTTATGGGGCAAACAAGCAGACTAACCAAGTCAGTGACTAGAGAGCCGCATATCGATTGGTATTCCTCTGCCCTCCATACCTCCACTTTCATCTCTCAGCGAAAAAGGTTGATGCTGACTTCCTCCCAGGTTGCGGGCCATTCCTAATAATGGAACCATCCGATACCTTGGCCCCTTCAATCGAGGACGCTTTTTCCTAACGATCCCAGAGACCTTGGCGGATGTTCTTGTGAACCGCGCTTACGACTGGGAGAAGCCTAAACACTTCAGGACCAACCTTGGTCGCATTCTCGGTTTCGGCCTTTTCTTTGCCGAAGGCGACGTACATCGCATCCAGCGCAAGGCGTTGACGCCTGTTTTCAAATCTCGCCACATCCGCGACGATCTATATCCCATCTTTTGGGCCAAGGCGTGCGAGTGCGTGGCAGAGTTAACTAAACACATCAGCACACGGCACAAAGACGACTGGGGACCGAAAGCGTCAGGGAAGGGCAATCCTGTCAGTGGAACGGTCGAGGTCTCAGGTTGGGCATCTCGCGCGACGCTGGATATTATCGGTGTTGCGGGGCTAGGGCACTATTTTCGGCTCTGAAGAGCCCAGAAGGGGAACTCATCCAGGCGTACAGCAAGATCTTTGCGCCGAGTTCTCACAGCTGGACGTTGTTTATCCTGGGGATGATCTTCCCTCCGTGGGTGGCGTCTTTGGTGCCACTGAAGGCGAATAGGGATATCAAGGCTGGTGTCAAGTCCGTTCGCAATGTGTGTCGGCAGCTGATCAAGGAAGCTTCAGCTGGTGACGCAAGGAAAGCTGACGGGGGTTGGATATACTGTCTGTCACTCTCCAGTCAGATGCATTTTTACCATGACACGGAGGCCTTCGTCGATCAGCTGATGACCTTCCTCATCGCGGGCCACGAGACGACGGCTGCGGCAATGACCTGGGTAATCTACCTCTTAGCAGTTTACCCCGATATCCAAGAAACATTGCGACAGGAAGTCCGAGAAAACCTCCCCTCGCCGGCCTGGGGGCAAGGCATCACAAAGCACAACATCGACCGCCTACCCTATCTAACCACTGTCTGCCTCGAAGTACTGTGGTGTTTTCCTCCCCTGCCACTGACCGCGCGCGTGGCGATCAGCGACACAAGGATTGGAGATGTGCACATCCCGGCTGGGGCAGAAGTCTTTCTTGTGCCCTGGGCGATTAATAAGAGTGAGAGGCTTTGGAGCAAGGACGCGTTGCACTTCAATCCTCACTGGTGGCTCAAGACTGTTCCGGCGCGCTCTCCCATTGAGGATGGTGGCGACAGGGAAACTGAGAATATCAAACCGTTTGGGGTTGCTGTAAGCAAAATAGCCTTCTTGACTTTCTTGCATGGGCCGCGGGGCTGTATTGGTCAGAATTTTGCGAAGGAAGAGTTCACGTGTCTCCTGGCTGCCTGGGTAGGCCGCTTCAAAATGGAGTTGCACGACCCAGAGCTGGCGGTTTACAAGAATGTCAAGATCGGAGGCGGGATCACCGCCAGACCTAACAAGGGCATGTACATCAACATGACTGTGTTGGATGGTTGGTAATGCAATATGGACGGGGGTCTTGTTTTTATCTAAGGAAGTGTGATGTTTTTGTGTGTTTTCACTCTGCTTTCAACGGCTGAGCAGGTTCAAGTCAGCTAAACTGTAACAGTTTTAGTATCTTGATTGATGATTTGGAGGATGTGATCTGTGGAGTTGATGGCTGTCGACCCAACGCCCTGACCCCATCGACTCCTGACAAAGAACTAAAGACGCATCTCAGCCGTGTCAAACCGCTGAAGAGAAGCTTAACGTCTGCATTCTGCAACCATTCCGCTGGCTATAACGGCCAAGCTGCTTCAGTTCGAATTCCATGTAAAAGTCATACGCCTAAATTTCACGCAGAGGAGTTTCTCTCCCGCTCTTGCATTAGTCTTATCGGTTTTGGCGAAGTTGAGCTCTCCATCACAATCGTTGGCAGCAAGGAAGAAGTGCAAAAAAAAAAGGCTTGCCAACAGGTCTCCCCACAAGCAAAGTGTAACGCCAGCTGGAATAATTTTGAATAAGTTGACAAGCCGTCTGGTTTCGAGGCTTGCGGGATCGTAGCTGGCCCTCCATAGCTGGACAACACTTCGTGGTTAATGAAGTTATGCCAACCGAGCACTGAACAACACGTTCCCAGCATCTTTCTCAGATAAGGAAGAAAGCGTATCTGCTGTAAAAAAAAAAAAAAAAA
>Ga0065720_1019006_pt1 | contig 45845 bp, 52 predicted proteins | sample Thericmetagenome_FD_59107 | JGI IMG/M metagenome (GOLD analysis project Ga0065720, IMG submission 59107) | Thermophilic microbial communities from the Joint Bioenergy Institute, California, USA of rice/straw/compost enrichment - eDNA_2 v2... | ecosystem: Engineered > Solid waste > Grass >... | reverse complement strand
GAAGAGGTAATAAATAATTATTCCATCGACAATTTTCTAGGTGAAACTGTGGGTCCCCAATTCAACGAAAAAGTTGATCTTATCCTTATTCAGAACTTTGAGGAATTCAAAGATTTTGATGATTGTGAGACTCAACTCTGCATTCTATTGAACAAAATGGGTATCACCGAATACACAGACAAGGATATCAAAAAGAGATTGAAGATCTTGAAAGTTAGGCTTGGTAAAGAAAAGGCTATGGAAGTTTTCAACTCAATATACAAGGACGACCTACAGGTATTATTTTCTATGTCTATGTCTGAATAACATAATAGATTACAATTGAGCATGCTCTTAGACAAGCCCTTACTTTGATTGACACTTCCAGATTCTCCAAAGACAATCTAAAAACTTTCTTAGTGAGCTTCCTACAAAGATTTATTGCATACAAGAAGGAATTTGCGTATATATTTCATTTTTTTCTTTAGAACTCTTAGTGAGGAAACCGGAAACTTGAGTGCTCCTGATATGGCAATTTTACCACTCACAGTTCAAGATTTCGATATCTTGGAATGGGAATGTATTCCTATGCTATTCCAATCTATGCATTTGAGACCACCTGGTCAAGGAGAGATATACTGGAGAGTTCCTGGATTTTTAACAGAAAATGAAATCGAAATTCTTATTGAAAAGATTGATAAATACTTCGAAAATGAAGGTCTTTTGGAGGAGGCTATCAAGTCAAGAATCGAAGAACAACGTAGAGCTGCTCAGCCTGAAGTCACGCCAGGAGGAGAAACTGATTATCAAGAAACCACACCTGATGGAGAGCAACCAATGGAGCCAGCCAAGCCTAAGAAAAAGAAAAGAGTCAAGGCCCAGAAAAAGAGAGCAGAAGTTGATGCTGATGAAGGAGAAAATGATAATAATTATGCCGAAGATGACAATAATGAAGGCCAGATGGAGAGCCAACATGACGAGGAAGGACATGTCTGGAACGAAGAGGATGAGGAAGAAGGAAAATCAAAGAAAGAGAGGAAGAGCAGAAAGAAGAATAGACTCAAGAAATTCGAAAAGTCACAAGGGGGGGCTGAGAGCGTTGCTGAAGCTGGTGAAGAAATGATTGAATGGCTTATTGATGATGAACCTGCTGAGGAGAATCCAGAAAGGGAGGAGTTGACCGAATCTGAGGAAAAGAGAAGGAAGAAGAAAGCTAAGAAGGAAAAGAAAGAAAAGAAGAAAAAAAGAAAAGAGGAAAAAAGGAAGAAGTTCCTCATGGAATCTCAACAATCTGAGATGCAGGAGGAAGAACCTGGAACTCAAAATAATGATAATGAAGAAGAGAGTGTTTATCAGACTCAAACCCAAACTCAAGAACTTGAAGAAGATGAAGAGCAAGACTCTGACAAGGAGAATCAGAAGCCCAAAAAGTCTAGGCTCAGACAGGCTTTCCAGAGAACCAGAGACCATGATGAAGTCCCTGAAGAAGATGAAGAATATGAAGAGGAGAATGAAAATAATGAGAATGTTCGACCTGAAGAGGAAGAAAAGGGATTTGAAGAAGAACCTATAAGAAATGAATCAAAGAAGGCTTCTCGTGATAAGGACATCTTGAGAGAAATTCCAGTTGATTCAACTGAGAAAAAGCCTGCAAGATTAGGAAGCATGAAACAAGAGGCTACTTTGGGAGCAGAGGAAGAAATTCCTGAAATCAACGAAAGAACCACAAATAAAAAGAAACCTGTTCAAGAAACTATCAAAGCCAGCTTAGGTGCCGATGAAAACAAAATCATCAGACTTAAGAAAGAAACCACTAGAGAAAGTCTACCCAGAGATGATGAACTTGTCGTGAAGGAAGAATTTGTAATGAAAATAGAGGATGAAGGCCCTGTCCATGAAATTACTCCTGTAAAAGCAACTCTAACTACGCAAGGTTCTGATATGGACTTCGAACTTGGAGCCATTTCCAGAAAGGAATATCAGAGCTCACTTCCTGGTACTGGAGCCTTCCCTACTCTCTCTGAAGACGAAGATAAGCACAGTTATCTTAAAAACCCTCAGAAGCCTGTCCGTTCGAATGATAATTCTAATAGCATACAGATGTTCCTGGTCCCATATGAAGCTATAAAGGAAAATGAGATTTTCCACGGTAGTAACAGTCAGAGCCAGGATGAAAGCTATATCATTAAGTTCTATAATAGGACTCAGAGTGGAAAAGCTATTGAAAAACCTAATAAAAGTTCTGAAATAAATGAGGATTCGTTTAAGTCTCCTCAACTAATGCCTGACAGTCCAGTAGATGATAGAGAAAATAAAGATAAAAATCAAAAGAATACTCTGACGTTTGGTGCTAATGACAGTGATGAAGAACATGTATATTGATTGATAAATTGCCTCTTCTTTGTAAAGTAAATGGTTTAGCATATTTATGCACAACAATACCACCTTAATTTTTCTTATAACTCTTTGGAAAACTGGAAAACAAAAATACTAGTAGAAAAAGTTTGAAATTTACATTTAACTTTGAGCACCCTCCTGATTTTCAACAGGCTTAGTTTCTGGTTGGGTCTCTTCAGCTTTCACCTGTTGTGTCTCAGTAGTCTTTTCTTCAGCTTTAGTTTCTATTGGTTCTTGAACCTTCTTATCTTGTGTCTCAGGTTCAACACATTTAGCTTCAGGAGCCTTCTCCTCAGGCTTTTCTTCAACCTTCTGTGTAGGAGCTTCTGCTTGTTTAACTTCAGTAATATCTTTAAGTTTCTCCTCCTTTTTCTCTTCCACTTTCTCAGCTGTCTTCTCTTCTACTTTCTCTTCTTTTTTCTCTTCTACCTTTTCAGCTGGCTTCTCTTCTACTTTTTCCGCTTTCTGTTCTGTGGGATTCTGGCTTGGGGCTTGTTTTTGAACTTCAGACTTCTCACCTTGAGGTTGAGGGGCATTTCCTCTTTCAGTTTCTTCCGATTTAGTTTGTTCTTTTACTGCTTGTAAGGGTTCCTTCATTTTTTCTTCTTTCACTGCAGTTTGCCTAACTGGAGATCTGTCTTCTTTAGAGTCGGTCAGGAGAGTAGACTAAGCGGATTACTCTTATTATATCGTGAATACCTTATTGCTATCCTCAATAGTACTATTGTAGTGAGACGAGTGAATATCAGTCTTAGAGTCTGTGCTCATCATGGAGCGGCTCAATTTATTACGATTCTTTGCAGGAGTATGCTCAATAGAAGCAGCAGTCTTAGGCCTTGAGATGGAAGAATCATGAGCCTTGGAAACATTATGGATATTTGGAGTGGATCCAAATGTTTTGCTTTTAGCTGCGTTGCTAGACTCGGGGGCTTTTATAGAAACATAAACGCCAAACTCAGATGGAAGAAGATAACTTCCTGGTCCAGGAGTGTCGAGTGCTAATATTATTAAGAAGATATATGGGATTTTACTAAGGTTAGTCTTAGATTTTGGACTTTTTCCGAAAGTTGTGGACTTGGATGAAGAATATTTAGAAAGGAAATATTGTCCAGTTTTATTTAGTCCTTCTGGGACTTCATATTTTCCTGGGCCAGGAATTGACGTATCGATATTGAATAAGCTGCCTATTCTTCCTTTTGATTTTCTGTCTTGACTGATCTTTACTGCTCCAGACCCCTTAAATTTCCAATAAAAGTATTTTCCTGTTTCATTTATGGAAGAGGGAATATCATATTTTCCTGGACCGGGAATAGTATCTTTATGATCTAGAATAATCACATTAAGGAATCTTGATTATTACCAATTTCCTTTCTCTTTCCTGTAATAGTTACTCCTTTATTTGTAATAGTTGAAGTATTAACATTGTATTGTCCAGGACCTGGCACATCATCTTTCTTTGCAAATATACCTGGCCCAGTTTTCTAAAAATTAGTTAGCTATTGATGGAATCCAAAATACTGGTCTTGAACCAAAAGAAAATCCTCTTTTTTTATCTTGTCCAAACGTCCCTTTAATATCATATTTGTTTGGAGGAGGGGAGACACCATAAACTTTGGTAAAATCATATTTTTTACCAAATCCAAAAGAGGTCTTACGGCCGTCCTTCATTTCAGGAAGGTCATAGAATGCATTATTGCAACTAACATCATGAACAAAGTATGATAAGATTACTAGGGCTTTTTTGCTTCTGAAAATCGTCTTGAGTGAGGAAAGGAAAATTGTTGCTTTGACTTTGAGGTATTTAAAGGATGGTTAGCTATCTGGGCGGGCGAAGTTATTAGAACAGACATTTTTGCAATAAATTTATTGATTAAATAAAATATATATCTAAATGAAACCTCTTGAAACTGTATTTACTAAACAATATGTAATTTCTGGGATGTTATCTCAAGGATTAAGTACAGGGTCTGTAAATCGGTAATTTCCCAATAAGCCTATGAAAGTCTTAACTATAAAATACAACGAGATGATCAAAGTGTTGGTTCGAGGTGTAGTTATTTCATGATAGAGTATTTTAGGCAAGCGAATTAATAATCAAGCTTTAACCAAATACCAAGATTGTTACTAATTCCTATATCAAACCTAGCCAATATGCTTTAAGTAAACTTCCATAAATATCAGAAATAGATAATGATTCTAGTGTTACGAATGATTTTTCTAGGCTCACAGAACTTAATTGTGCACTCAGATAATACCAATATCTAGTTTTCGAAATTTGGGCCTAATAGGCATCATTATACATCAAGTTCCTAACCTAAAGGAATCAATGCTTAAACTAACTGAAAATAATAGCCTAGTAGTTAATGATTATATGCCTTCTAAATCAAAGATGTACGTACTGAAATCATATTTAACAGATGGAATCCTCAGATAAAAATAATAATGTAACCAGTTTGAACTCAGTATAGTGGAGATAGATAGTGTTAATATAAAGCACGAAGCACCTATCATTTAGATATTGCTTGTTCATACCTATAAACTCTATAAAAGGTCAATTGTCTTGATAATTGCATCATTATATGCACTATTTTAATTGCGATATTTTGTTTCTATAATTAATAAAGAAATGTTCTAGTTGAAGAAATTTAAAAGACTACATTCTTGAAATTGATAAATATGCTTGTTCTGAGGGATGAGTGAAGGTAACGAATAGCTTTCTTGGATCTTCTCATCATCTATTGAGCTTATTTAACTTAGGAAATTCCTTTACTTACAAAGAGGCAAATATCAAATCCTAATAAAATTAATTGAGGATGGAAAATAACAGGAAAGATCAATTGAAAAAGCTTGAAGAGCAATCAGCTGCTGAGCCTAACTTCTTCATAAGGGCTTACGAGAAATACAGAAAGGAAAAAGCCGCTCAAACTGAAGAATTCACCAAGAAAAAATTATTTATTGCAACTCAAAGACTTAAAGAAAGTAAATAGTTTCGTTCCTGACTTATACAATATAGACAAACCTCTTTCATATAACCAGAAATTTGCACTTGCTTTCCATTTAAAAAACTTTTACACTCCTGAAGATCTGCAAAAATATGAGGACATTAAGAAGAGATATCATGCTAATGTTAACGTTGTTACTATCCTTTCTTTAGTAAATGTGGTTCTTGTGGCAGCGGCTTGGAAGAAGTTCCTGCAACTCAAAACCTGGCAACAAGTAGGCGTTAGTGTAGGTATCTTTTACACAAGTCAGTTCAGTGGTATGTGGACAGCCAAAAGAGAGGCTGAAGAATTCACAACTGGAATAATCGAGAAATATAGATCTCATATAGATGATATCAAATTCGATCTCCCCGAGGCTAAAGAACAAAAAGTCCCTGTGGCTTCTGAGGCTGAGAAGTCATAATTTATTTATTTTTGAGTCACTATGCATTAAAAGTATGTTCATATGTTGCCAAGCCCTATGCTCCTTGTAAGAACTTTTCTGAGAAATCATTACCCGTTCCAGATAACGCATTATTTGAACCGAAATGTGCACTTTTTAAATTCCAATCTAAATAAAAATTAATGTCACAACAAAAGAAGCTCCAAGAAGTCTTCTCCTCAAAAGGTATGCTATACAAATCTGTTCGCGTAAAATTTAGATGTCTATTCTAGATTCTTATCTCTGGCTTGTGATTCCGACTCTCAAACTAGGAAGCAGGCTATCAAATCGATTATTCAAGCAGGACAGCACCATCCAGCTTTCTTAATCAACACAATTCTAGATAAACTGACACCTAGAACCAGTCTCTTCTCAGATTACAAAGGAAATTATAATTCCAATGCTGCCTGAAATATATAAATACTTAACTAACGTGATAGAAGTAACAAGATAAAATGAATGAGAATAATCTGGTTTAGACGATGATCAAGCCTCCTTCTGATAATAATCAACTTCAAAAAATCTACAAAAACAATGAAGATCTCATCCTTAATCTTATGGAAGACCTTGGCAATATTAGTGATGAACAACAACTGACTTTTACCCTCAAGTTTATTGACTCTCAGAGCATTCCTCACATAATTGTCATAATCATGCTCTTGCAACTAAATAAATTTCATCGTAAGAATCTAAAAGAAAAATCTAATTCTGCAGCAAATGTTATATCTTCAAACATTGTTGAGATTGTCTCCAAGCTCTTACCAATTTTGCCTGTTATTAAAAGCGATGAAATGAAGTTCGAAATTTGTAACCTGCTTTCCCAGGTTCTGGAAACTTTTATTGCAAACCAAGAGAACACAGAATCCTATCAAAATGCATTTGCAGTATTAAGTCAAATTATGAATACCATCTATGAAGTCGTGTATGGAGCCTGGATCAACTCAAAGGATACCAAGGTATAATTTAAGTAATTTTTCATCATGTGGCAGTTGAAAGTTTTGAGCTATAAATTAATGGGAATTGTTATTGAATTACTCCCTATCAAAAAGGTGATGGATATACAAGAAAAAGTTGTCCAGTTATATATTGACGCCATCAAAAAAGAAAATGATAATCTTAGAATATTAGAGGTATATTTTTCTTGAGGATGACAGAAATTTGATAGGGTCTCAATAGAGCCTTAGAAAGATTCATAGCTGTGAACCAAAGAGCTGTCCACGGCCTTGTTAAGAGTATACTTGTATCCCTTCATCCGGTCTTCGCAAAACCAATTGTTTCTCCAAACAGCCTAATGGCTCACACCAATATTAAGTACAGAAATGAGATACTTAAGACAGTCCAAATCTTCGGTAAATAAAAGATAATTATTGATGGAATATTAGGGGCACACTTCGCAAGCGATACATTTGAATATTACCTGGGAAGACTTGATACGAAGAAGACTGAAGAGATTATTCCTACTTTATGGATATTGAGACATTTAATTGCGAGATTTCATGCTTCAATTGGAGACCATCTGAAGAAGCTCTTTTATTCTCAGTTAAAAACTCACTCTGACACACAAGACTACGAGGTATTAAGACATCATTCTAATTTTAAATATTCATAGACTAGGTTTGTTATCCTTGAGATTATTCTTGCCTTGGTAACTAATGACCTTTTGAAGAGGGAAGAAGATCAAAAATTCTTCTTGGAATTCCTGCTTAAGCAAGTTGCAACTCATCAACAGGAAATAGCAGATAGCGTAAAATGAACTTTGTATCGAAATAAATTTGAAGAAAAATGCCAAAAGTGAAGGCTATGAAACAACATTAGAAATTGTAGTTCAAAGATCTCATCAAATTTTCCACTCCATCGCTAACGAAAAAGCAAGCATTACCTTTATTTGGCCACAGATTCTTGGATATGTCATGCTTCCAACATATTCTCCTGGTCTAGCAACCATCCTCAAAACCACCTGTACTTTCTTGTCCAAAAATCCAGACGAGCTAGACAATTTTACTCGGGCTTATCAATCCTCAAGTAAGAAAAAAATTCTTATATTTATTCTAAGAAACTCTACCTAAACCAGATACCCTTTTATTGAGATTTCTTTTATTGTGCTACTTGCCATTTATATTCAAAGATCTCGGCTATGAGGTACTAGGAGCTATTCCAGCCTTATTCAAAATTTTGGATAAAGATGTTTCTATTCCAAAGACAAACGAACTCCAAGCATTCTTAAGTACATTCTATGCTATTCTGACTTAATTTAAGAAACTGGAAAGCTCAGAGATTCAGCCGTTTACTATGATAAATTAGAAAATTTTATAGCTGCTATTATCAATAAATTCCCTACACAAGACTGGTATGTCAGATTCAATCAAGCCATTATGGAAAGCTATAACCAATATCAATCCAATATAGAATTTACAGTAAGAATATAATTTGAAAAATTAATTCACAAGTGCGCTCTTTGTAGAATGCACGGAATGGTCCTTAGCAAAATTGAAAGACTTGAAACTATCAGAAGTGGTCTAGAAAAGTTATTCCAAGTAGCTCATCCTGAATTTGCAAAATGTGTGATTAATGGAAACAATGCTCCTCAAGCTACTAATGAAGAATTCAGACTCAATGTAACTAAGGGACTAGGATTGGCTGCAATTCATAATTTTGAAGCTGTTTTAGACTTTTTGAAGGAAGTATATGCAGGTTAGATCTCTCAAAAAATGAGTTTATATTTGTTAGCTGAAGTTATTCCAAAGAAGCAGGGAGGATTTACTTCATTCTTCAGTTCTGGAGGAGGAGATGCCCTCAAAGAAAATGTCAAAATAACAGCAATACAGACATTAGGATTTATTTCTTATTATGGAAATCCATCGTAAGGTTAATCAATTCTTTCTGATTGTTAGAACATTTATTAAGAAATTTGAGGGATCAATCTTGCCAATGATCTGGAGTAATTTAGAAGTCGCTAAGTCTATTCCCATGAAAGTAACCATAAACTATCTTGCCTAATATGCTTTAGTTGGCATGCTATAAATCAATGAGCGAGATCTGTAAAGCATTATTTAGGCTATACGAATCCGATGAGACCCTTCCTGAAGATTTCAAGTTATATGTAGTCAAGCAAAGGGAAAAGATCCTACAACGCACAATTGATGCCCTAGCAGCTGAAAGTGATGATAGAATTGGATATTATTTATACCTAATCCAAGCATACATAAGCAGAGTTGATCCTTCATTAGGCGAGGAGTATTATTTTGAGCTTTTGAAGCAATTACTTAATCTTATTCCACTGAATATGGAAGTAAAAGCTGAACAGTATTTAGACCCTCTTGGTGAAACAATTTACACAATCATTTACAGAAATGATATCAAATCGATTCAAGATGGGACAGTAAACATCTTGTCATTCTGGGAAGTATTCTACAAGATTATCATTCTCTTGAATAAATTCTTGATTGAAGTCGAAAATCCTGAATACAAGATCCAGTAATTGAACTCCTTGATATTCTAATGGATAGGATGAAGAGAAAATTCCTTGACATGATTTTGAAGGCTTTAAATACTAAGAAGATTACACCACCTAAGCCTGAAGACATCAACTTCTTTCTCAAAGATATAATTGAAGTTTTGGGATATATGTCTTGTTCAGATTCAGATGTCCAAAGCAATGCTTCCCTGTGCATGTCAAAGCTGCTTCTTGCTATTGAGTGTTATCTTCCTCCCTCTAATGATAGAACTGAATCATTCAAAATCATTCTCGAAGCAATAAAGTCAAAGATTGAAGCCAAAGATGTTGTTTCTCTACTAACATCGAACCTTGTCAGTTCCCTTTCTAATAGTAAAATGTTGATATTTTGAAATAATTTGAAAAGAAGAAAAAGATGCTTTTCAAGGACTAAACCAATTCTTTAGTCTAATTCAAGAAGAATGTGCTAAGGAGATGAAGGCAAATTACAGTCAATATCTTGAATCCTTCTTTGGAATGCTTGATGAAATCAATGCTGAAGAGAAAACGCCAACAGAATTCGAAAAGCAAAAAGAGACTGAAATAGTTAATAATATTGTCAAATTAATGAAAATGGATCTTCATGAGATATTGAACATTCTGCTCAAAAGTAGGCCTGAATTTCCATTAGCTCCTAGTGTTTCCAAGTGCTTACAGAAGGTCATTCAAGATAAAACTCTCCTTGTTAAAATGTTCAATTATCTGACAGATATAATCAACAATCCCGAACAAGGTATGAGTTTGATTACCTAATTAATATGTAGTCCTTTATGTGGATGTCAATGTGATGATGTTCAATGCAACTCTTTTTATCGGAGTAATCATGGAACCCAAGGAAGAAATTTTAGCCAATCTAACTAAAAAATATTTCTACCAGCTCTTGGGAACATTTCTTTTAAGATTTGGAACTGCCTTTGAAAGTCGTGTTAATGCTCAGGAGAAGTAAGATGCTGATTTAAATAAATTAATATATAGCTTGGAAAAAGATGCTATTAAATTTGCCTTATGGAGCTTCCAATCATTCCTTCAATGTGCTGATGATAAGCCTATTTTAAATGCTCTTGAGGGCTACGGACTACAAAAGAAGCTAGTAACAGATTTTGATGAGGGTGTGAGTGAATTAATTCTCATTATTTGCAAAAATTGCAAATGGCAGAAGATAGTAACAAAATTAATTGATTATGTAACCTGATAGAAAGTCTTGGTGGACTTTTTGAAACCCTTCCTAACAAAGAAGATCCAGTCTCAAAAAGAAGTTGTTGTTATAGTCTTAGCCCAGCTCATCTTTTCTTGTCTTTATCTGGAGGAATTTGTTGAAGAGGAGGGTGAATTTTTCCAAGATTTCAAGCAATTTGAAGAGTATGATGAATACCTTAATATTAATTTTGTAGTTGGATTCTTGACATCATAGACACTCTTCTAGACAGTATCGAGAGGAAATCCGAGATCATAAGAAAATATTGCTATAGAGGGATTGGAAATATCGCCTATTTATTTAGACTAAGAGATAATCAAAGAATACAAGATACAAACACATCTGTTGAGTCCTTACTTGAATCCATAATTAAGAGATCCCCTATCATTTTGAAAACACTTCTTCGAGGCCTTGAAGACAACAAGACCTGCATCAGAGAATCATTGAGCAGCTTCCAAAAAATCTCCGATTTGATCAGTTTCCAAAATATCATAGAATGTTTCCTAGATGTTTGTCATAAACTGAGAAGCTCATTTGAAAGGTAAAATACTGAATAAGTCGACTCATTAATAGTGGAGATGCACCTATTCGAGCAAGTGCTTTCAATCTAATCGGAAATTTGTTCAAGATAGTCACCACTAAGGCTCCTCAAGCAAAAGATGGTGTCATGGAAGAGCTGCATTTTAATCTAATATCAATTATTCTTCATCTCAATGATGATAATGTTGTCGTAAGACAGGCATGCGCAAGTTCTTTAAAAGAGATTTCAGTTATCATGGATATTCCTGACATCAAGTATAAGTCTTTTTTCTTAGCTTTATGTTCAAGGGAAATTGTCGAGAATAAACAAGCATCAGAAAATGGTCATCTTGATCCTGTAGAAAATCAGCTTGTCAAATTTGCAGAACTCATCCATACTAAATTTGGTCAAAAGTCTACTCTTTATTTGTATGGCTCTTTGGATTTTATGAAGAGTCCAGAAGATTCTATCAGAGCCACTGCTGTGTTCTTTTTCATGGCCTTGATTAGTGTTATGGACTTGAACAGTAATATCACAATTCCTGACCTTGAGAATTTACTGGAGAATTGCTTTACTGATAAATGTGCTATTGTGCGACAAAAAATCGCCAAGGGATATTCTCTTCTTTCAAAAGTACATAAGATGATCCATTAGAATTATATTCTCTTTTCTTTGTAGCTCGTGATATATTGAAAGATACGCTAATCAAAAATTTGATCTTTTTAATAAAATATATTTCAGATTTAGAAATGTTTTCCAAAGTCAGAGTGGTTTCCAAGGGTATTTTTCAGCATTTGAAGGCTTCTTTCAGCAAGAAAGCTACTCAAACAGTCAACAAAATGAACCCAAAAGAAGAATTCATTGATGCATCTAGATTCAAGGAAGATATTCTCGTTCTTTATCAAAGCAAAGAAGCTATGTCTTCAAGGTTGATTTCTCTTGGTTTACTAGGTTTCGCTCTGTATGATGGATATCTCTACTATCAAAGTGAAGATAGATTTTGGGAAAGTGCAGAAGCCATAGCTGCAGCATCCATGCTAGTATTCTTAGCCATTTTTGAATGGAAGCTAAGAAAAACACCTAGATCCATATGGCTAGAAAAAGATGGGAACACCCTATTTGTGGAATTCTATAAATTCTGGGGATTTTCAGTCAATCCTATCGAATTCGAAACCAGGGACTTTAAAGGATACGGACCTTATATATCTAGATTCAATAGTGTTCCTATTGCCAAATACTCACAATTTGGAAAAAAGAAATATTTCTTCTTCAAAACGGGATACATTGTTGAGAATGATCTTCTCAGAAAGGCCTTCACAGGGTACACTTTCAGAGTGGGTCAGTCAGATATGAACGTTAAACTTTCGAATAAAGCCAAAAGCACTTATAATTTGAAATAGATATAGTATCTTTGTTTTTATTGAACACTATCAGCTTTGACCAAAAGTTCCATAATGTAATAATACGGACTGAAAATGTAATCAATGAGTTTTCATATAGATATTGATTCTCTAATTTATGCAATTTTTCATAGAGTTGCTTTTTTAAATAAATTAATTTACTCAATATCAGGTTGTTCTGTATGAACAAGAAGACTGCGGATAGATTTGAGGACGAGAAATTTAATGGTAAGGGATTGAAAGAACGTCTTTATACCCAAGGTATTCTATTTTTTGAGAGTGATAATAGACTAGATAAAGTTCCTACATACAACAATGCTCCAGTTCAAAAACATAAATTCTTCAAACAAAAAATTGAATGGCAAAACATGCCTGATCGTTTCATAGTATCAAATATCCCTGATATGGAATTACCAGACAACTCAATCTGCACAACAAAATATACAGCGTTGACTTTTTTGCCCAAAAATTTAATGGAACAATTTAGCAAACTTGCAAATGTCTACTTTTTGGTAAAAAGCACTAGTGCTAGTTGAATAATGATAATAGCTCATCGGTCTCTTACAAATGGTCAAGTCAATTTCCACTTCTGGTGGTCATCCAGTTATTTATGCACCTCTTTCAGTGATCATTGCAATCTCTGCTATCAAAGACTTGTTCGAAGATCTCAAGAGAAGAAGCGATGACAATAAAGAGAATAACAGCAGAACATATAAATTAACAGAGAATGGATTTATCCCATCCAAATGGAGGGATATCAGAGTTGGAGATGTCATAAAAGTGCATGATGGAGATTTCATTCCTGCAGATATTCTTCTCATCAAATCAAGCGAGAGCAATGGTATAATCAGGAAAATTGCATCCTCACTTGTTAGGAACATGCTATGTTGAAACCAAAAATTTGGATGGTGAGACAAATCTTAAGCCAAGATATGTGGAGAAGAGTCTTCTTGAATATTTCATGGATGAAGTCGATGTAAGGCAAGATCGACTATATAATGATTTTTAAGTTATGGAATAAGCCTCTTGAAATCAAATATGAGAAGCCAAATCCTCATCTCTATACTTTTTCCGGATCAATGAAGTTAGCAAATGGAAAAGAAGTTCCCTTGACTAACAATAACTTCATGCTCAGAGCCTGCTCCCTCAGAACAGGATACGCTATTGGAGTTGTTTGCTACACAGGGTATATGAAAGTGTTTCTTAACTAACCAATAAAGCCATGATACCAAAATCATGCTTAACTCAGTTAATGCAAGAGAAAAATCCAGCAAGCTTGAGAGAATCATGAATAAACAGATTTTGCTAATTTTCTTAATCCAAGTAGATTATTCTAACCAAATTTAATTGCTAGAATATTTGGTGTGTCCTTTGTGCTTTATATGCCTGCATATGGTATAACGATAAGAAAAGCGAGATCGATGCTTATATGCACTTTCCTGATGATGATCCTGCCTACACTAATATGCTCTACTTTTTCTTTATCAAGTTCGGAAATTGGATAGTCATTTTCACGTAAGAAGAGAAAATTTTAACTTACTTTTAGCAATTTCGTTCCAATTTCTCTGTTGGTCACTTTGGAAATGGTCAAATTTATTCAAGGTATTATTGTAAGCAAAGATCCCAAAATGTTCGACGATATTCAACAATCCAGCACTGTCGTTCAAACCTCCAGATTGATGGAAGAACTTGGGCAGGTCGAATATATCTTCTCTGATAAAACCGGAACTTTGACCTGTAATGTTATGGAATTCAAAAATATCTGTATTCAAGGTGAATCTTATGGTAAATCTATCTTGGAAATTGCTTTATTTTCAGGTGACTCCAGAGATGATGATCTCCAAAATAGACCAGATGTTAGTAATGTAGATTTTAGAGACAAATCTTTCTTCAGTGCTATGGAAAATCCAAATCATAAGGACTATAAAATTATTCAGTAAATAGAAAACACTTTCGTTACTAAGTAGTGATAATCTATTTTTATTAGCAACATGCCATACAATCAATATTGAGACCAGAAATGGAATCCCAAGATACTCAGTAATAAATGAGAAATTTATTTGAATTTTTAGGCTTCTTCCCCAGATGAGCTAGCTCTTGTCAACTTTGCCAAATTCTGCGGATATGAATATGTTGGTACTACAAATACGAACCATATCGAAGTCAATGTTAATGGCCAAATCAAAAGGGCTAGACTACTTCATGTTCTGGAATTTAATAGTGACAGAAAGAGAATGTCAGTAGTGATTGAAAATGAAAATAGGGAAATTGTCTTATACTGTAAGGGTGCCGATTCCATCATTCTAGCTAGAAGCAATAGAAATGCGTAAGATTTTTTAAAAATATGCTGATTATATTAGACCTCATGTTCCTAAGATTGAAGAAAATTTGAATATCTATGCTAATAAAGGTCTCAGAACTCTCCTCTTGGCAAAGAGAGTCATTCCTAGGGAATTATTCGACAAATGGAATGAGAAATATATGCAAGCTTCTTGCTTAATTAAAGACAGAGATGCTGCTATGGCTGAATGCCAAGAAGAAATAGAAAAAGATATGGATATTATCGGAGCCACAGCTATCGAAGATAAACTCCAAGATAAAGTAGGAGAAACTATCTCCTCGTTGAAAGAAGCTGGAATTAAGGTTTGGGTCCTTACTGGTGATAAAGTTGAAACTGCCATTAATATTGGATTCTCTTGCAAACTTTTGGATAAGAAACAGAAAATCTTTGAAGTTGATTGTCGCGAAACTGAAGCCTTAATGTCCAGACTTCATGAAATTGAAAAGGAAATCATAGCTAAAAATTATGGAAGTGAAGACCGTCCTTATGCCATGGTCATTACTGGTCAATCCCTTATCAATTGCGAAACAGAGGCAGCCCAAAATAAACTCTATTCCGTTTTCAAAAAGGCAAGAGTCGTCGTAGCATGTAGAGTCTCGCCTAAACAGAAGAAAGATATAGTTGAACTTGTTAAGTCAAGAGTCCATAATGCAGTCACTTTGGCTATTGGCGATGGTGCTAATGATGTCAATATGATTACTGCAGCTCATGTTGGTGTCGGTATCAGAGGTCTTGAAGGTTATCAAGTAATTTCTATATTTTTGAAAAGTAACAAATAATTAGGCCGCAAGAGCAAGTGACTTTGCAATTGGAGAATTTAAACTCTTAAAAAGACTTCTCCTATACTATGGAAGAGAATCATACAGAAAGAACTCTCTTCTAGTCCTCTATAACTTTTATAAAAACATGATCCTCATTTTGCCACAGTTCTGGCATGGCTTTACAAATGGAATGTCTGGAAACTCATTATATGACCCATTGCTCTTCCAATGCTACAATATCTTCTTCTCTGCCCTTCCAATTGTTATCTTTGCTGTTTTCGATAAAGAGTTCCAAGGCTCATACCTTGAAAAGAACCCCAGATATTATACACCAGGCCTGAAAGATAATTTCTTTAACTTAAAACTTTTCTGGTATTGGTTTGCTAATGGAGCAGTCCAAGCCATCTTTATTGCACTATGCGCGTAATCAATTTCTTTTTTGGATTTAATAATTAGTTTTGGAGCTCTTGAAGGAGGAGCTGTTAATAGCGATGGAAGAATGCTTGGATTCGTGAATAGTGGAATGCTAGCTTATGGATTCTTGATCCTTGTAGCTAATTTGAAAATTTTCCTATTCATGAATACTTTCAACTTCTTGAGCATTTTTGTCACCATTGGAAGTTTCCTCTTGTACATCGCCTCATTTGCGCTTTACAATAAAATCTCTGGAACTGATGTCTACATGGAATTCGGATTGTAAATACAGTATTTCAATTTCTTATTTACTCTCAAGGATCTATAACAATTCTTATAATTATCTTGGCACATTTGTCATGTTGGCAATGACAGTGTTCGTCGACATAGCCATGACAAGATTCCAATGTAAGATTTCTACTTAATAACGCTAATTTTTATAGATGAAGAAGTTCTGAATAGAGATCCAATGGGAGAGAAACAATTGAGAAAACAATCATCTAAAAAAGCAAGAAGATTCTCCAGAACAGGAGGACATAGTGGTAGAGACATTGAGATGTTCATTTAGGGTCTAAGCTCTAGATGACGAGGAAAATGGCTTAAATGCCTACTAAGTTTACGAGGATTATGGATAAGGAGAAACATTTATATATCTTCTTAAGTACAAGTCTATATTATCATTTGTCAAGTTCGCTTGATTATACCTTATGTTTTCAGTTTTTATGAATTCAATTGTTAACGAATACAAATATAAAAATTATTTAAATGAATACAGAAACTCAACAAAGCACAGAATTACCTGCAGAAGGAGAACACCAACCTGTTTTGGAGAATAATCCTCTTCGTAATTTACTCAATCATGCTTTTGACTTTGATAGAAGAAGAACAACCTCAGTCTAAATCTGAAGAAAATCCCATCGAAATTAAAGAACAAGTAAGAAAAAGCAGGCTGGTCTTGATATTTTAGACGGAACCAGTTATCCAACAGACTCCTAAAAGAGAAGAGGCTGAAGAACCAAAAGTTGAAAAGAATTTAACTTCCGCATTTGATCATGCTGCAGTAGAAAAAAGTCCCACAACAGAAGAAAAGCAACCAGCTTTAGATATTATCAAACAAATTGTTGTTAGTGATAAAAAGGAAGAAGTAGAGACTGTTAAGGATCAAGATACTGAAAATCCTGTTGTCTCAGAGCTTAATCTGACAAATGTTGAGGAACCAAAAATTGAAAATCTTGAAAAAACAAATGAAATAGTACCTGAAATAGTAGAAACTAAACAGGACGAACCTCAGCCAGACCCCACTGTTTCACAGGAAGCTACTGATATCATTCCTAAAGCAGAAGTCATACAAAATAAGGTAGAAAGTAAGCCTGAAGAAGATACTCAGAGCATTAATACACTCACAACTCAGGAGAATACTCCTATAACTGAGGCTGTCCAACCAACTCACGGGGATACCGAGAATAAAGAAGACGTGTGTCCTGCAGTTGTTACTGAACAAACAACTGAACAAAACGAAGTATTACTGACTGAAGAAAATCCTACAACCCCTGTTCAACAAGAAGAAAGAGTTGATAGATTAATCAAATCTCCAAGCTTTTCTAATGATCAAGACATCGAAGAGCCAATCAGAGTCACACCTCAGAAGCATCAATCTCCTGTCAGAGAAAGAGAGAGTGTTAGTAATGAGGCTAAGCCTACACCTGATAAGCAACTTACCCTTCCTCAAGTCAATAATCTCGCAAACGGAAACACAAGGCACAAAAGATCCGATAGCAAGGCCAGCACAGGGAATAATTTAGAATCAAATAGAACAGCTTTCCAGTCTAAAAGTCCCCAGTCGAGCTTTAGGCAATTAGCAAAGACACCTGAGCCTGCTACTAAAGCTACAAAAGACAAGAAAATCAAGTATAACATTAAACAGTTGACATCTCAGATGATCCCAGGGCCTAAAAGCAATCATTTCCAAAATATCAAGCCTCTGAGAAATAAGAATGATAAGGTTGACTATTCTCTAAATCTATCTACAATTGATCATGATGACATTCATGATAAAGAAGTCACCTTTAGAAAAAGATCAGTTGAGCCTAAGAGGACTGAAACATTAGATACCAGCATGAACCCAATTACTGACACCTCTATCGTTGAACCAAATGTAAATGATCAAAGCACAATTTCAGCAAATAATAAATCCTTGATTCAGGAGAGAAAAACAAAATCTGTCAAGAGGCCCGCCACTGCAGCCCAATCTACTGTTGGAAGGCATTCTAGTGAAAAGAAAAAGCCCTTAGTAAAGAATAAGAGTATTGGGAAACCCACTGAAGCAACTTCAAAGGTTGAAAAGAAGAATCCTTCAGGAGCTCAGCTCTCAAATACTGAGATAACAAATTCCAAGAAAGATCTACTAATTGATGTACACCCTCCATGCCCTAATGACGAGCTTGATATCAATCTATTGAAAAGATTGCAAAAGAACTTGAGAATTATAGATTCCAATATGGTCTCCTATAAGACCTTATCAGTACAAATAAAAATTTTTTGTTAACTTTTAGACAATAAAAGTGCTTAGCAAACCACACAACAGCATTATATGTTCATCCATATCTCTCTTATGTCTCCTGGCTGGACTGAGTGAAGAAATTCCTTCTTCCTTTACTCAAGAATGTGAAAATTTCGTAATAATTTTTGTAAAATAAAATAACATTGAATAGGATCCTAACCTTTGGACAAGAGTGAAGCCTTTGTTACAAAATACAAATAATCTTATAAAACTTCTGAAAGAGGCTCCTAGAAAAATTGACCAAGAAGTTCCAGACAGTAGTTCAAAGTTAATAATATTTTAATATTAGGCGAAAATATCAACTTAACCAAGGTGTACTTAGCCCTGTCTAAGACATATCTTCATGAATCTAAGAAATCTTCTGGATCTATTTTTGCTGCTGAGATAAATAAATATATTGAAAGTTTCTTAGATCACTATGTTTTGATCAGAGAAGATGGACTTGCAGTCCAAAAAATTCTTCAGAAAATTGAAACTCCTGCTGGCCCTCAAATTACCATGATTCCTTTCTTTGAAGTTCCTCAAGAGAGAAAAAGACTTCAGTTCTTAGAAAAATTAGAAAAATCTGAGAAGGCAAAATCTAATCTTAGTTCTTATATCTCAACCCCAGACAAAGCCAACAGTCTGAAAAGTTCTCCTGATAAAACTCTTGATTCATTAATAAAGAATGATTTCAAACTTTCTCCTAATCAAGCAACTCCAAGTTCAATCCATAAGAATAGTCCTGTCACAGAATCAACTCCACAAATTATCTTGACAGAGGCCAGTAGTGAGAAACCAAAAGAAAGTGACTCACCTTTCTTTGTAAAGACCCAAGCAAGAAATATCGATGATAAAGTATCTACTCAATTATTCCAAGACGAAAAGAAGGCGCCTAAGACTCTCGCAAGTTCACGCAAAGGATCTACAGCAAACTCTACTTCTCAGCTGAGCACAGGTGTTAATACTTCTCTTTCATCTATTTGCCCAGAGCTTCCTCCTCTTGATTCTCCCTTCTTCGAATATCTGAAAGATCTTGAGTCTCCCTCACAAATGACTCTCTATGCAACAACAGGACTCACAAGCTTATTTGCAGGGACTATTCCTGAATTACCAAAGTCTTTAATCCAAACTAGGGTAAATTTTTTTTTCCCTTTTAATAAGAAATTAGGAATTACCCATTAAATATTATGCATTTAGGGAATTTGCTACTCGCTACCCAAGGAAGCTTGATCTCCTGATTGCTAGTTTTCATGAATATGTGAGAGAAGGAAAAATTGATTTGAGTAAAATAATTTCTCTTCTTGCTTATCAAGTTTAGGTAATGTAAGGGAGACTCAAAGAATTGTCAAGTTATTTGACAATGTGGTCCGCATATCTCCTAAAAAGGTGGAAAACGCCAATAAAGAGCTCTACATTACAAACTTTTTGAAAACTGCTTTGACTATCTACAAACACTTAGAAAACAGGGAAAAGCAAAATACTTCCAATATTTCTTCTTTTTCTGGCTATGCTAATAAGGAGAATTCAGCCCCTACCCGATCATTAACTCCAAATTCACGCAGACCAAATGCTACCAACAACAAAAAGGACATAGCTAATGTGAGTAGTTTTACTCCTAATTCTAAGAGCTACTCTGGTCTTCCTAAATCACAAAGTATTGTTACAAGATCAATCGATTCTAAGAGTATTTGCTTTGAAATTATCACATAAGATATTAGAATCCTTTAATCCAAGGGAATACAAAGCTGTAGATAGAAGAAAAGAGCTTGAAAGAAAATATGGATATGCTTCACCTGAGGATCTAGAAGAGTACACAAAAGAAAAACTAAATTCTTTGAAGAGGGACTTACAAAAAGAGGAGAAGCGCCCAAAAACTAGTGAGATGTCTTGCGTAATAAATTTAATCAATTCAATAAAGTTGTTAGACAGAAAGAAGCAAGATATATCCTGAGCTAAATTTCGGCCTAGAGCTGAAATGCTCCGTTTTAGAAAAATATGGAATTTTGGGCAGAAAATTAGAGGAAAGAAGAAAGGCGAAACCTGTTGGAAGACAAGTACAAAAGTTATACACTATTCTCATCTTATAGAACCTCAAGTTCTAACCTATCTCTTTATCAGAAGGCTTTTCATTAACTTTTCCTATGTATTTAATGTTTTATTAGCTAAACTATTCACACTTTGTAACTTTTATGTTGACACCAAGTCTATGTCATCAAGAATTTTTTTACTTGTTATATATTCGGGCATCACAAAACGTAGTGCATATGGAAGGATTGTCTAGAGAATTAAATCCTTATTCCTTGAGATATCCCATAGTTCTGGCAGCATCTTTAAATCCAACTCCATTGCATTTTCTTCCAAGGCAGTATTCGACATATCTTTTCTCAGAAAGCTTGAAGCAATTTCTGAAGCAGAGCTCTATGCAAGTTATTACTTCTAATCAAATTTCATTATTACTTTGTTCGAAATTGTTATCGTGAAGGTATTGATGTCTCAATTTGGCCATATTCTTTTTGTGTTGGTCCTCCAAGCTATCTCCGATAGGAAGGTGATCACCGAATTCGATCCAATCGTAGAAGTGAGCATGAGCCCCATGGTGAGGGACGGCATTGATGGTGGCGTTGAAGTTCATTTTATTTGACTTTCTTTATTAATTGAAATCGATATATTTATGAACAATTTGAGATGTCTCTATACAATAGTTTCTATAAGCTTGGCAGCTTGATAATAGCAACAGCCCAGACAATCTTGCCAAAATGACTTTACCTTCACTCAAATTTTCTATTGTTTGTCAATCTATTTTTTTCCTTTCTTTGATCTATTCAGGCTTACATAAATTGTCTTTGGCGTTGGCTGCATCTTTAGAGTTTACATTATATTCTTCAATTTCTCATTAATTTTGAAAAATACATATTATTATTTTCATAATTAATTATGACAATGTCTCTCTCATAATATGTAGATGAAAACCTATGCAGTCAAGAATAGTTTCTAGTAAAGTGGGATTGGTTTCGGATAGTTGAGGGTTTATTTCAATATCCTTTGTTGGCAATCAATATCCAACATTTAAAGGGTATTACATTTCAACCAAAATGCAAATGATGGTATATATATTTAATATACAGCAAGAACGAATTAGAAGGGGAAAGAATGAATATATCATTTAAAATTTCTAATTGAGCAACCTTTCTTGCAATAACCCTTCATCAACAGGAAGAAGAAGTCCCGAGGCATCTCCTTTTTTCTTGCCGATAATCGAAGCTTCAACTTTTTCTAAGGATAACTTTTCGGCTTCTCTTTTTCTAAATGTAGTTTTAAAGAAGAATGTGACATAAATCCAGCAAGGAAGAATAAGGATGATTTGAGAGTACAATCCATTAGAACCAATCCCTAGACATGAAAAGGTGAATATTAGACATACAAGGAGCTGTTGTAAAATAATTGCCAATGACTCCAAAGAGTTGAGCCATCACGATCATGAAGTTAACAGCAATAGATTCTTGCACAGGATAAGTAGATTCTGAAAGTGACTGGCAAACAAAGGGTTGTGATCCTAATAGACCGATTCCTATGATATGAGTAATTATGTTTTGATGAAATTTACCCAAGAGAGAATTTAGAATTCCTATCAGATAGAAATATTTGTATTTGACTGTGATAACCAATGCAATCTAAAATTAGAATAGTTTCCTTAATTTGTTACTAGCCCCAACATGGAGATGTGCATGAAGATTCTCAACAAATTATCATAATTACTTGCCATTGTATAGGTTCCATATAAGCCACTAATTATAGCTGCTAAGATGAAGACGAATCCTATCACGCCTTGCCAAATCTAGATAATAAATCCATTAACAATGCCCCTTACAATTGAAAGATCCTCCAGAAATAGAACTATCACTGAGGATAATGTATAAGCTTGTCCTAGTACTAAAATAACTAGGCTGAAGATAATTGTTTACAGTTCGCAAAACAAAGTGCTGTGAGGAGATATGATTTATTCCTAAGAGCAGCCTTGGTGTCATCCAAGAAACTTGTGTGCTTTACTAATTTGCCTAACTAAATTCTGAGGATAAAAAATATTGTGAATCTACTGCTGAGAAACTTGGTGGGATTTTTGGCCTTTCCTTTATACAAAATATGCCAATGAGGAATGGAACACTTGCGATGATTGCTTCCCAAAATAGAACGTCAGGTAATCCATCCTAACTATTGAATACTCTTTCCTTCAGACTTACCGGGTTTTGAGATATCATAATTGTAGGAAGCATGAATCCTACTCCCCAACCAAGTGTATTTGATAGTGTCCCTATAGAAATTGCTGTTAAGTTTTCTGAAGGAGGGAACCACAGATCCGCCAAAACTAATAGGTCTGTATGTATTATTCAAAACTTACGGACTGGAACAAACAAGATGACATTTTGGGCAATAGCACAACAGTATTGTCCTATTAGGACAATTGTAAATGATGCCTGAGCAAAGTATCTAACCCATGCCCCAAACAAATTTATGAACATTGCTGCTAACAAAGAAGCACTGAAATACTTGCTTGCTAGCCACGATCCCTATGCTGTTATATTTATTACCAAAAAAATACCAGAAAGGAAAATAAAATGTAAAGATACATGTAAGAATTTGACAAAGATATTACTCCTTCTTCTCCTACGTCATAATATCTCATCACAGTTTCTGATATTGGTGAAAATGTGATCCATAGCATTGCACTACTAAAGCTTTATTGTTATTTCAGTCTACAAGTTCGTTTACCTAAATAATGAAAACGAAATTAAAATTATCCAACGCCTGGATTCAAGTCCATAACCAGGACTTTTATCCATCATCCAAATCTCCACCAAAGATTTTCCATACAATGGATTATCCTCATTCATAGGAATAAGAAATCCTTTTCTTCTAGGACTTTCAATCATGAAATGATTCAATAAATTTTATTTATCTTCACAATCTTGATATTCTCTTAATTTGCCAGAATTCAACTAAAAACGAATTCAATAACCTTACACACTCAAAAATACAAAACTATCTATTATATTAAAATCTAGAATCAACTTTCTATAAAGATTTAATCATAACAAAACCTAATGTCCTTGGTTTTCCTGTAAGCTGGATTCTCTTGAACTCATTTGAATTGCACTGGTTTTTTCTAGATTTGGAAGTAGGAAATGAGTCTCATGGTTATATTTAATAAATCTTTGTTCTAAATTCTTCAAAGGCCTTTCGATGAATAACGATGTAATCCCAGCGAAGAGACCAACAATGATAAAATTTGACACACTGTCGGAAAAACCACTTGACAGAGTGAACTCTCTGGACGCATCTTGTCCCAAAGAGTGGATCATAATAATCATCCCATGGAGAAGATAACCTGTAAAGGATAGTCGAGAGATAATTTTAAGAATTCTCCAATGAAGAAAACTTTTCAAAATATGAAGCTTGCCTATTAGTATCAGCCCAAGTATAATCATCGTTCCCAATGCAAAGAAAAAGCCTGATAATGATTGATAAGCTATGCTGAACCCATGAGACCAAGTTTGTCCGAGTTGCAACTCTCTGGGATATATTAGAGCTGCTCCAATTAGATAGACTCCAATAAAGAATGATGCAAACCTTGCTACAGAACTTGATTCCCAGATGGCAAATATATATCCTCCTTCATTGTTCTGATAATTTCTATAAGATAATCCACAAGCTACTCCAAGGAAATAGACTGCTGACCTAGCGACCGGATTCGTCATGATATACTTCACAGTTTCATAAGTAAGATTAGGGGTAAGCTGAAAGATATTGTCAAACTTTTCATTCATAATAAGAGAATATCCTAGTGAGGACAGAATCAAAGAGGTCAGTCCATAAGAAGCAACCCTTGGGCTCTTGGTATAGACACAAATAAATATCAAGAGCAACAGATAAAGTTGGAAGTCAACTGCCAGATACCATGTCCAATCCATACAGAACCCCTCTTCAACAAGCCAATTATTCAAGAATATTGCGTTTTTCCACCATGTCAAAGCGCAATTCTGTGCTTCAAAGGTATAAAATGGCCATAATGGTCCTGTTCTAGAGTAAGATGATAGCTTCCAGAATACTAAAAGTACAATCATATAAGTGGGCCATACTCTAAACCAACGGTGAAAAGTCATCCCAAGATATGACTTGAATGACAATCTTGTGTTACGTAATTTGTAGAATAGTGTATAAGCATTTAGGAATCCGCTCAAAAAGAAGAATAAATCAATTATCTTTAGCCCTCCTAGAACAAATAGGTATCCCCAAGAATCTATGATTGAAAGTCCTGAAAAATAATTCTTCATAGCAATTGCTTGATAATTGAAGGTTTGAGTGAATATAATATAAAAAAATGATATTGCTCGGATTCCATGAAGGCAATCAACAGAGTAGTCATGTGAAGGTTCTCCTTCAGATTTGCAAAGGGACTTCAAATTTTGGCTTAGATTGAAGCATGATAAAAGTTTTGCTATCATTCCTAAATTTGAGTTATGTATTGAATTTATTCGGTCATCAGAAGATGGGATTCCTTCAGTCTGAACTTGAGTATCCTCATTCTTGAAATAAGTAGTCCAAGAACATGCAGCAATAGATAAAAGAGCAAAGAATCCAAAAAGATAAATCACCATATGATACAATCCATCTCTATTGAGATTTAGTTCCTGAGGATCAATAAATTCTAGGTTATTATATAAAGGCAATGTTTTGTTCGTTTCGCGTTCATATCTTAGTTTGAATGATACTAAATAATGGTCAAAAAGATGATAATAATCTTGAGTAGTACAAAATTTTGGCCCACATAATCCTACCATTATATCTTGAGGTAATTTCCCTGTATTGTTTCTGGCCAATACATAACGTCTCTCAGGATCTTTGTTACATGCTTGAAAATAGCCCAAGTCGTTAATATTTTTTCCACTAAGCAGAAGAAAAGCTGATTCTTGAGGAGTTAGATCGCTTATGTTGAAATTGTTAGATAGTTTATTAGAGAGTGCTTTAAAGAATTGAAAACACTCTAAAGTGACTTCTGAATAAACTAGAGGGATCCATGCAATAACTATAAAAACAAAAATGTTCATTTGATATTGATATTTTTATTTTAGATCCTAAAAAATGAGTCATATCTCCTCAAAAAAGAACAAATAGAAGAAATTTGCAAGAGCCAAAGTCTCACCAAAATTCCAAAATCCAAAATATTTGAACAACTAAATTTAATATCACCTTAGTTCTTGAACAGTCAATTCCTACCATTCTTAAAAAAGGCTGATAAAAGTAATAAAAGAAAAACTATTAGTCTTAGACAATGAGATATTGCATTAAAGTTTCAAACCTAAAGGAATTAGCCGATTATAGTTTGAAACCTGAAGATGCTCAATAAGTTTAAAATATTTTGTTAAGAAATTACTCCGAATAGACATATTAACAAAGCCTTATTCACTTCTAACATGGTTTGTTTGAACAGTATTAATCATAGCTTCATTTTAGAAACTAATTCCCTTTCATATTTAGACAATCGATAAAGATTTAGGTTTACAACAAATTTTACTCTATAAAGAATAAAATTTAAGACTTATGAAGCTCAGATATTTGCAATGAATGATTCATTACTCGAGAGTTCAGCAAAAGGAGGCGACAGCTTAACAGGATCACCTCGGGCTTCATCCATATTTTCAGATTCTGATCTTGAACCAGTTAGTCCCAAAAAAATTTCACATGGTTATAATCTTTTGAAATCACAAAGGGAAGCGAGCGATAACATTACTCTTAACAATTTGCGTGTCTTGTTCATCCTCAATTTTGCCCCTTTTGGATTAATAATTTCTACACTATTCAATATAAAATGGTTTATAATGGCAACTGGAAATGGAAATACTTATTGGGTAAACCTTTTGTCAATAGAGAAGTATGATGACCAGCTAAATTTAGTATATAACTATCTAATGTTCTTCTTTGTGAAAGATGGATGTCAGGCAGGTTCTAAAACCAAAGATGATCCTTTAAATCTATGTCCCGTAACAACATCATACCTCTATGCAGGATTAATTGCAGCGGGAGTTATAGCATTTGGACTATTCTTCCATAGTGTTCATATAATGCAGCTGGCAAAATTAGGATGTCGAAGAAAAGCTGATTTAATAAAAGGAATTGCAGCTTTGAGAGTTCCTTATCTAATTCTATTTTGCTATCTCAGTGCTTTTATCTATTGGGTATTCGCCTCAGCAAGTCTTATCAACGTTAACTATGAAAAACCTATTCCAATATTCGATAGAGTTGGAGCATCCATGAAAATCTATGTGTGCGGCACTGGGCTCTTTATTTTCCTTTATATATGGTTCAGATGGATTTTTAAGAGAGCTTTAAAAAGAAATCTTGTTAATCACCTTTTGGATGCTGAAAAAAAGTATTTGGATGCCTTAGAAGTCCTAGATAAAATGTAAACTGCTAAACCTATTTCCTTTTTCTCTAAGTAAATATATATCTTTATGACTTAAGCTTGATGTAAATAGGCACTCCAAAATTATTCCGTTTTAGGAGGAAGCTACTGTATTCTTTTTTGAACTCGCAAAACAAAGAATTTCACTCTCAATGTATATTGAAATCATCTTCGATTTTCTTGTTATTGTAGAGCCTTTAATATCCATTGTATCTTTTAGAGGGTGTATCCTATCATTTGACCCCATGTGCTTGAATTTATACTAGATGCAATGTTACTAAGCCTTAAGTTAAAGCTTCAAGCTGATTTAATAAAATTTTATACACATGGAACCAACCAAGGTAATAATAAAATGTCTCTGCTCATACCTAAGGAAAATGAAGAAACCTTGAAAAAATACGAAGAGCTTGCTCGTTTACAAAATGAACGATTTGAGTTAAGAGAAAAGAATTTAAACCCAGACCGAAGTTCAAGTAACATTAAATCCTATTTGGTTTATCTTCGGAGTGAAAACTGAAAACAAAAGCTCGAAAATGGATCTCGTTAACAAGTTCAAAAATAAGCTTAAAGACTTCGCATCCAAATATGACCAAATCATGAGCGATGTGGAAAAACTCAATCTTTCCAGGTAATAGAAATTCATTTTGATCTAAATATTTCAGATTTGTTGTGGAAGTCTCTAAAATGCTCTGTGAATCAAATCTCCCCCAAAAGGACATATTATTATATTTGAGAGTAAAAATTGCAATAAGCTATAAGAAAAATATAAGTTTGCTTCACGACTTCATCAAGAATATGAAGAGTTTGGGCAAGCTCTACTTGGAGATTTATTAAAAGGAATAAAATCAGGGTATATTCTCCATAGATACCTTTAATAGTGATTAGTGGTGAAACAGGAGATGAAACCACAAAAGCCAATAAAAGAAGGAATTTGATGAGATTTGCATTTGAATGTCACTTAATCGGATTGCCAGTTGTATTTGAGAAAATCTTCAAACAGCTCAAAGAAATAGTAATATTTGTTGGCAAAAAACTAAATTTTAGCTTGATATTGATAACGAGGATATTTTTTATGCCAATATGAATTCTGCAGTCACTTTTGTTCAGAATTTTAATGAAGAGTATATTGGTACGGTTGCCAGATCCAAGAAAAAGGATTATGCTAAATATCCAGACTTACCTAAAATTACAAGATTTACTGATCTTGTTGTCCAAGAAAAGAAAGATATTGTCTGCAAGTATCTGAAGATATATCTAGACAGAATGATCACTCTTTGCAAAAAATTGAATAAAGTAATATAATCTCTTCGTCTTTCATCTTCAAGAAACTACAAGAAATGGAAGATGCAAGAAAGCAGGCTTTGCTGAATCAAGGAAAAGTTGATGATGAAACTGAAAACAAATACCTTGAAGCAAGAAAGAGATACCAGACTACTCTTGAGAGAATATCGATGTAATTCCTTTTCATATTTTCAAGCCAAATCTCTAGAATGTGTGATCACTTGGATATTGACATGCCTCAATTTGAAGATGAAAGCACAATTCGATTTGAAGGAGATAACAAAGATAAAAAATCTGCAAAAGACGAGGAAGAGACTAAAGACGAAAGCCAATATGAGAATGAAGAAGAGGAATATTTATATTCAAACCTCATAGATTTAAAAGAATATGTTCCTGAAGCCCTACTCATGAAAAAGGGTCAAGCTCAGCAGGAGAAGGAAAAGCCACAGGAGTCACCTCTGAAAAAGGCTGAAGAAGAAAAAACAGAGAAACAAGAAGAGTCAACAGAACCTGAAAAATCTGAGAGCATTCCTCAAGTTGATAATGGTAACTTCTGGCTCAACTATGCATTGAGTAATAGTCATTGTTCCTAAGAGTTTTGAAGACCTATTCACTCGTATTGAAACCTGTGAGAGTAGAGAATCTGCAGATGAGTTGGCTAAACAGTTTTGCTTTGTGAATAATGCAACAAACAGGAAAAGGCTTGTTAAAGAGACATGCACTTACAGAAAAGACTATCATTTGTATGTCTCTTTCCAATTCAGAATATTTGCTACATTGAATAAATACTTCAAGTAAATACTAGCATCAGAGGCATAATCCTTTAGAGATATCTCGGATATACTTCTTGATCATTTGCAAAAAGAATATAAATACATCAAAGATAAAGCTGAAAAAGGTAACTAAGAGATACTATCAATTTACTTGTTTAGAGAAAAGACTAAGAATTATTCTCTACTTCTGTGAAGCAACAAAATACAGACTTATACCACCTATTCACATCATGGATTGTCTCCAAGAATGTCTGAATTCCCCTACAGGATTCAACATCGATGTGATGATTACCATTTTGGAGCGCACAGGATATTTCTTAATTCATTCTAAAGACAAAAATGATAAACTCAGATTTGAGATGCAATTGACCCAAGTTAATAACTTCAGAGCCACAGCTCATCTTCCTGATGTTATCCTCATTCAGTTAGAAAATGCCTACTATATCTGCAAACCTCCGGAAAGAGCTGCTCTCAAAGTGAAGAAACATTTAAGTGACTTAGAAAATTATATCATATACTTGCTCTTTGAAAGACTCGATGATGATAAGGTTGCTATCGAATTATCAAGGTATCTTAGAATGAAAGAGAATGATAAATTATTAGATTACCAATAAAAGAATGTGATGACTTCCTTGTCAAATGCTTTATGAAAATTGTGAAAAAAGGCAGATTTGGGCAAATGAATAGAGTGGGAGCTCTAGTTACTTATCTAAGTCAATTTTATCCCGTATTTGCAATGAAAGTCGTTGATACTGTTATTGAAGAGATAGAAACTGCTATGGAAGAAAATCTTTTCATTGAGAGACAAAGAAGAATTTCAATGATGAAGTTCTTTGGTGAACTTTATAACTACTCTCTTATTGAGATGGGTATAAATTATACTTTTTTAATTCATTGTAAAGACATGATTCTCAAGATGTTATACTTCCTTCTGGATGCAGGGAATGATCCTAATGATCCTGTATATAAACATATCCCTGACTCAAAGGATGATGTCTTTAGAGTGTCTTTAATTTGCACATTGCTAGAGACAGTTGCTACACATTTGAAGAAAAAGAAATATAAAAATGTTGTTGACAAATATCTAGTGTTTTTCCAGAAATATATTCTCAGCAAATCATATATTCCTATGAATGTCGAATTCCATATCCTGGATGTCCTAGACAACATTTCGCCAGATCTTAAGAAGTTCAAAAATTATAAAGAAGCTCAAGAAGCATGTGCAAAATTGTCGAAGGCAAGCATTTAAATATTTATCCTAATGAATCGTAGGCAAAAATCGAGGAAGAAGAGGAAGAGTCCAAGGACTTGCTAGATTTAAGGGTAAAGGTTCAAGATGAAGCAGCCGCTAAGAGTGAAGAAGATCTTGAAAGAGAAAGACAACGTCACCTCTCTAAGCAAGAAAAGCAATTTGATGCTGAACTTCAAGATCTAATTAGAGAAAGTCTCCAGGAAAATGCTCAAAGTGTGACTCAGTCAAAGCCTGTTAAGCTTATCAGGGAGAAACCAGAAATTGAAAAGGAAGATAGTGCTCCTGAACCCCAGAATGGTTTCTTTTTTTTTTCTCAAGAGCTAATTCTTTTAGAGAAAAAGATTACTTTATGCTTGAGAGTAGGAAACAAGATTGTTCCTAAGAGTATCTTCTTGAAGAAAGAAACGACCCTTGCACAGAAGATTACTGAAAAGCAGCAAGAAGAAGAGGTAATTAAAAATGGAATTATAAAAATAATTTTAGGAAACAATGCAAAAAGTAGTTGAAGCTGCTAAGACCCTCCATCAAGCAGACATAAAGAAAGGAAATGAATATGATGATTATATTGGTAATTCTCAAATAAGGTAGAACCTAGATATTTCTCTAATTGTTAGAATCCTTCCCTCAAAGAAATCATTCAAGTAAGGAAAGACCATGAAGATGAAAGGGAGAAGATGATCAAGCTTATGCTGAGGAAAAGCGAGAGGAAAATAAAACTCATGCGAATCAATGAATTCTTGAGCAGTCCTTTCATACAAATATGTAGTTTAACCTTAATGTATAGAAAAATCATGATTGAAAATTCCGAGACTCCATCAAAAAACATTGGTGATTATTTAAGTCTTCCGAAGATATAATTATCATATTCAGTCTTTATCTTTTCTTCTTCTTCTTCTTCTTTGTTGACTGTTATATTTTCCTCATCATTGAATGCTACCCTAATTTTAGTATATTTCTTTTTGGATAGCCATTTGCAGAAATCATACATAAGATCCATGGCAAGTTGTTGATCAAAATCTGGGCAGTATTTTGGCAAGTATTCTAAAATGAATTTGTCTGAAATGACAGGAAGAAAATCTGGAGTTTCTTGTGAGCAAAATACTCTATCATCTTTTTTCTTAGGAATTAGACTCTTGGCTTCTTCAGAATGATTTTTCTCAAAATACTCAGCGATAACTTCATATCCATGCTCATTTAAACATTCTCTCAAATTCCTGAAAAATATCCCCAGTATCAGATAAAGTTTTTCATTGACAATCTTGCTCACTGCGTAGAGGAACATTCCCATGATAGTATCACAATAGTTATTATTTAGTAAACTCTCTGATCGATTTTCAGACTTCAAATTGTTGATAATAACATGGAAAGGGTGAAATGTTGGCTGATCATCATTGCAAAATTTAATAATTGGAAACCCTAGGGTTGGATCACACTCACCGGAGAAATCATAGTCATTTAATATTCTCAAATCACTTTTCTCCACAAAATCTGTTAATATAGGGAACTGATCCAATTTAGTAGTAGAGTGATGTTGAGAGAAATTCAAAATAAGCGGAGGTTGATCTTTATCAGGGTTTGTTCTATTCTCATCTTGCCTCATGTCGACCTATCATTATCATGAAAAAAAATCTTGGGAATACCTTCTTTGGTCTTCCTCTTTTACTATTTGATGCTAAATGTGCTTTTGTTCCTTCAGGCTGAACACCAGCATGTTTAGTTTTGATATGGGTGTAAAGTGCAGGGTAAGACAGATATTCCTTACCACATCCACATATATAGTTACGTCCTGTTTTATCCTTTTTTGATCTACGCTTATTTTTTGTATTCAAAAATTCTATTCCTTTCTGTTTAGTGTCTTTCTCAGCCCCAAGACCAATTTTTTCATTGAAGAGTCTCTAGAGGAATTAAAACAGGATGTTTCTATTTACCTGAAATTCGTCTCCAGCTAAGGAACCATCCGCCATTCTTTATCAAAATAAAAAATGATTTTTTAACTTAATTGACAAAAGTATGAAACTTCGTTTTTCAGTCAAAGTTTTCTTCTAAATAGATGTAATGTGCAATTGATATAAAGATCTAATTTCAAAAGTCCTAACTTATCTTAAAGCTCATCAGTTTTAGGAGCATCTCTTCCATCCCATTTTTTGGCAGTATTCAACTTAGGTAATTGAGGAAGATTTGACAATCTCTCTTTTCCAGATAACAAGGCAGAGATGAAAGAATCGATGTTCTTCTTCTCAAAACTGCCCTTCAAAGTGGCGAACTTGCCTTTGTTAACACTAATGGCAACGAGAGAAGGATAACCAGATCCAAGTGCCAAAGCTTCTTCAAGATTATAGTGATCACCTCCTTGAGCCCAAGCAAAAGTGACTGGATTAGCTCTGTGAGTTTTAGCCAACTATCAAAATTAGAGACAAGAATTTTTCTAAAGTTACTTCTTTGAATATTTCAATATAGCTATTTCTTTCACTAGCAGAGGAATCCAAAATATGGGGTAAGAAGGAGATCAAGCAAATACCTTGTAATAGTTAATTGGAACGTATGATAAATCTACCTCTATGATTGGTGCAGACTTGATCAAAGTCTTCTTGAGACAATAACTGCTCGACTTTAGCAGCTGGCTTATAGGCACTCTTCTTTTCCAAAGCCCAATTAACAATAGAGCTAGAGTCTCTAGCACCTTCGTAGTTTTCAGCAATGCCATCGCTCTTAGGTCCGGTGGGGAAGAGCTTAATAGTGGGATATCCATTAATTCCGAATCTGCTGGCCAATTTATGTTCAACAGTGGCATCAACCTTTCCGACCTTAACTTCTCCTTTAAGCTTAGTGGCAGCATCATTCCATTCAGGTTCTAATCTCTTACAGTGTCCACACCAAGGAGCATAGAATTCAACAATCCAGAGGTCTTCGCTGTGCATAACAAGCTCATCAAAGTTGCTATCAGTCAAGACAATTACGTCCTTATCAGATCCTCCCTTGCTTCCTCCTTGAGAACCACTAGAAGAAGATGAAGATCCAGATCTTCCTGAGAGTTTATTTTCAGCAGCCTAATTAATTATCCCTCGATAGCTAGACGCTTACTAATTTTGCTTGAGAAAAAGCAAAGTCCAACATGGCCTTAGCGCTTCTATCACCATTATAATCAACAGGTTTGCTCTTATCAGCACCGAAGAATTTCAAGGTAGGAAATCCTCTAATTCCATATGGAGCTCCAGCATCCTAAAAATTAGGAAGAACCAGCTATATCTTTACTCTATCAGCCTCCATATCGACAGCTCCGACTTTAATAATTCCGTCAAGAGCTTTAGCGAGTTTTTCCCATTCTGGGGCTAATCTTTGGCAATGGCCACACCAGGGAGCTAGAAAGATCAACAAGATTAAATATAATCTACCAAAGAATTCGACAAACCAAACTTCTTTGCTGTTAATGACTTTTTCTCTGAAATTTGCAGCTGTCAATTTAATGACCTTGGAGTCAGGTCCATACAAACAGAAGCTGACTGCAAACAAAGCGAACAAAAGGAGTATGGTCAACTTTCTCATGTTATTTTGCAATAAAGATATTATTTAGTTTATAAAATAACGTGTTAATCCTATACTTTATGTTACCTTATCATGTTAGAATATTCTATGAACATCTTTTTTAATTTCCTCAGTTTCATTAATACTTTTTCAGAAAATTGGGTCTTTGTTCAAGCCTCCTGGCACTTATATATTCCAATTCACAAGACTCTACTAAGCCTACTTAAGGATGAAACATATTTGTAATTTTTCGAATCAAAACAGATAAATGTACTTATGATTTCCTATTATATGTAGGTTCCTCAATATGGTATGGACTATATGAATAATCTTAAAACTTCTGCAAGAAAGTTGGTATAAGAATTAGAAGTTTTTATCCCAGTTAGGGTCAGAGGCAAGATCCTTCTTATATTTCTTGGGATTTTGTTTTTGCTCTTCCTATGCAAATTAGATAACTATTCAAACACTAATACTTCAATTTCGACAATGACTTTCTTTCCAAGAGCGTCGGCCTTCTTAATATCAGCATCAGAAATAAGTCTTTCCTTAGGTGGTAAGTAAGGTGGTTTCAATTCCTTATCCAAAAGTTTATCCTACCAATTATTCAATGATACACTCTCATTATACCCAATCGAAGTTTTCAAACCAAGGATTGGCCTTCAAAGCAGCAAATGATCCTCCTAATCTGACTTCAGCAACTTTGTTAATGAGTTGGTCCATCAATCTTTTAGCTTTTTTGTCTTTCAAGTAGCTGGGGTATTTTATGGGTTTAGTAATAATTTCTTCGTAAATCTCATATGGGTCTTCAGCTTCCTCTCCGAAAGGAACCATACCACACATGAATTCGTAGAGGCAAATACCTTTACTTATTAATGAAGATATACATATTCTTACCAATTGACCATAGATCAACAGCTTGAGTATAGCCTTTACCAGTGATAATTTCAGGAGCCATATAGTGAGGAGTTCCGATAATAGTGAAAGTTCTGTTTCCTCCTGGAGCTTTTCCCTTTAAGAACTTGGCAGTACCCATATCGATTAACTTGAGATAACCCTAGAAGCTCATCCAAATATAACTATTCTTTACGGTTGAATCAACCATAATATTTTCAGGCTTGATATCTCTGTAAATAATACCTTGAGCATGAAGATATTCAACAGCCAAAATCATTGATCCGATGTAGAATTGAGAATCATAGGTGCTCAATAGACCTATTGGATAAATTTTAAATCTGAACCTAAATACCAATATCTCTGATTGCATCAAAGAGTTCAATTCCCTTAACATATTCAACAAGGAAGTAAATGTAGTTGTTATCCTTGAAGGTTCTGATGAATTGCATAATGAATGGGAAGTTAACAAGTTCCAAGACAGCCTTTTCTTGTTGAATGTGCTTTTCCAAAGATTGTTCGACAACTTGTTGCTTAGAAATACATTTCAAAGCGAAAAATTGTTCATGAGGCTTATGTCTGACCAAGTAGACAGACCCAAATTGTCCGAAACCAAGCTTCTTATAGAAAATAAGTTCTTCTAATTTAATTTGGTTTGCAAGTTTTTTCAATTCGGAGACTTGGTTCATCATTTTTTTCTATTTCTTTATTCAACAGAGCTCAACTCTTACTTCATGTGACTTTTCGTTTTTCTTGAGGACTTCTTCAATCTGACCACCAATACATTCAGTGAAAGCTTCAAGATTGATTTCAGCCAAAACACCGTCAGTTTCCATAATCAAGTCATCATCGAATCTATTTCATGATAAAATTAGCAGATTATCTTCCTACGTTTTAGTCTTGCTAGCTTCAAGAAGATATTCGTCTCCGTAGGCTTCTCCTTTTCTTGCAACAACGTTACCGAATTTAGCCTGTTTATTTTAAGCCTATTCAAAACAATAATACCTTCTTGATTGAACCTTCAATGATAATGATAATCTTCTGGTTGCAAAGAGAGCCTTTGTGATAGATAATATCACCAGCTTTATAGTTGGAGATCTTCATGGCATCGATGATTTTCTCAATTTGGATTTTGGTTAGCTTAGAGAACAAAGCATTCTTTTCGAAGGCCCATTTTTGTAAGTTTCTGAAGGTAATAACTTGGACCTGGTCACCAAGAATTCTAGTCAAAGTATCTCTGCCGAGAGCCAAGCATTTAACCTTTGATATTATTCAAACTCACTGAAACAATACGTTATCTAGAGCCCTAACAGTTGCTTGTCTGACTGTGTTATAGTAGAGAGCCTGTTCACCGAAAGAGTCACCCTTCAACATCTTTCTGATTTCTTTGCCTCCCTTCAAGACTTGGACAGTACCCTTAATTTTAACAAGTTCCATTTTATCCATACTTCTTTGATAATGTAGAAAGAGGATGCTGGATCTCCTTCATTGACGATAGTTTGTCCCTTGCTGAATTTTTGGCTGATCAAAACACTAGCAACAGCATCCTTTTGTTCGTTGGTCATGGTGTCTTTAGAAATTAATCAAAGAAAATACAAAATTACTGAAGAATCTAACAGCTTCAATGAACTTTCTGTTCTCTTCATATTCCTTAGTAATCATTTCTTCGACAGCCTTTCTGAAAGTGTGTCTGTCAATACCCCATAAATAGCAAGTTTCAGTGGTTCTAACGGAAGCGGAACGAGGAGCGTTGTAAAGTAAAGCAAGCTCTCCGAAACCTTCTCCGCTTTTCAAGTCTCTGACAAATTTATCATTAACAATAACTTCCAAAGATCCTCTTTCAAGAATAAAGTAACTAGAGGCAGAATCTCCCTGCTTGAAAATGTATTCATTAGGTCCAACTTCACAGTAGAACATCTTTGAGACGATGTTCTCCCTATCAGATTAGAAATGGCTCCAAGAACGGGAAGAGAAATATAATCAGAAATTGAAACATACAATTCGCTCTCTGAGAGGTTATAGAAGACGAAGTGGTTCTTCAAACAATTGATGATAAACATAACATCATTGCTGTTCTTCTGACGAGGAATCTTTTTAATTTTCTCATGGATGACTTCAGGCTCCATTTTCTCGGGAGCCTTCTTGATTCTTCCTACATTCTTAACATCTCTTCTCTTGATATCTTTTTTCTAGAATAGTTAGAGAACCAAAATCAGACATTGTTACATCGATTTGCTCGTCCTTTTCTTCTTCTTTGTCATCCTCGACTTCATATTTATTTTTTGTGGTCTTCAAATCTAAGCTGTTTAGTATATGTGAAAAAGATGATTGAATCAGTCATGTCAAATAAAAATTGTTGCAATTTTATCCAGTGCTAACTGTTCTCCCTTGTCGTCTCCTTATCATAAGAAGTAACGCTTTTTTATTTATTGATGTATCATCAATAAAATATGGGAGGAACAGTTCGAAGCAACTTTGCAATCTTATAAACAAAAGGCAGTAAAACTTTATCATTAGAAACTTGACTACCTGAACTTTGCATCATTTTCTTGGGCTTCCTCTTATTTCGTGTCAAATTAATATTTTAATTATAAGATTGGTTTTAATTTCCTTTGATGCATAGTCGAATTAAGTACTAGTAACATCTTGAATCAAACACAATAAGAACCATTATTTTTTCGTTGAAATTTCCTGTGAATCATGTCGGGAATTAACAGATAGCTGCCATGCTTTGGACTCGAAAATGCAAATTAAGATCTCAAAGGTATGAGCTAATTACTCAAAAGTGGAGGACAATTTCCAGCATAACTATTACAATACTCTATATGAAAACAAACCATTCGTTCTGCATATTATACAATACAACCAAATGAGTTTAATTTCCTGATAAATGAGGTATTAAAATTATACTCTAAGAATTAGGAAGAGAGTTATGAGTTAAGATGATATTGTTCTTTTTAATGAAAGGCTTATCGTTAGAATTTTCAGCACTGAGATTTCCAGGTTTCTTGATCTTTTCAGCACTTTGTTGTTCCATGGAATTAAAAATATTATAGTAATTTATACTCATGCCTCCTTCGTCTGAATTGATTATTCTATCCAAAATGAAATTCTTTTGAGGAGGGACTGGCATAGACATTTTGGTTTCAACCTTTGCTGGCATATCGCTATGGCTTCTACCTTGAAGCTGAGGAGATTCAAGGGTGAATTGGTTTGGTGAAGATTGGACTGGAATAGGGTTTCTAAAATTTTTCATTTGAGGTGAATTTTTAAACTCAGGAATCCTTGGGTCTCCTCCGATCCTAGGCTTCACTACAATGGGTTGGAATGGTCCTCCTAAATTAACAGGCTGGTTCGTAACAATAGGTTGGATGCCTGGAGAATTTGTATCAGATTGCTTTAGTGTTCCGGTTGATTGGCTTCTGTTTGGTGTTATCAGCACTGGAATATTGGCAATTATGGGCTGAGTAGGAATTGGACTGAGAATTTGAATTGGTGTGGGATCTCTATTAATAGGATTTGGAATTGTAATGGCGGGTTTAGGCCTTACCCATTCACTCTGTCCTATCTGACTATGGCCATTATAAGAATCATTCGAATATTCAATGTCTCTTGTAAAATCTCTTGATTGCTTGTTCTCATGATGTACCTGAGGAAGATGCCTTAAAGAGATTCCTGTTTTTCTCTCAATATCTTCATCTTGCATAAGAGCTGTTCTTGAGAAGTTGGGGTCTTGTGCACTTAAATTCTTGAAGGCATGATGAAGAACATCTCTATAATCTTCAATTAAAATTTCTGAACTTTTTAATATTTTGGAATTCTCAACTTCTGGTTTTTTTAGTTTTGGGGGTAATGGGGTTGGTATCTTTGAATCCTTTTTCATTCCGTTTTGAGATGCGGTTGAAACCTCTTTATTATTAGTATTTAGCTGAGGCATATTCTTCGGATTAGCAGGCTCACTCTTTTTCTTCGTAATCGAAGCTTTATCTTTTGGAGTACGCTTTAGTTCTGGATCTAAAGAAGAATTCTTCTTTATCGAAGGTTCGTAATACAGAAAATCTGAGCTTTTCCTTTGAGTTCTGAGTCTCTCCTAATTCAATTAAGATATTAAGTATATTCGTATCACCTTTGAAGTTAAAATTTCTAGTGTCTTTCCTGATGCATTTTTTCCTTCTAAATTTTGGGATATCAATTGCTTCAAAATTTTCCATCTTCAAAATTAATTCAAACAAGATTCAAAATTACCCAAGACCTGGTCCATTATCTCGTTCTGTTATTTCTATATCGTCTGTGGTTACATTTCCAATCATAGATCTCAAATTTTTTAAGAAAATGTTAATGTCATCCTAAATTTTTTAGGTTTGTCAAAGAAAAATGAACCTTATTTTCGAACTTCAAAATATAATCCAACTGAGAATCATGAATAACATTCAGAAGTGACTCATCCAATTTTCCACTTGCCTCCAAAATTTGTTTTGTAATCGAAGTGAACTTTTCTGCATTTTCAATTGCCATTTGCTCATTTTTCTCAGCAGCTTTTTCTTGCCCCTTCTTATTGAAATGTATGTCATAAGGGACACTATCTATGATTGATGCACTGTCCTGTTTCAAATTTTCATAAAGCTTGAGTCTCTTTGCAAAAACAAGTTGTTCAATATTTTCATCCTTTGTAATTAGAAAAGTATTCCAAGTGTTATACTCTCTGATTGTTTGTGTTGTAGTACTCTTCGTTTAAATTATATTTCTGTATTATTTTTCTAGCTTGATCAAGCTTTATCTTAACATCTCCAACATTGCTACACACCTTCAATTTAATTATACTCAATCAATTATTACTTTCACAAAATCAAAAGTTTCCAGGAAGGTAGGATCTTTCTCTACTAGCTCCATAGTAGATTGTAAAACTTTATTTGTTTTTTCTAGTGCCTTTAAATTGACGCTTTCTTTTCTAGTTTTCATAAATCCCGTCATATCTAATTCTTTTTCTTCAGGAGTAATAGTGGTCTCAGGATTAGTCTCTGTCTTCAATTTCACTAGATTGTAGAAGGCATGAAAATTGGATTTATAAGGATTAATAGTATTATTAGGGTCATATTTGTTGAAAGCAGAGCAGAAAATCTTTTTGTAATGATTAAAGTCTATCTGATTGACTATCTTCTTAACTACGCTCTTCTTCTTTCTAGAAAGAAGTTATTTAAAGGGCACTATTCAATTTACTTTTTCAAGGAAGATTTCAGCATCTTATTCAAAGTTCCTCCTATCTTCTTCTTCCTACAGAAAGCAGTTAACAAAACGACTCAAAGTATGATATTTACTTAATGGAATTTGAGATCATTGGGACTGCCGAGTCGGGCCTTTTTATTTTTGTTCTCTAATAAGATTATTCTTGAGTAAATGAGCAGGTACCAATTTCCTGATCATGGAAGGACTTGCTTGTGATCCAAAATGTTCTTCAATATTCATTTTTCAATGCAATTTAGTGGATATTTCTTAGTAGTCTAACAAGAAAGACAAAATAAATTATATGTTTTATGAATATATAAAGTACATACCCACTGGATTTAAATAAAAAATTAAGAAGCAAAGACCCTTTTTTCTTTCAAATCTCAAGACTCCATCTAACTTCTCTCTAATTATTGATCTATACTACTACATATTTCAAAGCTTTCCAAGTTTCCTCTTTTACACAATCATACTTTGCCAAATAGTTGTTATTTTCCTTAAAAAAGATAATAATTTGAATTATAATGATATAGGGTCCTTGAATAAAACACTTGTATCGAGAATTAGCCCTGACTTCTACCTCTACTTTTGATTAGGCTATTCACAATTAAACTCGTGAGCTAAATAATATAGAGGCTAGAGTAATTTAAAAAAAACCTTAAATTATAAACACGATTATGCATACTCTAAGAGAGTATGATCTTTTCATCTGAATAACAAATTCTTTTATTAAACAACCTTGGACTTAATTTCAAATATTCGAGAAGGGATTCTTTGTGTTCAATATATCTTTGGCTTAACACTTTCTTCCGATCTGGATGAGATGAATCATTCATTTTTTGAGACTAGATTCAGCTAGGTTCTCTGATTAGAAAAAAATTCACTTAATATTTTTCAATCCTGTATTATGTAATCTAATAATTTAGGAATTCATGTCTTGTTTTACAAATAGCAGAGTATTGGGAAAAAATTACTTGCTTTGCCGAATTGGACACCTCTTTCAGAGAGAAAAAAATCTATCATTCTTGGATATCAAATTAAATTTTTATTGATATGGAAGACTCAAAGCTCGAAGCCAAGCCGACCATTCCTGATCAAGTCAAGGCCGATTTAGATCAAGATCCAACAGATGAAGAGAATAGAAATAGTCAAACTACAGTCTTGTCCAAGAGCCAAAAGAAAAAGCTGAAGCAAAAGCAAAAGAAAGAGAAAGAGAAAGAAGCCGCAAATCAACAGGGTACAAACTCTGAGAATTCGACCAATCCAGAAATTAATTCCAATGACAATACAACAGCTGACGAAACAAAAGAATCCAATGAGAATAATAAATTAGATGAAGGCGGATCTCGCTTGACTAATGCTCAAAAGAAGAAGCTTAAGAAAAAGGAAAAGAAAGAAAAGGAACAAAAAGAAGAGAAAAAAGAGGAAACAACCTCGACTAATTCAGAAGAAACTGAAAGTAACTTTGAAAAAGAACTTGAGTGGTGTATTCGCCAAATCAAGCTCGGCCTCGAAAATAATGTTGTGAACAAAGATCAAAGTAATTCTTTAAATATTTTAGCTAACTTAGCATAGTGAAGGAATCTATGGATGTCTTAAATATTCTCCAATCACCTAAAGCACCCTTAGTCAAAAAGCGACATTTAATGAAAGTTGTTTTTGGAGATTATAGAAAGCTGATGAAAACGATCAAATAACTCCAAAACAGTATGTTTTGTATATCATAAAAGTTCAGATATAAATGATAATTTCACAGGTCTTCAAATTCTTGTAAAGTTTAAGACATTGTATGATAGCTAGTATTAGAGCTCACATATAAATGAGGCAAATAAGTGTCTATCTCGAGTTTGAGTGCTTTCTATTTGAACAATTCAAAATATTCAAACAAGAAGATATTGTAGACAAAGAAAATAAAATATGGCATTGAGATATTGTGATATTTGATACAAATTCTTTCTTATGCTTTATTTGCGAGCTTCAGTCTTAGTAGTCTTGCCTTTTTCTTCATCTGATGTTGTGACAGAACTCTCTTCAGCTTCAGCGCTGCTGCTGGATGAGCTAACTGTTTCACCTTGTGAATTTTTTAATTTTAGGCAGGTCTCTCCATCACAATAAGGAGCTTCCTTTGTCAGTTTGCACCCACAAAGGTCAATTGAGCTACAATATTCTTCAATCGTAAATCTAACAGGGAAAAATTTGGTTCCTGCATGACTTCCATCACAAAAAGGCTGTTAAGTTATACGAAATTTCTCATACTTATTACTTGTTCTCTGCTCATTCCACATGAACACCATCTATAAGTTTTATTGGAGATCTTAGGATTTTCCACCTATTCAGTAACCTTAAAGATTATTTATATTACCCTAATAGGACCAAGCTTAGGAGATATAGGGATAGGCTTTTCATCTTCGGCTAATCCTCTCACATATGTCTTCTTGTCAAACTTTTCAATTTTAATTTCAACATCATGTATTTTGCTCTCTTTTTGGATAGGAGTAGTTTTAATAAAAGACTCTGGTGTGATCTTTTTTATATGGGCTTTAGAAAATCCTCTTCCGACAATATTATTGAGTACACCCTTGGTGATTGGTTCAGCAAACTTGGCAAACATTTAGGGCCTTGTTTAAAATAGATAGATTGTCAATTAAATTTTAGCATTCAGCAATATAGACAAACAATTCAGTTGTCCTCAGTTATAGTTACAAGCAAACAGATGCTTATTCAGAGATAAAGAGAGTTCTTCTAGAAACACTATTCCTTTGGAATAATAGATAACAAAACTACTATCTCTTAGATATCAGGTGATAATATAATATTTGAAACAGGTTATACAAGTCAATCGAAGTTTTTTTCTGGAAAGGTTGATGTCTTTCTTTCATAGAAGATTTTCTCATAATTTCTTTTTATACCTCTTTCAGTTTGTTATATACACACCACTTTTGTCAATAACAATTAATTGTATAAGCTATTTTTGAATTCTCCCGTTACTAATTTAATATTCCAAAATTGAGTTATCAAGATATAAGAGTAACAAAATAAATTCTTCTAATCATGGAATTATAAATTTCAAACAGTCCGCTTTTACAACCCCCAATTAAATAAAAATTAGAAATTTTATGAAAATATGTTAAGAGAAAGAGATCACCGTACATAGGCGTCTTGGTGATTAAGAATTAGTAGACAAGTACATTGAGATGCTTATTGGACCTTTCAAATTTGAAGAGAAAAAATTTTTTCAATTTTAATTGAATCGGTCTGGTTTGTCACTCATAAGGATCATGGTTAAGAGTCTTCTCTTGTATGATCTTCTATATTTTGTTCCTTGAAGGGTCTTCTGATTGTACATATCTCTATATACTCTAAAAACAAACTTTTTTAGAATCCAAAACAGGAAACCACTAAACCTTCCGTCTTAGGATATCAACCACAATGAGAGCCTTGAAAGAATTGTGTGTACTGTTTCTAGTATCTGCTTTTGAAATGTTGTCATACATACAGAAGAACTTTTTTTGATACGTATTATTGACTACTGTATTACGCACTATTTTTGGTAATTAAAAGTCAATCTTAAACACACGTTTAATAAAATATCCAATCAATCAACTAGAAAATAATCTGATTGGACAGGGAATATTCGATTAATGAATGGTTAGCATTTAATCTTTCATTGAAAAAATCGGCCAATCAGGTTGTGACTTTTACGCGGCAGTTGTCTTCTATAAATTCGCTGGTTTTCACAGTATTTTCCTGTACTCATACGTCTCCTCCATCTTGCATGGTCATTATTACTATAACATATGAGGGCTGAAGATCAGATTTCATTACAAAAAAATGGAAGTTTCACTTATCCGACTTACCCTGGTCGAACTTACAGAGTATTTCTCCCTAATTAGATTCGAAAGAACAAAAAATAAATTTAAATGGAACCTATTACGACAGGATATCTTTATCAAATCATCAGTAAATGCACTCAAGGCGAGCTGCAGCAGATCTCTCTTCCCAAAGTGAAAGGAGCCTATTCTTCACTTGGTTTAAAGCCCGGAAATAAGAGGAAAGATGAGTTGATCAACGAAGTAGTGGGTTTTTTGGCCTCTATTTTAATTCGCCAATACAATGGAAGTCAATTAAGAGAAGGGTTTCCCTTGTTCAATCTAAATAATGAACTTTTTCAAAGAGACATTCATATTCGTAATTTGATTGAAGCATGTAATCAGCAAATCCACATCGCAAACATTCAGCTTGCACAATTAAACTTTAATACAGTCAATCAAGTCGCACGCACTTTGAAGCCTCCTGGACCTGTTTATCGCTGTTATTGCAATCAAACTATCGATCCTAATTTTATAACTGATCCGGTCATTAAATGCATTAATGCTAAATGCGGCAAAGTCTTACATAAATATTGTATGAAATTGAAGACAGAGAAAGAAGATTATCCACTTTTTGAATGTCCTGAATGTGTTCTCTCAAAATGCGATCCACTTCATGAAGTTGTCCGGGTTCTAATTCCACCATATGTTGTTGACAGTCAAAGAAGGGACTTTATGATTGATGAAAGTGTGTATAAAGAAATCAAAAACCATGAATCGATTGGGATTGAAGTCCGATCTATAAGGTTGGAAGATAAATCTCATGAACAAACATGGCCACATAGTGGAGAACTTATTTTGAATCAGTATAAGTACTTAGAATTCAAACCTCTTCAGCAGAACTCTTCTTTGAAGAAGAGAAAAGATGAAAAATTCTTTTCAAGAGAGGTTAAGTGTGGCATAAATCACTTCTGGCTAAAATACACTCCAAGATCAGATCCTAGAAATCCTAGAGCTGACGAAACATATATTGCAGCCGTTTACTTAATCAGAAAGCTAAGTCCTGAAGAGCTGATCAAAAAACTGATATCTGAGAACAAAAGAAGTCTTGAAGAATGCAAAATAAGAATTAAACAAGACTTTGAGAGCTCTACAATTGATATTGACAAGCTGGTATATCCTTTAACTTGTGTGCTAGATATGCAGCTGCTAAAGACTCCAGCCAAAGGAGCTCATTGTAAACATTCAAATGTTTTCTCCCTTGAAAATTTTGTGGCAGTATGGCAGAAAAATAATCAAAGAAAGTGGAACTGTCCTATTTGTAAACTGAAATCTTATGACATTATCATCGATACTTTCTGGGAGAAAATTCTTCTTGAGGCAAAAAAGATGAACATTACAAACCCCATGCTTTATGATGTTGAAATTTTAAAGAATGGAGAATTTAACTTTGTAAAGAATGATGATGAGAGTGATAGCGATGAAGAAGCTAAAATTGAAACCAAGAAAGAAGAGAAAAAAGAAAACATAAATGTTATAGTTTTGGATGATTCTGATGAAGACGAACCCAAAGAACCCAAAGAGAAAACTCCTCCAACTGTAAACACTGTGAACAAGAAAGCAGACACTCCTGTTCAAAAAGATAATGAAGTTGTAATGGACATTGAAAAAGAAATTGATCAGACCGTTTCAAATGAGAACACAAATGTGTTACCTGCGGAAAAGAAAGACGAAAACAAGAAGGAAGATAAGGTTGATAAGCCCGTAGCTGAAGTGGTCATAAGTGAATCAGATGAGAAAAGCCAGAGAATATTAGATACAATCCCTGATATAGGTTCAAATAAAGGTAAAACTCATCAAGAGAAAGAAAAAGAAAAGGAGAAAGAAAAGCAAAAGGAAAAAGAGAAAGAGAAAGAAAATATAATGACGATTGAGAAACCTTCTGTAACCGTAGAGCCAGTTGTGAATAAGAAACCCGAACCAACTTTAGAGAACATTCCCAACTTATCGAAGCCTAACACAATGACTATTGAAGAGCCAAAGCCACAACCTTTTGTCCAACCAGATTTAGCCAAACTTTTACAAACCGCAGCCTTACCATCTCAAATCCAACCTGAAAAGCCTACTCTTCCTGCCTTTAATCTTGGAACAAATCCACTAGCTGCTCTTCA
>Ga0065720_1019005_pt1 | contig 46054 bp, 48 predicted proteins | sample Thericmetagenome_FD_59107 | JGI IMG/M metagenome (GOLD analysis project Ga0065720, IMG submission 59107) | Thermophilic microbial communities from the Joint Bioenergy Institute, California, USA of rice/straw/compost enrichment - eDNA_2 v2... | ecosystem: Engineered > Solid waste > Grass >... | reverse complement strand
ATTAAATTTTATTCATGCTTAAGAAAGGACTACAACAGTTTTGGAAATATTCATATAATTGTCCACCCACTCGTCCTCTATATAACAGCATAACAAGAAATATGAGTTTTATTAGGCTTACTGAAAAAATGGTATCCTGAACCAACAAATTATTGATCATAAGGAAGTCAGAAAGAAAATGATGCCTGATATACACGAGGCAAATGAGAAAATCAGAAAAAGAAGTAATATAGATAATTCTGGTTTAATGACATAAAGTGCTCCCATTTCATATGAGAATATTCGAGTATATTAAAAACAATAAAAAGAAAATTATTTTCTTCTTTGTGGTTTGTGCAATTTTAAGCTATTATGATGGTTATAGAGGTAAGTTATCACTCATTTGTATTTCAAAGACAAGCATTCTTGAGATATGTCAGAAGGATGGAGCCTATAAAAATGAAATTAAGAAGATGGTTTTTAGGAGAAGACAATGAACTCCCAGAGTCGATCACTGAGATACTCTATATTAAAGACAAGCTGTCTCTAAAGTATGAGACTACAGTTGTTTTATCAGAACTCTTTGTGCAAACTGATAATGAGCTAACGTTTGGAGTGAACAGAAAGTTCATGGCAAAACTGTACTCCAAAATGGGTGTGTTTGAAAACAAAAAAGAGAAGGAAGAATTCTATTTTGAATCACCATATAGAAGAAAGGTTCTAATATTTATTATTATGTTTATTTTATAGAAAAATCAAAGACTGGGTGGAGTAAGTCTGAAGAAATTTTTGGAGATTTTTGAAAAGATGTATAAGAAGAAAGCTAAGAAAGATCCAACATTGACTGAAGAAGCCTTTTTGAGACAAATGATAGAGAAATGGAATGAAGCCAAGGAGGAAGTAAACAATTGAAATCGTTAAACTGAGATTTAGGTCAAAGTTTGGGAAAAAACTCAGATTGAAAAAACCACTGAAGAGAAAAAAGCAGTTTCAGTCTATGAAGAAGAAAAGAAGAAGTTCATTAAAGAAAAGTTAGGAGAGGATCCTTTGATACCTTTAGAATATATAAACGCTGAGCTTGAAAAGGATGGATTCTATGGTAAAATTAGTACAACTTGTACCAATTTCTTAGGTCTGAGTCTGAAAGAGAAAATTCTGTTACTGGAATATCAAATTATGTATTTGAGTGTCCTGAAAGCGAACTATGATGAAAAACTGGCGAAGTAGAATAAACTAGTATCTAAGATAATTTCCTAGTGAGGTTCTTTCTGCTAAGCAACTCAAGTATGAAGCAAAATCCACAAATATTGATGAACAAATAAAACAAAAGAAAGCCTTGCTTGAAGAATTCAAGAATGACTATAAAAGACTCTTTTTGAAGCCTGGGCAGAAAGTCACTGATTCTTAATGTCTGGGCGAAAAATTGTATATACTAATTTATCAATTTTGAAGTTATGTATACTGATACAAGTGAACTCGAAAAAGCATACAAATTATATTGCCTTGATCTTAAATAATAAGCTTTCTTCGATGATATTGGTATCTTCGACAATTATATCAACTCTACATCTATTCTCAAGCTGATTTTCTGGAGCAAGAATCTTAAATCTAATTTCACCATAAGCATTAGGTGCAATCATAACTTGATTTGTTTTAGGAATAATCAAACTCTCGTTTTGGCTTCTAATTCTCAAAACCTTGTTGAATTTATCGGGATTATGATACTTTATCTTCTTTGATAAATGCTCTCCACTGACAACCTGAAGAAGAGGATAGATCTTAACAGGGGATTCAAAGATATCATCAATAAATTCAATCTCCAAAACTAATGTTCCTGCAGGCTTTCCAAGAGGAGTTTTCAAAGAAACATTAGTTTGAAAAACTTTTGCATCCTTGTAACTTTTCAAAGAGAGAACACCTTCTCCAATAATCTCATCTTTGTTAGGATCACTATCAAAGCATTTGATTTGGACATCTTCTCCTTCACGAAACTGGAAAGTAATCACATCATCCCATTTTGGATTTTTTCCTCCATCTTCGCAAGTAGTGGTTTGGAAGGCCTCGTTCCCATGGATCAAAATGAGGTAAGGATCTTGTTCTCCTGTTGTATCGACATCGACAAATAATTGTGCACTCTTTGGCCTAATGACTAGTGTTCCATTAATTTTAGATTTTTCGCTGAGTCTGTTTGATACCATTTTTAAAGGGCTTTCAATATCTGCTCTATAGTCAAATTCAACTTGTAAAGCACCAATCATTCTGTTCATTTTGTCATGAATCTCCAAATTAGCAGATTGTACAGGTTTGTTTTTTAGTTTTGACAGAGAGAACAGAGCACTACCCAAAAATAATTCTGCAGTATCACTTTGGGCGTCATAGGCTTCAAACTGTAAAGTCATAGAATCAATTCTGCTTAGTTGAGAAGGGGTCAACTTGAACTTGAGAATTTCTCTCCATTTAGGGTTTTTGCCACCATTTAAAAGAGTTTTGGTCTGTTGCTTATCCTTATCCAAAGTTACTCTCATAAAAGGATCCATCTTGTAGTCTCCTTGGATCAGAAATTTTGCTTCAACTACATGAACGTGTAATGTACCACTGCTCATTTTGAACTTGACTTGATTTTTTATTTGATTTTTATTTATTTACAAGGTAAATTCAAATATCAACGACAAACACAAAGGATACTTAAATAATAAACCAAGAAATTCATTGAAAGTATTTATCTTCTTAGCAAATTCACCGGCTCTGAAAACATCCCTTTGGGTGATCTAGCACCTTTTTGAGATACAACAGGATGAGGATTATGATGAGGCTCCAAGCGAAACCTAGAGATTAATAAGAATAATAGATGCCTACTCATGAGGATCCCTTTTTTCAAGTTTAACCAACTCATCAGATGTGAAGGTAACGAAAAAGGCTATATATACCCAGCCTATGCTTGCAAGAATTGTAAAATCAACATAGCTGTTAAGGAATAGGAAGACAATATCACACCATGATCTTCCAAATGTGTATAGGGATTGAAGTGTTGAGATGAAAGTACCACCTATACTCTAATAAAAGGTTAACCAATATCATCTCAAGTAGTACAGGATCTGCCATTCTATTAAAGAAGGAGCCTAAGGCTACCATTTGGCATCCATTTCCAACTGTATTTAGGATCTGACAAAGAATAAGAAAGCCTGTTGTAGTATCAATATTTTGTTGCATATCAAAGTTTGAGACAACTAGGAATGTCAGCATATTCTTGAAATTGAATAATAGTAACAAACTTTTACTTCTACGATTTTGAGAAACATGCTAAATAAGAATATTCTCATCTCATTTTGTTTCTTTGCTATTATTCCCTAAAGATGAATTAATTATTCAACGAATCCTACTGCAATAATGGTATTCACCATTTGAAGAGCAATGGCAAAAGCTTGAATTGTTGAGAGAATTTCTTTTGGATATCCCTAGAAATTAAAGAAGTCTCCTAATTAAAATACCTGTTGAACTAATGAATACATCCATACTGACTCAACAGGAGAATATCCAATTTTCCAAAGAAGTAATATCAAGCATAGAAATCGCAATTTCCCATTTAGATAGAATCCTTTGATCTTATATATAAGCGCTTCACATATTTCCAAATTTACCATTTTGAGGACTTTACTGCTTGATCTTGATTGGAAGTTCTCTGGCATTTTTTCTGGCATAAAAAAGTGTATCAAAACTGTAAACAATAAAATAAAAATTCCGCTTCCAAAGTGGAACTCGCCAACAGTAAATAGTCCTTCCTATCAATCTTACTCAATTCAGCTTGTTTGTACAGCTTTATCTTCTGAATAGATGTACTTATTGCAAAATCTGGCTGAAGTTAATTGAATGAGCAAGTTGAAGGAAACTAAAATTCCTGATAAGTTTCCTATTTTATTTTTATAATTGAATTCTTCTTTACCTGTGACAGTAAAGATTGAGATATATGATGAAGCTTCTTTTCTTATCAATGTAACAGCCCAACCCGAAGATGCTATTTCCTAGGGATAAATCACAATAATTCTCTTTTACATGAATTGCAGCCATGAGAATAAAAAAAATAGCAAAAAATGTCAGCAATTCCACCTGAGCCTTGTGGATAATTCTATCCAGGAAATACGATTGTATTATGAAAAGAGTCCCGATCTAAAGATTGAAATTAATTAGGACTTTATTACTATATATTGTATCGGAACAATATATGTTTTTCTTCTCCCCATCTTCTTGGAATATATCTACAATTAGTCATTTTTCCTTATAAAATACTGTATCCAGAAAAGGAGCAAATATAGGCTTAAATGAAAGCATGATTCTGCAAAGACTTAACACACTAAGTTGCGCATAGGGCACATCTTTCTCTGCAAGGAGAATTGGTAAGGATCCCATATAAAAGCCAATTGGAAGACCCTATACATTTTGTTTTCAGAAAATCTCAAGGGATTACTTCAATAAAATAAAGAAAGAAAACTAGTATTAATGCTATCTTTTCACTTCTTGTTAAAGTGAATTTAGATTCATCTTTATTCAATAAGTGTGCTGTGGGATTTGTATTCAGACTTACAATAGTATCATTATTTGATTGCCCTGTGGTTCTATTTCGTTATGACTAGGATAAAATTAGAAAGAAACCTATTGGGTTGCTGATTGTCGCGCAGCTCTATTTGTCCTGTATTATTTTGATTTTCATCGTCATGAAATGGAGAATGTCTAAAACTCATTCTTAATAAATTTACAAAATCAAATTCAAAAAGTAGTTGTTTATTCGATCTTGTTCTTAGGCAACAAGAAAGAATTCTTAGTCAAAAGAATTAACCATATAAAGTACATTGACTAATGCCAATAATTTTCTTTATTGATATACAAATCAAAAAAAAAAAAAAGGGGAGCAAAAAAAAAAGATGTATAGTGATGAACTAGATTTCTAAAATTTGGGTTCCTCTTTGTGAGATGATAATTATACAAATTTAGAAATGATATTGATTAGCCTGCTATTGTTCAGTACAATTCTTGACAACATAAAATTGAATGTATCTAGGATTAGTAGACACTGGTTTGTTTCATTATAGCTAAGAATTCCTCTTCGTTAACTAAACACTTAAAGGAATAAGTAAAATGTTTATACTGTATCCATCTTGGTCTTTATCGAATTCATCAATCATTGCCTGGAGTTCATCGTCAGAAAGATTTTCACCTAATTCTCTGGCAACTCTTCTCAAGTTCTTGAGACTAATTCTTCCTAAACTGATAATTTTCTGCAAAAAATTTTGAATACCATCGTTGTCATCATCAAATAATTTGAAGGCCTTAAGAATTTCTTCAGTTGGATCTCTTTCCTTGAATTTTCTGGCCACTAAAAAATGACTTATGCCCTACAAAAAAAGTACTGATTTCATAGAAGTCTTGGAATTCAATTCTTCCAGTGTTGTCTCTATCGAATTCTTTCATGAGAGAAAGGACTTCAGCCTTCTTAACATCAAATCCTAGAGGAATAAACTAAATTGAATGTCTTCTCTTACCAAGAGCACGCATGGTGACCTTGAGCTCATGATAATCAATGCTGCCAACTTTTTCGGTATCAAAAAGATCAAAAGCTTCCTTTATTTCTTGCTTTTGTTCCTAGTGGACTTTACTTTATTATGCTATGTCTGTACTTCAGTGAGTTCTTGTCTAGGCTTCTTGGAGAGCTTTCCTTTAGGAGTGAGAGAGAAATCTTTCTTCATTGTAGATGTTTAAATTTGAATTCTTATTTAATTTAACTAATCCAACTTTGATATTGACAAGACATATACATCAATATAGTTCAAACTTAAGAAAAATACTCTTTCAGTTACTCAGCCTAACTGGCTTTAAAGTGTCTATAATTCCATTTTGCAAGATCACTTTAATTCACCAAAAGATTTCTACTCAATCTAATGCACTTTTGCACTCTAATAAATAATTAACTTAAATGAATAATTCCTCAAATTGAATTGATATAGAGGAATGAGTAAAGACGTAACAGATGATGGAGACTATGTAAGGCATTCTCACATAATAATAAGACATAATAGCGTCAAGTAATAGCAAATAATGAAGAAGAATATGATGATGAAGCGTTTAGTGATAATTACTTTGATGGAGAGGCAGATAAAAACAGAATTGTAGAGCAGTCTCCAAAAGGAAGATTTATTAGAGTTCACCTTTAAGATATTCTCTTTTAAACTCTTAGTTTAATGAAGAACTTGGTTCTGGTGCGTATAAAACTGTGTATAAGGGTTATGATAATGAAACTGGTTGTGAAATAGCGTGGAATGTGATTAAGCTTCAGAGACTTCCAACGAGTACTTATCTCTGAAACAATCACTAATTTGGTAGAGGAGAGAAAGAGAATATCTGACGAAATTAACTTATTGAAACAACTAAAGCATCCAAACATAATCCATTTTATTAGTGCTTGGATTAACAAACAAAGGGAGGAAGTCATATTTATTACTGAAGCTGTGACGGGTGGCTCACTTAAGAGGTTTGTTTAGATAATGCCATTGAGAGCTTCATAGATATTTGAAGAAAATTAAGAACCCCAGATTGAAAGTCATAAAGACCTGGTGTCGTGAAATTCTTCAGGGAATTGAATATCTTCATAATCTTAAGCCTCATCCAATAATTCACAGGGATATAAAATGCGATAATATTTTCATCAACAGCAATAAAGGGGAAATCAGGATAGGAGACTTGGGTTTGGCAACCTGTATGAGTCATGCATATGCCGACTCTGTTCTTGGAACTCCTGAATTTATGGCTCCCGAGATGTATGAGGAAGTATATGGACCTTCGGTTGATGTATATTCTTTTGGAATGTGTGTTCTTGAGATGGTCACAAACCAGACCCCATATCGAGAATGCGCAAATCCTGCTCAAATTTACAGGAAGGTAATTAACGGAATAAAACCAGAAGCACTCGAGTTGATTATCAATGAAGATGTCAAAGCCTTTATTCTAGAATGTCTTAAGCCCAAAGATGAGAGACCTACAGCTACTGAACTTTTGAAACATAAGTAACCCATATCTTTGCTTAGTTTAAACTGTTAGATTTCTTCAAGTCACTGATTCTGAAGCTGACAATCAACCTGTCGCATTACATGAAAGTGTTCCAAACTTGCTTACAATTGATGAAGAGAGCACTTGTATCTTATTTTATTATTTAAATAATTTGGTATAGTGAAGGAAGCAAGTAGAATGACAGAAAAAACTTCTAGATATTATAATCAGGTTGCATCTGAGCAATCAATTGCAGCCTCAGAGGAAAAGAAAAACCCTAACAGTAAAAGTCCTAAACCAGAAAGAAGGGAAGATACTCCAATGAAAATCGTCGAGAGTTCTCAGGATAAAGTACCCAAACCAGATAGTCTTCAGAATTTAATTAATATTCATGTCAAAAATGACCCTCATACACTTCAAAGGCGGCCAACTGAAACAATCAAGGTTGGGAAGGGTTTAAGATATGAAGATTCCATCAAAAGTCCTTATCTCCAAATAAACAAAGGAATTAATAAGTAAGAACTCTGAATCACATTATTTAAATTCCTAGAAAAGAGGATTTCAAGTATCACTTTGAATCAAGAGGGATAATCGACAATCATTTACAAATAGTCATTAAAATTGAAGCTGCAGGTATTTCCAAGAGTGTTCAAATGTAACAGAGTAGAATGTCAATATGAACATTGTATTGAAATTAGAAAAGAAAAAATATCTCAGGAGAAAATAACCAGAAAATTGATGAAATATCTCAATATATCCCATCCTGCTGATCCACATTTCTTAACAGAACTGAAGGCTTTATGTAATTAGCAAATATATTAAACTTAGAATCTAGTGGAATCTCTTGAGCATTTGAATATCAACAACTCCTCCATTTCAACACATGTTAACACAGCCGCAACTATAAATCAAAAATCTCTTAATATTATGGACACACAGCAACCACATTATGGTAATTATTTTAGTAAAATATTTACATATTCAAAGTCTCTCAAGCTAGTTCTTTCAATACAGTTTTATTCCAACCAGAACTATTCAATAGTTTTTATGAGAAGTATTTGGTAAGTTCTCAAATTATCAAATTAAATTGAAAAGGCCTCTATGCCAAAAGAATATATAATGTCTGAATCCGAAGAAGCCATGAATCTCAGGCACCAAAGAGAAATATTAGAACTTCAAAATTTGCATCTAATGCAAAAAAGAAGCCTGCTAGACAGAAAGCAAAATATTCTATCGAATAATTCAAACTCAATCTTATTAACGAATGGAATTCAATCAAATACTCTTGACATTGATGATGGCCAAAAAGTTCAACAACCTCCAGAGCTTAACTTCAAATTACCTGAAATCAAATCCAAATTTATTTATGAGACAAATTTTACTATTTCCCCTTTCAGTTCAGGTATACATCTTTGAAAATTATGTGAGAAAATAGGTACTTTGTCACCCAATGCTTCTTATGGGAATTTTTACTCTGTGAATAATTCCGTCGAAATCATGGCATCTTTATTGAAGAAGCTTGGAAATCTTGAAAAGAACAGTACTATCATAGATGACCAAAGTAAATCTGCTATTTATAATCCAGAAAATCCAATTGACAGAAACAATATAATGTCACCTAAAAATGATCCAAACATTGGTATTAAAACACCAAAAGACAAAAAGTCATTTATTTTCACTGGTTACTCTAATCCTATTAATGGAACTAATCAGCTCAACATACCCAACCAGGCATCTATTTCAAGCACTTTGAAAGAGAGAGTGAGTTCTCCGAAAGCTAACACTGAAAAGATAGAATTCAATAAAATTGAGCCTGGTCCAATTCCTCAAAAGCAACAGAGTGATTACACCAATGATAAAGCAGGAAACAAGGATCGACAAATACTTATTCAAGCATTAGAAAAGGCAATGAGTGATCCTATTGGCCCTGCAATTTCAAATACTAATATTGATCCAGCCTATTATCAAAATCTACTTGGAGGAACTCTGTCTCCTTCTGCAAGAACCGCGAATAGTCAGTTACAGACAAGCACTAGTCCTCAGCTCAGGATTGTGATTCCAAAGGAGCAGAATAACATGAAGGGAGATATTACCTCTCCTAACAGCATTCTTACTCCTTCTTCCAGAGCACACCAAAATCCTAATAAAAATCCTACCATAACCAATACACCAAATACTTCAAGAGTCTTGACCACTCAGACTTCGAGAGAAGACATCAATGGAAATAACAGCGCAAAAGTGGGCTCAACCGTAGAAATCAATTTAGCCCCTGAAAATATTTCATTTGGTGCTCAAAATTTTCCTACTAAGGAGACAAAAAATCAAGAACACCCAACAGTCCAACCAGCACAACCACAATCAAAGCCTCAAATTTTACAGAGACAAAACACAGACCCAAGTTTGACTAAAAAGACAGAAAATAAAAATGAAGGGTCAGTCACAGACATAGTTAACATGATTAAAGTAGAGTATGAAATCTCATCTATAAATTATTAGACTCATAAATTAAAAGGCACTCTCCGTCGGGATGCAACGGACATGGATAGAGATGATGTGAAAATTCTCCAATTGGCTTTAGAACTTATTACAGGAGAACCTTTGAACTCCAATGGTCAATTTGGACATTACACAGAAAAATTAGTGAAGATGTGTCAAGAAAAGTTGGGCATTAACCCAGACGGGGTCGTTGATAATTCATGCTGGGAAAAACTACTAAGTAACATTACTTTAACTAAATTCTTATTTTTAGATATGCTTGAAAAACAAGATAAGAAGAATAATTTAAAAGATAATCCCAAGCAAAACGAGGTTTTGAATGATATATCTAAAGATCGGGAGGAGCATAAAAAAAGGTTGAAGGATAAACAAAATAAAGAAGCTTCCGCGTCTTTGTCGAAAATTGAATTGGACTTGACTGATCTTTCAGATTTGAAGTGATCGATACATTCATTTGAATAAAGTTTAATGAAATTTTGTTGCAATGTGAATATTCTGGGTGTTCATTCATCAGCAGTTGCTTTTGTTATTAATAATTATGTGTACTTTATATTTCTAACAAAAATAGAAGACTTAAAAATCATCTGACTAGAGGAGTCTCAAATTCCTCTTCAGTTTCCACCGCTAGAATCACGTCACTATGCTTTATCATAATAATAGTAGATACTTGAGAACTTAAACGGGAGGTTAATTATTCCAAGGAATTTAATTTGAAGATTTCATTGTGTTTCAAAATTTTGAATCATGCCTATAGTAAAGAAAACAGTTAGTTTTAGGATAAAGTCCTATTTTCATAAGAAGCTATTTATCATGCAGGGATATTACTTAATTTATGCTATGCAATTGTTTAAGTAATGGAAACATGAAACAATTATCCAGATTTAAACAACAAAATGGCTACTTGTCCCATATAGAAATAGATAAAATGTTTTGTTTCATGAGTCACATAGGATCCAAAATTTCTTCCAACAATACAATGCCAGGTGGGGTTATATTTCTTATCGAATTCCTTTTTAATGAAAGCAGCAATATCCTTTTCAATATTGAACTTTTCTAAGGCTTGGTTAGCACAATCAATAGCATCTTGTTGCATTTCTTCCGACATGTCGGCATTCTTAATGACGGCTTTACGATCAGCGAGAGCCATGATCCTTCCTTCCTTGTAAGTTTTAAATTTTTTTATAAATCAAATTACAAAATATTGCTTGAGCTTAATTTAAATTGTTAATACTTTCTTGAATATTCTTTTAATGAATTTCTTTTCTGTATCATATGACTCATGCAACAAGGTATTAGCTAGTTATCTATTTATCACCAAGTTCCTTAGAAAATTCTAATCTTTCATTTGGATTTTAAAAGTAAGAATTTGTTTCTTCAAAGAGTTTAACAGAATTAAATAATAATTTCAGAGTGAGAAATGCAAAAAGATGATGTAAAGAACTTGATACAATCTATCAGGGCACAGACAAATAAACTCAAAGTATAGTTAATCAATGTTCTTAGTGAATAATTAGAAAACTGTCAAAGAGTCTTTACAAACTACCAAGAGAATTAATAGAAAAGCAAACGATTTAGGGGTATAAGATTATTCATTAAATTAATATTCCAGTTATCTCCTAGTCCTCGTGTCAGAGCTGATTATTACAACCCTGAGAGTGATCATGAAAATATATCATACGAATCTCAAGAATCAGAGCCATATTATGATAGAAATGACTACGAAAGATTCATTAGTCAACGAAAAATTGACAGTTCAAAACTATACACTGACAGGAAATTAACAACGAAAAAAAGCTACCCCCAGGATGAAGAAGACAATTATCATGACGAATATTCTTTCCATACTCCCACAGGAGGTCATGATAGAGAACTAGGATTCCTGAGGACAGCAGAATTTGAAGGGCTACTTAAGTTTCAACAGCAACAGGAGGATAGGCATTATACTCCAAGACAAAAAAATAAATCCATTGTTCATCCTTCATCTGCAACGTCTATACCTAATGAAGGTTTTCAGTTCCCTGTTGAGATTAATATTATAGATTGGGCTCTTCTTAAGACAACTATTGAAAATTTGCTGCATGACAATGCCGTACTTCAAAGAGATGTTGAAGACTGTAAAAAAGTCATTGAGTTCTTAGTAGGAAAGCATAAAGAATTAATGGTAATCAAGAACGAAAGTTGTATTAATACCGCTAGAGTCAAATTGATACAGAAAAAAAGCAACAAACAAAAATTGAATTACTAGAATATGAGTTAAAACAAGAAAAAGTACCAAAGAATTTTCATTTTTGATAATTAAGCTAAAAGCTCAAAAACAAACAACTTCGAGAAAAGAACGTTTTATTGAGAGATAAATATTTGAAGCTCGTTGATTTTATTCAAAGATCATACATCGAAGAAGATAAACTTGAAAAAGAAGAAGAAGTAAATTTTTGAAATTGAAGCTAATAATTTTAGGATATCTTATCACAACTCATAGCTGAAAATAAATTCCTTAGAGATCTCCTTGATATATCTCAAATTTCAAATCCAGAATTTACTCAAATAGAAGAACTTCTAAAAGAAAAGGAAGAGCGTCTCCAGAAAGAAAATATTGAAGTCCCAGATTTACAAGGCACAAATGAAGAAGATCTCAAAGTCGACTCACACTTAATAGAAGACTTTAAGCAGGAAAGAGCATTTCTCTTCTCGGCTAGGAAAACAAAAAGCTTTAGTTCTGAGAATACTGAGGAACAGAAAGTAGAAAGCAAATTGAGCTTTGGTGTCGAGACTGATACAGGTCCTGGAAATGATACTCCTCAGAGCCATAAACCAGGAGAAAATTCAGCTAACATCCTAAATCTACTGAATAAACAGTGAAATTTTCCAATTTAAACTGTATAGAGGGCATAGTTTGAATTCTATTACATTAGCCTTAATGTAACTTTTATTTCATTCTTGTATAAATACATGCACATATTATTTGAAAAGTTTAGTGTGAATAGTAAAAATCAGAATCCAACCTTTTATTGTCTTTCACTGACTCCTTTACAGAAATGATAAAACATCTCTGCAATCAGATGAGAAGTTTTTTTAGATTCAACAGCAGGATTAAATTCTGTGATGTTTAATGACTTGACAATTTTCGAACGTCCAACCAACTCTGTAATCTCTATCATTTCATGAGAACTTAATCCTCCAACTGTTGAAGGTGAACTCAATCCTTGACAAGAATTACTATTTATAACTCCAAGATCTATTGAAACTGAAATGAAGTCGACTTCATTGGCAAGCTTAGTTATTATTTTTTCCATTAATTGGCCGGCTTGGGTCTTAAGGTGACTAGACGACTCAGTAGGGTATCTTCTAATATTCTTTTCAAGCCAAAACACTTCTGTATCCTTTTGCCTTACAAAATCATAATGATTTTTGCTTGCTTGTGATCCTTGAGTACCAAAGAAGATCATTTTGCATTTATTTTTTTGGAATCTTTCATCTTCAAGGATATATTTTGAAGCAGATTTGCACGTGATCTTCTCTTCTAGTTTAGAGAAAACATCAAATGAAGGATCAATGGAGATAAATCCTATTTTGGACTCTGGAAAAGCATCAAAGAGAGCAATAGAACTAGCACAAGAGGCATCATTAGATCCTCCAATGACAAAAATGACTGAATTTTGAAGCAGGAGAAGATCTTTACTTTCTCCTTGTAATTTCTCATGAGCTTTAGACAAAGGTATAGATTCTTTTGTCAAAGAAGAAGAGTGAACATCTCCATCATCGTAGATGGCTAAATTTTCAATTTTCTCGAATGGATAGAATGGCGAAGTCTCTAGAGCATACCTGAAGACTGATGGTCCTCGATCGGCTCCTCCCCTTTCATTGCACAGTAAGGCTCCTTCATCAAAGGGGAATCCTTTAATGAAAATCAGCCAGCCCTTGTGCTTAGTAAAATCTGATTCTTCCTTTTTTTCTAGTTTCTTGATATAAAACTTAAAAGGTTGTTGGGTGAGGAATAATTCATCATCCATTTTGGGAATTAGAAGTATTTTTGAATTCAAATTTAATACACAAATTCCTCTTGAATTGGGAAGACTTTTCTTGTAATGTTGCTTCAAGAGAAAAATAAATGATCTCTTCCTTTCCCTAAGGTTTATCTTTCATCAAAGGAAAACGCATAATTTAAAATAAAAAATCATGTCCTTAGCGGAATTAAGAAGAGCTCCTAAAGAATCAAAAACTTCAACTAATGGTTCAATGCGTAAGTCTAAAAATAATCCTTATAACCTCATAAGAGAATAGCAGATTCTCTGCTGTTCAGGAGAAGATAAATCAACTAACACTAACGCTTCAAAGACTCGAAGACGACAATAATAGGATAAACAAACAAAAGTATCAAGAGATACAAACAGAGAACGAAGCCCTATTAAGATCAATCGAAGATGAATTAAATAGGTACCTGTCATTTCTGATCTTGAAAAATCGAGCACCAATTCCTATCATTTTTTCATAAAATGATGGGAAGTAAGCTCGAAAGAATAACTGAGCTTCTTATCACTGAGAATCCTCTAATATGGATTGTTAGTCTTTTAAAGTTCAAACAAATCTTTTTGAGTTTTGAAGCTTTGTCTAATAGAATAGGGATGTGATGAATGACGATGAAGAAGTTAGAACTTTTGTTCTGAGACATCAGAAAGTTCTCACAAATTTAAAGAAAAAGCTGCAGAAATTAATGGAAACAAAGAAAAGCTTCATCGAAGAAGAGAATGGTCAACTATCTGATGATGATAATAAATCAGATGATGGTTTACTTGGGGATATGCAAATAGAAGTAAAAGCAAATTGGGGTCGATTAATTCAATAAGAGTTATGAAGATTACATCCAAAAAAGGGATCAGAGAATAAAAGGAATTCATAAAGATCTTGGTATTGTGCATAATATTATCAGTGAGATGAAAACACTCGCTGGGCAACAATCCGGTGACCTGGACATAGTCCTCCATGATGTTGAAAAAGTTGAAGCAAATACAGAGTAATAATTCAACAGGTATTCATAACTTCGTAGGAAATCTAACAAAGAACTTTCAAAAGCAAATGCTAAAAATGCCAAGTCATATAAAGCTCTGTACAAAATGATTGCTATCTTAGTTTTATCTATTCTTCTTATGATATATCTTATAATAAACTAGTTATACTTCTCATTTCTCTTTCAAAAGAAATTGCTATTATCCCACCACATATACAGGAATCTCATAAAATCTCTTGGTACAACCTCAGTATAAAATCGGTCTGTCTCTGATTGATAAGTGTGTACCTAAGCTTATGAAATACTATAAATTCTACCCTTACTGTATAATAACTTTCTTTCTTTCCATTTAGATCCATAGTCCACAATTCGCATCCAAGCCTTTGATCTTTCTACTTGTCTTAATAAAAGAATATTTGTAATTACATTAAAATAAGTCAATATTTGGTTGATGAGAGAAGGTTGTGTAGGTTCTATCTTTTTTAGTCTAAAATAGTCATCTGGCTGCTCAAGATAGCGAGCTTCAACGTCGGCAATCTAGCCCTGTGATATCATAGATAATATTACTACTTTATTGTATGCATTATAAAAAAGGTCATATCTCAGTTGATTGTGAACATATTTTCCATGTTCCGGATTTTCAGGAAAGATGAAATTATGGGGTTCAATAAAAACACCTTTAAGATAATCCTCAGGAACCCATGAATAAGTCTTTTTTCCCTCTTTCTTTTTCATCTATTAAGTCAATAAATTTTAGCAAAAATAAACTTTATTCAAAATCTCAAAAGATAAATGATCTCTAAGTCAAATATCCTTCGTAATTACTTTTCAACATCCAAACTTGGACTAAGAAGAGTCGTGATTACCGGATTAGGTAACTTCAGCTGAAATTATTATTTACTAAATAGGTATGGTGTCACCATTAGGCTCTGATATCTCATCTTCTTGGGAAAATCTCGTGAAAGGAGAGTCCGGCATTAAATTTATCAAGGAGTATGAACCATATAAATCTGATCCTAACTTCCCTGATTGTGCGATTGCTCCAATTCACCAGACTTTTGATCCAAAAAAGTGGCAAGTTCCAGTAGATTTGTTATCTCGACTCTCTAATTTGATAGTATGTGAATAATCTAACTAACAATTTCACGATGGCAGCAGCACATGAGGCTCTAACAGATGCCAGTAATAAATTGGTTATAATGATAATTTATAGATTGGTTCCCAGAAGACAAACAACTTCTTGAAAGAACAGTAAGTGAATAATATAATGTTTTCATAAACATAAGGGTGTGAATGTTGGAATATTGAGTAGCAATCTATCAAGTATTGCTAAATCTCTAACAAAAGTGGGAGAAAAAGTATTGAAAGATTAATAGCATTGATCTTTAAGGGTAGCTATGAGCAGATTAATAGACTCACAATGCTGCACGTTCTCAATAATATGGCTACTGCTAATATATCCATTAAGTACAAATTCCAAGGCCCTTCAGGAACAACTGCTTCCGCTTGCGCGACAAGTGCAGCTTCTATTGGAGAAGGAATGAGGATGATACAATTATCTGAGGTTCGCACTAGATTTAAGATGTAATTTTTTAGGCTGATGTTATGGTTGTTGGAGGTGCTGAAGAAGTAGTTTATCCAACTATTATGCATGCATGCCTAAAGTAATCTCTTAAGAATTTGCTAAGAATGGCAGAATGGGAGCAATGTGCAACAAGAAATTTAGTAAAAGCTCCATGAGTTCAAGACCATTTGATAAGGATCGTTGTGGATTCATTCTTGGAGAAGGTGCAGGTATCCTTGTCCTTGAAGTAAATAATGGCTAACTTGATTAAACGGTAGGAACTTGAGCATGCTAAGAGAAGAAATGCAAAAATCTATGCCGAAGTTTTGGGTTATGGATGCACAAGTATAGTATCCCATATAACTCTCTACAATTGCAGGTGATGGATTTCATTTGACAAGACCACAAGATGATGGTGATGGCGCTTATAGAGCCATGAAAAGCGCACTAAATCAAGGAAACATAAGTAATCTGCGGCTATCTTCCCTAAACTAGTAGCTGAAAATGACTTGGATCACATCAATACTCATGCTACATCTACTCCAGCTGGTGATCTCTGCGAAGCTAGAGCTATTTTCAGATTGCTGAAGGAAAAGAAAGAACTTCTAGATAAGGTTTCTGTCACCGCAAACAAGAGTGCAATCGGCCATACCTTTGGAGCAGCTGGTGGAATAGAGTCTATCTTTACGATTTTAGCTCTAAAACATGTAAGCTATTCAGTGAATTTGTTATTAAAATTTAGGGAGTAGCACCACCTATTTTGAATATGGAAAATACTGATCCGGATTGTCCACCATTAAACTTTGTAAGAAAAGAAGCCAGAAAACATAATATAAATTATGCTCTTAAGAATTCGTTTGGATTTGGAGGGACTAATGTCAGTCTCCTATTTAAGAAATGGCAAGAATAACTGAGTCAACCCATGACTTATCCATTGAATATCTTTCTCCATCTAAGCTTTCACATCCTAATCTGTAGAAATGATATGTTCGCATAATTTGTTGCTCAATATCTTTCAATAAAGATTAAATAAGAATCCAATGCTAAAGAATTTCTTAAAAAGAAGCAAGGATCTCATTACCGAATTCTCATCAAATCAAAAACTCTCTTCTGAATCAGTAAAGCTTGTCTTTGGAAATGAGTCAGGGGATTTAGACTCCATATTTTCAAGCATTATTTATGCTTATCACAATAGTTTAATTTCTGAAGGAAAGAACCTTCATTATATACCAATAATCAACATCAATGAAGAAGATATCTATCAGAGATTCGAATTTATGTATCTGTTCAACTCACTTGAATACGAAGTCAAAGATCTTGTCTTCTTAAATAGTTTCAATCTTCAGAAGTTGATAGGAAACGTTCCTGCAACAGAGATGGTACTTGTAGATCATAACGTTCCCTCAGAGAATCTTAAGGACATGATAGATAGAGTCTCAGAAATCATAGATCATCATGAAGATAAAACTTCTATCTATAAAGAAGGTCAACTTAAAAAGAAAATAATACAAAAAGTGGGTTCCACTACTACCCTGGTTTTTGACGAAATTATGGATAAGATCAGCCTTTACAAAGATCAAGAAAAACATATATTTTGGTTCATCTTAAGTACTATATTAGTGGATACATACAATTTCAATCCAAAAGAGAAAAATATTAGATGGATTGACATGGACTGGAAAGCTGCTGAAACTCTTTGTAAAATTCTAAATGATGATAAAGCTTTCCCGGAATTTAGGAAAGAGACAGGAGAAATAGATCTAAATGCTATTTTCCAAAAGTTATCAGGTCTGAAATTTGATCCTGAAATGAATTTGAACTTAGATATGAACAAGCTTTTTACTAAAGATTATAAACGTTATACCTACCAGAAGGCTAGAGCAGGATATTCAGTCATATTTTTCCCATTCGATGATTTGGCAAAGAAGTATTCACCTGAAGTGATCATTCAAAAGTGCCAGGAATTCAAAGCTTCAGAAAAATTAGACATCTTATTTTTAATGTTTGTCCATCCTAAGAATAAGGAGAATATGAGTGACCTAAGCAGAGAAATAATTATCTTCTGTGAGGACGAAAAACTTTTAGAGGACTTGCCTAATTATTTAATTGTTGACCAAAAATTATCTCTGAATGAAATATCAAGAGTTATTGACAAGAAAAAGGTTAGATGTTTTATTGATACACAATCTATATACACGAGAAAGACCTTTGAGCCTATGATTGCAAAATTCTTATCGTAATTTGATTTGGACCTGTACATTTGATATCAGTTAAAGTTTAATTTTATTAACACAAATTTCGTTTGAAATGTCAAAAGCAAAGAACTACTGTTTTGCTCATGATGACCAGAGCAGCTCAGATGAGGAGATATCATCCAAGGATATGGAAAAAATTCAAACTTTGTGGCAAGATGTTAGACAGGTATAAGTCTTTGTATCGCATATACATTTAAATAGAATAAAAGAGATATCAATAGTCTCCGTACTGTCAAAGCTGAACAATTCCAGCCTACCGATTACAGAGCATCAATTCAAGATGCACAAACTCTTAAGGAGAAATTAAGAGTTACCGAGCAACAATTAAATGAAGCCAGAGATAATATTATAATCCTAACTAAAAAGTTAAGAGACTCAGAGGAAGAGATTGAAGTATGTTGTTCAAAGCATATTTACCTATACATTAGAGATGCCATGCTAAAATTGCCAAACAAATTGGTTATAATGCTTCTGCAACAAATCAATTGAATGAAGTCACTCATAAATATGAAAACCTTAGCCAAAATCAAAAAGAGCTTCTTGATAGGGCTAGAGAAGCTAATCAAGTGTTAGTGAATGAACTAGATGAAAAGAAAAGAGAAATAGAAAGATTGAAATCTCTTATTAGGGATAAGGCTGATAAGCTCTCTGTCGTTGCTGTTGGTTATGATCAAACTTCTGAGAAATTGTTGGAACTTGAGAGTGAGATTAAAAATAAGGACTATGAAATCTCATCTTTAAAGAAAAAACTCAGTGAAGTAGTGACTAAAATGAATAGTCTAAAGTTATAGGCAGAATCAACCATTGTTGACTTGAAAAAGGCCAAGGACTCTGATGGATTAGCTGCCCTTGAAATTGAACATTTGAGATCTGATGTCCAAAGACTTGTTAGAATGCTCAAGTCCACACAGGAAGTAAATAACTAAGATCATTTTTTTTATTCTCTAGTACAAAGATTTTGCTGACTTCGCAGACGATACTACTGGGTCTATACGATTCTTAAAGTCCAACATTATGCAAACCAAGTTAGACGCTGGTACTAGACCAAACTCTGCTACTCCTAGTATCCACCATGTTAAGTGTGAAGTTCAAGGGTTTACTGATGAAAAGGAATGTTGGGCTCCCAGAGATGCCTTCAAGTTCATGCAAGAATTTAGAAAGAATTATAATGGAGAACTTACTGATACTTTGATTGAGAAACTTCTATTCGAACTGAACAGAATTTGGAGCAAAAGAGAGCAACAAAGAATTGATCGTTTGAAGGCTCAATATTCTCATGAAATCATGAAACTCAAAAGAAAGCAAACCCACAGTGCCAGTTTCAATGAAGTCCAAGCTAAGCAGACTATTGCTCGTCTTAGAAGTGAGTTGAAGAATGCTTATAGTGAAAACAGAAAGGCTTTCGCAGAGAGATCTGAGAAGAATCCTCCTGGTACTCACTATATTGGAGAAACCATTAGAATGGCTAATCAATTCCAAAGTGCTAAGAAGCAATTGGCGAAGGAGAATGAATTCTTAAGAAAGCAAATAAAGAAAGACTATAAGCCTAAAGAAGGCAATGCCGAAAAAGAAAATCGTAATATCATTTTAATCAAAGTTTTGAGTACATTAGAACTCATTATGGAATGTGATAAAGTCAAGCTTCGTATGAAGGATATTATTTCAGAATTTGTTAGCAAAAGAAAGGAGATCCTAGCGGTCTATGAGGGCAAACCTGACCCTAGTCTAATGGTCAGAAAAGAAGATTGGCTAATTGTGAGTTATTTGATAATCTGAATTTTAATGTGTTAGGAAAATCTTGAAAGCACACTTGAAGAATTTTCAAAAGGAATTAATGCCTTAAAAACTAAACCTTATCTCCAAACCAATTCTACTAAAACTGTTAAAAGCGGTCTGATTGTATAAATTTTGAATAAGATCTATTTTACATTGCAAAATTTTGATTTAAATAATTTTCAATCTTTTCGAGGAAAAATGTCGCATTCTACAACCAACGAAGGAAATAGTGATATCAAGCCAAGAATCATTGGTGTTATTATTCCTCCACCTGATATTAGAAGTAAATCCATTTTCTCATTTCTTTTATCTCTCATTAGAGATTGCTGATAAGACAGCTGAATATGTCGCAAAAAATGGTTCAGCTTTCGAGGAAATTGTCATGAAGTCAGAAAGCAACAACCCCAAGTTCTCTTTCTTAAAGCCTAATGATCCCTATCGTGCTTACTATGACCAAAAGGTCGTTGAATTTGCTAAAGGAATTAGTATGTGAGGTTTTTTTCCGACTCTAAACATAATAGTTGAACCTGAAAAAGAAGAGAAGCCTAAAACACAAGATGCTCCTAATGTTATTCCCATCACTCAGAAGAAAATCGACATTAAGAAAGAAGTCAAGAGGGAAGTAAAAGCACCAATGAGTGATAGATTTACTGTTGAAAACCCAATCAATTTGAGTGTCCTAGATATGGACGTCATTAAACTGACAGCTCAATTTGTTGCGAAAAATGGACAAAAGTTTTTGATTGCCCTCACCGAAAGAGAAAAACAAAATCCTCAATTCGACTTCTTAAAGCCTACACATTCTCTCTTCTCGTACTTCACAAACCTTGTCGATGCTTATTCCAAGTGCATAAATCCCTCCAAGGTATGTATTCTTTTATTAGATCTCACATATTATAGGACGACATAAGAAGATTACAGCAAAATGTTACTGATAAGATGTCTATTTTAAATGTCGCTGGAGAGAGATTTGAATATGAATTACAGCAAAATCAAGCCAAAAAGAAAAAGGAGGAGCTCGATGAGGAAGAAAGAAGTAATAACATCCTAAAATATCTTATGTTTCTAGTGCAAATGGCCCAAATTGACTGGAATGACTTTGTTGTTGTTGAAACTATTGATATGTTTGATAATGAAGACCTTCCAGCCCCAAGTAACCTTAATCAGCCAGAACGTGTCGCCGGTCCCGAAGTCGATTTATGTTTGAATCTTTTGAAATTTTCATTAATTTATTAGCAAAGAAACCTCAAGCTCAGCCAACTGTCTCAAGTCAATTACAACCATCCTCTATTCCAGCAAATCTGCTGTCCCAGATACAAGGCCCGCAAAGAATGAACATCGAAGAAGAATCTAAGAAGAAAGAGCCCATTAGAAAGCCTCAAACGAAGGGTAAGCATAGCGTACCACTTAATAATTTTTGTAGAAACGATAGCTACTAATAAGTGCCCTATTTGTGGTCAATACATTCCTATTTCTGAGTTCAACGAACATTTGAGAATAGAAATGCTTGATCCTAGATATAAAGATATTAAAGCTGAAGTTACTGCAAGAGCTCAAAATGTTACCATGGCTTCAGGAGATGATATTGCTCAAAATCTTCAAGCTTTTGCTAGAAGAAGACCTGATCTGTTCGGTGACAGTGAAGATAGACCAGCTCCCGAACCCAAACCCAGTAAGTTTGTTTTATGAATTTTCTAATCGTGCTTAGCTGAAGGACCTAAGATCATTTGGGATGGACAAAGTGTCAACATGACGAGAACAACTGCCAGTCAAGCTATGGTTGCCAGACAGCAGGTTAGACACTATGAAGAACAATATCGTGCCTTCCAAGAATTTGAAGAGAGAGAGAGAAGAGAAAAGGAAGCAGTAGTCATTGATCCTATGCAACAATTACAAGCTGCAGTGGCTAGACAGCAACAACAAAGTCAAGGTATTTTTAATCAACTCTCATTAGATATTAGTAGCCCAAAACAAGCCTGTCCAAGCTGGACCACAACTTCCAGCAAAAAAGCTTCATGAACGTGAGGATGAAGGACAAAAGGAAGGAGGAAAGAAAGTGAAAACAGAAGAAGCAAGCTTAATTCCCGAGGAAATGTGGCTTTTAATGAATCCTGGAAGCATCACTATCAATGTCAAAGTACCTGATGTTACGATTGATGGTATCAATTTAAAAAGCCAAAACCTCCAACTTCAGTTTGATCCAAAAACAACCATTGGAGGCGTCAAGGATTATATTTCTAAATCCCTCGGAGGTAACGATTTTTATTTAGATATCTTACTTAAAGGCATTTCATCCAACAGTATCGCTCTTAGAACCGTGCATACCAGCTTCCTGAAGGATGAGAACACATTGGCATACTATAATTTCTTAAATGGAACTGTTGTCGAAGTGGGAAAGAAATAAATTTCAACTCAATTTTTGACGTTTTAAAGATAAAGCCGTTGAGCCTGCGTGTTTTTCATATTCTTGTATAAATAAAATTATTCTCAGAGCACAAAACAACTGAATATACAATTACTGCTCAGTTTTTTCTCCAGCATCTTTTAAAGATCCCTTTGTAATCTGAACCTTTCCTCCTTTATATTCGTAAATGAAAGCTCTAATGCTATCTCCTAAGATTTCCAACAAGATGAAACTAGGATTAGGTTCTCTAATAATTAACTCAGAATTAAATTGCATACGTGTTCAAAGCGCTGTATGCTCCTGTAGCTGAACCAGGGTTAACGAAAAACTTTCCTGCAGTGCTGCTGACTTTAATTTGATGGGTATGTCCACTAATCAAAATATCGCAATCCAATTCACGAGCATAATTTGCCAAAGATTCCTCATCTCCCCAAGGAACAATCTTGCATAAGTTATGAAGAAATAGTAATTACTTGGTGACCATGAACGATACCAATTTTGAATTTACCAACAGTTATAACTTTATTCTCTGGTAGTGAAGGATTCTAATGTCTCAAGAATGTATGTACTCCTTACTTCATCATAATCTCCTCTGACCATCACGAAGTTGTCTGAAAGACTCTTGAGCCAATCAATTGTTTCTTTTGAACCAACGTTTCCGGTGCAAAAGACATTGTGGACCTTGTTGGGAACCTTTTTGATTAATATGATAACTCAGACACTTACCAATAACTCCTTGAATTTATCGGGAATGTCTGCAGCTCTCATGGGGATATGGAAATCTCCAATAATCAAAGCAAGCTTTAAGTTAGTTCAGTTTCGTAACAAAATACCTCTCCGAATTGTTCCATGACTCTATCTTAATATTTATTTCTTAATATTAGCGTAATAAACTAGATACAATAATATCTTCGATGAAAATTTTTCCTAGAAGGAAGATTTCTATTTTCAAGCTTCTCTACTAGTTCGGCATTTTTTCTATTTTCCTTACAGAGAATATGGATGCATAACATTTTATTTTGATTTCTAAAACAGCTTCATATTTACATTGAAAAGCATACAATTGAAAAGAGGTGTCTTCCTAAAATCATGCATATTGGAGTTTCTTCATAATATTGCTTTGTGCTTGCATCTTAGCACAAACTTCATTAATTCTCTCTTATTATCAGCTAGGATTCAAGAACGTGGATGAATATGTATTTTACATTATATGGAAAAGTTGGAATTTCCTGCATTTTTACACCTCGCCCAAGTAAAAATATTCATCTATAGTTTGGTTTCCTTGAGGGGTCACTTTTTTATCCTCTCTCCATATTAATAATGGGACTTTAACAAAATCGCCTTGCAAAGATTTATTAGAGATTTATTGTAACATATTAGAATTATTGTGCTGACTATTCTCCCCTAAATTTTCTTTGGGTGTTGTAGATCTTTTATATATTTCACAATATGTATATGTCAAATCCATGTGCCTTGAATCAACTAAAAGAGGATGATGTGATGGAAATTTTCTTGCTTTTATGCCGTTCTCACAATTTTTGTTTTAAACTTAATACCACATTGATCCGGAATATTGGATCAAATCATCTCTTTTTTAGAATCTTAGTTGCATTAACTTTTGTTACAATTTATGATGTTTTGCAACTTCGGGAACATTAAAAGAAATCACAAATAGCATTAATCTTTAGAGAAAAATCTCACAAGTAAAAAGATAAGATCTTACTCTATTTGAGGTGCTTTGTTCAAGAAAATATTACGCCTTTTGCATTCTATTTTACTGCCAACACTAAATCCAACAATCTTTAAGTGGATTAAAAAAAAACAACTACTATCTAACTTGCATTAGGAATCTGAGAGGATAGCTCGGTTGCTAGCTCGCTATTTGATAAGTACAATAAATCAAGATTATTTTATTGATTGCTTTCGTTCTATCCTTCCCTTGTTGTACAATATTCGTCTGGTTCCTAAAGCTCTATCTTCTATGCATTATTTCATGAGTATTGTGGAATTATGACAGCCACTATGATAGTAGCATATTTTTCAGGAAACGTTAAGTTGTATGCAATTTCTGAATATATGGGAACTCAGGATCCTTTATCAATGTATTCAGATGAAATATCATACTCACTTTGATAGCATTATGAATTGGGGGAAAAGCTAATTTGAACAACAAATTCAGCATTAAATGGCGAACAGGATGATAACCACAACTCGGATTTCAAAAGTTATAGACTGACTATTAGTATTACTATTAGATCATTTCCTGATGCCAGAAATCTTGACAGTTAATAGGAATCTCAACAGTCATCAGAATTGGTATTCATCTCTGATTAACTTACCTAAAACTGATCATAATATCTAACCAAAGATGGGAAAAAGATCCCTTCTTTGTATCGCCAAGAAGGAAGCTGACATCACTTCGGACTGTAGTTGAATACTTTTTAAAAAAACTCATAACTAATCACACACCATCAAGAGGATATTTTAGAAAACAAATAATAAGAAGTAAACAAAATGGATAACAAGAATTTGCATGAATCTAAGCTTATCATATTGACAGCACTAGATGTTGAGATGAAAGATGCTATTGAGAAGGCAAATAAATGGCCAACTGTGATTGATATTGAAGGAAGTGCAGAAATATTTTTCAAGTATCAAGGAACAATCCTATTTCACATCGATGAGAAAGAAATGCAGCCTGAAAACCTCTGTAGAACTCTTCTAAAAATAGTGGCATATCCCAGAACAATGACTATCAACTTCTTGGATCTTCCATATCAAAATATATTTAACGATGACTATTTTCCAGTGGAGTTATTAGATCCTTCGTGGGTTCAAAATTACCAAAACATTGAGAAATTGAGGCAGAAATTCCCTGAGGAATTTAAAGATGAAATTCGCCCTTGCAAAGATTTCAGACTAGTTTTTTTATTTAGAAAAGATAATGTACCTCCTATTTTACATGAAAAAACGATCGTTCTTGAGATTTGTAAAAAAGAGGAAATCCAAGAAAGACTAGCAAAAAGAGAAGCAGAGGCCTCAAAAAAAGAGGAGACTAAAACTAACACATCCTCTACTTCACAGATAACTACTTCAGATGGGGCAAAATCCAAAAATGAAGCACCCAAAAAGGATGAAAAGAAGACAACAACATCCACTTTAAAAAAAGACACAACTACAAAAAGTTCTCTGCCGAAGAAGAGTGACCCTCAAAAAACTACATCCAAAACCAATGTCTCTTCTACTTCAAAAGGAGGAACAACTAAAACTACTAAATAATAAACTTTTCTTAATGTAACTTCATTGAACTTGCACAATTTATGGAAATAAGACTGAGTTTCCCTAGTTGACAATTATCAAATTCTATCTGTTCAAATAAATAAAAGAATTAATAAAACAAAAATGTCACATTACCCGTTTCAGTCATATAAGAAGAGGGCTCAAGTCAAAATAAACCAAAAGAATTTGCTTGATGATATTCTATCACAAGAGAATATGAAAGAAACAGAAGATCCTAATTTTGAGAGAATTCAGCAAAATAATAGGGAAATTAGTGAAAAGATCCATCAAAAACATGTTTCCGTTACAAAAGGAAGAAATTTGTCCCTCCCAGTTCTAGATAACATTGAAACTATTTTGAAGCTAAATACTAAAAGTCCTCCCAAAAGCGGCAAACTCAACAATTTAAATACTGACCATAGAACTCCTATCAATAACCTACATCTAAAAACCCATTCTTCATTTGCTTTTTCCTCTAGTCAGTTGGGAATAAGCCCTCCATTGACATCACGGATACGGCACTCAGGAAGCTCTCAGTTAGAAGCATCAAAGGATGAAAAAAGAATAGACGAAAAGTCAAAAATGCTATATTTGCCTGCTAATATTAATGCAAACCTGAATTCTGAAGAAGCTCAGGATATTGAAAAGATCACGGCCGCACGGGCAAAGTTAAAAAAGGATAAAATGCTCACTATTTCAAAAAGTATTAGTTCTAAAAGAGACATATCTTATCTTCATGATAATTCTCATAAACCAATGTTTTCACAAACGAATACTTCATCATTTTTTAATCAACAAGGAAGAAGGAAGATCTCTGACCTTACAGTAAAGGACCTTGGCATTCTTGAAGAAGGTTCTAATTTCAGCGGAGCTCAGACCGCAAGATCTCACATTAGTGGAGTCATAAGAAGACAAACTGATGGTGATATTCAACAGTTTGGGAAAAAGGACCTCTCTTCTCCTTTGAATTCCTTGCCTGGACTCCCAGAAGACATACTACAAAGGACTCAGACATCAAAGAATAAGTTTACAAATACATTTATATCTCCTAGATCAGAAAATTCTAGTATTGTTCAAAATTTCACTATTCATATAGATAAGCAGATAAATGTGACATCAAGTGAACCTCCAAAGCTGAGATATGATCTTCCATATTTCTCTAAGGAGTTTAATAAACCAAATATGGAAGTAATTGAAGCCAAGGATTACCTCTTACAAAGCACTTCGAAAGGATGGAGACATGGACATGGAAGTTCTGGAGCCTCTCAAATTTGGAAAAATACACCGTATAAAAATTTGAGCCAGTTTGAGGGAAAGAGATTAATTGAGCAGGATACATTATTGAATGATCTAAAAAAAGAAATTCCGAGTCTATTTTCTGGCACTCCTGCTTCAAGAAGTGATATTCTTACCCTATCTCAATGGACTCAGAGTCATATCAAAAGAGTCGTAGAAAGCCCTTTACCTGAAAATGAAAAACTGTTTCAATGTGATGAAATTTACAATATTTGTTTGAATGAAATTATCAGACAGATATCTATTGAGTGTGCAGAAAGGGGTGAATTACTCTTAAATATCTGGTCGAGCTATATTCATATGTTTAGTAAATTCAGAGAACACGCCCTAAAAGAGTGTGAAGCCACGAAAGAGAAATATTTTTTGGATAATAGAAGATCCAAACTAGATCATTTAGCAGAAATAAATGAAAAAGATGCTTTGATAGAAAAATTGTTGGCTGATTCAAAATCAATTAAAACAGATATGGAAAGTTTAAAAAAGAACTACGACAAACTCTTAGACAAAGAATCTAAACTAAAAGAACGCTTTCGTCAGATAAAAAAGATTGCAGAAGCCCAAAAGAAAATAATAAACGAGCTGAAAGAGGAGAATAGATTTTACATTCAACGTTATTCAGTCAGGACAGCAATAGGGAAAAGAAATGACACTGATGATAATTCTCCATCAAGTGTTGAAAGCACACCAGCAAAACAGAGACTTAATGCCTTTTCGGATAGCCCGTTTGTTCCCAAGAATCAGGGATATCAGCCTAGTATCTTTAAAAGAAGAGTATCTGTTTCCAGTGTGGCGAAAAACAAAGAAGGAAGTGAAATCAGATTTGATAAATCTCCTGATGATAAGGAAACTTTGCAAGAGAATTCAAAATACAGTATTTCATCAAGTTCAGAAGATTCTGAAGCTGAAATTGTACTTGAAGATGCACGTGACAATAGTCGTCAGATCTATAAAATCGATGAATTAAATCATAACACTGTTCTCGCTTATAAAGTCCTACACAAAGATGAAGAAAAGAGCTTTTCATTAATGGTACCCCATCATGAAACTCATTCAACTGAGTGTCAAACAGATTTGAGATTATGTGATCCAAAATATGATAATGTGTTGGAAAGCCAGAGATTGCTAGATGAATTTCTGTCAGAAATAAAATTAAGAAAAGAAGTGGATATTCTAGCTGAAATGGGTCAAGTGAATGATTCTACAAATCATGATCTTTTCTATTTTGTCAATGGACTCAATCCAACTTCCAAATTTATGCTCGAAGATAAGCTTGATGGCATCGAACCTATTCCAGCTGCAACACTAACTGATTTGACTAAATTGCCTAATATCTCTCCAATCGAAGATATGTTCATGAAGAATGGAAGCCCAAGATTAAGTAATACTACTCCTACTGAACTCGAAAAGTAAAAGATTAAGAATTCGAGGTTTGATTTGTTAGGAACTCCAAACGTCTTGAAAAAAAGACAAAGACAATGAAACTGATGTTGCAAGCTTCACCATTAAGTAATTGCTTATATGTGAATTTTCTTGATATCTTTAGCACATGACACAACTCCTGATTCAATAGAAAAACCTTGGGATAATAATACTATAGAAGGTACACATAAATTGATTTCACTAATCAAGTCTAGATATTGATAATTCCGGTCAAGAGACTCCGAAAAATGATAAAGAGGTAGAATTTGATGAAACTCGTGTCAATTATATAGGCTCAAAAATCCTTTTCTTCAGCTTATGAAACTAGTCCTAATCCAAAGGACGACAATCAGCTTAACGTGTCCAAAGAAAGCAGTAATACTGATGAAATCTTTCAAGGTCTTGAGGAAGCAGCATCAGAGTATACGTATGAAGAGTCTATGCATATGATTGAAGAAGAGAATGAAGATGGAATGCCGAAACAAGCCATGACAATGACAGATTTGGATAAATACAATCAACTACTAGAAAAGGTTCCAAGCAAAAAACACACTCTCTCCTTAAATAGCTTGACTTCAGGATTATCGATGGCAGTTATTGCGAATCTTAAAGTGAAAATGAATAGATTTGCATCTGGCATCAGAAGAGAAGATAATGCAATCTTAGAGAAAGCTAAACTCTTGCAAGTGGTAAGAATGTATAAAGTAGAGCGAGAGAAAAATAAAAACCTCTCAAGCACAGTTTCAGAACTTCAAGAACAACTATTAAGTGAAAAGGAAAAGAGCGGAAAAGCTGAAGAAGCAATGACAGAATTAAGGCAACAGATAAAGATCTTGGAAGCCCTAAAACGAGTATGTCCTCATGGAAAGTGCCATATTTGTGCAGAAGAGAATGGATTTAGCCATACCGAGAAAGAAATTGGCTTAGAAACAGTGATAGATTTGGACGAAACTGAAGAAGATGCTGATGATGGTGATAATGGTGATAATGGTGATAATGGTGATAATGGTGATGAGAAAGACCTAGGAGAGGAAACTCCTGCCAATAAATTAAGAAGAGATTATCTGAAAAGGAGATCAACTTTTAAAGTTACTACTGGACAATCACCAGAACTTGGAAAGAAGATAAAAGGAAGAGAACAAAATCCTGCGTTGAGCATCATCGAAAAATTAAAAACAAAGAAGATGGGAAAATTCCAAAACTTTATGCCAGCAAAGGCTGTTCTGAAGCAAATACAAATTTTATATACAGAGAGAAGCAGCCAATCCAAAGAAAATCCAGGTATCAAAGAAGAAGATTTACCCTCATTTACTTATACTTATTTCTTGAATACCTTCGGATTCAAAAAGCTTGCAGAACAGAAGTTTATCATTTTTATTTTGAGCATCAAAAAGTATTTACATATAGTCAGAATCAACTTGTTCGCGAGATTTATGGGATTGCTAGAGGGTTCTTCAAATTATAATACAGATGAATTTAACAAATATATTGAAGGTGTTGACTTTATTAATAATAGTACACTGGGAAGCCCAATTTACAACAATGATACTGACCCAAAACACTATACTCCTTATTTGAGATGCTTAGAATATGTGAGATACTTTTCTGAGAATAAAATGCCAGCTCAAGAATATGCCGATTTCAAAAGAGAATTTGAGAATCTGAAAAAGCCTGACCCTAAGAATATTAATCGAGTAGGCATAATCGATGTTGATCTGTTCATGACTAAAATTCTGACTAAATATCGGATTATCTGTAACAAAACTAAGCAATACGTTGTTAATGCTTTCAAAGCTGCAGATCTTGATGGAAATAAATATTGCAGTTTGAAAGAGTTTGCTATCATCTACAAATACATTGAACCTGACAAATATGATTTCAATTTTGTGGAAAACTTGTTCAATCAATATGCAGATGTTAGACTCGAGAGAGAGGTTAATTTAAGCTTTGATAAGTTTACTGTAGTTTGTGTAGAGTATGGATTATTCAGTGATGCTCAACAAGACCTATTCCTAGAGATTTCTACACCTGAGGAGCTCGAAGAAAAAATGACTTTTCTCAAGCAAAATTGGGAAAATATTTCAAAAGAAATTACTACCACAGTGAATGAAATGAAAAAGATGCCTGAAGAAGAGAAAAAGTACTGGTTAGACATTTTGCGTATAATTGCCGAAAGAATATCCAATCCGGAAGCTATTAATTCAAACGATCATAAGACAATTTTGATTGCATTCAAAATTTTACAGAAAGAAGTGGAATCCTATAAAGAAAATGAAATTGAAACTGATGAATATGGAATTAAAAAGACTGTATAAAAGACTTTTCTTGTTATATATGTAAAGAAGTTTCTTACTTGTGAAAATATTACACTTCAATATTAATTCTGAGCATAATCAAAATTTTATTTTCTGGAAGTTATAAAATAAAATATGCCTCCGAAAGGAAAAGATTCGAAAAAGAACGCTAAACAGGGTACACCTCTAAAGGAGATAATTCCTGTCAGTATAAAGCAACCACCAAGGGAGCCAAAAATTTCAAAGGCTCCAGAATTTGTTCCCAATCCACAAAAAATTAATGAATATATTCCCCAAAACACTCCTGAAGACTGGCCAGGGGACGAAGTCGCTCTAGCTTTTGATTTTGGTGTCGATGCTGCCACGGCAAAACCTTTTACTGATCCAACCAAATTTTCTCTTCCTCCTTCCCTAAGACCACCTCCAAATGGAGTTCTTTTCTGGAGAAGGCCAAAGGAACTACTTAAGAATGAGGCAGGGAATCAGGGATTTTCCGGCTTTTCTGATATTGGAAGAAGCTTACAAAGAAAAAAAACCTTAGGAGATTTAGATCATCTAGACGGCAGAAAAAGAGGCATATTTCTTAATGAAGATATAGATTATTCGTCTCCTTCAGCTAAGAAGGAAGAATTTCATGTAGATCTGTTCCAAATTTATGAAAGAGAAGAAACACAAGAAGAAGTTGAAAGAAGACTTAAAGAACAAGCAGAGTTAGCTGCCAAAACCAAGAAGAAGGGTGGAAAGAAAGAAGAGATAATTGATACACCACAGAAAGTTAATGATGTTAAGCTAAGCAATATTGATCTGAAAAATGACCTGCCTGCCTATTCAAAATGGATAGCTTCACAACTTCAACTTATCAAAGATAGAAATATTAGAGATGCCCATGTAAGATTTCTTTAACTTTGTTGTAAGCCATAGACTAAAAAGCCAATCTGGAGCAAGGTTTATCCTCAAAAGGGTGGAGTGCCTGTATATAATCCTTCAGGAAGATATTGGGTAAAACTATATTTCATGGGGAAGGAAAGAAAAATTGAAATAGATGATAGAATTCCTGTTGTTTATAATGCAAGTCTTTTCCCTAAGAGTGTTAACAAAACTGAAATCTGGCCATCAATCCTTACTAAGGCCCTTATCAAGTTGAACTCCTGGAGATGGTCTGATCCTAAAGCAAAGGAAGTAGAAGTTGGAGATGGAAGTATTATCTATGCACTTACAGGGTATATTCCTGAAACAATCAACCTCGAGAAATTAACACTTTATGGTACTAATTTTTATAAAAATCTGATAAATAATAGCCAAATGGAAGTTTATCAGTGATAGTTTGAGTGATGAGAACTACAATTCAGGTGACACCTATGTTTCTTGTTTCTGTATGCCTGACCATAAGCCATCCGCACCTTCGAATAGGGTTAAGAATCCAAAGGAGCTTGTTCTGGGAATAGGTGATGCGAAGGCCTTATCCACCTCTCCAAGAAAACGTAGCGGTATTTGTGAGATTATTTTTGAATAATTTGCCTAGAAGAAATTTCTGAATCAAAGACACCCTCTAGGAAAGATAAGCACCACTTGACATTGAACTTAAGAACACCACAGACCATGTTAGACTTGGATGAGACTCCTGAACCCGCTCCAAATCCATTTAAAGAAAGACCCACATATGTCATTCCTGGATTTGCTTATTCTGTGATTGACATTTTCGAAAATGATAACTTCAACATGGTTTATGTACTTAAAAGAACTGAGCAAGATATTAAAGTAATATTCGATTTGTCTCTCTTAAATGCAACTAGCTAAGACAAGATTACTTAAACCTGCAGAAAGTGAATTTGAATAAAATGACCAAAGAGGAAAAGCTTGAATTCAGAAAACAAAAGAAAGAATTGAAAGATAAAATTTCTGAAGAAGATAAAAAGCGCTTTGAGTTGATATCCAAACCTGCAATTCAATATAAATTACTCCGAGTCAAGAGCAACGTAGGTAAGAGATAGAATTTCCTATGCTCAATGTGACAGGTCGAGTTGCAATGTTAAATATCACCGCACCTTTCGATTCAGACGATATTTTCTTAGCCAAGAAATGTATATTGAATAAGCTATCTAAACCTCCCAACTATGACTTATATGATTTCAGAATTGATGACAATAAGTCAGTGTCTACTTCTACTCATGTTCATCCAGTAATCAATATTTACTCAAGTTCTAATATCATAAGATTGACTCTGGAAAATTGTTGCCCTTAGATGACTTTAGCAGGATTGAAAACGCCAAGGAACCTATCAAAAGAGGCACTGGTGGAGCTTGGATGACAGACAAAGATTTCCTAGGATGCTTCCAATATGTTCAAATCTATCATAATCCCAATAAGTTTAAATACTCAGAAACTCATCTTGTTCAATCAGTATTAGAGGATTTTTTCTTGTATTGACTTGCTAGAGTGAAGAAACCGAATTAACGAACTATGAGGATAAAGAAATTTTGATCATTGAAGGTTCATCTGTAGAAGAAGAGAAAAACAACAATCCATCTCCTCAAAAACATTTACTTTACTGTAAGGATACATTTAACTCAGCTAAATAGTTGATAGCATTTTCAGCTTATAGAGCTCAAAACCTCTTTATAAATCCAAAACCTTTTATGATGCTAACAGATTTCCAGGTAAAATCTCTTTCATATTTTCTAATTCTTAAGAATGGTGAAAATGGAAGAAGCTCAAAGACTCTTCAAGAAGCCATTGATTCTGATTTAATACCTTTGGAAGAGAAAAATATCTTCAGAATTAATATCATGAGTCCTTTGACATTCCATTTAGGACTCTATTCAGACCTTCCTTTCAAGCTCATGAGCATGAGTGATTATTTGAGTAGAAGCCATTCCTGCTTATTCTAATTTATTAGCTAAAGTAGAAGGCTATCGTCTGAAATCTCAACAAATTGAGCATTCAGTGATTGATAAAAATAAGTATCATCTTTTCTATAAAGGAGTTGTTCCGGTATATAAACTATTTATTCTATTTATCTTCTGCAGGCTCTTCCTGAACCAGAAACACTCATATGTAAATTCTATGGATCAGACATTGTCATGTTGAGATACTTGAGACTCAAGCTTGTTGAGATGGTAGACAAAAACTATAAGTGTCCTGAAGATTTCTCTACTGGAGTGATAGAATATCCTTTGGAAAGCTCATACACTATTACAGGTCTTGTCAAAGTTCAGGTAGAGGCAGGGAAGAAGTACATGGTACTAAAATTGTTAATGAAGATTTGATTTTGCTTTAGCTTCTTTTGGAAGGAAAAATTCCTTATGTAGCAAATGAAGGCATGATTGAGATGCAGATACTTTATAAGATACCTGAATTCACTCTTGAGACCGTCGAGAGTCTAGATCCAGTTGAATATATGGATAAATATGTGCCTACAAAATATGGTATCTTCTTCAGAGAGAGACTCTTCGTAAATTTAACACATTGCTTGAATAACTTCTTAAGGCTAACACAGAAGTCCAAGCTAGCTTCTTTGTTAGAATTTGTGGACTCCAAGGAAATACAGCTCAAGTACCTGTTGCAAAGGGTAAAAAAGCTGAACCAATCCAGAGTATTTTGAATGAAAAGCTATCTTTAATACTCTAGCTGAGGAAGTTGAACTTCAAGAGAAAAGGCTCATCAGATTCGAGTTGCTCAAGGATGATAATTTAATTGCTTTCTCTTTCGGATACAATCAAGTAAAAATATTTAACTCTGTGTTAATGTATTTAGGCATTACTCTCAAACGTTACTCTCTTCCCTACAAATGAAAAGGATGATGTGAGAAACTACTATTTGCAAGCAAGATTTGATCTTAGAGAGTGGCCTGAGGCTAAAGAAGTAGCTTATGCATATTTTAACTCAAAATATAGTTGAATGAACAAACTCAAAATATTCATTGGGTTTTGAAAGTTATTGGAAATGATACGATAGCCGTTATTAGAGATACCCAAAAGGAAGATGCTCAGAAAGCTATCAAGAAATCATGGGAAGATAATGAGATTGGAAGAGCAGAAAAGGCCAAGAAATCTCGCAGAAAATTCTTTATTATGGAAAAACAACAAAGGGGAGAGACCCTAACAGGTAAGACTTTTGAAAGATGAGTTTATCCTCCTTAGCTGAGGAACTTGAAATACTTAATGAACCGAGACAGAAGAAGAGCAAAGATGACGATCTAAAAAAGGACCCTAAGAAAGCTCTAAAAGGTTTAATAGCTTTAGTTCCAATTAATTTTCTAGGTAAACCTGCTGCACCAACTGCCACCAAAGTCCAAGGTAAAAAAGATGAAGTTCCTGAAGAAAAGAAAGTTGAGCGGCCAGTTCCTAAGTACAGTAATTAAGCATAATTAAATAACACAAATAGGTCCTCATCACACATAATGCATGAGATATGTGAATTCCTTAACCATATGGAACAGCCTAGAGTTATTGAGGAAACCCCTGAAGATGACAACCCTGATGTTCGTAGTGATGAGAATAAATCTCAATTAAGAGAAAATACATTGATGGGAGTAAGAATTGTGTACTTCATTTACAATTATAAGAAAGAGGAAATATATGGCATGTATGACAGGAATGCGAGAGATAAAGAGAAGATAAAAGGAATCTTGAATAATGCTAAAACTCAACTAATAAATCACCTTCAAACTGAGAGAGACTTAATGAAACAAAAATTCCAAATGTTATTCAAACAAAGAGAAGAAATAAAGGCCAAATTCCAATCGAAGAATGAAAAAGAAAGACAGTTATTTGACCTCTGTAAACTTGAAAAACCAAATCATGAAGTAAAATATCTATTCTATAATTTGTGATTTTCATAGGACATAGAAAAGCTACTTAATGACCTAATCAATGAAAACATCAGCCCTGAGCTCATCAGACTTGCCAAAACAGTTAAGAAATCGGCCTTTGTTCTTAATAGAATTGAAAAGCTTACTACTGCCCTCACTATGTTTGATATTCAAAATGTCACAACTGTATTGGAAGAAGTCAAAAATCTCAACCTTGAAGTTGACCCAGAGCTTATTCAAAAATCAGAAGAAATGATCGAAGAAGCTAAAAAGAATCCTAATTATATCCAAGAAAAGCAAAAAGAAATGCTGAAAGCAATGAAATCAAAGAAGAAGTGACCCAAAAAGTCTAGTTATTCGTTTTTGTATAATTACCCTTTAATTGAATATTCATAGTAGATCATTATTCTTAAGATTTCATTACTTTAATCAAAATAGGATTTCTTAATTGATACAGCAGTCTTATCATTTGATAGATTTTATAAGTAGATAGATTTTATAAGTATTAGCAATTCTCATCTATACCAATGCCTAAGAACTGAGGATTTGTAATCCTTCTTTCTTTGATACAAAAAAAATTCACAAAAAAAGATTTCAATTATATATCAAATCTTTTATCCTAAATTTATGAAAAGTAAGAAAATCCGCTACATTAGTTAACTCTACAGTTCTTCAGGGGCTCACAAAGCTCTTTAAAGGTGGACATACTGATACCAAAAAGTAACTAAGCACCATTCCAGATTCTTAATTCTATAGAAAGATAACTTTGACATTCATTAAAAAAGACAAACAAATTCAAATACAAGCAAATATCGGTAACTAATTAAGATGTAATCTAACTCCAACAAGGAGATAACCTGATGGACACAGCTAATTCTCTTGTTAATGAAGGCGTGCAAATTTTTGGTTTATATTCCACTTGTAATATTGAGTGTTTAGGGCTTTGCGACAAACAGTTAGCCTGTACAACATGTAGTGTGCATATTCTCAATAAATATGACAAAACTCCAGAACCTTCGGAACACGAAATGGATATTCTTTTTTCTTTGCCAGAATACTTTTACAAGTATATATTGGAATATTATTGTTAATAAGTAGACAAACGAGAATGTCATGTCAAATAAAATTGACTGAAGAGATGGACGGTATGAAAAAGCAATAATCTTACAAGTTAAATAGGAATGGTCATTAAGATTCCAGAAACAATTGCAAAATGGGATATGAACGAATTAAACAAGTAATTATTACTAAAGAAAAGACCACAAAAGATCTTCTAATCGGACATCCTTTTTAGAAACTTTAAGAAAAAAGCTATAAATATCATAAAATCCCAAAATATATCCTTGAAAAATTTGGGAATTTCATTAGATTGTGCTCTTCCTTCGTTGAATAGAGAGTCTATATTTATAGGAGCGTTATATTTTTGAATAGCAGTTGTATACAGGAATTCGTTTGTCAATAAAGAATTGGCTTTCCATGTTTCATAGGCCTGAACAAATTGTTCCTTTCGTTTTTTCTTTGCGTAGAGATATTCTTCAAATAATAGCTTATCTAAGCCTATTTCGTGTTTAAGACTTTTGTAGTATCCTCGCGCAAAGTCAAAATTATTATTTATTCTGGCAAAACTTTGTTTTACACTGAGAAATGAAGCTTGAGTTGAAGTCAAGCTCATCTTATGAATATTCTCTTCTAAAGTATAGTTCTCATTGGCTCCAGAAAATAGAGAGTACATTCTTTTTATCGAATTTTAAATATGCACCTTTGCCTCAATATGATGTATAAAATAATAATTGTTTATTCAAGATTTGAAAGTTTATGTTTGAATAATGGTTAGGCTAATTTGGTTCCTCGATAACCTTTAGAACCATTCGCAATCTGCCACGAAAAATAACCCTGGCTCGAAAGTGGAAACTTCTCCAATTAAACAAAAAGAAGCTGCAGGTGATGAACAGCTTTCAAATTCTAATCTAGGAGGTAATCTTCCAATTCTGTGTTGTAAATATTAGATTATTCCCGACCTACATCTGCTCCTCCAAAGCTCTATACAAGCTTATTCTTATACACAGTAGAGATATCAAATATCAAGCATAATTTATAGAATGACCCATTTGGCTGCTTTACTAACGATAACCAAGACAACAAAGATGATGAGCAGTACAATAAATTTTTCACCTACATGCAAGTATGTTTCATCCTATGAAATTTTAAATGAAAAGGGAAATAAAGAATCTAATCAACATCCTCGCCAGAATGGGTCAAATGAGGCAGAAAATTTAGAAACAAAACATGGAGAAATGAATACTATTCCTGAAGCAAAGAGTGATCTTGATGTGAGTGATATGGTAGCTTATAAGTTGAATTTTTGAGTAAGCTTAATAGTTAAGCAGACAAAATTCATCACTTGTCGACGCAAGACTATCACCAGACAGAATCGATTCTGCAACCAACCGAGCCATTATGGATATGTTTGAGGAAGGATTTACCTTATCTGACCCCAAAGGAAGTACTAATGATCAAAATAACAAGGAGTCTTTTCCTCAAGGTAACTATCTCTTTGTCCTTGATTGAAGATAAGAACATAAAGGAAGCAGACAAAATGAAAAAAGATATAGAAACACTGAATCCAAAAAAGGAGACGAAAATCCAAGCTTTCCTCCAGTAATGTTTCCACAAATGGGTTATATGTAAAATCAATGAAACAGAAAGTTATGAAATTCTAGGCAAGCACCTTATTTTGCAAATAATCCTCAGCCTTTTTATAATATGATGCCTCAGGATTACAATTACGTTGTCAATGATGGAATGTATGGAAGAGGTAATTAAGAGTTATAGTTCGTTGATTACTTTAGGAATGGTTGGATATGGATACCCATATGTAAATTATTTTCCCTATGGTATGTACCCTCCAAACAGAGGAAATCAGGCTCCAAGCAACTTTGGGAATAATCAGAAGGGTACTAAAAATGAGGAACATTCCAAATCTTCTAATTCTAATTCTAATAATTCAAACTCGAATCAGAGTCATAACAACAATGCCAATACTAATAATAGTGTTAGTAATGTTTCACACAGTAGCACAAAGAAAGATAAGAAGCATGATGATGAAGGCAAATTTAATGACTCTGTCTCTCCTTATGTTAATCAAGTCATGAGCAATTCTGATCCAGTTGAAATTGATCGCTTAATAGAGAATGCACTCAAATTAGCAAAGGATCAAGCTGGCTGTAGAATGTTACAAAAAAAACTCGAAACAAACGATCCTGAAGTTATATCTAGAATTTTTGAAGAGGTTATCAACGAGTTTCCAGATTTAATGATTGATCCATTTGGAAATTATCTTTGCCAAAAACTTGCTGAAACATGCTCTCATGAAGAGATGAAGAGAATCATCGAAGTGGTTTCTCCAAACTTAATTTCAATTTGTTTCAATCCTCACGGAACTAGAGCTGTCCAAAAATTGATCGAAGTGGTCAAAGACCAAGAGTTAATTGATATGGTCATCAAATTTTTGTCAAGTGATGTTGTGGGTCTTGTTAAAGATAATAATGGCAATCATGTGGTTCAAAAGTGTTTGACTCATATGTCTGATGAAAACAAACAATTCATTTACAACTCCATAATTGAAAATTGCATTGAAGTTGCTACTCACAAGCATGGTAAAGTTTTTGGAATATCTCTGAATATAAAGGATGTTGTGTTATACAAAGATGCTTAGATCATGCTAATAAAAAGCAAAAGGTATAAATGTTTTATTCATTTGTTGAACCTGTTAGGAGGACCTCATTTCAGTGATCGTCACTAACGCTTTGGAATTAGTTACAGATCAATACGGAAATTATGTGGTAATCTAATCTGATAATTTTTTAATTGAAAGGTTCAATATGTTTTGGATTTGAAAGACACTGACTTCAGTGTTCATGAAAAAATTGCCATGGAATTGATTGATCATATCGTTGACTTATCTAAACAGAAGTTCTCCTCAAATGTTGTTGAAAAAGTAACGAGATTCTTATTTTAAAGTAATTGAATAGTGCCTTCAGCTCAATATTACTGCTTTCCGTGAAAAATTTATCAGTCTTCTCAATGAAGAAGAAGTCTTAATTGACTTGATTTGTGATAAATTCGGCAATTATGGTAATCTGATTCAAGAATTGCTCTAAGATATTAGTTGTTCAAAGATACTTAACCAATGTTGAAGAAAATGAAAATATGCTTCGGGTAAGATTCAGAAATGATTACATCATTCTTCAAGATAATTCATGACAACGCACAAAAGATCAAGAATGACGTTTTTGGGTTTAAAATCTTCACTAAATTGTGCAAGGTGTATCCAAGTTTGGGTGAAGCAGATGGATCAAACAGTCATACTCAGTTCAACGATAATGTTCTATCTCCCAACAGTAACAGTAGCACCAATACAAATAATGTGAATAATGCGAATGTCGGGTCTCCAACTACAAATGCTAATACAACAAACTCCAATTCTAAGCATAATAATCTAAAAGAAAATAATAGAAGAAATAATTCTGGAAAGAATGAGAAGAAGAATAGTGGAAATAATACCAGAAATTCAAATAGGCATAACCATAACAATAATAATAATTCTAATTACCAGAGAGGTCATTATAGACATGGAGGGAATAATAATATGATGTATCATAATAATATGAGGAATGAGATGCCTCCAGGTGGAATGCCTTCAAATATGATGCAACCAAGTTTTTATATGCCTCAACCTCAAATTTATGGCCAATACTTTAATTACCCTCACCAAGGAGTGTTTTATTCGAGAAATTATTAAACATTGTTAGCCCCAATTTAATTGAATGTATCATTACGTACTTATTCAGTTTGATGATAGTCCTGTAAAACACTTGTAGCAATAGTTACGTGTAACAACATTCAGATATGTAGTCTCTTACATATAGAATCACTTTGATCAAAGAATTTAATGGCTTAACTTCACAGTAATTTTTCTGCCATTGAAAGCCGCTCCATCCATATTATCTATTTTATTTTTTGAATCACTCACATCCCAAAATTACCTATGGCGCTCAAAGCATCCTTCTCTCTTTCAAATCTGACAAAACCATAACCCAGTGATCGGCCCTTCATAAATTACTTTTGTTTAGTAGATTTTCAACCTTCCTATCCTGAGGAATATCTGCTCTAGTAATGGAGCCGAATTCTCTGAAGGCATCTTTTAATTGTTGCCATGTGACACTCCAAGGAATATTTTTCACAATGATTTCATAGCCATCTTATTGTTGTTATTTGCCTGATAGATACACTTTACCTCTGCCACGATATCCTCCTCTATGACGGCTACCACTCCTGCTTCTCGATCTACTTCTATATCTTCTATCTCTGCTTGTACTTCTCGATCTACTCCTTCTAGAATGTCTTCTAGAGTCAGATCGAGATCGAGATCGAGAACGAGAACGGGAACGATAATGCCTTCTTCTTCTATCTTGACTTCGAGATCTTGATCTTGAATATCCTCTTGACCGGGATCTTCTTGGCCTTTCATTTCTTTTTGATCTTAGATGTTCATGATCAAACTTTGCCAAATCCGGATTATCCTGCCCCATAGACGTAAATTTCCACGAACAAACATTGCTTTACCTCCCTCACATAGATCTGTCTGTCGTCTAAAGTTGAACCATGAAACTGCTTGATAGCCTTCAAAGCCTCTTCTCGAGTCGCAAACTCAACCAGACTTTTAAATCACTTTTAAGAACACTGCTAACATACCCACATCCCTTAGAACGTCTGTTTCTATCCTCAAAGATATGCACTCTGATAACTTCTCCTACATCTCTCATATAATCCTTTAACTTTTGCCAAGATGTTTTAAAAGATAAGTTTCCCACGAACACCTTATTCCCTCTATTTTCTTCTCTTTCTGGGGAGTTTTTTCTTTCCGCGGAGCGGCTGCCTTGAGATGTAAGAAACAATACCACAAACTAACCACTCTTTCTATCATTCTCCACATTCTTTTCTGGTTCAAACCCTTCTCCAGCATCATCGTATTTCTGATCTTCTTCTCTGGCATCAGGAAGCTCCATTTTCTCAATTTAAATTATTTTTGTTTAACTTAATAAAAAGGAATCTTTTTTGTATCAAAAAATTTAGACTGTTCTATACTTAGAGTTTTGCAAACTAACACAGTAGTGTGGAATAAATAATCTTTTAAAGAGCCTTAAATAACTTTAATATAATTATTGATATTTCCTGAGATATCATTGAGCTTTGGATCTTCGTCACTGCAAACCCACTTTTCATCCACAACAAACTTGTAGCTAGAAGATGAAAATAAGTATAAACTTGGTTACGTATATTCTCCAGGGTGAAGTTGGATTGTAACAGTCCATCTGCCAAGAATGTGATCATAATTCATTGGTATAGGTTTTTTCCAATCGTCAAAGCTACCTATAAGCATAATGCTCTTGGGCCTTGGGAGTTTGTTGGTCTTATAAACAAATACGCAATTCTTAAGATTTTCGCGAGCCTTAAGGTAATGATTTCTATGATGGATGGATCTCAGTTTCTGAAGTTCGGGAGAAATTTCAGGAAGAATCTTCTTCAAAGTAAACTGTTCCTTGTAAAGGCTTTCGTCAAACTTTTTATCAATTCTCTCCAAATGGGTCTTCATCATCACAGGATCAATGAAAGTCTTGTTAAACAATCTATGGAATTCTTTGTTCCAAGCTCTTGATACATCAGCACCGTCAATTGTTGATTCGAAGGCATTCTTTCTGAGGACTTGATACTTCTTTTTATTTTTAAAGACGTTCATAGCTCTTTCAACAGCATACATATAATCCCCGACTTTATGATCTTTGAATGTAAATCCATTTCCTTTTTCTGTTTGAGGATCAAATTCAAAGACAGTATCTTTTAAGCCACCAGTCTCAAAGGCAATGACAGGTGTGGAGCCGACAAAGAATTCATGTTGTACGATACCACCAGGCTCAAATAATGAAGGCATAGCTCCGAAGTCAGCACCAGCATTAACTAAAACACCATCTAGATGGTTAAATAGTAATCACTAACTTTATACCTGTAAAGAATTCATTAGGGCTGGACCAGAAGTTGTGAGGATAACGATGATTAAGATCGTACATCATGCCAGCACAATAAGATCCATAGGGTTCTTTCATGTTGACCATACCACCAACAAGGATCTTTCAATTACTCAAGCACAAAATCAAAATACCTGGATTTTTCCATCAAACTTTCTTATTAATGATTCAGCTGACTCCAAGATCAAATGGACCTTAATATTATCATTAAATTTTGCAATTTTATACTCCCTTCTGTTGTGTAATTCTACCGACAAAAGCAATAACTGCAACAGAATCATCTAGTGTTTCATATTTGAAATATTTTTTCTGGAGGAATTCTTTTGCCTTAAAGTGGTCTCCACCGCATGCATCAATGATTCTCTTAACTCTTGCTTCTTTAGGAATTCCGTTAGGGAAGGCAAATGGCTTTGCTGTTAAATATGATAGGAATAATTTACATGAGGATGATTCTTCAAAATACTTGCAAGGGGAGAACTATCCAAAAGCTCTTGTTTATAAGAATTAGAAACAGTTGCCCACTGGTCGCTTGATAGAATGGCGCATCTTGATGGATTCATCACCCTATCTTTCCAATAAGGATCGACAAATAGATATGAGGGAAGGTTATGAACATGTTCCAAGAACTAATCAATTATTTTTCTAATAATCATTAGATACTCCTTCTTGTGGATTGGGATAGAGTCTTCCTTCGTAGGAAGGATCCAAATTGTGAACGATATGTAAAAATTTGGTGCCCTAAGAAATAATTATCTCAATTATTTATAAATTACCTTGAAGACATCTCCAAAATGACCATGCTTAGGATAAGCAGCTGTCAGAGCAGTAAACCAGTCATTCGTAATAATAAGAGAGGGAATATTTTGTGTGATACAGAAAATTTCTAAACTAGACTTAGCCATAAGAGCCAGTTGTTGGATTGTGTATCTGGCATCTCCATCAGCATAGGGGCGTGGGAAAATGAATGGTTGGTGAACGAAATAGAGATGAACACCTTTAACTTTACCATAGTGAACTCCAACAATATATTTTCCATCTCCCAAGAAGATTTCCATATTCCAAAGATGGCGAATACCATCAGGATCCCTAATTAATCAGTTTATTTTGAAAAAAGTATACTTTTCAAGGTATCCGCTTTCACCTTTTCTGTTTCTTTCATAGTAAGGAGAGATACAGATAACTTCTTCACCAAGTTCAGCTAGACCAACAGATAATTCGTCAACCATGACACCTAGACCACCCATTGTAGACCATCTTCCTAGCTCTGGTGTAATGAAAGCAATAGGCCCAAGTTTATTATATTCTAAAATTTCCTTCACATAGTCAAAAATGGTTCTCATTTCATTTTCTTCTTTTTCAGGATTAGTTGGTGCCGTAGTTGATTGGAAATCAGAGAAAGCTCTTTTCGCTTTAAGTTCATCATCAAGAGCTATATTTCCTAGAATCTCAAAATTTAAATTATTACACAGTTACCTGTACCGGGGTAACCTGACATGGTTTTATTTCTTGAGACAAGAGGGAGATACTCTAAATTTTCACTCTGCTTTCTAACAGACTTTGTGCCTGTGTCTTTTCCTTCTTTTGATTCTTCGTTTTGTAATTTGGGAGTTTGCTCATACAAGAGGTGACAAAATGCAAATAATTTGGCTGATAGAGCAGGATCGTCCCTGAATTCTTTAATTGAGTTAAACATTTGAGGAAGTGATATTTTATTTGGTTTCAAGAATTTCTTTGTGAGATACCCAATGTTGTTTGCAAATTCTTGCACATTATTGATTTCTTTAACCACATTGGTAAGCTAAGAATGTTAGAAAGAAAATAAATGAATCAAATACCATAGCAGCCACTTCGTTTCCTTCAATAGCTTGATTTCTTGAAATTCTATTCTTGATTCTTTCCATCGAACTCATAAGTGTCTTTTCATACAATGCTTCGTCTCCAGGAATTATAGTTGCTCCCCAAACCAGAGAAGCATGAGGCTAAAAATTATTAAGGAAATTCTGAGAATTACCTTTAGGGAAGTATCAATCTTGCCATAAAGGAACTCATAGACAGTATAATGCTCATCAAAAGCATTACCAAGGAAATCATGAATCTTGACAACAGTGTGCTCAATTTTTTCAGGGTCAATCTCCTCAAAAACATATTTCAAGTTCTTCATGTTGATACTGAAGAAGACATTAAACTCATTAAAGTTAGTTGCGATAATTGCCATCTCCCTTTCCCAAACTCTGGCAAAAGCTAAAACATGTGAATGGAGCCCTTCACTATGTTCAGCTAACAATGGGACAAGCTTTCCCATTCGCAAAACAGGAAGCTTTGATCTAAGAGATCTTCTATGCTCATAATGTAAATAGATCTTTTTGAGATCGAATCCATATTCTGGTCCTAGTTCCTTGCAAAGATGTTCTTGTGCAGGCCAGAATTCTTCGGGTCTGTTTCTTTCAGCAATACAGCTTCCAATTTTCATCTTGCCAATTTCAAAGTAATTATCTTCAGCTTCGAAAACAGCAGTAAGCAAGTTCTCTCGTGATTGGATGGATGACTTCTTCTCAGCTTTTTCTAGAGTAGTTTGGAAATGTCTTAAGGTCTTGCATCTAAAACCGTGGCCATCAATTTCTCCCATGAATGTGATAGGAATATCAGGTAGGAAAAATAGCAAATCGATATAGCTCCATGCTCCCTTCTTGTAGAGGAAGGCAGGATATGGCCAAACATGACTTGTTGTACTTTGAATGACAATTGCTCCTGACGGCCATAATTTTCTGGCCGACTCATACCAAGTCCTCAAAGAGTTGACACTTAATTTCTCACATGTAGTGATAGTACCATCTCTATGTAAATGTTGACCATAAATTGCGGCCACGGCAGGTGGTATTTTAAATAATCTTGGTATTATTCCTGATCTCATGATACAAATTTCTCTGTGTTCATATCCTTGTCCACCCCAAGTTTCTCCAATCATCAGAAGTTCAGGATGATGTTGCCATAATGTCTTACAGAATCTGACTAGAAGCGGATTTGCCCACTTTTGTTTAGCACTAAACAGTTATAAACAAGTTTGAAAATCTATTACTCCGTAGCCCAGTATCCAGAAACAGTTCTTGGTTTGACAACTACTCCATAAAAGATCTCTTCGATGTCATATGCTGGAGAACCATCGGTGTCTTTTCTTTCTAGCTCATCCAAGTCTGCTTCAAAAATCTGAGGCCAAGTTTGGACATCATCGAAATGAAGTCCATCAATTCCATAGGTTTGAATAAACTCTCTGGTTTCAGATATTAACATATCCCAAGTTTCCTTTTTTCTAATAATTAGACAAACTTTTTTTTTTTTTTTTGAATTACCTGAAGTTAA
>Ga0065720_1019004_pt1 | contig 46325 bp, 34 predicted proteins | sample Thericmetagenome_FD_59107 | JGI IMG/M metagenome (GOLD analysis project Ga0065720, IMG submission 59107) | Thermophilic microbial communities from the Joint Bioenergy Institute, California, USA of rice/straw/compost enrichment - eDNA_2 v2... | ecosystem: Engineered > Solid waste > Grass >... | reverse complement strand
TTTTTTTTCTTGGACAAGACGGAAACTTAACCGTAACGGTAACACTGGCAAATGCCTGGTGGGTAATCTTCCAGACACTGTCACTGTGATAACTGTGATGAAGTCAACGCCGAGAGTCGATGCACGGACGTGATGAGATTGTCCCAAATGAGGAAAGAATGGTCAAAGAAGCCGTCATAGGGGTTGTCGGCGTCAGTGTTGCAAAGCAGGAAGTTCAAGTCGAACCTTTGGGGCCCAACACATCTCGCTGAACTCGACCTGGAGCCTGACGTCGAGCGAGCATATCGTGTGCCGAACTCCGGGAACCAGGAGACTTATGTGGCACCGATCACTATCGTGGTTGGCCCGTCGCTTGCTTTTGAGCCATTTACTTTCGGATATACCTACTGGACAAAACAGTTTGGCATGCCCTTTAGAGGAAGCTTTTGAGCCCCATCATAAGTACTGGGCGACGGAATCCCCGTCCCTCGGTATCGTTTGTAACGTTTGTAACTGAAGGTCATCTTTACTAGTGACTCCCGAGATGGAGGATCAAGGATCCTCAGTTAGGATACCCTTGTTCCCTTCCGTGACCACACGTTATCGGTGCTTCGGAAATTAGTCCGAACCTTGAGCACACCCAATCGACGTCTCATAATTGGGGACGACTTTCTGGTCTGGGGCTATGACGACAGCACAACAGACAGGTCGGTTGTTCCGTCGCCAGCAGGTAGGGATGCCCTGCACGCCATGCGTTCCAAGACTTCCTGCCCTGGGCCCGAAGACACCCTCGAGGACCCAGCACGGCCACACTTTTGGCCTCTTTTCACAAGCTAGCTTCAGGTAGACGTCTGGATGACAGAGATTTGAGGCGGTCACGCCACCAGCACCCAAACTGGTGGTTCCATCGGCGTCGGAAACCTGCAGCGGGAATGTGGAGGTGTGTGTGCGTGTGGAGTAGGGCGTGCTACAGGTACTCTACTGCTCTTCTTCCCAGAGTGCCAGAAGAGCCAGCATCTGTCCCAGTGCCAGCACAGAGGTACCATACTACTCTGTCCTACCCACATCGCATGCACTGGACGAACCTGCGCCGCATTTAGCTAACCGATCGACGTCACTGGCCCCATCACTCAGCCCAAGAGGGATATCCGGGCCCTACTTCCCTTCTCTCGGTCGGGGTTCTTCAACCGCACCGGTGAAACACCGAACCTCTTCCTCCTTTCCAGTGAGATTCTGGCTCGGCGGTTCCACAAAGCTGGAAAGTTAGGCTCCAGCACGCCAGCACGCCAGCTTTTCTGAGCGCAGGATGAAGCGCAGTCCCAGATCGAAACTTGATTGTCAGGCCCACCTGAGAGGTTAAATAGCTCTGGCCTCCCCTGCTGGCGGAAGAGGGTTGGTCTCTCGAGACACCAAAGATCAAACCTCTGAAGCGGGAATATCACAACGCTAAGTGCTGTCGCGCCGGGTCGGCCTGGTAGCTTGGTGAGCATAACAGATCGTCATCATTGGTGTGATAGGATGCTAACTGCTCTCAGAACTGCAAAGCTACTGCACCGAGACTGCATCATATTGCCGCCACCTGCTCCGTCTCGAACTTTGTTCCGCATATCGGAGCTCAAGATGGCTGTAGGTTGACGTCTCTTCGCCTCTGCTCCCAGGCTGGATACCCCCTGTTGTTATGGCAACCGAGTGGTTGTCATAAACTTAGGAGCCCCTGAGCTACTGCAGGAGTACCGGAACTCTGTTCTGACGGGCGCTGAACGGATCAGCAGTTCGCAGAAGGCGACATAGTTCGCATCAAGGGCGAGACCCCTATCTACAAAGTGATTGCGGTGAACAACGGCCAGGTCACTATCATCATCTCCAACCCCCAGCCCGACGGCACCTACCTTCCTTTCACCTCTTCCGCCCTGCAGACGGTCGATGAGTCCAGCATCGAGAAGGCCGATGATTTATAGGATTGAGAGAATCGTACAGTGGCTCGGAGGCTAAGAAACCTCCTCTCACCAAGTTATCATCGATCATCATCTTTGGCTTCACGTTGGGTTGGATCTGAGCACGGCGCTGGTGGTACTAGGTATTATGGTTTTGGGCAATCCTCCTTGGTTGTTGGAACTTGGGAATATCCTTTTACCTTGTGGCATGCATTTCGTGATACCTCAGGTCTGCTGTTGGAGCTCGATTCTCATCGTTAGTTGGGGATATGCACTAATCTTCCGTGCAATTACACCAATCGTTTTCCCCCCTAGAACGTATGATCCCTTCTTCCAGGCTGATTTTGCTGCTACATCACTAGCTGCTTTCCTGCATTCGTCCCAGGCACACGAGTCCTTGCGTGAATGGAGTTCGGCTGCCTATGCAAGTGTTGAATGCAGGACATCGGCCAACTGCAGGTTGACGCAAGATGAGCGAAGAGGGGCCTTTTCTCCCTTTTACAGTTATCTTACCGTCCTAGCACAGTACGACGAGCAGACAGCAAGCCATCCTAGTGGATCGGGATCAACTTTTGTCACTGCCTGTAGATGTCATGACCACTCTCCCTCGAGAAAGCCTTGACGATGCATTGGAAGAAAGAGGTCAGGGACAGCCAACAAACCCTCTTTCGAGCGCTTTCCAATTTTACCCCCGGCACCAAGCTTTCTCATACCAGTCAAGCATGCTAGCTGTCCAGCTAGGTTTATCCGATCAGGGTAAAGGCAAAAAATATTCCCCAACCAGATGAACCACGTTGTTACCCGATGGATGAAGCACAAAGTCCCCGATCCACGGCAATGTTTCTAGTTCTCCTTTCCTGCCAAATCTATATCATAATCAGCCACTCTATTCCTAACGTTCATCTGGGTTGAGCCTGCCACTCTCTCTTCCAAAGGTCAACTTCCACGTTCCCGGCTATTATTGGTTAATACTGTAACTGACCACAACTTATTCACGGCTAACATTTATCTCATTCCAGCTGTTTTGAACCCGATGCCCCAAATTTAGTGATCCACGGTACTGCATATAAGGGATCACCGAGCGATTCAAGTGCTCCGGATGGCCGTGATGGAAGAACAGGAGCTCCCGAGCTCTGCCCTCAATTCATATTATGAGAACTTGACACTCGCTGCACCATCAAAGTCCAAAACAGGATGAAACCATTCTTACCAAATATCTTTATCCTATCTGTCCTCATTGAGGCAGTCAAAGGAGCAGTCCAATATCCTGACTGCCTTAACGGCCTCCTCGAGTCCAACCTCGTTTGCGATACAACCGCCCCCCCTTCCTCTAGAGCCGCCGCGCTAGTCTCATCTCTCACAAACGCCGAAAAACTCGCAAACCTCACTAACAACTCTCCGGGCATCCCCCGCTTCGGCTTATCCCCCTACCAATGGTGGAATGAAGACCTTCACGTCGTCGCCCACAACCGGGGCATCACTTGGGCACAGAACAGACCCTTCAGCGCAGAGACCCAGTTCCCCCAGGCAATTACCAGGTTGGCAGCATTCGACGATGAACTCATCGAGAAGATAGGAGAGACTATTGGGACAGAGGTGAGAGCATTTGCTAATGTGTGAAGGACCCATCTCGATCTTTGAACACCTGATGTTAATCCGCTGAAAAATCTGCGCTAGGGTAGGGGACGTGGGACACCTGGGAAGGATACATTTAGGAATAGAAGTGGGTGGAGACGTTTGTGAGAGGAAAGCAAGGCCCTGGACCGACATTCAGGATCGTGGCGACGTGCAAACACTACGCTGCGTATAACTTGGAGAACTCGGGAAGCACGACGAGGTTCAACTTTAATGCCAAGGCGTCGATGCAGAATCTGGTTGAGTACTATCTGCCGCCATCTAAGGGGTGTGCAAGGGATGCGAAGGTTGGGTCGATGATGTGCAGTTATAATGCTGTTAATGGGGTTCTGGCGTGTGCGGACTCATATCTGGTGGATGCGACACTGAGGAAACATTGGAACTGGACTGACCAGAACCAGTATGTTGTCAGTGACTGCGACTCGGTGCATTACGCTGGGAATGCGAACAGAGGCCATCGGTATAAGTCGAGCTTCGACGCTGCCACCGGGCAGCCGTAGAGGCTGGGACTGATAACATGTGCTGGGCGAGAGGAGGGACTTAGCCGGATGCCTCATCTGCGTTTAACTAGCGCCAGTTCAGCCATACTACGCTCAACAGGGCCATGCTACGCCAATTACAGGGCTTATTTCGGGTAAGGTACTTTGACAGATCCAATGGCATGTATCGTAACCTCGGGGCCAACGACGTCAATACCGCTGCTGCCAGGGAACTCGCCCTACAAGTAGCCCAAGAGGGCATTCCCTCCTCAAGAATGATCGCTTCTTCCCCGTCTCTCTCAATGGCTCCAACATCAGAGTCGCAACGATCGGCTTCTGGGCCAACGCCGTTGACAAGATGCTCGGCGGTTACAGCGGGATTCCCCCTTTCCGTCATGACCCCGTCACAGCCGCCCGATCAATGAGAATCAGTCAACTATGCCAACGGGCCGCTCACTCAATCCAATTTTGACATGAACTTCGTTATCTCAGCCGCCTGGCGCTCCAATATCATCCTCTTCTTCGGTGGCATCGATAACACAGTCGAGAAAGGAAGCCACGACCGCACCTTCAATGCCTGGCCATCCAGTCAACTTTCCTTAATCCATCGCTTATCAACCCTCAACGAACCCATCATTTTCATTCGCATGGAAACACACGTCGACGACACACCTCTGCTCAGCATCAACAATGCCATATGTGAACTAGACTCCATACACGAATATGGCGCTTCACCCGTGGATAGCCATTCCGGACGAACGTAACGCTGGTATAAAGGGGCAGTATTCCCTTTTCGATATGGCTTCACTACACTAATTTCTCTATCTCCGTTACGGAATCCTTCACCTGTAACTTTTCAATTGCTAAGATCATGGATAAGTGCAAGGGGACGGTAAACTACCTAGATCAATGCCCCTTCCCTCTTCTTTCTCTCATTATCATGGATACAGGCAATAGAACATCAGATTATGTATCTTTGGCCTTCTTAACAGGCACATATGGCCCCCCTCCATGCACAATTAAGACGTTTGCGACATACAAGAGGGCCGAGGGGATTAAGCCCGGAGAAACGAGGGAGATGATGCTGGAGTGGTAGCTCGAGAGTCTGGCGATGATGAAAGAGGGGACACAGTGCTATATCCGGGGGACTACAGCTTATTAGTGGATGAGCCAACTGTTGCAGAGGTTAAATTTTTATTAGTTGGGGGGAAGTGGTCTTGGAGAAGTGGCCGCAACTGAGATTGTGAGGGGGTTAAGGTTTGTTAATAGGACTGTATGGCTGTGATATTGCATCCATTTCCAGGAAAGGGACGCAATGAACTCCAATCGCCGATAGATTTTCAAGTGGTTATGAATTAATTACTGAACTTGAACTTAATAAGACCTAAATTGCATGCATAGTCACCTAGCTGTCATTGTCAGACAGATAACCCTCTGGCCTTGTTCCATGCCCATGTATTCCAACAGCCCTGGCTGGAGAGGCTGGGTGGGTGCTGTTGGTATCGTGATGGAGGACGAAGTTTTTTAGACGCCATTACCATAAAGGCCTACGGGACTCAGAACAATAACTGAAGCAAGATTGGGCATCTTGAGGCATTCTTTTTGGGTCATCCTGTCGCAATTGTGGCTATGAAGATCTGGGTCGCTCTTAAGTTGATTCACTTTATTCATGGCGATTATGTGATAGGAGCCAACATTGTATTCTGGAACACGCATTCACAAATTTAATCACCATTGAAAATCTCACGCTTGGCCCCATTGATATCAGGCCATTGTCATGAGTTGGGACGGCAGATTATTAAGGTGGACTTCAACCCCGGGCCATACCACGAAAGCTAAACCTTCAGGACTCCAGAAGTACCCTAAGCGATAAATAATACGTTGTTGTTGTTTCTGAGAGCCTTCAAAGAATCAGACAAATTCGATCTCATTTCTCCCTGGGCTACCATGTCGCAAAGAGCACGCATTCGCGTCATCTGTTATGGCATGGTCTATTCACTCCATGTCATTGCTATTGTTGCTCACCTATACAGCCTTTCACTTTTAGCACACAGTGCTGTGGTCCGAAAGTTGTTTGAGCGCGTTACTGCCCCTCGTTGCTGACATAACCAACTTTCAGATGAAAAGGGCACCATGATGGCTGGTCTGCAATCACTCGCTGCAAGATAAATTCGCCTTCTTTCCCCCTGCAATCTCGACCTTTCTCCTCCTCCCATGCACCACACTCTAAGGTTGTAGGCTGTTTTCCCTCTTAGAAATTTTCTTTTCTTACTCTTCTTCTGATCACAGCGTGCAAATTTGCAACGCACAAGCTGACTAGTCCTTCCATCGAAGCTGGCTTCTCCCTCTTGAATAAACACTCCTCCCCCAGATATCTTGCAATGGGCGGCCGGATCTGGTCCAAGCAGGAGGAGGTCATCTTCTGGAAGAAGCTGATCCCCCACTCACCCAAGCGCTTGGGCAAGGACCTCGAGAATGAAGAGAAGTCGTGGGAATGGGTCGCCCAGGAGATGACAGAGAGGATGGGCAAGAACGCCCGCCGTGAGTATACGGCTCTTGGAGTTTGCAAGTCGACCAACTTTCTCCGTGATAATTCGCAGTCATGAAACAATCTTGAACTAACCCTTAGTCAAGTTGAGCATTACTTCCAAAACACCTACCTCGCTCGCTTCTCGCCGAATGTCGGCCGCATGGCCGTCAAATACTGGCGCCACGAACAAAAGCTCAAGAAGCAGAAGCTGGAGGCTGAAAAGGTGATGGAAAATAATCTGAACGAGATGTATCCTAAATCTCCCAAGGCCGAACCTTCTGCTTCTGCTTCCACTGCAACTGAGTCCTTTAAGTCTCCTCATGAGCCTGAGCCCCCTGTTGCTGAAGTCTCTACCAGCCATGCTGCTGCTACTGCGGCTCCAGATGCCAAGGTTAACGCTCATTGTTAGTACTGCTCTCATTCCCACGTAAGAAACACTGGATCAGTAACCACTGACACTGTGAGAGACACAGGAACTGCATAGTAACAAAAATCTTCTTTCGTAGCTAGAGTTTTATTAAGGGAGGGTAGATCTCAATTCTTTCATCACGGTCTTTTAGCAGCGATATGGGGTCACTGTGATGCAGCATGGGATATGGATAGCACACAAGAGGTATAGGGATCGAGAACTGGAAGTGTGAGCAAGGAAGGTCAAAGATTTGGGAAACAGCCTGAGGGGTGAAGCTCTTAGGCAAGAAAACTTTCTATAAGCTTAGAAGAGGCAACAGAATTGCTGGAAATTGAACTTGCGGTGTATTTGTCAACAACTACACATGGTCCTCAAGTGAGTAATGGCTCGGTGTGATATGTAATGAGGTCAGTCTTGATCTTTTATTTAGCGACCTCGTGCTGTGATCCCAACTATCACTTCCCAAAAAACCTCCTCAGTCCTGCTTTTGAGAACAATAGGGGTCAGGAGCCATGAGGACAATTTTGGATCCGGGCGATCGCTGAAGCGGGGATCTACAAACCCCGCATCCTACCACAAAATCGGAACCAATATTTGTGAATCTGCTTATGCAACATCGTACATCTTACATCTCAGAGTTCATCACTCACCAGTTTCCTCTACAGATGAGACTTGCTTGTCCCTAGCTTGACTCAGTAGAGTTTCTTGAAGATGACACGACTCGAAGTACCGATTTTTGGTCATGCCTATGGAGCGATAGCTATTCGGGGAGGGGCAAGGAGGCTGGAGCTGAACCGAGAGGGTTCTTATGGTAGGACATAGCTCTTCTCAATCCTTGAGGACTCACCCAACGACTGACACAAGCACAGACGCAGGCGGCATGACTCCAACAGTCGATGAGCTGCGCTCTCTTCTTGAAAACCTTTCCAGTTCAGAAGAAAGCTTGGCTGGATGTAACAACATGGGGAACCGGCCGCCCGTTCTCATCATGGTCCGGCCGCGTGGCCCTCCTTCACCCACAACGTCAGTACAAACTGCGAAAGAACTTAATCACCATCAAGACTTCATCTACACCGATGACGAAATTGACGAGATGAAGGGCTCAATCAGCAATTTTGTCAAAAGCGGACTCCTCGACCCCTCCAAAGGGGATGGCTTCGTGTTCGGCTTACTTCAACACGAAACTGCCATTGGCAGTGAAACAAAGCTGTCACTAAATGTGCAAAGGACAACTGAACTTACCCGTCTTGTTTCACAATTTCGCTGTGTATTGCATCGAGCGGTGGACGACCTCTTCTCCCAGGCAGCGAGCGCTGCTTCCGCTGAGACTTTTCCTGATACAGTCGCAGATCTCATGATTCAAATCAGGGACTGCGGGTTTTCCGGAATTCTGACATCTGGTGGAAGAGGATCGGCTATTGACAATGCAGGAAAGCTGAAGACAATCATCAGAGCAGGAAAGAACGTCGGGATTGAGGTGACTCTGGGAGGAGGAGTGAGAAGTGCAGGGATGGATAGGTTTCTGGAAGCCTTGGGAGAGGATGCTGATGAGACATGGTTTCATAGCTCATGTTTGAGCAAATGTGAGCATGGGATCATCGAGTTTGACGAGGAGGAGTTGTTGAGGATGGCCAGGGGTTCAGGCCATTTGGGGAGGAGGATCAGATAGAGGTAACGGTCCATGATTAATACAAGCATAGACAAAGGAGTAACTTGATGTATGGTAGAAGGCTCGGTGGGACATTCCAGGCTATTCACATCGGATAACTGTTGGAAATCCACGATTACTCCTCTCCAGGACTTAAGGGAGTAGCACTTAGAGATGGGGATTAGCTAGGTTATTACTTCAGGAATCATTAGGCCTTTCTTTTTTGTGTCTGGACTTACGCCGTCAACCATTACTTGGGTACCTTCCTCCCTCAGAGGAACACTTCTTCCAAATGTTGGGGACTACGATATTTTTCTTGATGCGGCTCAAATTCATTGCGAAAGAGAGTTTCACATGAAATCAAAATTCCGATTATCTGGACCCACAAAATCCATATCCCCATCCTTACCCCACTTTCTAGTACCCGGATTGTATTAAACACACGCGGGGGTGCATGCATCAGCCCCAAATGATGCCAGATTGCCCGCAGACTGCAGGGACGCCGTGGGCCACCTGTCGCCGTCGCATCACAAACTTCCAAGCCAAATCTTCAACATTACACATCGCCTACAGTTTCGGGTCAGAGGCCATCGGACTACTCTATCTCCGATCGGAAGATTTTCCGACTTCCCAGTACATCTTAAAACCACCCCAAGCCGAGGCAGTCACATCCAAGATGGTAAGCCGACCCGCCACCCTCCCATCGCGATTCACGCTAACTCCCTCTTCCCTACAGAACACAGCCTTCAACTCCGCGCTGAAACAACGCACAGCAATTCGCAAAGACCTCGCCTCCCTGACCTCCCCCTCCCCCGATTCTCCCTCTTCCCAACAACTTCCCTCCCCGGCAGCGCTAGGCTCCCTCTCCGCCGCGCTAACCGCCTTCGCCCGCACCATCGACGAGTACCAGTCCCTCGCCAAGCAAGAGATCAATCCCGCAAAACAAGAAAAGGCCTTCGAACGCATCCGCGATTTTCGCGCTGACTTGTCTGAGTTCCGATCACAGCTTGCTGCGCTCAAGGCACAGAGGGAGGAGGCTGCGTACGCGGCTAATAGGGCAGAGTTACTTGGGAGGAGGCCGTTTGCGGCTGCGACGCCAGAGAATCCCTACGCGGGGAGTTCTACGGCGATAGCGACGGCGTCGGGGTATGGAGGCGGTGGTGGCGGGGGAGGTGGACATGCCAGGTCAACGAGTATTGCCGAGTCTGGGAGAGCAGGAGGGTATTTTGGGAGTGGCGACCCTGCGCGAGAAGCGCATGCGCTAAGGGAGCAGCAATTCTTTGCAAGCGCGCACTCGGCGCTGGATGAATACATTGCACGGGGGCAGGCTGTACTGGGGGATTTGGGGGCGCAGAGGGAGATGCTGAAGAGTACGCAGAGGAAGTTGTATTCGGTGGGGAATACGCTGGGGATCTCGGGAGATACGATTCGGATGATCGAACGGAGAGCGATGCAGGATAAGTGGATTTTTTGGGGAGGGGTCATGGTGTTTTTCGCGTTTTGCTGGTTGGTGCTGCATTTCTTGCGGTAATGAGGCAGGAGAGATGGTGGTTAGCAGGGGAGGGAATGTGCTGTCATTTACAGCGGGGAGTTTGGCGTCTGAATGCAGTGTTTGGAAAGTAATATACGTATACCATGGTTGGCATGCTAAAGATGATTCACTAATCGCATGCTAGACGTAGGTCTCCGAGGACATCCAGAGCTTCAGTCCATGTGTCTAATCATCCAAGTCAAGTGTCCCTCAGCTCAGCTGTAAACAACACATCCCCGGTCGTTTCGATTACGATGACCTTCGTCTCTGGCAGAATATGGTTGTTCGTGCTGATCCGTGTCTGGAAGCTCGTCTCCCAGTCCGTCACATCCCATCTCAGTCCCTTGGTTGTGATCTGACAGCTGGCGCAAAGTGGCACTATTCCGCAGTGCTTCCCAAACACGCTCTCACCCTTTTCATCCCTGACCACGATATGATGTCGCCCCGACTTTAGCAGGAAGCTCAAGCTCTCCCCGCTGAACAAGTACATCCTCCCCGCGGCATATTTCGGATCAGTCTGGAAGGTACACAGATGGTGCAGCTGGGCTAGGCCCTGATCAACCCGTCCACCAAGACCCCCAGCAGCAACGATGTCTAGAGGTTCGCTTGGGCTAGATCGACAGTTTCGGCGCGTATAGTTTACAGCCTTCCCAAAGTCTGTCGAGTCCTGGTCTGGGTCTTGAATTACCAGCGTGGGAGTACGCCCCGACAAGGGATCCGGCTTCTCGTAGTAGGCCCGCGCATCGGGAGTTAGACTGTCCAGGTCGCCAATGATAGCGCGCAGGTCGTCAAGTGAAGTGTCCCCTCGTTTACCGGCTGCTTCATACAAGCAATTCGTGCCACCGTCGGCAGCTACTCGGACGAATGCTAGAAGCCGTCAGTCTTGAGATAATTCTAACCAGGGGGCTAAGACCGTCACACCATTGTTCCAAACTTGGCGAAATAAGCTTAAGTGACTGTCAAGTGGCTGGTTCAGCACTACCAAGGCGAATCGGCCATTCTCGTCCGCCCGATCGCGGGGCTTGAATAGGTCGGCGGGGCGCCACTCTATAACATCGGCGTCTGGGACAACATTGTCCGCAGAACCCTGAACATTTGTGCTCATGATTCTAGCAGCTATCTTTTAGACTATCTGAGCATTTCGTGGGATTCTGGAAGTCAATGGAGAGAAGATTTGCAATTTGTCCTCCCTTCTCTGGACCAGGTGCATCCCGCGCTTATAAAAAGGCTTTCTCTCACCCTGTAAAGTGGGGCTTGTGCGAAATTCAAGCGGCTCTTACGCTTTGAGATGAAGGCCTAATGCTACCAAAACCCTCCATCTTGGTTAGACTGGATAATGAAGCTACGTATTATAGAATGGACTCAAAAGGCAAATTTAATGGATTTTATATCTCAACTCAGTTGTGTGATGTTTGAGTTTCCGAAGCCAGAGGAATCAACGCGGGGTATACTTTGCTGGCCCACTTATCAACATTTCGGATAAACAAAACTATCATGCATGAGAGATCATCTTGGTAACTGACACGAATTGTTAACCCTTAAAAAAAAGAGCTGAACAGTTTACAAATGTCCTGTCTAGTCAACGAAGAGTCGAGGACGCAGGGCACCAACTTTATGTGATGCTCTGACCGCTGGACCCTGATAACGATAAGATCCCTGGACCCACCAATTATGCAACAGATTCCATAAATCCAATTGACCAATCAGCATTGTTACCGGGAAATTCCCGGCTCGGATCGCGGGTGAGCGACAGGCCCAGTAGCGGGAGACTGAGCGACATCGCCAAATTTTTGGACGCATATCGACATTGCTAACAAACCGATCTTCAGTGTGCGGCCACCCACACTCGCTTGGAGCGCCCCGTCGCCGTCGAGGCCATCATACGCCCATTTCAAGTTCCTTCTACGACAGCTCCAGTCTTTCACCATGTACCGCGCCGCGCTCAGGTCATCAGCAGCGCCCGCCAGCGCGCTGCACGCCGCCATCCGTCCGACTACCCTCGCTGCTGCTGCTTCTCGCCGGTTTGCCTCGACTTCTTCGGATGCTGTTGCCGCGAAGGTGGCCAAAAAAAAGGGGACTTGGAAGGGGACGGCCCTGCGCTGGGGTCTGGCAATTGCCGCCGTCTACTTCTACAATACCAGTCCGCTCTTTGCCGATGAGATTCCCGGTGGGTGACCACCTGCTGCAATGCCCCACATCTGGGGTCCCTGAGGTGATGGTGATAGAGTAAGGGGACTAATACGTGTTCTATCGTCGAACAACAGCGACAGCAGGCCCGGCGCCTTCCCAGTTTTCTGAATCCGACCTTCCCACTATCGATGCCTTGATCGAGCAGAAGCGCAAGCAAGCCGCCGCCGCTCCCAAGAAACAACCCGCCGAGAAGCCGCAACCCCCTGTGCCGGCACCGTCAGAAGCTGTCCCAGCCGAGGCCGTAAAGGCCATTGAGCAACCTTTTTCCGAGACTGAGACCAAGATTGGGTCTAAATCGGAGTCAACCGAGCAGAAGGAGCTCGAGCCCGGGTCGCCTGAGGCCCTGGAACATGAGGCTAAGGAGCAAGGCGCTTTCGACCCTGAGACCGGCGAAATCAACTGGGACTGCCCGTGCCTGGGCGGCATGGCGCACGGACCGTGCGGTGAGGAATTCAAAGCGGCATTTAGCTGCTTTGTGTACTCGAAGGAGGAGCCGAAGGGGATGGATTGTATTGAGAAATTCCAGTATGTGACCACTGCTTTAAAAAGGATTGGATGATGGTGGAATAGATGACTGACACTCTGTGCAGGGCCATGCAGGACTGCTTCCGGAAGTACCCAGATGTGTATGCCGCTGAGCTAGCGGACGATCAGGAGGAGGATGATGCGGCTGTCCCGACTGAGGATGCTGCCGCTGAACCGCGGGCTAATGCTGCTGATGGTGAGAAGAAGCCGAGTGTGACTGAGGCTGTGAAGGAGGTGAGCGAAGTTAAGGAGAAGAAGGAGGAGCAGCAATAAGGGGAGCATAAGAGAGGATGGTGTTGGGGTAATGGGTTATCAAGGGCCAGCCTGGGTTTGTACGACTCTTATGTATATCGTGTAAATAGCTTAGAGGTGGAATAGATCTTTTTTGCGCTCCTGTCATCTTGGAGGTGTTTTGAGGTTGAAGGACTTGAGGCTCAGGGGCTTGAAGATATTGGAGAAGTCACAATATGTCGATGGCTCTTGGCAACTGAGAACCAGTTACTTGAGACAATTTAGAGTCTAACAGATGGAGCATCACATATCCTTAGATCATCTTCCATTTCGACATTTATTTTTCGAGATGAGTCTCCCCGAGTTAAACGTTGACTGTAGATTGCCTCGCCCAAGTCCCTCGGCTCCTGGCTTGGCACTGGCCCTGCCAGGTGGAGCCAGTGACGTCACCCACCATTCTCTTGCCCCGCCTTCCAACCACAGCTTTCCTGGGTCTCCTGAGCCTCTGAGGTCACCACTGACCCTCCATCAACCGTGCTTGTGCCGTCCTGCTGATAGCAAGGTACTGGTCATGCCGTCCATAGTGTGTGTTGACCGTTTTTGTCATCTCATGCCCCGAGCGCATCGTTCGTCATCTGCTCATTTGTCCTAGATGACTTAAGTTTTATCTTCCCGCTTCGTCCACCTTGACAACGACGATATCAGAATAGCATTTGAACTATCCAGACATTTGTATCCGATAAGAACGTACCAGTTAACAGTAAGGAGAATGATACAGAGAGTCACTACGGGCCTTTGCTGATATCTTGCAGTGGCCGAGTCTTATGCCGAGGTCGCCTCAAAAGGCCCCAAGCAAGCTCCCGAGGAGGTATTTCGCACAGAAGTCCGTTTTTATCTCGATAATAAACTTAGGTCTGACTTAACCTATCTCTTAAGGCTGCGGCTCCCCAACAACCCGAAGTCGAACCCAACATCACAGCCCCTAACCCTGGCGCTGAGGCCGCTGCCTTTTTGGCGAGCAGCACCACCACTACTGGAGCAGCTACAGGAACCGAATCCTCAACCCTAATCGACGTCGATGGACCCTCGGTGCGCGCCGTGCCAGCGGACTTCCCCTCGCAGCCTGTCAAGACCGAGACACAGGCTATGCGCATCGACGTCGAGGCTGAGCAACAAGAGTTAGCTGCTGAAGCAGCATCCGACAGAGCCAAGAAGGAACGCAAAGAGAAAAATAAGGAGAAGGAGAAAGGAAAGAAGAAACGCCAAGAGGAGGTTTCCCAGAAGGAAGAAGAGAAGAAAGTCCAGAAGGAGGAACAGGCTGAGGAAGAGGAGCAAATAGTAGAGGCTGTCCCCCCCTCAGTGGAGGGCGAAAACGGCTGGATGAAGAGCTGCCGGTACTGGCGGGAAACAGTTGGCCTTGGACGTCCGGGTGCCGTCAGAGCCATGGCGGTCATCAACCTTGCTGCGGTGGTCGGACTCAGCGGATGGCTGGGCTATCGTGCTTGGGGCTTATATGATCGCGGTCGGCTCAGTTCCAAGGAGGTTGGACTCGGTCTTGGTGTTATTGGGATTACAGGTGTTGTGGAGAGTCTTTGGGTGAGGTAAGTGAGTTGTTTTTTAACGTTTCTCGGATAACTCTTGTATGATGTCTGTTTACGAGAGGGGATGGGTCGTTTCGGAGACAGTTTCCATCACTCTGTTTTCTTTGATTGAATGCATGAGCCAGGAACGCCGGTGAGGTTCTCGCTGACGCATGGTACAGCTATCTCCAAAAGTCCCGAAAGATCGATCCATAGATGCAGGACAAGGACAGAAAGATTGGGCTGAGGTTGCACAGTATGTATGATAGCGGCTGGCGTCTAGTCGACGATTTGTGTTGTTGTGCTGCAACCGGGTAACGGCACGGCTGAGCCACCCCTGAGATGTCCCCTTGTTTTGGTTCATGTATCTAAACGTTCAAGTGGTTTAACAGGCTGGCAATCTGCACTTTTCACTGATCACGATGCATACAGCATTGCCCAGATTAAAACACAGAGAGCCCATGACATAATGCTTGACAAAGGCCTATTCATTTCTGGCTCAGTTTGCCCTTTTCCGGTAGACCGCAACCTTAGCTCGTCTGAGAACAGCTATCAACCCCACCTTACGGATATCAATGTTACATCAGCCCTATGGAAGTTATACAGTACGGGGTATTGGGGTATCGTGGCTGTGGAAGCACGGGAGCCGTTGCGCATGGGCCAAGCCGCCCGTCGCAAGACTGAACTAACCCTGTTTTTGCTTTCTTTCCCGTGACTCCAGTTACCGGCTGAGAAACGAAGCCCCGGACCTTCAGAGCCACCTGCCCTAAAGGGATACATAAGGGTGAATGCCAAGCTTGAGAGCGGTGGCTTGGTTCTGGAACATGCAGATACTTGCAGAGCTGCAGCCTGCTCGGCAGCGGAAGAAAGCATAGGTAAGCAAATTAGCAGGCAAAATTCCGGTTCTTAGTAGACATTGAAGACTGGTTTTTCGACCGCGCGGTTACTTAATCGCAAATATGCTCACCTCAGGATTGCAGACTCGGCGTGCCTCTCGCGAGCTGAAGAACCGTGCTCAGTTACGTTACATGCAACTGACAGAACAAGATGGCTTAAGGATAGGTCATCGGCTTGTGAGGGGTTCCAGCTACCATGGATCGGAAGAGCTCAAAATTTGATGATAGGCTCTGGATTGACGCATGTACGTGACCAGGCTCGCGACCTAGAACGTTTTGTATACAGGCTGGACTCTGAGAAAGAATGCCATTGATGGCGTTGTGGTCTGATGCGCCCGGCACTGCTGCTGGCGCCATTTGTGGGAGACGTTCTGGTGTGTGATCCTTTTTACATCCGGGACGACCGACTTAGGATGGCATATTTGACACGGCCAATGATTTTCTCGCGAAATGCGGCTAGAGACATTGGATGGTGGCACCCTGCCTGCTGCAGCCCTACAGGGCTTGCAGTTGAGCGGTTCTTCTGACTCTTGACAGCATCGCTGTGTCAAATGGCGTCGTCATTGGCTGAATGGTAGGCTAACGCCGAAGCGTTGCTTACGATCCCATTCCAGTTTCCTTCCACGGGTCTTCATCTCCTTTGATGTGGCAGTGTATAGGGATGGAGACAGCAAGGTAACTGGTCTACAGACCAGAAGCTCCTGAAAGCTTGGGGGCTTTTGTAGGCGGCAGCTCATTGACCAACGCCGGAATTCTTTGAGCTCATTTGTTGGCAAATCGCCAAGAGACATATGCACACAATGGCGTTCATGACCACTTCCGGCACCTAGCAGCATCCAGACATCATTCTTATTGGGATGTCCGCGAAACAAACTTGGTATCCAGAGCCCGTCGCGTCCGGCGGCGTTAGTGTCCTAAGCAAGCTAGCAAAGAGTCCTGCAGATGGTGTGACCCCGCGCCTTCACGCGAACCGACTGGTCTACGGCTACCTATGCGTAGCCGAGTCATCAACGGATCTTGGACAGCATGCCGCAGATAAACTATGCCACAACCACGGCCACTACATGCAAACATTGAGGGGGTGTGCTGGCTCCCCTATTCTTCTGGCCTAAGAGTTTCAGGAGGCGTCCCCGGACGAATCATCGCCCTGCTCGGCACTGCCCCCAGAGTCGGGACCGGTATATTTCCGTTGGTATAGGGGATGTTGCCAAATTGGCGGGCCCGTTTGGTCCTGGCATTTTCAGCCCTACGCGGAGGTTGCTTGAACTCTGACCTGGGGCCGTGCAGGGTGTGCTGATGCTGACTGGAGAGTAATGCGGCCTACGGTATACACTTTGGGCAAGATCGATAGGACGGGCGAGTCAGAAGATGCAGATGAATGGTAAGCAAACCGAGCAAATGAGTGGTGTCTTTCGCTGGCATTGTCTGCTTAGACAATGTCTCTGCGGTGGTTGGGTGGCAGCGTAAAAGTGATTAATACCATCCATGTCCTTATCCTGGCTCCTGGCCGACTAGACTTTGCTCACTAGGGCTATCCTACGTTTGGCGTGTCAGCAGTTGTTCATTCAACGTTCTCCTGCCAAAAGCATCCCTAGTTACTACGATGAGCTCCCCCAAAGAACGATCTGGCAGGTCCAGGACCATTATGTCGCGACTGGCCAGCCTGCAACCCCCGCTAAGGCCGCTGGTCGAGAGGAGAAAACGCTCGTGTGGCGAATGTCGAAGAAGAAAACAGAAAGTGAGACAAACAAGCACGCGTCCTACTGAATGACCGTTGAGTTAACCACAAACTCTTTCCCTCAGTGCGACCAGCGGCAACCATGTCGAAACTGCGCGCGTCGTATGCCGCAACCTCTTTGTATATACGAGGGATCTCCATCACCAAGGTAAAGCCATCTTTTTCACTGTCTTGCTGTGTTTTGTTGGTAGGTCTTGGTCTCTAACGATTCGGCCAGCACATCAAGCACCCAGCCGCTTCCGATTCTCTCTGCAAACACGTGTCCGCCCCTACGCACAACGCTACCCCAAGTCTATAATGCTCCCAATCCAAACCAGTGGACCCATTGCCCTGCTGCAAGTGTTGACAGCAACTATCTCAGCAATTCGTATCTCCCTGTTGATTCGTATCAATGTGAGTCGCCCACCTGCACCACTGACAGTCTTCCCCATGCTACTGACACACCAATCTCCAGTTGGAAGCCCAGTTTTCTATCAAGGAAGCCCTGGGATTGCCAAGCCAGAGCCCGAGAACCTCTACACGGACAACGTCTTGCTTCCATTTCACCAAACAAACGGAGTTCTCGTACCAAATATCCAAATTCCATCATCTTGTATGATACCAGATCCTTCAGTTGTACGTGGTAAACTTGGACCGTTCTGACATGCCAATAACGCAGTCGTAGAGATATTTTGTCAGGGAATGCGAATATTAGCGTACAGGGACACCGCATCGGTTACTCAAAGTCGACTAAGAGCAATCCAAGAAGCTCAACAAATGCTTCAAGTTGCCTCGACAACTGGCGCAAGCGACGAGGCAATAGCTTCTGTGCTCAAACTTACCACCAGTGCACTCTGCTATGGTGAGCTGCGGGATCTTCAGTTGCACATGCATGCAGTTCATAAGATAGTCAAAGAGAAGGGTGGGCTCTCGATGCTTGGAATGGATGGGATATTAGGCAAGATAGTTGCTATGTGAGTCTTTCTTCGCAACAAGATGAAAAGTTGAGACTAACAACCTCTCATAACGGACTTAATCATTGCCATAACCCTTGAAACGCCCCCAACCCACTCACAACAGGACATCAAAATGCTTTCGCAGTCTCTAACGCTCTCCAACCTTCTCTCCCAACAAAGCCCCATAATCTCCCAACTTCCCCTGGACTCCTCCATACACGCTATGCTCACAGACATCACCTTCCTTCTCGACAGAGTCCTCACCTTGTCTGCCTCCCCTTCCTCGCGAGAGCTCCAAAAACTCCAGGAAGTCTCCAGATGGGTTCACGGCCGTCTTTCTTGTGCAACCCCGCCTGCACCGATTACCCAAACACAGTTTCTCTTGCCTACGTGTTCTATTCCGACGGTGCCAACCTCAACCCTTGTTCACCACGTCATTCGACTCTCCTCGTTACTGTACTGTCGCGCAATCTCCACACGTAAACCTTTCTCTTCAGTAATCGCCACCGACGATGTCCTCCAACTCGCCGACGCAGTGTATAAAGTCCCGCCAGAGGTATGGAGCCAAAGTCCGTCGATGCTGCAGACTCTGGTGTCCGCGTTGGCCGTGGTGTTACCGACTGCGCAGGCGATGCCACAGTGGGTGTGTTGTGTAGCGAGGTTGATGGTTTTGGCGGGGATAATGAACTTGGCGTTGTGGGATTGGGAGGGGGCGGTTATGGGTTTGGAAAGGGTTGTTAGTGTTCAGGTATGGTTGAGGGAGGGGAGAAATCTGGTTCAGGGGGAGGGGCAGTTGGGGGAGAATGTTGAGATGGATGTGTGGAGGGGGACGGGAGGGGAGATGGTGAAGTAGGTATTCAATGGTGATTAGGTTATCGTGATGTTCTGATCAATATCCCATCTATCCAGTTTTCAGTCCTTAAGAGTTTAGTGGTTTCTCTCTTCTTTCCATCTTCCCGCCTTCTCATGTGGATGGCGATATTGTATAGAAATGTTTAAATGGAGAACATCTCCATCAGAGGCGGGCATAATCTAGTTGCATACTATCTGCTCTACTTTTTTGGACAGGATGTTCTAACAGTATGCCGTAAGTCGCTTCGAAGCTCTGCTGTCTAGTCAATTCAAACACCAAATTGTACTCTTGTGTCAATCTTTCCTTCTATCTCTCTCCCCTCCATCCTCCCTTCCTCCATCGCCTTTTTCATCCCTCTTCTTTCCGTTGTTTCTTTCTTTCCTTCCTCTTTTCTCCTTTCACACTTTACTACTTTCTTACCTGAAAGAGCTCACTAATCAAAATGACTGCAGGGTTATTGTATGCTATACGCGTCAACCTTCTGAAACCTCTCTCTATATAGCTTTAGTTGAAATGCGCGCTTTTAAATTAATCCTAAGACCAAGGTGACTTAGGAATGTTTCTCGGCAAACATATGGTGAAACTCTTTGGTTTATAAACCGCTTCCTAGTCAACCTAAAGAGGCCCCAGCGAATCTTTATCTTCCTTTCCCAAAAACAAATCACCAAAAACACCTAGGGATCAGGGCGTGACTCGGCCTCCCCTCTGTACCCCCAAGAAATGACATGTGCCTTCCCCGAATATGCGTAGCTGGTGGCGTGCTAACAAACCCCCCTCGGCCTGTTACGCTGGGCACAGTGCTAAACCATTCCTTGAAAAGTTCTCCCGTCAATGCCTCTCGCGCTGGTTGGCTAAAGCCTTGGGCCACGGCGACTTCTTAGAGTACTGTATGCACTTCAACCACCAGCCGGAGGCTGTCAAAAAATGTCCCTGCGGACTCCTTTTCCTCATCAGTTGGCTGTACGGAACCCACTCTTCCAGGTGGAGACCTTGTTGGTCGTGACAGAAATCTTCTCCACCTAGCCAGATAGCCGGGAATACTATGTGATCCGAGCTTTCCAAGTACTTATATTGAGTCTATCACTGGTTAGCTGGTTGCTAGATAGTGTTTTAGTATCATCTGTCTGTATCTTCCAATGATATCAAGCGCACAGCTAGGATGCTTCTGAGTTACTCGTAACTGGTTCTTAGCGTCATAAGTCATCCTCTGCTCTCGTCATCGGTGCTCAATCGCACTGATAATGTTGACTTCTTCAAAGCAGGAGAGCCACGTCTGATATAGGACTCGTGCATCGATTCTGAGTATAGGTTGCCGATATTTTGGTCAGTAACGTCTATATCAGCAACCATAAGTCACGAATACTTACCGAGAATCTATACTCAACGGTACCCACTGTTTAAAGGTACGCTGTTATTCGATGTTCAGCTTTAACGTACATAACAAAGTTCCTGAATGGAAGCTCCTTTCTAAAGTCAAGATCTGGGTCGAGAACCAGCTATCTTGGGAATCAAATCTAAGCAAACAGGCAAAACGCAAGCGCGTTTCGTGCTTGAGTGATATATGTCTCATCATTTAAGCACGTTGGAGCTTCTAAAGTGTCTCGACTTGTCACATCATCCATAATATCATGACATTCACTCTCCTGCCGAATCCTCTAGTTGATGAAGGGTCTGGAATCTGTGAGTTTGTACTAAAATACAAAGATATAGCCGATTCGGTTCACCATTGGGAAAGGGAAAGAAGGAGAGAAGGTGAGAAGGGAAGAAAAGAAGGAAGAAAGTAAAATAAAGGAAACAGAGGAAAGAAATAAGAGAGCGAGGAGAATAGAAGGGATAGAAGAAAAGAATGAAAAATGAGTGGTATAAGAACAGTAGATAGAGTGCAGGGAAGAGGGTCGGAACAGGCTGACTAGACCCTAGTGATGGTGTTAAACTCTGACCATTTAAGGGAAGCGGCAAATGCGATTGATGACTCTAAAATTCGATGCATTTCCCTTAATAGTCATGTGCTATTGCAGGAATTGGCACGTAGTAAACTTCAAGATGCTTACCTAACCCAATCTTGGGTTCCAAGCAGCCTGATTGTCGAAACCCGGCCCATTTGCCATCAGCTAAGAATAGCCAGACCTTCGATCATCGTTAGAGCAGAATCTGATCCTCCAGACTATCCCCGCATCACCAAGTCGATTCTATAACCACTTGAGCTGAGCCCCTGGAAAAGAGATCGCTCTTACTGGCCAACTCGATCGCCACATCTCCTGATCCTCCTCCTGCTCGAGGTAACACAAGACGCATCTCCATATCTTCGGTATTGACTTATCCCGGATTTTCGAGTCATTAGTCTCTCACAGCATCAAGAAGTTCCTAAGGTATTCATGTCTGATACCACGGCCCGGTTCAAAATCTGGGTATAAGATACCATCGCGGTTCCCAAGGGCTAGGCACGCTCTTCCACGCCGCAGTGTTACGTAAGTGTAGGCATCCCAAGCCGCTGGGATCAGGGCAGACAGGTGAACTATTGATGCTAATGCAACTGTGACGACGTGACTTTGTTTTGTTGGGAGCAGAGGGACGAAAATCGATCTGCCGGCCCGAGGGGTTGTCGACTGCTGTGTTCTAGGTAGCTTGGGCAGTGTCAAATCGCTCTAGAACACAGCCCCTGCTGCCATGTAACGAGCTTAACCATATCCCGGGTGATACAAGCGATCGCGATACACTTTAAGTCTGATGGAGTGTCATCTGATGGTAAAAAAGCCATGATGTCTGCCATCCATCTTCATGGTGTTAAAAGGGAGAACTGAGGGGTAGCACCTCAGGAATCCCATCACTCGATCTCTGCCTTCGCCTGCATCTCGGTTATGCCGGCTTTTGACTCGTCTGGAGCCAGTTGTCCAGGCACGGGCGTCGCTCAGTGGGAAAAAGCTGGCTCTTGACCACTCAAACAGGAAAGCTAACACGCGGATAGTATTGGAGCGGACATACTAAATGCAACGCCAGGACGCGATACACACCTGGCATTGTCAAATCAGCTTGCCCCCCCCACTCCATGAGTCCACTTTAACCTACATGCCGCAGCAGCGCTGACCTGAGTGGAAGCATGTATGTGTTAGTTTGTAGGACCATGATTTGCGTCATGTCGCACAACTTCAGGACCAAATCCAAGTTCATCCACTGTAGTGGCTGTTTGGGATGTCTGGCTTTTTGTATGGCTGTCTTCTGGTTAGCTGGGAAAACTCTACTGCATGCCGTGGAGTGCCGTCTCTAAAAAGTCTTGGCCGTGCTAGAAGAACCTGCGCATAATGAGCTCACTGAAAAACAACTCCCCAGAGGGCTCCATTTCCTTGGGGGAGTCATCCCACGTTCCCAGGCTTGTTGGAGGGCCTAAAAGTGCGGGGATCCACCACTAGCGTCCAAGTACTCTGTTGTGCGTGTCTCAGTTCTCCCCGCGCAGAGGGTGGACTGTCCATGAGTGGATGGGAGAGGAGATGGAGAAGCATGGACACAGGCGGAGATTCCGTGGCTGGCTAGCAGGCGGGCGAATCGAAAAGTTTGCCTGTCAGCAGGAGGAAGACAATGAGGAAAGGAAGGAGGGGAGGTCAGCTGGAACTTGTCCAAAGGAGGGCAGGCACATGATGGAGGTGGGAGAAAGGTGTGGTCTTGGCAGACGACAGATAAGATAAATACCCCCAGTAACGACCCCTCTTGTTGTTCTTGCTCCCTTCTTTTCTTTTTGTCCCCAAGACACACACACACCAAACCAAATCTCAGCCAAAAACACTTCGAAAGGTCAAAAGTTCATCCATCAAAATGTGCGGAAACGACTGCTCTTGCGCCAACTGCACCTGCCCCAACTGCCCCAAGCACGGCAAATAAATAGTTTGATATGGTCACCGCTGTCCACATCACACCACTTCCTCCGTGACTCAACCAACATGTATGTGATCGACTCTAAGCGGCCATTCCCTTGACACACGCTGACTTGACCTTGGGGAGTAGTATGAGTCTGACAATTGACTCTCTCGTGGTGAAGATGGAATGATTGGGGAAAGCAATGGGTTATAAGATTCTTTAACAATGTCGTTTGAGCGTTGATGTGGGCGGCTGTTTCTGTCGAAGTCTTTTGCTCAAGAAGCTAGCATCGACCAATTCAAATTGTTGACGCCCGACTTGGTTTGGTCTAGTGTAGTTGTGATCACGTATGCCCTATGTATTGTGTGTGGAGGAGCCCTCGAGAATTAACTTGGCATAGCCGTCATTATCACCCAAATGCACTACATAAAAGTGAACAACGGGGATCCAACATACCGTTCCATCCATCCATTCATTCCACTGCGAAAAGATTTGGAAAGGAGAAGAAATTGCAGCAAATGTGACTGTGTACTAAAACTGCCAAGCTGCATTCAATCATAGACAGACAACCCCTCCCAACCAACCACCAACCAACCAATGAAACCGTCCCGGCCCCAGAACCAGAAACACATTATGCATACAGTGGTATCTGTACGAAGCCAGGCTATGTATTTGATGCCCCATTCCGGAAACAAAAGCCAAATAGAAGTGGTGTCAGCAACTCCAATGGCTGAGGGCAGAAGGAAACTCGAGGACAAGAGGAAACCCCAGCAAACACCCCAACGCCGTCATGCAAGACACAGACACAGACACATCCATCCATCCAGACACAAATATCCTTTCCATTCCAGCCAAATCAACCATCATCCATCCCAAAATATCAACCCCAAACTGGCCAGCAATCATTCCATTTCCATGTCATTTGTTCATCCCCTTCAGCTCCCCGACGATCCGTCCCCTCTCAACCGTCCATCCCCTCAACAGTTTCCCAACCGTAGAGGCACCCATAAATATCCCCTTAACCCCCCTGTAGGACACTCCTTCCCGAAGATAGTCACGTACTCCGATTATGCAACTCCCTCAGTCTCTTGACCCAATGCCTTCTCAGTGCATCCGGCATCTTGCAAAACACCATCGCTTTAGTCTCATCCGCCAACACTTTCTCTGCAATCTTGAGCTGCAAGTCATTGTCTTCATTAGAGAACTCGGCGAAAAAGATATCCATGGCGCGTTCCTGCCATGAAGGATGACCGGAGAGGGTTGGGAGTCGGGACAGGCGGGAGTTTGGGGCAGGGGGAAGGGGATGTGTGCTTGTGGCGACGAGGCGGATAGCTTCGGTTAGGAGGTGGAGGGCTTCTGTTATGGCGGGGGATGTTGTCGTATTTGACGAGGGAGATGGGGCAGCATGGGAGGGCGATGCGTGATTGGCTTGGCTGGGGAGGGTAGGAGCCGTGGGCATGGCATTTGCTCCCGAGGAGGTAGCAACGGGGAGTTGTTGTTGCTGGGTGAGGTCGCCAAAGCCACCATTCTGCATGGGCTGGCCAGTTCGTCGCCGCTTATCTGCGTGTTGGTTGCTCGCGGCGTTATCTGGAGCCTGTGTTCTCTTGCGAGTTTGCATCGCAGATGTTGCAGCTGTAGTCTGAGCAGTAGCGGCCGCAGTGTCCTCGGGAGGTGTCAAAGCAGACGCTGTGGGGGCTGGGGGCAACGCAGGCCTGCCATTTGCAGGATGGGCATGCTGTTGAATTTGCGCGACGTGGGCCGTCATAGGAGATGTGAGCGTTTGGGGTATGGCAGCGGCTAGATGTGTCTGCGTCGGATCGATGTAGGCCTGGCTGGGAACAAGATCCATGATGGCAGCTGGCTGCTGTTGTTGCTCAGGCTCGACAGATGACTCTACGCCGTTTTGTTGCTGATCCTGTTGTTGCTGGTCTTGCTGCTGCTGTTTCTTCTTCTTCGTCACGCGCTTTGGCGCACCGCCTGACCCGATCACGTCTGGAAAGAGGATTTCGTAGTACTCTTCATGCTCGAACGGACGAGCTCGGAGTGATCGAGCGAGCGGCTCTTTCTACAGTAAGGTTAAGAGAGGACTGGTTAGTGTTGGCTCACGCTAAACGAGGATAAGGAGTTCATTGCTGGAAATGCTATGCTTACTTGAAGATGGCGCATCCACGCTTCCTCGGACGCACTCACGGTGCGAGTCTGGGGGTTGTAGTAGAACTCGGGGTCCTCGCGCAGACCACGCCATAAGCGGTACTTCTTACGGGCATTGTCGGTCTTGTTGATCAAATGGGCCTTGTTGGCGTAAGCATTGTGGTTCTCGATCAGGGCGCGGATGGCTCGATCCCACGCCTCAGGCTTGAATGTGCTTCCGTCTCGTAGACCGCAGGCGACGGATTCACACAGCGAGCGGAAGAAAGTCGCCTCGTAGGCAGAGTTCCAGGTGAAGCGAGGTCCACGATGCTTGCCCTTGGTCGTGGTCGTGGCACCGTTGCCGTTGGCTTGGGCGTTGTTGTTGGCGAAGCTTTCGTTGGACATGGTTGGTTACAGTCACAGAGGCCGCCGTATCGGGTATGTGGACGGTAGCTGGAACGGTGGAACCGTCAGGACAGCAGCAAGGTCGAAGATGGAGTCAGAACGGAGGAACAGGCGCCGACCGGCGGCTTGCACGGACACGGGCGGAGCACGCCAGCGGCCAGCCAGCCGGGGAAGTACGGTGATAATGAGATGGGGCCGGCAACACGGGGACGATGCGGCGTCGATGACAGGACAACAGAGTCAGGAGCAGCCGGCACCGAGCAGGCGAAACGGAGGGCGATCCGGGGGTGAACCGTGAGCGGCTGGACGGGTTGCGCTGCGGTTTTGCGGTTTTTGGGTCACACGAGTGGAGATCTCCAGGATGCGCGTCCAGGCGGTCCGGGGCCAGGAAGACGGACCTAGGGGCGTGGGGAGCCCGGGTCAACACATCCGAGCAGGCGTAAACAGAGCGGTTGAGACGAAATGCGGCGCGATTCTCGTCGAACAATCGTCAGAAATGACTCAGAATGAGCGTGCTGATATCGGGGGATTTCGCCGTCGATGGGCGTCGTGCACGCGACGCCGTCGTGAGACTGCAGGATGGCGCGGATGGCAGAGGCGCAGGGCAGAAGCCCAGAAGCCAGATACTCGTTGACAAGCGCTGTGGGCTGCTGCAAGGACTGGGCAGTCCAGTGATGACTAGTTGTGACGGTGGAGCGGGGACTGCAACTGTCGGCTGAGAAAACGGAATTTGAAAGCAGACTTGACACTGATCACGTGTCTGACAGCTGTCGCGAAGGGTGTACTTCTTGGCACAGGTGGCACCGACTGGCGGACCTCGATGCTGTGGGTGCACTTTTTCCCGATCAGCCAATGCTCCAGGCAGACTTGAAATTCTAGTTAGCTTTCCCAACAACCTCGAAGATATGAGAACCAAAAGCTTTGGTTGGACTAAGTTTGGACTCAACTTGTGGAATTTCTGTCATAGCTGTATTTTCCTCTGATGTGAACTGTCACTGTGAGCCGACCCAACAAAGAGTCGCGTTTCCTCCCTGAGTCCCTGACGAGAACGCCCTTTCTCTGACTGTTTGGGGGTTTGAGAAAGGCTGCCCTTCACCCCAGGCTCTCAAGGAGAGATTTGAGAACGTTGTTCCTATCAATGTGGCTCATTTCGTCGGAGAGTACCTTAGGATGCTTTCACTCTTCTGGATTAAACATGCCAGCTGCAGGAGGGATTCTGCTGGAGCCTCTTTGTCCTTGCAACACCAATGCTGTCGCGACAACAGGAATGCTTTCGGTTTCATCACGGCTTTCTCTCCGTCAAGACAATGCAATATGTTTGCTCGCTTGCTTCTTTCAGCTTCTGGGTTCTGTTCTCTCATCTGTTCTTTCTCTCCTGTCCCCAGCCCGTCAACTCAGCTTTGACTCCAACTTAATCACTCTTTTAGGGCCCGTTTCTTTGCCCACTTCAACCGTATCGTTCGCTCCAACTGGTTTCTTTTGCTCATTTTGACCTTCGCAGTCTTTGCCAGCCTGCTACAGAAACGCATGCTCAGAGTTGATCGTGTCAGGAACTCGACGTTCAAGGATGCAATGGCCCAAGGGCACTTCTCAAGGCTTACAGGAAGTGCCGAATGCCATCTCCCAAGCTGCTTTAGATGAACTTAAGACAGCCGAAAACGCTAGTTTGCAGGCAGGCTTAGAACCAAACAACTCCAGCAGCAAGCCCTCACACAGGAACTGTCTTAAGAATTGGATCGGCTAGTGTTCAGGCAGCTTTAGCAAAAGGAGGGGTTGAGTACATAACCCCATTCGCATTGGTTGGCAGACTGTCTATGTCGCTCTCGACTCTGGATCTGCAGGCTTCTGGGCATTCAGTAGCCAACTTCCTCCCTACGCCAAGGTCGGCCATCGCGTTTATGATCCGTCCAAGTCATCATCTTTTACACAAATGCGAGGGGCAACCTTCGCCTTAGCTTATGAGGACGGTCCCAGCATAGTCAGACACCTTGGCACAGATATTGTCAACGTGCGGGGAGTTGCTGTTACCAACCAGGCTGTCCGGATGGCGAAAACCGTGACACCTAAAAGACATTCTAGGGCAAGCATTTTCAAAGGTTAACACTGTTGAGCCAATCCAACAGAATACGTTCTTCGAGAACATTATTCCATCTCTGAGCCTGTCTTTATGGCTAACCTACGCAATGATGCAGCTAGGATCTACGAGTTTGGCCACATCGACCGCTCCGAGTTCACCAGAAGCTTGATCTGGATGCCCGTCAGCACTACCCATGGCTTCTGGGAGGTGTCAGCCTCCTGCTTTGCTGTCAATGTAGGCACCAGGAGTTGGCAACCACTCCATCCTCTCCAGTTATTGTCGGCACTGGCGCCACTTTCATTCTTGTCCCTGAGACAATTGTTACTTGCCTACCACAAGCCATGTTCCTGGAGCACGGAGGGCCGGCTTAGGTGGCAGCGTGACATTTCCCTGCGACGAGACTCTTCCAGATTTCCTGATCAATGATGGTGGTGTCTACAGGACGAGGATCAAAGACTCTGATATCAGTTTTTGGGAAGCTCTGGGGTGACTCGTGTTCTCGTTCAATCCGTGGCATGCTGATTTGGCTGTAGCATATTTCGAAAGCCTTCGGCGTAGCACGTCACCAATTTAGATCTATCATTTTCGTTCTCAGTTTGTCTTCCCTCATGGCGGAACTACTCTCTCGGCATGGCTCGTCATGTCCGACATCACATCTTACGAAAAGAGCTCTTTGGAAAACATCTATTACTTTATCAATCTCTTGGCCTCGGCGCATGAAACGGGTCCGCTGACGGTGCATTCCCGCTGGCCAAGACGCGGCGGGACTAGCACATCCGAATAGCCTCTGTGGAGGCCCTTTACAAGATTTTGGTGTTGCGGTTTAGCCTTCGCGCGCCAGTCATCTTTTGCGGGGTTGCTGCGACTTAATTAATAACTGGCAAAACGGCCCGGAGCTCAAGTCTGGCCTCCGCCACGTCCACTCGGCACCATGCCAGCACGTTGCAACGGCATGAAGCGCTCCGGTTTTTCTTCCGCCTGCTCCCCACTGCCGATCGCCATCTGCACCCCAGCCCGTCTCATTTATCTCGCGCACAGCATCTTTCCCACCAGTTATATTGCCCATGCTGCTCTTAAAGACATGTGCTGGCCTGCTGGTTGGCACTTTGTGGCCATTGAGGTGTCCTTCGGCCCCACAAACACATTCATGATCAGATCTTGGACGACCATTACGTGCCCTGCAAAGGCCAAAGGTCTCTCGGCGTTGCGGGACTCGGCGGCAGGTAGGGGGTCGAGATGGACATGGACCTTTATCCCCGAGATGCTTTACGGGGGAACCGGTCCTTTTCTCGGAGCCGTCATCCGAGTGCGTTCGGGAGTCCTTAGTAAAAAGTGTCGGACTGCCGTTATATATCGCGGGCTGTAGCCATGTGCCGTTTATTCTCGCAAGTGCAATCATCAACCCTCGCCGTGAGACATAGCGCGCTGGAACTGGCGCTCGATATCTTCCGTCATGGTTCTTCAAACCTTCTTGTTGCTGGCCTCAGCACTACTGGCCCGGGGTGCCCTAAGCCAACCTGACAACGTCCGTCGCGCTGCTCCGACCGGGCCGGCCGCCTGGGATGCCGCTTACTCACAGGCTGCTGCCGCCGTGTCGAGATTATCACAGCAAGACAAAATCAACATCGTCACCGGCGTTGGCTGGGGCAAGGGTCCCTGCGTCGGCAATACGAACCCTGTCTACAGCATCAACTACCCACAACTCTGCCTGCAGGATGGCCCCCTGGGTATCCGCTCCGCCACCAGCGTCACGGCCTTCACGCCAGGCATTCAAGCCGCGTCAACCTGGGATGTTGAGTTAATCCGGCAGCGTGGTGTCTACCTGGGACGGGAAGCCCGGGGAACTGGCGTCCACGTCCTGCTCGGCCCCGTGGCCGGTGCTCTTGGCAAGATCCCACACGGAGGCCGTAACTGGGAAGCCTTCGGCTCGGACCCCTACTTGACTGGTATCGCTATGTCCGAGACCATCGAGGGTATTCAGTCGGAAGGTGTGCAGGCTTGTGCTAAGCACTACATCGCCAATGAGCAGGAATTCAACCGCGAGACAATGAGCAGTAACGTCGACGACCGCACCATGCACGAGCTGTACCTCTGGCCGTTCGCCGACGCCGTGCACTCCAACGTGGCCAGCGTCATGTGCAGCTACAACAAGCTCAACGGCACCTGGCTCTGCGAGAACGACAGGGCACAGAACCAGCTGCTAAAGAAGGAACTCGGCTTCCGCGGCTACATTGTGAGCGACTGGAACGCGCAGCACACCACCGTGGGCTCGGCCAACAGTGGCATGGACATGACCATGCCCGGCAGCGACTTCAATGGCTGGAACGTCCTCTGGGGCCCGCAGCTCAACAACGCCGTCAACAGCGGCCAGGTCTCGCAATCCCGCCTCAATGACATGGTCCAGCGCATTCTTGCTGCCTGGTACCTCCTCGGCCAGAATTCCGGCTACCCACCCATCAACCTCCGCGCCAATGTCCAGGCTAACCACAAAGAGAATGTGCGTGCCGTCGCCCGCGATGGTATCGTGCTGCTCAAGAACGACGGCATTTTGCCTCTTCAGCGCCCCAACAAGATTGCTCTTGTCGGCTCCGCCGCAGTCGTCAACCCTCGAGGTATGAATGCCTGCGTTGACCGTGGCTGCAACGAGGGTGCCCTTGGTATGGGCTGGGGCTCCGGTACTGTCGAGTATCCCTACTTTGTTGCTCCCTACGATGCTCTACGCGAACGCGCCCAGCGCGATGGCACTCAGATTAGCCTACATGCGTCGGACAGTACGAATGGAGTTAACAACGTAGTGCAAGGCGCTGACGTGGCGTTTGTGTTCATCACAGCTGACTCCGGCGAAGGGTACATTACCGTTGAGGGTCATGCTGGCGACCGGAATCATCTGGATCCTTGGCATAACGGTAACCAGCTTGTGCAGGCTGTTGCGCAGGCGAATAAAAACGTCATTGTGGTTGTGCACAGCGTTGGGCCAATTATTCTCGAGACGATCCTCAACACTCCGGGTGTGAGGGCTATTGTTTGGGCTGGCTTGCCGAGCCAAGAAAGCGGTAACGCTCTGGTTGATGTGCTGTACGGCCTTGTTTCGCCGTCGGGTAAGCTTGTCTACACCATTGCGAAGAACCCGAACGACTACCCGACTAGCGTTGTCCGTGGCGATGATAACTTCCGCGAGGGTCTATTCATCGACTACAGGCACTTCGATAACGCCCGGATCGAACCTCGTTTCGAGTTTGGCTTTGGTCTCTGTAAGTCTCTTATCCCGCCCGTTTGGCCACACAGTTGCTAACATTCCATAGCATACACCAACTTCAGCTACTCCAACCTGAGCATCTCTTCGTCCGCGACCGCCGGCCCAGCCACGGGGCCCACTATCCCTGGTGGCCCAGCCGACCTCTGGGACTACGTCGCGACCGTCACAGCGACCATTACCAACACAGGTGGCGTCGAAGGCGCCGAGGTCGCCCAGCTGTACATCTCCCTGCCGTCATCGGCTCCCGCAACCCCGCCGAAGCAGCTCCGTGGGTTCGCTAAGCTTAAGTTGGCGCCTGGTCAGAGCCGAACGGCTACATTTAGGTTGAGGAAGAGGGATTTGGCTTATTGGGATGTGAGGAGGCAGAATTGGGTTGTGCCGTCAGGGAGGTTTGGCGTGCTTGTGGGGGCTAGTTCGAGGGATATTAGACTGCAGGGGGAGATTGTTGTTTAGGGTGTTCAAGAGTTTGGAAACTAGTGTCAAGTTTGGATAGGGGTTTTCGTGTACATACCATTGAGTCCCTATTGTGAGGCTGAGTTTGTAAACTTGTTTTCTCCATCCCTCACTCTCTTTATATTGTTCCCGTTTATTGGCTATCCTTGCTTTGGCTTCCTTTCTTGTTATCTACATAGTCATAAGACTGGCGGCTATTTGCATCATCACGCATATTTGGGAATTTATTGCTTGGTCAACCAGAATTTTGATCACTTTTCTATCGTTCTACAGAATGCCCTGTCCTGATACTTTGCGTTCCGTAATCGGGGAGGCAATGCTCAACCCTTGGGCCAACCCTTCTTGTTCCTGAGAGGGCCTAAGAGCTACATCGCAAACACAGTTAGTGGTTAGATTTGACGATCAATAAGTAAAACTGTGAACTTACACGACGATATATAGAGAACCTAGAAATTCTCCTTGATCAAAGTCTCACATCCAGCGCTTTGCGCCCTCCATTGCCTGCACATCGTTACAGCCCTGCGCAACGCAGTATATCTCCATGGCTCCATGGAAAGGAGTGCCCTCAGTCTCCCGAATACCCAAACCACTGATCCAAGTGCATGCTGAGTTTACTCCATATTTGGTGGCAGAACCGTTCACTTCCGCCAGGCTTTCGTTCCCTGTATCTCTAAAGCAATATATATAAATATACTTTTGGCACTTGTGCACAAAGTGACAACAGTCCTTGTTTAATTTTGAGGCAGTCCTAAGTGACCTGACAAGCCGCCGTTTGATGAGCGTGATAACCGATGCAATAAGACGGAATTATACACGCGATCCTATGGCCAACGGTGTTCAAACTCTAGGATCAACGTCTTCGATTCGTCTTCATCCCTGTCAACAGTATCAATGTTGACAGACTTGCGCATGGCACTTCACGAAGCCAAAGGAGGTAGCTTAATGTCTGTAGCCCACTGATCGAAGCCTTGCTATATCTCCTGGATGAGCTAGGGCTTCTTTGAATCTGGAACACCTGGCGCAGGAAAGGTAGCTCCGCTTCAGCCATCTGCTCGTTGGCAAGGATTCCGCGAATGTCAGTTGAGGCCTTAGCCTGTCTCAACTTGATCTTCTATCTGCCTTGAAAGGAATGGAGTTGAAGGCGCGTATGCAACCGTCCTCAATCAGTTCATCCATGCAAAATGACAGAGTCGGTGATCAGTATAGAATCACGAAGCATAGGAATGTAAGTAAGCCCAAAGGGCCAAAGGAGAGTGTTCTGAACTCCTGATTTGTGTCTGGCAGTGTAAAAATACGGATCTGCTGGGGCTCGTAGACCTTGACGAAGGTAAGTTATCCACCTCAGTCCATCTGGGAAATTTAAGAGCCCAGCCTACATCGTTGAAGGCGTAGTCATTGAACTGAGACTTAACTGCATCCATCAGAACTGTAGAACTATCACTGGCAGACATTCGGTAGCTGGTTGAGTGCTCTTCAATAATCGGTCTAAGATAGTTAAGATAGAATTGATTAATGGCTTACTCATAGGAGCCATAGTCTTCACGTACCAAAAGATCAAGAAGATTATATTGCTTCTATTATCAGTATTTTCTAAAAATTCAGGCTGGGTGTTAGGCTTCAGGTATTCCTAGATGATTGTTTGACGCATCTTTATCATTATTTAAAAGCAAATCTGTCAAACCAAGTCTGCTATGTGAGGAAGACCACCGATATCTAAACTCACTACTCAGCAATTCATGGACTATTCGGGATCAGAAGAGTCGATCCAGTTTATTTTGTCGACCTGATCCTGCTGAACTGTACCTATTAAGATAGTTGCTACAAGGCGGCAGTAAATTAGAAGATATTGGGGTTCGGGAAAATCAGGCGCCCCAATTTATGTCTGCAAGGACTTGGTCGCCGACCGACCCGATTTAACTCGTCAATAGGGATGGTAATGGGGTCAAAATCGTGAATGCTATACAAGCCGTAATGACACACTACATTCGCACCCCTGTGGTGGAGATATTGCCCGTTGTAGGCAACAAGCTCTCCCGGTTCTAGACAAGATCAGATAAAATGCCAAACTTCCGGACCCCATGATCATTGTTGAGTCATTTCTAGTCATTTCGGCACGTTTGCTTCAGTTGCTTCCATTGTGAATGCAAACTCTGAATGTATGGCTCATAACAATCTCTCAATCAGATCACCCATTCTTTTGCTGCACATCGACCCATGATTATGTTGACTGATGGCGGCGGTTCTGCTACATATGAGCCCAAACCAATTCGGAAATTAGCAGCACTAACCTGGAGGATTTCATGGGAAGCCGGTCTGGCAGGAAGAAGGAACACGTTGCCTACTTCTGAATGCTTACACCCTGTCGCAAGACGTTTGGCATTTTGAGGAGTTGCTGAAGTTGGTCGACAACGAGCTTCTAGGGCTCGATCAGTGGGCTTATATATGACAACTTCTTGATCGTGATATTTTTGACTGGAGCAACATTGACTCAAATACTTTAATGATGAATTCAACAGTCGTTCTCCATTAACCTCTCTCTGCTTCCTGTGGAGGTCACTGTTATCAATAGATTAACGACAACAGTACTCTTAACTCGCGCCAGTCGGCACAGTCTGAAGCCCACCATTAGACTTAATGCTACCGACGCTGAATCAGCAAATATTGCTGACAATATGATGTACATGTATTATACGTCTGAAATCATTTTCCTGTAGGACGTCTTTGAAATGATCCATCGTTGGATGGGGTCATCGAGAGACTTATAGCCTAGAATTAATCAAGCAGTGCAATAGCGATCTCCGAACTTTGATGAAGCATCTCAATGATATCGAAAGCCTTGGCCTGAGACGGTCAAGGACAAAGAAGCCTCCAGCACTGTGCATAGAACGAATTGTTCTGTAGAAAGGAAGAGCTCGGCATTGGACGTCATTAAGGCCTCATCTTCTATCAGCTCTTGCACATGAGGATTGTTGCCATCGAACTCCGGACCTGGATGACGCGAGCCTTGTCCACCTCGGTGCCTATCGACTTGTGCTTGAGCTGCGAAGAGTAATTTGAAGGTCTCGGGCTTCAAACCGGGTAAACCAACGGAAAGGTAGATTAAATTGAATTGAATTGCATTTCCGACCCGTGTTACCCATGAGAATGCCCGGTCGTGCCCACGACGCCGGCGGGCAAAAGGTATATATGCACTCGCTAGTCTGAGTTACGTACACGCGGGAAAAAAAACCGAGAGGGAAAAACCGGTGCGTATCCGTGGGGTAGATGAGTGGTGTGGAAAGGGGAGAGAAGTAGGAAAAAGAAAAAGGAAATGGATTAGGAGGGCAAGTGTGAGGTATGTGGATGCCAAACTAGACCGTTCAGATTCTGACTCTTCGTTGTTAGGGGTGTGTATCGATCGAGATTGTAAAGTCATGCGTGAGGGAGAGTGGGGAGGGCGTGAAGTAGAGATGGCTTGTCCTGTTTGATGGTCACTGGTTGAGCTGTAGAGTTCGAGTTGTGATTTTCTATTCTCGAACAGTTGATACGAGTGCCAAAACGCTCTGGGGTCTAGGCGGCCAGCAAGAGGGTTGTCAAGGGAGGAGAGGGGGCACTGGAGGAGGTGACTTCTGGATACCGTCTCGCCGCAAGAGCAAGTTTTGATCGCACTTGGCGGGTGGTTGAACCGGACGTGGTACTCGAGGAAGTCACCATGTCCTGATCCCTCGGCAAGTCACCTAGCGAGGCACCTCTTATTGAGCAGGCAGAGGAAAGTTTGTCCAAAGAGCCCTCCCAGAGGCTGGATTATAGTTTATTGGCCCTCCACCATGACGCCATATCCGGGGGAGGGACCTTACGCGGCCTAGCGAGGTTGGGGAGAATCTGAGCCAAGCTCTAGGCTCCGGACGGCGTGGCTCTCAGAGAGGGCCTGGTTGAATGCCTTGAGCTGCCTGATGCAGACGAGGCCAGCTTTTGTGCGCGGAGTCTGTAACCTTCTCCAAGTGGGTGGTCCGGAGGTAGAGTTTGAACTCGATTCCGCCATCTATATCTCTCCCGATCCAGTAGGTACCGCGGGTACAGTCCGGCAAGCCACCACAGCCGCGGCGTTGGGATTGTACGCCAAACCGGAAAGAGAACCCTGAGAGCCGCGTGGGCAGTTTTGGACAGGACTGCCTCAACAGGACCGAGGCCGACGGGTATCAGCCGACCCTAGCCCCGACCCGGGAAAGGCCTATGTCGAGTTGAGCTAAGCCATACATTAGTGATGGCTACTGCCATGTTGAAGATGGTAGGTCCAGATTTGGGAGGGAGACCTTTAACTTTAGTAATGGAAAGTTTCTTAATTAGGCCTACCATGGAGGCCGTAGCGGATGCTCTCGAGGATGCTTGGGCTAAGGGGCTCAGTTTGCCATCTAGAACTACCCCGAGCCACTTCACTGAGATCCTGGGGGGAACTGTCGGATCCCCAGATCGAAGAATAAGCCGATCTGAGTCCGTCTTGTGCCGTTTTGAGCCTGTTCCACGTGGGGGGATGTACAGGACCTCTATTTTGTTGGGATCTACCCAAGACCAAGGCCTCCTCCTTTTTGACGCAGCAATTGGACACGGAGGACAGCGTAGAGTGCTAGTTGAGTTGGGTCCCAGCTCCAAGAGAGTCGCTCGTGGTCATCCATGTACATGAACGATGCACCTTGTGGTGATGTACTAATGATGGGTAAAGAGTATAACACAAAGAGTATTAATGACCATGAGGATCCTTGGGGCAGCCCAGTGTCCGAGTGAGAGATAGATTGTGCCTACCTGAAGGAGAAGCGATGCCTCTCGCAGAAAGGGGTTACCACCTCGCAGATGTCTGGGGGCCATCCCTGGTCCATTAGGATCTCTTTGAGTAGTTGAAGTTGGGCTGAGGGGTAGGCTGAGTCCACGTCGAGTGTAACAAGTAGCCAACGGAAAGGTAGATCAAAACGCCAGCGTCGCTTTTTAGATCGGTCTCTTAGGTGGTCAAGGCCAGCTCCGACTGCCAAAGTTACTTGCCAGCGGCCACCATGGCGGCAACCTCTTCCTCCCAAGGGATTGTGGAAGGCTTTTAGGCCTTGATAAAGGTGAAATCATCGACTTTGAAGCCATGAGAGATTCAAATATCCCAGCCCGCAATGCTGAAGGCAGACACCTCATACTGCGACTGATCTGCAGCTAACGCAGCGGCCAGATTGCCAATAGTGGCCATTGTATCGGCTTGAATGCTAGGAAATCACTGGTCTAATTCAGGATGGTTAGCAGAGAATTATAACTAGGTTACTAATGAAACAGCAACACTTACGTGCAGAACGATTTTGTTCATAATGGTAAACCTGGTTTGATGGTGAATTGGTTAGGTCATAGTTGGAGAAAAAAGAACCAGGTTGATAAATCCTTCCGATGGTTCCTGGAAAAAGATGTTTTCGGAGGGGTGTTTCCCTGATTTATAGGAGAACTAAAAATCTCCTTTTAAGCATTGATCAAGTTCAGATGAATCAAGTACTGCAGGTCTCACGGAATCAGTCTCTCCTCACAATGACCTCCAGAACCTCAAATAGTATGCTGACCAAGATGTTGGCGACTTATTACTCCAAACCCAGTGTTTAAGAGTTAACTTCAAATTACCCAGAAACTGTCTGGAGGGAAGGCCAGGATTCACCGGAATGCTTTGGTCACCTGGAATTTTAGCATGAAGAGACCACCTCATTTTCGAAACAGGGAAGGCGCATGCAATCACAGGAGTTCTTTGCCTTTATCTAAACATAGGAAGCTTATGGTAAAAACTGTTATCTAAGGCAGGTGAGGACAATAACGAGACCTTTGGTAGTCCTAAAAGTGGTGTAAAACTAAAATCCATCTCACTCACAAGTCGAGTTGTGCATCACAATCACAATCGTGTGGCAAGTCTTTCGGTGGTTGGTACAAAGGATCTCATTTTATCAGATTCTTACCCGATTACATCACGGGCTAGACTTCCATCATTTGAGTGAGCTGATTGGCTTACTCATAGATCCAGGCCTTCTGGGACTGCTCCCAGTCAACAAGCTCCTCCGGCTTGAACCACAACGCAATTTCTCTCTCAGCGTTCTCAACGCTGTCAGAACCATGTGCCACATTACGCCCCACAGCGATGGCATAGTCGCCCCTAATGGTTCCTGGAGCAGAAGCAAGAGGATTGGTGGCACCAAGCATGGCTGTAAGAGTTCGTGATGTTAGTATTCAATGTTCCAAGGCACAAGAAAAAGGAGCAGAAAAGTGGGGTGGGCCGAGAGAAGTGGGGCAATCTCAGAAGAGTGGGAGAAGAGTAGGGTGGGGAGATTAGGCTTACCGCGGCCAGTCTTGACAACGTCGAGACCCTCCCAAACCATGGCGACAATGGGACCGCTGTTCATGTCTGCAGATATTGTGAGCTTGGGGTTTTTCTGAAAGTGATTTTGATCGACATACACTCGATGAGGCCGGGGAAGAAGGGCTTATCCTTGAGCTCAGCATCTGGAGGGAGGTTAGCGCTCTGTACAAACATTTGAGGGAAGCTCATGGATGTGAAGACATACAGTGCTGCTCAAGGTGCTCCTTGCCAGGGCGGACGAGCTTCAGGGCAACGAGGCGAAAGCTATGTTGTCATGTAAGCGGGATCGTCCTCAAGCAAATCGGGTTATGAACTGTCGGGATGTTGGGTGCCCAACCACATACCCACGAGCCTCGAAGCGGGCAATAATGTTGCCAACAAGGCCGCGCTGCCGGGAGTGTCAGCATGGAACTAACGATTGGAGCGTCGCACAAGTCATTCGTACCTGAACGCCATCAGGCTTGACGGCAATGAAGCTGCTTGAAGTCAGCGCATGGTCATCCAGGAGATAGCGGGGCAGACGAAGGATGGGACGAGCAGAATGGCGGGGTAATCGGAGGGTAGAAAAACAGCGCGTAACGATAGAACTGTTAGGGAGATGCACTCACGTCCTCTCGATGGCAGGCATGTTGGCTGATTCTGGAGCTAATACTGGTGGAATTGCAACAAACTGGTTCTGAGAGGTTGGGAGCCGAGAAGAAACGGTAGGAGGAGAAGAGTGAGGAATTTGTGTGAGATCAGTCGAGGCTGACCCGGCCCCGCGGAATGAGGGGAGGGGTATCGAAGTGGGGTTGCTGAAAAAATGCCATAACACAACCAGAGTCAAAAAGAAAATTACCATCAAGAAGGATAGCTTCATCTCGAACAGAGACTCATGCCACCGGAGCTCAGCCTCAAAAGCCTGATGCGGCACCTGAGACCGTTGATCCTCGGTGATTGAGGATCTTCTCTTCTTTTCATTTTTGTCCATCTCTCGTCTTGAACTCAAGCCGGATTGTTACAGGACTAAAGCTTTGAAAGCTGCTGAGCTGCTCAGCAGGGTGGTCGCGGCTAGCTCACGTCGACAACAATGACTACAACAGCAAATGGACTAGGATCTTCGCACGAAAAGATAACGATGAAATGTGATATGATATCTTCTTTTAAGGACGTTCTTTATCACTTGGAAAGCTCAATTACTAGCTTAAGTGAATTGATGCCCTAAATGTCCAACCCCTCGATCTCTGCCAGTTTTTGTCAACTAAAAACTTTGGGCCTGCATCGTTATTTCGGGATCAAAACGGTTGCCCAGTTGACAGAAGTATTACCAGCTTACGACTCAAAAAAATGCAAAATAGGTTAACCTGTCTTATTCCGATGCTCCAGAAGTCCTCAACGACATCTCGCTGCGAGTGAAGAACACCGGCACTGTTCAGGAGCTGGCTGTTCCCGTTTTGATTTGGCAGTATCGAGGCTAAAGAGATATCCGATTTATTGGACAATCGATGCCCGTTTCTTGGCTGCAGAAGTGCGGGGCCAATGCCAAGGACCAATAGCCCCTGTTTCAGAAGCAAGGTGGCCAATCCCAGAAGACGACAGCTTGGTTTTGAAGTCCGAAGCAGAGGGCGGCATCGACGTCGATGTCCTTTGAAACATAATAAAACCTGGCCAGGTCTCAGAAAACCGCGTTGTTCTAGGGCCCTGGCTGTCCCTCGATGAATACGCTGGCGGGATAACGCAATCTTGCTTTCCCCTTGATCGTTCCGTTTGTTTTCCTGTTTCCCTTTCCAGCCCACACACAGACACAGCTGCAGGAACGGCGGATTCGAGATGCTCGGCTCGGGCTCGCTGTCCACCAAGTGGACAACATACCTTGGCCTCCTGTCAGTACTTTCAACTGCATTTTCCCCGGTCTGTAGGTGCAATCCCAAATCCAGAATATTACCCAAAAGCGCCAGCTGACTTGACCTTTTTAGTTGCCGTCAAGGAGCATGATTGGAAGAAATGCGACCAGTCCGGCTTCTGCAGGCGTAACCGCGCCTACGCGGACCACGCCCTGTCAGCGATCTCATGGGAATCCCCATACAAGATTGCCCCGGAGACTGGCTCGTTCAAAGATGGTCAATACCAGGCCATTATTTTGAAGACCATCAACGACCACGGCGAGACTGTTCGGCTGCCGCTTACTGTTTCGTTCCTCGAGTCTGGAACTGCCCGAGTCACCATCGACGAGGAGAAGCGTCAAAAGGGTGAGATTGAGCTGCGCCACGATAGTAAGGCGAGGAAAGAGCGGTACAATGAGGCCGAACAATGGGTCGTTGTTGGCGGCATGACCCTGGACAAGGGGGCCAAGGTTGACTACGAGGATGAGACTCAGATGACTGTCAAGTATGGTCCGTCGTCGAAGTTCGAGGCTACCATTAAGTTTGCGCCCTTCAGCATCGACTTCAAGCGTGACGGCGCCAGCCATATCAAGTTCAATGACCAAGGCCTGTTGAACATCGAGCACTGGAGGCCCAAGATTGATCCTCCGCCGGAGCCGGAGAAAAAGGAAGGCGAACAACAGCCTGACAAGAAAGAGGAGGCCCCGCGCGAGGATGACAGCACTTGGTGGGAGGAGAGCTTCGGCGGCAACACTGACTCGAAGCCTCGTGGCCCCGAAAGCGTTGGTCTCGACATCTCCTTTGTCGGGTACGAGCACGTCTTTGGTATCCCGTCTCATGCTAGCCCTCTCTCTCTCAAGCAGACACGTGGTGGCGAAGGTAATTACAACGAGCCCTATCGCATGTACAATGCCGACGTGTTTGAGTACATCCTCGACAGCCCCATGACTCTCTACGGCTCGATTCCCTTCATGCAGGCTCATCGCAAAGATTCCAGTGTTGGCATCTTTTGGCTGAACGCTGCTGAGACTTGGGTTGACATCACCAAGGGCAAGGATTCCAAGAACCCTCTGGCGCTTGGGGTCAAGTCCAAGATCACAACTCGCACTCACTGGTTCTCCGAAAGCGGTCTTTTGGATGTCTTCGTCTTCCTTGGCCCGACTCCGAAGGACATCATTTCCAAGTATGCTGAGCTGACGGGTACCACGGCGATGCCTCAAGAGTTCTCTTTGGGCTACCATCAGTGCCGCTGGAACTACGTCTCCGACGAGGACGTCAAGGATGTCGACCGCAAGATGGACAAGTTCAACATGCCGTACGACGTCATTTGGCTGGATATTGAGTACACCGACGAGAAAAAATACTTCACCTGGGATAAGCACAATTTCAAAGACCCGATTGGCATGGGCAAGCAACTCGAGGCCCACGGTCGTAAGTTGGTCACTATCATTGACCCGCACATCAAGAACACCAACAACTACCCTGTTGTTGACGAGCTCAAGTCTAAGGACCTTGCCGTCAAGACCAAGGATGGCAGCATCTTCGAGGGCTGGTGCTGGCCGGGTTCGTCGCACTGGATCGACGCCTTCAATCCCGCAGCTCGTGAGTGGTGGAAGGGTCTCTTCAAATACGACAAGTTCAAGGGCACAATGGAGAACACGTTCATCTGGAATGACATGAACGAGCCGTCTGTCTTTAACGGCCCGGAGGTTACTATGCCGAAGGACAACCTGCACCACGGCAATTGGGAGCACCGTGATGTTCACAACCTGAACGGCATGACCTTCCAGAACGCTACCTACCACGCCCTTTTGTCACGGAAACCGGGCGAGCATCGTCGCCCGTTCGTGCTGACTCGCGCCTTTTTCGCTGGTTCTCAGCGTCTTGGTGCTATGTGGACTGGTGATAACACGGCCGACTGGGGCTACCTGAAAGCCTCCATCCCCATGGTCCTCAGCCAAGGTATCGCCGGCTTCCCCTTCGCGGGCGCCGACGTTGGCGGCTTCTTCGGCAACCCCGACAAGGACCTCCTCACACGCTGGTACCAGACCGGCATCTTCTACCCTTTTTTCCGCGCCCATGCCCACATCGATGCCCGCCGTCGCGAGCCCTACCTCACGGGCGAGCCCTATAATACCATCATCGCGGCGGCCTTGCGCCTTCGCTACAGCCTGCTGCCCTCGTGGTACACTGCCTTCCGACATGCTCACCTCGACGGCACACCCATCATCAAGCCCATGTTCTACACCCACCCGTCTGAGGAGGCTGGTCTACCCATCGATGATCAGTTCTTTATTGGCAATACGGGTTTGCTTGCCAAGCCTGTCACGGACAAGGACCGAACCTCTGTCGATATCTGGATTCCCGACTCCGAGGTCTACTACGACTACTTCACCTACGATATCATCTCGGCCGCCAAGAGCAAGACGGCCACGCTCGACGCGCCGCTGGAGAAGATTCCTCTTCTGATGCGCGGTGGCCATGTCTTTGCGCGCAGGGATATCCCGCGCCGCAGCAGTGCGCTGATGAAGTGGGATCCGTACACTCTTGTCGTTGTGCTCGGCAACGACAGGAAGGCTGAGGGCGACCTGTATGTTGATGATGGCGACTCGTTTGACTACGAGAAGGGCCAGTACATCCATCGCAGGTTCATCTTTGACGCGAATACTCTCACCTCAGCTGACTATGAGGGCAGGGATGACGCTTCCATAAAGGAGGGCGAGTGGCTCAAGAAGATGCGCACCGTCAATGTGGAGAAGATCATTGTCGTTGGCGCTCCGGCTGCTTGGAAGGGGAAGAAGACTGTTACAGTTGAGTCGGAGGGCAAGACCTGGGCGGCTGCCATCGAGTATAACCCGGCCGAGAAGAGCCGGGCGGCGTTTGCTGTGGTCAAGAAGGTTGGTGTGAGAGTTGGCGCTGATTTTAAGATCGTCTTTGGTTGAGTTTTTTGTTGTTGGTTACCCCGTCCTGGAGCTTGTTGGGGCGGGCTCTGCCGTATGATGATGCCTTGCAGCGTATATAAGAATGTCAGTTTTGTTTTTGTCGCGGTTGCTTGCCCGCTCTAGATGGTGTTCTGCTGTTGTTATGCTTTGCTTGAAGCTGTCACTGGTAAGCAAAGGTTCTTGAGTGCATTAATCTCGTCCTTTTGCTAGTTCGTGCTCGACTGCAATGAGCTGCATTCGTGCCCGGCTACCCACATGAAGGTTGGCCTGTCTTCAGGGGCAGCTGCACGTTTGGGAGGTCAAATTCCCATACTCCTCGGAATATCTAGGCCCAAAACGCCCCTTGCATCATGTTCAACGGCATTCCATGTCGATCAAATCATAAGCCAGTCGTGTTACCAGTCACAAAGCAGTACAAAGTCGTATTGACCATGGATCATGAATTTTGTGCTCCTGTAAAGCATAGCACGGCATCGCCGGGTCATTTGCGAAGTCAGTATCTTGAGAGCATTTATCTTCCGCAGACACGGAATCGGGCACTCATAGCGATGAACTAGTGCCGGAGATATATTATGGTTCGGCCTGCCAAGGGACTCGGGTCACCGTGTCTCGCTTTCTTGCTGTTTGCTCTGCTTAGCGGGCGGCTCAGCTCGATTTTGCCGCTGGCTCAACTCGGCAAAGATAATCAATACATGATTAGCGGAGGAATGTTAACTTCCACAAGTCAGGTTTAGAAAACCATAAGTTACTCTCATAACGGTCGTCATACCACCACTTCCCTTCAGACCCTTTCATCCCGTTCTCTAAGGCAGTCACTCCCACACAGGATACACCTCAATGACGATGAAGCGCACAACATTCCTAACGACCTGTTTTCTCAGTGTCGTGTACTCAGCGACAGCACTTCCTATTCGCCAAATCTGCCAACGTTCGTCCGACCAACCGCGTCTCTTACACACCTTTTCATCTTACCCGATTCTCAGCAGCACAGGCAACCCCCAACTCCACTCATCTTCCCAACAACCCCCCGAATCAACCACCGGCGGCGCGACCCTCACCCTGCCCCCTCTTTCCTCCAATAATACCAATTCCACATCATCAAGGTCGCTCTCTCTTCGAACGACCTTCCGCATCCCCCACGCGTTTCCCCCCACAACCGGCCCAACAGCCGGCAACACAGTAGGCCTTTACGCCGCCTCCTTCTGGATCGGCTTGGACAGCCTCACGCATCCTGACTGTCTTGCCGCCGTGAGAGCCGGGGTCGACATCTTCTGGGATGGGACATTAGGAGGGGAGTTGGCTCCTTTTGTGTGGTGTCAGTTTGGAAGGGGGCAGGCCGGCGGGATGCCAGGGTTCAAGGCTGCCACGGGGGATGTGGTTAGGTTTTGGGTGGATGCCGGGGTAGGGGGGTTTGCGGTTGTGGGGGTGGAGAATTGGGGGCCGGAGGGGAGAGAGGATGAGGGTCAAGATGGGGATGAGGTTGGAAAGAGGGAGGTGAAGAGGCCTATTTCGGCTGTGAAGAAAGTGTTTAAGATGGAGGAGGGAGTTGGGAGAAGGCAAAGTGAGGAGAGTGGCCAGTCGGCATGTGGCCTGGAGGTTGCCTGGATCGTGGAGGATTTTCCTCTGGTTGGGGGCCCTGGGGTTCCTGTGGCGCTGGCCAACTTCACTAGCATATCATTTGAGCAGATCGGAGTGGCTAGAGGCAGTGAATCTTGGGATGCGACGGGGGCTGAGGTGAGAGACGTGTGGCTCAATGCTCAAGGAGGACGGTTGACTCGTTGTGAGGTAGTAAAAGGAAGCGAGGTCAAGTGTTTGCGGGTAGTCGGTGATCAATGAGCTTGGAGATTAAATCGTCGTGGCTTGTCCAGTCAGTAGAGAGGCTATCAACGTCGCAGTTAGGCCTTGGGTAAGGCATACAAAGCTAATTGTTGCGTTAGCGTTGCTTACAGTTTTCGAGAAGGGCCCCACCATTTGTGAAGATATACATTGGGCATACTTGACATGGCTGAACTGTTATCTATCGAAGCACTATCGTGTCATTTCTTTCCTTCACTGCCTTCCTTCTGGTCAAGCCACACCAAATTTTTCAATTTTTATGTGCAACCTCAGTCCAGGCAGCCATTACACCAAATCTAAGGTTCCAAGATGTTTTGCCGATTGCAACTCTACCGTCTCAGCCCCAGAGAAATGGCACGATGACCCACTAGCACCAACTGCAAGATACATATGATCGACTTAGGCAACAATCTACTGAGAAAAGTATTAGCGTGGAAGCTTCGCCTTTCGTTAGGAGAACCGACGAGCTGCGAGGGACTTGTGCAAACTATGCGGCATTCCTGATTTGTTAATCCGCAAGGATGTTCGGCCCTTACTACGACCGTAAGCTGACTATGCTAGCAAATATTCGTCGTAACCTAAGAAAATCTCGGCAGAGCTTCGCCTCGTAGGTTTCTACTTGGAACTAAGGACAATCAGGCTAAATTCGAGCTTACGAGTAGAGATGATGATTTAAGGTCAAGATACTCCAGAATCATTTGGGCTTTCTGAAGGTCTTGTATCCTGTTATTCTTTCACTTCTTCCTTATCTGTTCTCTTCATAGATTTCACCCTGTGATATCACAAGTTCAGCCAGTCGCCAAGAGAAGTTCATCATGTCCGACCCATTGGCCAACTTAACATTTTACGAAGCTGCGACCAATGGCTGTGAGCGGACGACAATTCCCGATCCTAGCTCGCTTCCGATTCCCAATGATATCCCCTACGTCATCATCCCAACCACTAACATTACGAACTCGACACCAAAGGTTGAAATATGCTGTTCAGATATCAATGGAACCTTCTACATGCTGAAACCCTGCTGGCTGTGGTGTCGACTCTCTTCTGAGCTCCCGAAAGAAGACCGGGATGTGGCTGCACAGACATTCCGCCAATGTCTTCGCCTTGAAGAGCTTGACTACTCAGAATCTTCAGCGTCTCTGTATCATTCTATGGCTTCAAAAAGAGCTGTGTCATGGCTGGGGTATGTTGTCTTTGCCTTGGCCATGACAGCTGCCCTCGCGCATTGATGAGCGATACAGAGGTAAGATCTTTGTTGCTCAAGCGCGCGTCGAGAAGATATTGCTAATATGTTATACTCAGGGTGAAGCACGTGCCTTTGGCTTGTGCTAAGGAAGCTTTGTGCTTCCACTCAGCGGTTAGGGGCAATGTAGCCGGAGAATTAGCCAGCTCAACAAGGGCTAACCTGAACTATGGGACTGTGCAAACTCCTCAGCCACGTACGTGGCGCATTCGAATGTCATATGTTATACATCCATATTATCACATGCTATCTGAAATCTCAGGATTTTGGCGAGAACTGGAGCGACTGTAATTACAACAGAGGAACAGAGATAAGAAGGGTTCGGGGAGTTCCAGGACTGTGATGTAGACCACGTATGGTATTTCTCCAAGTGGCCCAACTAACGACTCTTATAATGCAGCCGTTATGGTTCGTACTGGAAGTTTTTATCCGTTCCAAACTCACTGCAGATCCCTCCCATGGTGAAATTCGAGGGTTTACTCTCTTACATTCCACCAGCTCTCATGCTTTTGCAGCACTTTCTGCAACCGATTTTTGATCAGTTGCAAACGACAACAAAGTTTCACCCAATACCAACCTCCAGTTTCCCAAGGAGATCTGAGTACGTTGGTAAGCCTGTGACTGCTTGAAGTGCTATTACCATTTCCTTCAATGTCTTTTTGTTCCCTCCTGGTGAAATATTCACCAAGCCAACCACGCTCTTGTTCCAACAGATAGTCACAGTGTGTAACGGGTGACTTGGTCTAGTGCAGACAGGGATCGACAATGGGTCAAATGGGTTAGATGATGGCCACTGACGATGTGGGGTGCACAGCGAAGTCAATTACTACGTG